>Ga0302314_10010049_pt1 | contig 16629 bp, 14 predicted proteins | sample III_Palsa_N2_3_FD_200533 | JGI IMG/M metagenome (GOLD analysis project Ga0302314, IMG submission 200533) | Peat permafrost microbial communities from Stordalen Mire near Abisko, Sweden - III_Palsa_N2_3 | ecosystem: Environmental > Terrestrial > Soil > Palsa > Peat permafrost | place: Sweden... | reverse complement strand
TAGTAGCCGCGCTTTTGCAGAGCGGTTTCGAGCGCGAGAGTCTCGGAGTCGCCGCCGCGAGCCAGGTGGGACGTATAGGTGGTCCGGGTGTAGGTCTTTTCCTCGGTCACCGTCGTATGGCTTTCCGGCCTGGGACCGGCTTCGGAATAGACGTCGTGCGGCGGCATGGCGCCGCCTTCCGGCTTACAGTCGATCACCCGCCACTCGAAGTGGCTGGAGGAGACGACGCGGGTCTTGGTCAGCGTCCGGTAGGTCGCTGGAATGGTGAACGTCTCGGTGCGCTCGGGCTGGACGATGGTGGTCAGGGTCACCGTCTTGTAGGTGGCCGGGATCTGATGCTCGACGACGCGCGCCGCGATATCGACCACGGTGCGGGTGATGGTTTGCGTCTCCGCCGGCTCGACGACTTCGCGAACCTGCTCGGGGATCTTCACCACGGTGTGGGTGACGGTCCTATATTCCGCCGGCACCGCGATCAGGCAGATCACTTCGCCGGTGGGCAGCAGCTTGTCCGAGCCCGGAACCACGACGTCGCCGGGACGGCGCGTGCCGCGGCGCCACTCGGTGTGGGCCTCGCGCACCAGAATCTGTTCGGTTTCCTCGCCATAGACGGCGGGGACGGTGATCCGCTTGGTGATCGCCGGCTTCACGGTGACCACCTCGGTGATGGTCTTGTAGGTGGCCGGAATGGTTTCGTATTCGACGTGGGCTTCGCTGGCCACCACCTGCTGGGTGGTCGTGCCGTAGACCGCCGGGATGATCCGGATTTCGGTCCGTGCGGCCTGGTCGATGACTTGGTCGGAATAGGTTTCAGTCTGTTCGGGAATGAGCAGCTTGCCGTAGCAATGCCCCGGCGTGGCGTTGGGCGGCAGGTCGCCACCGGCGTCCTGGGCCACAGCCAGTCCACCAAAACTCAGTACGAGCGCAGACGCCGCGGCGCCCATCAATAGATGTTTCATGAGATATCCCGCCCCAGCTATACCTCCGCGCCCCCCGGCCGCATCGGCAAATTAATCGAGAAAGTTCGCCCTAACTTGGGGGTAACCTAAGGCTACGCTCCGGGTTTCCGCAAGCCGCAATCCTTAACGAAACACTAATATCATGTCCAACTGGGACAATTTGGCGTCACTTTCACGCCCAAGCTGCACATAGCGTGGCCTATATTCGGTGGGGTCCATGCAACGGGATTTTCTCCGGAGGAGAATTCGAGACTAGGGGCGCCGCAAAATAGGTCTCAACTGGCGTGTTCCCTCAAATTCACTGCCGGTCTACTGGCGTCAGCCCATTGCCGTTCGCGAACTGGCTGATCGTCAATCCGTCATGAAACATCCGGCGCGCTGGCGGGTTATTCACGCCAGCACAGGAGTTCTCCCGCCATGTTCAAGCTGCCCGATCTTCCCTACGCCTACGATGCCCTTCAGCCGGTGATGTCAGACAAGACCTTGCATCTGCATCATGACAAACATCACGCCACCTATGTGAAGACGCTCAATGAACTGCTGGAAAAGGACGGGCGCACGGGGCGCAGCCTTGAGGAAGTGATTTTGGATGCTTCCAAGGCGGGCGAGCGCAAACTGTTCAATAACGCCGCACAGGCTTGGAACCACGCCTTCTTCTGGGTGGCGATGACGCCCAAGTTCGAAAAGCCGCAAGGCGACCTCGCCGCGGCTATCGACAAGACCTTCGGCGGCCTGGACGCGCTGAAGTCGGCGTTCGTCGCCGAAGGCGCGGGGCATTTCGGCTCCGGCTGGGTCTGGCTGACCGCCAACCACAATGGCGAGCTGAAGGTTATGTCCACCCACGACGCCGACGATACCTTGACCCACGGCGACCTGACCCCGCTGATGGTCTGCGACGTCTGGGAACACGCCTACTATGTCGACTTCCAGAACAACCGGAAGGCCTTCCTGGAGGCCTGGTTCGACGCCCTGCCCCACTGGGAATTCGCCGGCTTTCAGCTGACGGCGGCGACTGGCAAGGGCGATCCGTGGCGCTATCCCGCGCCGGAGGCTGCAAACACGCTTAAAACGGCGTAGGATGGCGACAGCTTGAGACGAACCGGCCGCAATTTCGCCGCCGGCCGGTTTCAAGCTTATCGTTGGGCGTAGTGTCCGGAAGGGAAATCGCCATGACGCGCTTATTTGCGTTGGCCGCCGCGGCGGTGCTCCTGATCGGGACTTCGGCCTCGGCGGACGAGACGGTCGCCACCGCGACCTCCGCCGACGCCCATCCGCCCGCGGCCGAGGCCCCGCCGGTTCCGCTTAACGCGGCCACCGATCGGCATGGCGGCGACGATGTGCTGATGACCCCTTGCGGCCCCGAGCGTGTGAACGACCAGGGCGTGGCCGAGAACAAGCCGCACGGCGAGATCAGCGTCGGCGCGGGCACCCATGGCTATAACGAAGTCGGCGGCTCGGTCTGCCAGCCGCTTCCGGGCGGCGGCTTCGTCGCCATCACCGCCGGCCAGAGCCGCTACGGCCGCTAAGGCGCCTTAGGCGGCGTGAGCCGCCAAGTCTGTGACAGCACGTGATAGAGCGGCTCGGGCATAACCAGGCTTGAGGCCCAGCGGGCGACGAGGGCCGCCAGCATCAAGGGCCCCACCAAACCCGGATCGCGGGTCATCTCCATCAGGATCACCGCGCTGGTGAGCGGCGCTTGCACCACGCCTGACAGATAGCTGGCCATCCCCAACACCACGGCGTCGCGGCCGACCATGGCGGCCAGCCCAACATGGGCGAAGGCGGCGCCGAGGCCCGCGCCGATCGCCAGCGAAGGCGCGAAGATGCCGCCGGGCGCGCCGGAAGCCGAGGCCGCCAGGCTGGCGACGAACTTCCAGCCCGCCAGCGACAAGCCCTGGCCGGGATGGTCCTGCAGCAGGGCCTTGGCCTCATTATAGCCGGCGCCGAAGGTCAGCCCGCCCGAAGCGAGCGCCGCGCCGGCCGCGATCAGGCCGCAGAGCAAGGCGAAGACCACCGGGTGGGCCTTGCGCCATCGGTTTACGGGATTGTTTCCTGGCCCGATCAGCGCGGCCAGGGCGCGAGCGAAGGCGCCGCCGAACAGTCCTCCCACAAGGCCGATGATTGGCGAGGCGATCCAGGCCGACCCCAGCGACGCGCCGCCATGCAGGGCGCCAAAGTAGGCATAATCGCCCTGCAGGGCGTAGGAGGCGATCCCCGACAGCACCACCACCAGGATCACCGTGGTGTGGGTGCGCTTTTCGAAGCTTTTGGCCAGCTCCTCCACCGCGAACACCACCCCGGCGATAGGGGTGTTGAACGCCGCCGCGACGCCCGCGGCGCCGCCGGCGATGATGATGGCCCGCCGGCCCGGTCCGCCCTTCAGGCCGCGCGTGAGGGTGCGCATGACGCCGGCCACGACCTGCACCGTCGGTCCCTCGCGGCCGATGGAGGCCCCGCAAACCAGCAGGGCGGCTGATAGCACGACCTTCCAGACCGCTGTCCTCAGGGTCACCCGCTGGCCTCCCCAGCGGCCGGTCCACCGTTCCTCGGCGGCGGCGATCACCTGCGGGATGCCGCTGCCGGCGGCTTCCGGCGCAAACCGGCGCGTCAGCCAGGTCGCGCCGGCAAATCCTAGCGGCAGCAGGAGCAGGCTTACCCAGGGCGCGAGGGCATGTAGGCGGGTGTGCAGGGCCATCGCCCCGTCGCACAGCTTGGCGAACAAAGCCGCGATCACGCCGCCCAGGATCGCCACCGCGACGATCACCGCCGTTCTGCGGGTTCTGCGCAGGTTCAGCCGCGCGGCGGCCCGGGCGCGAAGCGGCGTCACTCGATCTTTGCGTGGAATAAGCAGCAGGGACATGGGCGGGGTATGAGACGGCGGCTCCGCCAATTCAATCCCGCTGGCCGTCTTTCGCGCCGGCCGGTCTCGTGCCTAATTGCACACGGGGTGTGACGCGCCCCAGTGGGAGCGAGGGATGGCGCAATTTTCGGTTTCAGACACTGCCTTCACCGGCTTTGGCGTGGTGCGCCACAAGCCGATCGCCGTGCTGATCTGGGCGGCCGTCCAACTGGTGATCGCGTTCGGATTTGCGGCGTTGCTCGTGACCCGCTTCGGCCCGCTGTTCGACCAGCTCGCCGCCATGACCCCTGCCCAGCAGAGGGATCCGGCGCAGGCCATGGTCATGCTCCGTCAGCTGGCGCCGCTCTATGGCGTCTTCCTGCTGTTCGCGCTGATCTTCTATCCGATCCTGCTCGCGACCATGAATAGGGCGGTGCTGCGGCCGGGCGACGACGCCTTCGGTTATATCCGGGTCGGCGCGGACGAGTTTCGCCAGCTGGGCCTGATCCTGATCTATGCCCTGCTCGGCTTCGTGGCGGAAATCGTGCTGATCGTCGTCGGGGTCATCGCGAGTATGGCGATTGGCGGCGCCCTTCACCAGACGGGGTTGGCCAGCCTGATCGTCGGAATTCTCATTCTATGCGCCATCGTGTTTCTGGTGGTGAAGCTGTCTCTGGCGTCGGCCCAGACCTTCGCTACGGGAAAGCTTAATGTGTTCGGCTCATGGGCCCTCACCAAGGGCCGCTTCTGGTCCATTTTCGGGACCTATGCGCTAGCCTTCTTCCTGCTGATCGTGGTCGGCTTGCTGGGCTACGTGGTGATCTTCGCCGTCATGGCGGCGGCGGCGGGCGGCGGCGGCAATGTCTTCGGCCAGTTGATGCATCCGAAATTCGGATCGGCCGCCGACTATTTCACCGCGTCGCGGCTGGTTCAGCTCATCCTGGGGGCGGTGCTTGGGGCCATAACCTGGCCGATCATGATGACCCCCGCGCCCGCCGTCTATCGGGCGATCATGGCTGATCGGCTCCTGGTGATCGACGCGCCGTAGCCCCTCCGGCGGATTTCACGCCTACACCTGTGGCGATCATCGCGATGGACTAAACGCGCGCGTCAGGAGAATTCGCTGGCTTTCGCCTGCCCGCTTCCCGTGTCTAACTGCCGCTAAAGGACGTGTACGGTCACAAACGCGTCCGGGTGGGGGGAGACACGATGGCCAAGATTTCCGTTGCGGATGCGGCGTTTACGGGACTGCGCGTGGTGCGCAGGAATCCTGGCGCGGTGATCGTTTGGGCTCTGCTGCACCTGGTAAGCATGGCCGCGATCCTCTGGCTGGTCTTGACCAAGTTCGGTCCCGTCTTCGCCCAGATGCAGGCCTTCTCCCAGCCTGGCGCGCTGAACACAGCCGACCCGCACGCCCGCCTGCAGCAGCTGATGCCGGTGTTTCATCAGATCCTGCCGCTCTATGGCTACATGATCCTGATCGCCGTGGTCGTCTATTCTGTCATCATCGCGGCCATGAACCGCGCCGTGCTTCTGCCCCGCGAGTCCGGCATGGGCTTCGTGCGGATCGGTCCCGACGAGTTCCGGCAGATGATCCTGATGATCGCCTATATCGTCATGGGCGTCGTCTTCGAGGTCCTGCTGGCCGTCGTCGCCGTCGCGGTCGCCTTCGCGGTCCGCGCCGTGCTCCGCGGCGCCGCGCCAAACGCTCCGCACTTCATTCCCTTCGCGGTCGGCGCCCTGATCTTTGCGGGGGCTCTGCTGGTCGTGGAGGTGAAGCTGTCCCTGGCCTCGGCCCAGACTTTCGCCACTAAAAGCGTTCACCTGTTCGGCTCCTGGGGCCTGACCAAGGGCCAGTTCTGGCCCATGCTCGGGACCTATCTGCTGGCCTTCGCCCTCTACATCGTCGTCGCCGTCATCCTGGGGATCCTTATGGTGATCGGGCTGGTGGTCGCGGGCGCCGTCAGCCACGGCGGCGCGGCTCATCTGTGGCCGCCGCACATGGGGCCGCTGCCGCTCGGCCTGCATGTCGATCTCAACAGCGCCGCGATGGCGGCCTTCACCCCGGGCCAGGCCCCAGACTGGCATGCCCTAGCGGCCTATCTGACCCCGATGGTTGTGGTCCGGCAGCTGCTGAACGCCCTCTTCGCCGCCATCATCCTGCCGATCCTGCTGACCCCGCCGGCCGCAATCTACCGGGCGCTGACGTCGGAAGCCGCCCGGCCGCGGATGCTGAACATGCTCTAATCCGGATCGCCCTTGCCCGACGCGGCGTCGGCGCCCTGCAGCGTGACCAGCCTGGCGAGGAAGGTGGCCGGATAGAGCTGGCCGATCACCGCCTCAAGGTTGGCCAGGCTGCGGACGAAGGGATGGACCGGCGTGATGTCGCCGTATCCCGAGGTCGTCAGGGTGCTCAGGCTGAAATAGAGCAGGCCGCTCAAGGCGCCGCGCCGCTGTATCGGCAGGCCGTTGAAAGACGGGTGCAGGAACAGGGCGCCCAGCCGATACAGCCCCGCAAAGATCAGCCCGATGTAGAGGTAGAGGATCACCGCCCCCATGATCCGATGCATGCTGATGCGTCCGGAATCGAACGCCGCATGGGCCACGGTGAAGGCCACCGCCAGGTCGAAGGCGATCGTCACCAATATGTTGGCGACGTAGACGGCCTGGCTGGCCGCGCCGTTGCGCAGGGACAGGGTGCAGATCAGGGAGATGACGAAGGTCACGCCGACGACGGCGCCCACCCAGCGATTGCGATTGACGATCAGGATAGCCACCGCCGCGAGGCTGAACCGCAGCGCCTCGACCATCTCGCTGCTGAACAGTCCGGTCCCGGCCAGGGGCGAGACCACGAAGATGATGGTGGCTTGCAGCGCCAGAATGACGCTAAGCCCCACCTCGCGGTAGCGTTCGCGCCAATCGCCCAGGCGAGAGGCAACGGCGACGAGTCCTGGGGGTTTGGAGTCTGCGTTCATCCGTTGGCCGATTGATCACCGGGGCCTTGGCCCGTCAATGCCCGCCAATACAGGGTGCGATTGAGACGAAGCCGCGCCTTGTCTATCTTCGGGTGCGAAAAGCTTTAGGAGAGACCCGTGCGGTCACCACGACTGGTTCTGCCAATGGCCTTGATGGCTGGGGTTCTGATGGCCGGCCTTGGCGCCTGCCACCGAGGCGAGCGCGACAGCAGCGATACGAGCGGCGCCTCCAACAAGGAGCTGATCGATTCCGCCGACGCCGACGTGGCCAAGGTCTGCGCCTCCGACGAGACCGTTGATGGCCTCAAGGCCATGGTGCTGAACAGTGTCGACGCCCTGAAGATTTCGCCCGCCGCCAATCCGGCCGACCGGACCGAGCTAGGGACTGGCGGCCATCTCGTGCTGGATACGCCCATCCTGTCGAGCTTCGACAAGACCACCCGCAAGGTGACCTGCTCGGCCAAGGTCAGCTTCGTCTGGCCGCCCGACGTGATGGACCGGCTGAAGACGGCCAACCCGGCCAAGACCTGGATATTCCCGCCCATGGCCGGCGAATACACCATCCAGCCGCAGGCCGACGATCGCGCCCTGGTCTATGCGCTCGATCAGCCCATCCAGGACAAGGCGGTCGTTTCGGCCGCTTCTGTGCTGAAGACCCTGGCCCGCCAGGAGATCGCCGCCAATGCCCCGCCGCCGATCCCTAGCAGCTCGGCCGCCACGGCCACCGCCGCCGCCTCGGACCCCACCGTCGACCCGGACGCGACAGGGGATACGTCGGTGAAGTCGGCCCAGCCGCCGCCGCAGTAGGCGCCATACCTTCCTCCTTCGGGAGAAGGTTAACCGCCTAAGCGATCCCCGCCGTGATCAGGCTGCGGGCGGTGTCCACCACCGTCTCTTCCAGCGAGCGAGGCTTCCAGCCCAGCAGGGACTGGGCCTTGGCGGAGGTGAAGTCGTGCCGCTTGCCGAGGCTGGGGGTGACCGCGCCCAGGTCTTTGTCGAACAGCGACGCCAGATGCAGCACGAAGTCCGGCACCTTGCGCGTCGGGACCTTGGCCGCGTCCGCGCCCAGCTTGGCGCGCAGGATTTCGGCGATGTCGGCCATCCAGGCGTATTGGTGGGCGGCGATGAAGCGCTGGCCGGCGGCCTCCGGCGCGGTCATGGCGCGGATATGCAGGTCGGCGACATCGCGGGCGTCGACGAAGTTGAAGCCCAGACGCGGCAGGCCGGGTATCCGCCCGGTCAACAGCCGCTCCACCACCTGCACCGACTCCGAATAGTCGTTGCTGAGCACGGGCGCGAGCACCAGGGCCGGGTTGACGGTGGCCAGGGTGGTCTTGCCGCCAGCCGACGCGATCAGCTCCCAGGCCGCGCGTTCGGCCAGGGTCTTGGACTGGGAATAGGCGCTGACGCCCTTGGCCTTGGGGTCGGTCCAGACCGTCTCGTCGGCGATGCTGTCGACGCCGCCGGGGTCGTGGCTGGTGGCGGCGACGGAGGAGGTCAGCACCACCCGCTTGACGCCATGCTTGATCGCCGCGCCCACGGCGCGCTTGGCGCCTTCGCGGGCGGGGATGATCAGCTCGTTGGGGTCCTTCGGCTCTGCGACGCCCAGGGGCGAGGCGACATGCAGGACATAGTCGCAGCCTTCGACAGCGGCGTCCCAGCCGTCGTCGGAGGTGAGGTTGGCGGCATGGAAACTCAGCCGGTCATCGGGATCGACCGCCTTGGCCAGGGCCGCGCGCACCGACATTTCGCGCTTCAGATCCCGCACCGTCGTGCGCACCGTATAGCCCTGCTTCAGCAGGCCAACCACGCACCAGCCGCCAATAAACCCCGACCCGCCGGTGACCAGCACCGTCCCTTGACCGCTCATGGAAGCTTCCCCCGCCAATGTTGACATTGATAAGATAGGGAAGCTTGGGCGTGGGGGAAGGGGGGAGCTTAAATTCGAACTGTTTTCCCAAATGCCGTTCCCCAGGCCTTGTGCCTGGGGTCCATTGAGCGCGATGGGTTCGAGGTTCGCTGCGGCGGCGCCTTCCGCATCCGGACCACCATGGTTCGCGCCCAATGGATCCTGGGCACAAGGCCCAGGAAACGAGGTTGGGTGGATCGGCGGAAGCCTTGCCGCCAAGCTGGAGCTGGCCGATGATCGACCGAAAGCCACACCCTCACAGGACCCCCACCCATGCACGTTGACGTCGGCGGCGCGAAAATCTTCTTTGAGGTGGTGGGGACCAAGCTGGTCATCGACGGGCCGGTGATGCGTGAGCGGCCGACGCTGATCGTCATGCACGGTGGGCCGGGTTTCGACCATTCCATGCTGCGGATGTATTTCGACCGGTTCGCCGACACCTATCAGGTGGTCTACATCGACCACCGCGGCAACGGCCGCTCCACCGGCGAGCCCGATAGTTGGACCCTGGCCCAGTGGGGCGACGATGTGCACGCCTTCTGCCAGGCGCTGAGCATCGAAAAGCCCCTGGTCTACGGCCTGTCCTTCGGCGGCATGGTCGCCATGTCCTATGCCGCCCGCCACCCGGAGCACCCCGCCAAGCTGGTGTTCGCCTCCACCGCCGGGAAGATGGACTGGCAGGCCTCCATCGACGCCTTCGAGCGCTTGGGCGGCCCGAACGCCCGCGCCATCGCCGAAGGCTTCTGGACCGCGCCTACCGCCGAGAACACCGCCGAATATATGAAGGTCTGCATGCCGCTCTATAATCCGCACGGCGCGACGCCGCCGGAGGTGCGGGCTCGGGCCATCATGCGCCAAGAGGTGATGCATCACTTTATCAACGGTGAGCAGCAGCATATGGATCTGCTGACCGGCCTGGCCAACGTCACCTGTCCGACCCTGGTGATCGCCGGCGGCCTCGACCCCATCACCCCGCCCAGCTGTTCCAAGGCCATCTTCGAGGCCCTGCCCAAGGGCGTCGCCCAGCTGGTGATGTTCGAAGACGCCGGCCACGGCGTCCAACGCGACGAGCCGGACCGGGCGGAGAAGGTGTTCCGGGAGTTCTGGGGGAGCTGAGGGCGTCGTCGCCGAATATCCCCGCCATGTTCGGGCTCCCTGCGGCAGATGACGACGGTAATGCCGGCGCCGATGAAAAACGATAGCCACGGGCCGCGTCCTACAACATGCAGGACGATGGATGAGGGGCGGGGATAATCGGATGTCGTTGAACCCGCGGGAAATCGCCGCCGAGGAAGGTGACGCGCTCAAGGCGCCGACAGGCCGCCTTCGCCGGGAGCTGTCGTCCTTCGCGGTGCTGATGCTGACCCTCTCCAGTCTGTCGCCGGTGGTGTCGGTGTTCGGGGTGGGCGGAGACGTGCTGCACCAGGCTGGCGCGGGGGCGGCGCTGCTGTTCGGCTCGGCGATCCTGGCCGCCCTGGTCTGGTCGGTGGTCTATGCCGAGCTGGGATCGGCCTATCCCTATTCTGGCGGCGACTATGTCGGCGTGGGCCGCGTGCTGGGCGGCTGGGCCGGCGTCGTCACCCTCGCGCTTTGGGCCTGCACCATCGGCCCCTCGATCGCCTTCGCGGCCGAGACCCTGGCGCCCTATGTGGCCCAATTCGCGCCTTGGATTCCGGCGCCGATCGTCACCTTCGGCGGTCTCGCGGGCGCTCTGGGGGTGGCCCTGCTGTCGGTGCGGCGCGGGGCCTGGATCACCGGCCTTTTCCTGGCTGTGGAAGCGGTCGCCGTGGTGGCGCTGATCGTGGTCGGCGCGGGCCGGCCGGCGCGCGGCCTCGACGCCATCGTCCTGCATCCCATGGCCCTGAACGCCGCCGGCGGCCTGGCCCCCGTGGCCTTGAGCGTCCTGGGTCTTGGCGCGATCAGCGCGGTCTACGCCACCGTCGGCGGCAACCAGGCGATCAACTTCGGCGAGGAGCTGCACGATCCGCACAAGCGCATGGGGCCAGTGGTGCTGGCGGCCTGCCTGATCGGCGCCTTCGCCACCGCCACGCCTATCGTCCTGGTGGTGATGCACGCCCCCGACCTGGGCGCCCTGCTGCGCAGCCCGGCGCCCTTCGCTCAGTTCCTGTCGGCCGCCTTGGGCCCCTGGGCGGGACCGGCTCTGAGCGCGGGCGTAGCGCTGGCCATCTTCAACGCCAACATCGTCGGCATCATGGGCGGGGCGAGGCTCTATTTCAGCCTTGGCCGCGACGGGTTGTTTCCAGCGCCGGTGAACCGGCTGCTGTCCGGCGTCGACCTCCATTCCGGAACGCCCCGCGTCGCCACCTGGGTGATCGGCGCCTTCTCGGCCGCCTGCTGCTTCGTGCCGGAACACGCGCTACTGGTCTTCATCAGCGGGCTGCTGGTCTACGGCTGGAGCCTGGTCTGCCTGGCCGTGCTGATCGGGCGGATCAAGGGTTTGACCGGCGCGGGCGGCTATTGGCGCTCGCCCCTCTTTCCGCTCGCGCCGATCGCCGGCCTGGCCATGGCCGTGGCCTTCACCATCGCCGACCTGCTCGACCCCGACGCGGGCCGGCCGAGCCTGCTGCTGCTGGGCCTCGTCGTGATCGCCGCCCTGGCCTGGTATCATTTCGTCCTGCGCCCACGCGGCTGGGCGCCGCAACTGGGGGAGAACGAGGGATAGGTTTTTATACCTTCCTCCTTCTCCCTCAGGGAGAAGGTAATTCCCCTCTTTCCTGCCCCAACGACCTGCCGCTAAAAACCTCCCATGACCACGACCAACACCGTCTCCATGCCCCTTACCGCCGCAGGCCCTGGCCGGTGGACCACCCTCGCCGGACCGGAGTGGCGCAATCCGGGCGGCGGGCTGTGGGGCGGCTACGCCATCGGCCTGGCCATCCGTGTGCTCGAAGCCGAGCCCGAGGCGACTGGCGAGGCTCTGTCGCTGACCCTGACCTATATCGACCGCCTGCCCGCCGGCGAGCTCGACATCCGCACCCGACGCCTGCGCCAGGGCGGCTCGATCGGGGTGTGGGAGGTGGAGTTCTATCCCGCCGGATCGGATCAGGTCGGCGTCCACGCCATGGTCACCCAGGCGCGTCGGCCCCAGACGCCGGAGTTCGCCTTCGCCGTCATGCCCGAGACGCCGCCGCCCGAAAGCCTGCCGCATGCAACGCCCTTCGGTAATGGCGAACACTTCGGCGCCTCGGCCTTCGAACGGCGCACCCTGGACGGTTTCCCACCGCAGGTGGGAACAAGCTCGCGCTCCCTGGCCTGGGTGCGGTCGAAACGGGGGGCGCTGGACAAGGCGCTGCTGGGCATGATCACCGACAATTCGGCGCCGAGGGCCATGTATGCGCTCGGGCCGATGATCAACAACACCACCCTGTCGCTCACCGCCTATCTGCACGGGACCGTCGAGGACATCGCCGCCGTGGGCGACGACTTCATCCTGGTGGAGTGTGAAGGCCGCGTCGGCGCCGGCGGCGCGTCGGACGAACGCTCAAGCTATTGGCGCCGTGACGGCAAACTGCTGGCCACCAGCGAGCAACTGGCCTGGTACCGCGCCGTTCGGCCCAACCCGCCGGAGTAGGCGCCTCGACGCGCCCGCCTCGCGAGCGCTATGGCTAGGCGAACCCCCAACACAGGATCAGGCGATGCGTGGGTTAAGGATGGGACGGCGGGACCTGCTCCGTGGGTTGCTGGCGGCCGGCGCGACGGATGTGCTTTCCACCTCCGTCCTGGCTGCGCCGGGCGGGGATCCAAAGGTGATCATCCGCACCAACCACGGCGCCATCACCGTGCAGGTGGCGCTCAAGCGGGCGCCGATCACCGCGACCAACTTCCTGCGCTATGTCGATACCGGTCGCTACGATGGCGGCAACTTCTTTCGCGCCGCGCGCACGCCGGGCCACCCCACCGAGGGTACGATTGTCGGCAGCGCGTCGCACAAGCTGCAACCCTTCCCGCCGATCGCGCACGAAAGCACCACGGTGACGGGCCTGCGCCACATTACGGGGACCATCTCGCTGGGCCGGTTCGAGCCGGGCACCGCGCGGGCGGATTTCTTCATCTGCGCCAGTCCCTCGCCCTATCTGGACGCCCACCCCGGCGCCCCTGGCGACAATCTCGGCTTCGCCGCCTTCGGCCAGGTGGTCGAGGGCATCAGTGTCGTCCACACCATCCTCGGCCTGCCCAGCAACGGCTTCTCCCCCTTCCCCGACCAGAAGGGCGAATGGCTGAAGCCCAAGGTGCCGATCATCAGCATGAAGCGGGTGGCGTGACAGCTCGCGCCTGCACGGCTCAGGCCCGATAAGCGCTTTTAGCGACTAACCTCGCGGCGCTTCATCGACATCCGCCGCGAAGGCTGCTCCATGGCGGCCATGCAGGACACCTCAGATTCCCCCGGCGCCGGCGCGCGGATTCACGCGCCCGGTCTCGTCCACTTCGCGCTCGCGGTGGGCGGGTTCGCCATCGGCACCACCGAATTCGCGACCATGAGCCTGCTGCCCTATTTCGCGCGGGATCTGCACATCGATGCGCCGACGGCCGGCCACGTGATCAGCGCCTACGCCCTGGGCGTGGTGGTGGGCGCGCCGTTGATCACCGTGCTGGCGGCCAAGGTCGCGCGGCGGACTTTGTTGATCGGCCTGATGGCGGTGTTCGCCCTGGCCAACGGGCTGTCGGCGCTGGCGCCCAGCTACCACTGGCTCTTGATATTCCGCTTCCTCAGCGGCCTGCCGCACGGCGCCTATTTCGGCATCGCCTCCCTGGTCGCCACCTCGCTCGTGCCCAACAACAAGCGCACCGCCGCGGTGGGCCGGGTGATGCTGGGGCTGACCGTCGCCACCATCGTCGGCGTGCCCCTCGCCAATGTGTTGGGCCAGATGATCGGCTGGCGCTGGGGGTTCGCCCTGGTCGCGGCGCTGGCGGTGATCACCGCCGTCCTGGTCACCCTCTATGCGCCCCGCGATAATCCCAGTGGCGAGGCCAGCGCCCTGCGCGAGCTCGGCGCCCTGGGCAAGGCGCAGGTGTGGCTGACCTTGGCTATCGGCGCCATCGGCTTCGGCGGCATGTTCTGCGTCTACACCTACCTGACCTCGACCCTGATGCACGTCACCGGCGCGGGGCCTGCCGCCACACCCATCGTGCTGATGATCTTCGGCGTCGGCATGACGGCGGGCAATCTGATCGTGCCTCGCTTCGCCGACCGCGCGCTCATGCCCAGCGCCGGGATCATGCTGCTCTGGTCGGCGGTCATGCTGGGCCTCTACCCGTTCGCCGCCCACTCCGTCGTGACCATCGGCCTGGACATGCTGGCGATCGGCTTCGGCGTGGCCCTGGCCACCGTGCTGCAGACCCGGCTGATGGACGTGGCCGGCGATGCTCAGGGCCTTGCGGCGGCGCTGAATCACTCCGCCTTCAACATCGCCAATGCGCTAGGGCCATGGCTCGGCGGCATGGCCATCGCCGCCGGCTACGGCTGGACCTCGACCGGCTGGGTCGGCAGCGGTTTGGCGCTCGCCGGGCTGGCCGTGTGGGCGGTAGCGTGGGGCACGGCGAAGGACAGGCGGCGCGGCTAGCCTTACCGCCGGCGCTCGCCCCCTCCGTCACGTCGCTTCCGCTGCGCTTCAGCGCCGCGCCACCTCCCCCGCGACTGCGTCGCATGGGAGGAGAAGATGTCGGCGCCGATTTTCTCCTCCCATGCAAGCGAAGCGCGGCGGGGGAGGTGGCGGCGAAGCCGACGGAGGGGGCAAGCGCCGGCGGAACGGCTCGGCTCCAGCGCGTCTCGACCTACCCCTGATACCGCCGGTTCAGCTTGCGCATGCCGCCGATCCAGCGGCCGTAGTCGGCGGTCTTGTGGCGCATATAGTCCAGCACCTGCGGGTGGGGCAGGATCAGGAATTCCTCGGCCTCGATGGATTTCACCACCACCTCAGCCAGTTCCTCCGGCTCCATCATGCCGTCGACGCTGGCGACGCCGTCCTCGTTGCCGGCGGTCATGGCCGTGCGCACCGCTTGGGGACACAGCACCGAAACCTTGATCCCCTGATCGCCATGGGTGATGGCCAGCCACTCCGCGAGGCCCACGGCGGCGTGCTTGGTCACCGCATAGGGCGCCGAGCCGATCTGCGACAGCAGGCCCGCCGCCGAGGCGGTGTTGAGCAGATAGCCGCCGCCCCGCGCCGCCATGCGCGGCACCAGATGCCGGGCGGCCCAGACGTGGGCCATGACGTTGATGTCCCAGATCCGCTGCCAGGCGTCGTTGGAGGCCTCCGCCCCGCCGTGGACGCCGATGCCGGCGTTGGAGCAGAACAGGTCGATGGGGCCGTGGTCCTTCTCCACCGTCTCGATCAGGGCCTGGATTTCGGCCTCGACCGACACGTCCACCTTGAAGGCCACGCCGCCCACCTCGGCCGCCGTCGCCTTGGCGCCCGCCTCGTCGCGGTCGGCGCAGACGATCAGCTTCGGCCCCTCGGCCACGAACCGCCTGGCCATGGCGCGGCCGATCCCGCTGGCGGCGCCGGTGATGACGACGATGCGATCCTTGAGGTTCATGGCGTTCGGGCTCCCATTGCCGGAATCTGAGAGTGCTCCGGCGTTGGCGATTTCCTGAACCGGCGCGAGCGGTTTGGGAAGATGGAAGGCGCGGAAATCAAACTTGAGCTCGCCGGCTAGGCGGCGAGTTCGCGTCGATGGTGCGACTCCGACTGCCGCAGCTACCGCCGGGTGGAGCGGCCCCCGCCGGCGGAAGCCGTGTCGCTGATCGGGCTGATCTGAGAGCGGTCTTCAGTGCGCCAGCGAGCGACCTAGCCGAAGCGCCATGGGCACGATGAGGGCGGCGGTGGCCGCGGCGGCCAGGATGCCAATGGTCTGGCTGCTGTGGTCGGCGATGGCGCCATAGGCGATCGGCGCTAATCCGCCTGAGCCGATCACGCCGGTGTAGAAGAGGGCGAAGCCTCGACCGGTGTCGCCGGCCGGCGCGAGCTCGGGCACGGTCCCATAGAGCACCGACGAGGTGCCGTTGAGGACGATGCCCAGCAGCGGCAGCAGAACCAGCGTCGGCCAAAGCGGCGTGAACAGGGCAGCGACGATCAGCAGCGCTGTGGCGCTCTCGGTGGCGACCACGGCGCCGATCACGCCCAGCCGCTCGCCAAGCCAGCCGCAGGTCGCCTTGCCCAGCGCGCCGCCGAGGAAAAGCAGGGCCAGGGCGAGGCCGACCGTGGCGGAGCCGCCGCCTCGGGCGTGGATCAGGAAGGGCAGGAACAGCAGAAAGCCCATGCGCGTCGCCGTATCGAAGGCGCCGATCGTCATCAGCCAGGCGAAGCCGGAGTGGCCGACGCCGGTCTGTGCGGCCGGCTTGGCCATAGCGGGGCTGGCCGGGGCGGCTTGTGGTCTCAGCGCCAGCAGGGCGACGCAGACGCCCAGGCCGAGCAGGGCCATCATGCCAACCACCGGCCGCCAGGCGATGACCGGCAGCAGCAGGGCGACGGCGGCGGGGACAGTGGCCTTCCCGAGATCGCCGGAGAAATTATAGATCCCCAGCGGCCGGCGGGCTGCGTCGGCATAGGTCTCGGTCACCAGCAGCGAGCCCCTCGGGTGCTGGATGCTGGAGCCCGCGCCGGCCAGCACCAGGCCGACGCAGAGACCGGGAAAGCCCAGCGGCAGGGCCATGATGACGAAGCCGGTGGCGGCGACCAGGGTGGACAGGACGAGAGCCGCGCGCGGCGAGAGGCCGCTGAGCAGCTTGTTGGCCGGCATCTGCAGCCCGCCCATAGTGGCGTAATAGAGCGCCCGGACCATGGCCAGGGCGGCATAGGAGAGGCCGAACTGGGCCTGCCAGACCGGCAGGAAGGCATAGAGGCCGTCGGTATAGCCGTCGTGCAGCGCATGGGCGAGGCAGGCGGCGATCAGGTTCCGCGACTTGGTGGGCAAACCGGCGGTTTG
>Ga0302314_10010047_pt1 | contig 16632 bp, 15 predicted proteins | sample III_Palsa_N2_3_FD_200533 | JGI IMG/M metagenome (GOLD analysis project Ga0302314, IMG submission 200533) | Peat permafrost microbial communities from Stordalen Mire near Abisko, Sweden - III_Palsa_N2_3 | ecosystem: Environmental > Terrestrial > Soil > Palsa > Peat permafrost | place: Sweden... | reverse complement strand
TACTGGGCGCAGCTGGACGAGGCCGGGGACGTCTTCTACGCCGATGCCGCTGCCTGCCGTCCGGTCCGCCGGGAGGTCGTGATCCTGGTGGTCAACGGCGGTGCTGTGGCGGACGTCGAGCAGGCGTACGCCCGTGCGCACGCTCACGCCACCAGCCTGCTCGTGGTCTGCGGTCTCGCGGGCTAGCGCGCTGGTCGTAGCCGGCCGTGGCCGTGGGGTTCGCGGTACGGCCGTTCAGCGGCTGCCCGCTCGTACGACGCTGGGGCTCCGGTGTGCCCGACGGGTTCCAGCAGCGCGCGGACCGGCAGTGAGCGGACGGACCGCACGGGCTCCTGGGCCCAGGAGCCGGAGTGCGGGGTGCGTCCACGGCGGCTGTCGCCGAGGACCTGCCAGCCCTCGTCCGTGAGCGTGAGGTAGGCGCCGCAGCGCAGCCCGTGCAGGGTGCTGGCGTCCTGGAGCGCCCACATCCAGGCGCCGTCCTCGGCCGTCCAGCCGTGGCTGCCGGGTCGGCACAGCATCAGCACCGTCGTCCGGGCGGGGCTGGTGCGCCGCAGGTCGTGCGGGATGATCCGGCGCAGGTGGGCCAGGATGACATTGCGGTACTGCCAGCCGTCGCCGCCGCCGGAGCGCTGGCCGAGGGCGCTGCCGGTGGACGGCGGGCCGGTGGATGGCAGGCCGGTGAACGAGGCTCCGGCGGCCACTCGGCCGGTCTGGTCGAGCACGCCGACGACCGCCGTCCCCGGGGCCGGGCGGTGCATCCGGTGCAGGTCGATGACCAGCGACCGGGGGTCGCGGAGCAGCGGGGGACAGGTCTCGCTCCAGCTGGACGGGCTGAGGGAGCGGCTGGTCGCCGTGCATCCCAGGGCTGTGGAGTCGATGCTCAAGGCCACTCCTTCCCCGTGCCCGCGCAGGGCGGCTCCATGTCCGGACAGGTGGTCAGCACCGCCGGGACACAGCCCAATTCTCACGTCCGGGGCGCTGATGCGGCAACGGCGACTCTGCCGGAAATCATCTGGATGAAATGCTTTGTCGGTTATATTCCAGCATTGATTTCGATCATGCGCCTGGAGGCGCTCCCGGGCCTGCGGGTTAGCGTGATGTCGGTGCCGTCCGATTGCATAGGGGTATGACCGACATGGAGTTGCGCGCCGAGGCTGATGCTGTGCTGGCCCGTCTGGTGGGGGGCGCGGGGGATCCGGCGCGCCTGCGCGAGGACCAGTGGCAGGCGATCGAGGCGCTGGTGGTGGGCCACCGCCGGGCGCTGGTGGTGCAGCGGACGGGCTGGGGCAAGTCGGCGGTGTACTTCGTGGCCACGTCGATGCTGCGGCGGCGGGGCGCGGGCCCGACGGTGATCATCTCGCCGCTGCTGGCGCTGATGCGGAACCAGGTGGAGTCGGCGGCCCGGGCCGGGATCGCCGCACGGACGATCAACTCGGCCAACCCGGAGGAGTGGGACGCCGTCCAGGCCGAGGTCGAGGCGGGGACCGTGGACGTGCTGCTGGTGAGCCCGGAGCGGCTGAACTCGCCCGACTTCCGGGAGCAGGTGCTGCCCCGGCTGGCGGCCACCACCGGCCTGCTGGTGGTGGACGAGGCGCACTGCATCTCCGACTGGGGACACGACTTCCGCCCGGACTACCGGCGGTTGCGGACGATGCTGGCGGAGCTCCCGGCCGGGGTGCCGGTGCTGGCCACGACGGCGACGGCGAACGCGCGGGTGACCGCGGACGTGGCCGAGCAGCTGGGGACGGGCGGCGGCGGCGCGCTGGTGCTGCGCGGGCCGCTGGACCGGGAGAGCCTGCGGCTCGGGGTGCTGGAGCTGCCGGACGCGGCGCACCGGCTGGCCTGGCTGGGGGAGTGGCTGGGCGACCTGCCGGGTTCCGGGATCATCTACACGCTGACGGTCGCGGCGGCCGAGGAGGTCGCGGCGTTCCTGCGGCAGCGCGGGTACCCGGTGGCCTCCTACACCGGCAAGACCGAGAACGCCGATCGGTTGCAGGCGGAGGAGGACCTGCTGGCGAACCGGGTGAAGGCGCTGGTGGCGACCTCCGCGCTGGGAATGGGCTTCGACAAGCCGGACCTGGGGTTCGTGGTGCACCTGGGGTCGCCCTCGTCCCCGATCGCCTATTACCAGCAGGTCGGCCGCGCCGGGCGCGGGGTGGACCACGCGGACGTGCTGTTGTTGCCGGGCCGTGAGGACGAGGCCATCTGGGCGTACTTCGCCTCGGTCGGCTTCCCGCCCGAGGAGCAGGTGCGGCGCACGCTGGCGGCCCTGGAGCAGGCCGGCCGTCCGCTGTCGCTCCCGGCGCTGGAGCCGCTGGTGGAACTGCGCCGGTCGCGGCTGGAGACCATGCTGAAGGTCCTGGACGTGGACGGGGCGGTCAAGCGGGTGAAGGGCGGCTGGACGGCCACCGGCGAGCCGTGGGCGTACGACGCGCAGCGGTACGCCTGGGTGGCCCGGCAGCGGGAGGCGGAGCAGCAGGCCATGCGGGACTACGTGGCGACCTCGGGATGCCGGATGGAGTTCCTGCAACGGCAGCTGGACGACGAGAAGGCCGCCCCCTGCGGTCGCTGCGACAACTGCGCCGGACCCTGGCTGGACCCCGCCGTGTCGTCCGGCGCGCTCGCCGGGGCGGCCGGTGAGCTGGACCGCCCGGGGGTCGAGGTCGAGCCGCGCCGGATGTGGCCCTCCGGGATGCCGGCGGTCGGCGTCGACCTCAAGGGTCGGATCCCCCCGACCCAGCAGGCCGCGACCGGACGGGCGCTGGGCCGGCTGTCCGACATCGGCTGGGGCAACCGCCTGCGTCCGCTGCTGTCTGAGCGGGCGGCGGACGGGCCGGTCCCGGACGAGGTGCTGGCGGCGGTGGTGACGGTGGTCGCCGACTGGGCGCGTTCGCCCGGTGGCTGGGCCAGCGGCGCCCCGGACGCGGTGGCGCGGCCGGTCGGCGTCGTCGCCATGCCCTCCCGTACCCGCCCGCAGCTGGTGTCCTCGCTGGCCCAGGGCCTGGCCCGGGTCGGCAGGCTGCCGCTGCTGGGCAGCCTGGCCTACACCCCGCAGGCCGGGCAGTACCCGGAGCACCGCAGCAACTCCGCCCAGCGGCTGCGTGCCCTGGCCGCCTCGTTCACCGTGCCCGACGAGCTCGCCGCCGCCTTGGCCGCCGCCCCGGGGCCGGTGCTGCTGGTGGACGACTCCACCGACTCCGGCTGGACCCTGGCCGTGGGCGCGCGGTTGCTGCGCCAGGCCGGTGCGCAACAGGTGCTGCCGCTGGTCCTCGCCCTGGCCGGATAGCGGCCACCGCCGACCACACTGCCGGTGTTGCCGACCACGCTGCGGGCTCGCCCGCACCCGTACGCACCCGTACGAGTGAGGGTGTTGTCCACAGCCCCCTACTTGTCCACAGATTCGGGCCGGTGGCACCGGGAGCCGCTCCGGGGCGGACATGCTCGACTCATGAACGATCACTCCCTCACCCCCGCCTCCCCGTTCGAGCACCCGGTCGTGCGCATGCGCACCCCGGCTGACATGGTCGACGCCCTGCCCTACCTCCTCGGCTTCTTCCCCAGCGATTCCCTGTCAAGTCGGTGTGTTCACGTGAAGTGGCCTCGGGGGCGGACAGGGGAGCAACGCTTCGCGGACGACTGCCACCGGAACTTGGGTGTACGCCGAACGCCGAAGAAGCCCGTCCCAACGGCCTGAATCCCGGGCACGAGAATGCTGGCCCATCGCGATGGTCGTGTAAGGGGCAAGAGCATGGCTCGCAATTGGCGCGGCAGGCAGTGGGCTGTTGGGTTCCAGCCTGCCGCGCCAGGAGGTCCAACGAGCCCGCGATCTTGATCGTTCTGAGTTAGGCCTGAATTATCCACAAGTGGACTATTTATGTCCCAGTATGATCGTTCGGCCCTGGCTGGGTGCGACTCACCCGAGCAGTCCAAGTGCATGGCGATCTACGCAGCTTCGAGCAGACCATTTCACTGAGCCCGGGGGTACCACGCCCAGCAGTGATCGGACGACTGCGCACCGATCAACGGCGTGCTGGCGAAGAAGAGGATTTCCTTGCGGAGGCGTCTGTGATCGTGCAGGTCGCAGTTGACGCTTCAGCCGTAGCAGGTTTCGTGCGGAGAGCGATCTGCTCGCGGATGAACCGATCCAGTGCTGGCAGCCGTCTCGCGGACTCGTTGCTGCTGTCGCTAGGATCACACTGATCGGCGCTGACGCACCGTGCACACTCGGCTACAAGCACAGGGCTACGGGGGTGGTGCGGGTGACCCGAGTGGAACCGAGCCGTGAACAGACAGCTGTGCGACTCCTGCTTATTTTGGACCGCCTGGGGGATCCTTGCGGCCCGGAGACGGGAGCGCCGCCTTCCGCGGTGCGTGTGATCCAGGCTGAGCGCAAGCTTCAGAAGCTGGATTTCCTGGTGCGGAATCCGGACTACTTGGCGGATCTGATCCTCGACGCGTGTGCGGCTGGCAGGCTCCAGAAAGAGCGACTGTTGGATGCCAAGGCGGTCCTCTCGGAGCGCGAGCCGGACCTGCATACCTACCGAATGCTGCGTAACAAGCACGGGGCGTACGAGCCTTTGAACAACGCGTTGGCGGTGCTGCGGCATCCCGGCCTGATTCAGATTGTCCGTGCTGGACTGTCTTCCGACGTCCAGGTGCGGCGGCGGGACTACTACCTGTTGGAGGCCGGTCAGGAGTTCGCCGCGAAGCTACGCGCTGAGATCCCGGTGCTGGCTTGGTACGACCAGCAGGTTCTGTATGTGCGCACGGCGACGGAGGGAATGTCCACCGAGGAGCTCAAGGCGCTCCAGTACGGACACGCGGAGTACGCGGGGACCCCCAAAGGGCAGATGATCGCAGGAATCAGCGAGCGGGTCCGTGCGCGGCTCGCCGAGGCGCTGGAGCGGGAGGGACTGGGATGAGCCAGGAACAGGCAGGCCCGAGCCAGGTGGAGTTGTGGCTTGCGGAGGTCGCTCAGAAATCGGGGCAGGCGCTTCCGGAGGTGCGCAAGATCCTCGCCGAGCATCACGTGCGGCCGCAGACCGCCCTTCCCCATCCCCACCGTCTCCTGGTGACTTCGGTGGCCTTCAAGGGAATCAAGCTGGTTCCTGGCGATGGGGACGAGGTTACCGATGAGGCATTCACGTTCTCCTGGGAACTCGGTCCGGGACTTTGGTGTCTGGCGTCCTTGGGAAAGAACGAAGCCGGCAAGTCCAGCGTTCTGGAGATCATCCTGTGGTGCCTTCGGGGACGCAGCGGACTGCAGCGCGATGTCCGCCACTGGCTGCGCAACGTGCGGGTCGGGTTCAAGCTGGACGACGAACCGCTTGTCGTTGACATGGCAATCCAAGAGGGGCTGCCGGACGGACGGGTCATCTCCGAGGAGACCGGAACCATCCTGCTGGAGTTCAAGGGACTGGCCGATTTCGAACAGGCCATGGACGCGTTCATGTTGCAGCGCCTAGGCCTGGAGCCGCTACGGACGGCGCAGAAGGCTCCCGGCGGGGATACCGAGCCGCCGATCACAGGGGAGCTCTCGTGGCCGTCCTATGCCAGCGCGTTGCACATCAACGGCAAGGGGCTCGGAAACCTCTTGGGGAACGACTCTAAGCATGGGCTTCCGACTCGGCTTCTTGAACTGTTTCTCGGAGCGCCCTGGGCGCCGACCAAAGTCGACGCCGCCGTCGCCCTCAAGATCGTCAACGCGGAGCTGTCCGCCGCACGCAAGCGTGCCGTCGGGGACGCGACGGCACGCAAAGCCCAACTCGAAGAGCTGTCTCGGCGCCTGAAGGACGCGCGAGAGCGCCTCGCGGAACTCCCTGAGGTCAGCCGGGCGGCTGAGAACGTTCAGGACGTGTTCGGACGTCTGACGACGGCTACCAACGAGGCCGTCAGAGCCCAGGAGGCGCTTGTCTCGGCCCGGACGGAGCACAACGCGCTGGAGGCCCAGAGACTGGAACTCGCGGCAGCAGTGCACACCGCTGAGGAGGCCGCGCTCGCCCACGCGTTCTTCCATACCCTGATGCCAACCGTCTGCCCACGTTGCGATACCCCGGTGGCCAAGGCCCGCTGGGAACAGGAACGCGAGGGGCACTGCTCGCTGTGCGCCTCGGACCTGCACGACGCCGCGCAAGATGGAGGGCAGGACGAGGAGGACTCCTCGACGCCGGGCGAGGAACTGCGGCAGATGCTCACGCAGGTGCAGGCCGCAGTGGACAGCGCAGCCAGTGAGCTGTCGCGTGCCCAGCGGGTGGCGGCCGAGGCGTCGACCGCCAGGGAGCGAGTGGCCGAGCAGCTGCAGGAGGCTCTACAAAGCCCGGGCGCGGCTTCTCGACGTGAGGTGGAACTGGCCGTGGCCCGCCTGGAGGGAGCGGTCGAGGAACGGAGCGGGCGGTTCGCTGACATGGACGCATCGGTCGACGTCCAGCCGCTGGAGCGCGCTGCGGCGGTCCTGGACGCGGCGGAGAAGTTGGCCATGAGTCGGCGCACGGAGGCCCTGAAGAAGATTCTGGCGGATGTCGAGGAGGACATCGTCGCGATGGGGCGCGAACTGGGACTGGACATGCTCAAGGAGGTCAAGCTCGGCGGCAATGCCAGCCTGACGGTATGGAAGGGCGGCCAGAAACACAGCTACGGATCCCTGACCGAGGGCGAACAGCTGCGTTTGAAGATCGTGACGACGATCGCGCTGCTGCGACACGGCCACCGCAGCGGCGTCGGGCGGTATCCCGGCCTGCTCTTCATCGACTCCCCCGGAGCAGAGGAGGTCGACGCCGGCGATCTGCGGCACATGCTGCAGGACCTGGTCACGCTCACCGAGATGGTGCCACAGCTTCAGGTGATCGTCGCCACCGCCCGCGGCGGCGACGTCCAGGAGGTTGTTCGCCCTGATCACATGCGCCTGGCCGCCGACGGTCAACGTCTGTGGTGACATACGAGCCCCATGCAATGCGACCATCTCCCTCGGGAGATGTTGACCGCTCTGCGGGGGGAAGAAGTCGAATAAGAGGGCAGGCCTGAGCAGGAGGAGGTGACGCGGTGACCGGATCACAAAGCGATCCGCTGGTACTCATTTCTGCCGCACTCGACGCCGGGCACCGACCTCCTACCCTGACTGAACTGGGCGGGATCGACTTGCTGACCAGTGACGCCGACACGCTGCTGGCATCTGACGAGCTACCGGAACTGATTCAGCTCATCGCGGACGACAGCGACGCCCTGGCCAGCACGGCTGGGCAGAACTTCCTCCTGGGAGCCGCGGCCGCACCGGGCACACCGTTGATGCTTGAGGCGGTGGTCGAGGTCTTCCTCGGTCATCCGGCCGCAGTCGCCCAACTCGGTGATGCTCTGGTAGACGTTTGGCTCGACACCAGCCGCGCACACCACGATCTCATCGGCGGCATCGCACTGGAGGGCAGCGCCAGACTCGTCCTCGCCGCCGCCAGCAGCCCCTACGCCCTTCTCGACCGCCTGAAGCGCCTCCAGCGTGAACTGCCGCAACTCAACGATGACTTCACCGGTCGGGCCGTGCGCGTCGCTGGCGCGGTCGCGGAACACTTCGCAGCCCCCGAGGTCCCGGCGCTCCTGGAAACCCTGCTCACCGTGGACGACGTCGCCGACGACGCGGCATTCGAGCTGGGCATGCTCGCCCTGCGCCAAGCGTTGCAATCCAACGACACCAATCAGGCGCGTACCCTGCTCCTTCGGGCCCGTGAACGGTTCAGCGACGCGTACGCCGACGAGCAACGTGCGGACGCTGCCGCGTTCGGTGCGGCGGTGGACGCCGTGCTGTCTTACTCCGCAGGCTCGCCCGCGGTGGCCGGCCTCTCCGACCAACTCCAGGCGGCGGTGTTGGAGATCCGTCTCAACTTGCTGGGCCTGCCCGCTGGGTGGCGAACCCCGCGCTTCGACACGCTCGCAGCCTGGCAGCAGCTCATCGGTAGCCTTGAGAGCGCCCAAGCTGCGGATGACCCCGGCTCGTGGCTGTACGCGGGAAGGCTCATCAGTGACCTTGTTTCCGTCTACTCCGCGCACCGCACCCTGCAACTGCTGGTCACCGCCCACGATGGCCAGCCCGGCTCCGCCTCCGGCGAACCGTCGACGGCTCCTGGACTGCACGCCCTCCTGGCTCCTCGGATCGAGCACACCCTCCTCGCCCACGAAGGCGGCCAGGCGATCTTCGACACCTGGCTGGAGGAACTGCAGGCAGGTTCGGCCGGAGACGCGGACGGCACGGCGCCCGTCGTTCGTGAACAGGCCGCGGCCCTTCGGCTGGCTCTGGCTCAGGAAAGGCCGCCGCCCGACCCAAAACCTGACAGCTCGGCGTCAGCTGCGCTCGCCGGGCTGGTCGGAACCCAGACAGCGCAGCGCATCCATGACCACCTGGCTCCCGAGCCGGAGTTGAGCTCACATATCGAGGCCATGCTCGAAGCGCGCTTCGCTCGCGAACCCGTCGACGAGATCCCGATTATCGCCGCGGTGTACCGGAGGGTCCAACAGCAGCTGCGTGAGCAGTGCCCCCAGGGGTATGTCGGCCAATTCGCTGCGGACATCGACGTCCTGCTCGCGCTGCTGTTGCGCTTCCTCAACCTGCGGCTGTCCGAGACGCAGAAGTTCGGCGGCGAAGCGCGCAAGTACCTGCGCAAGCTCAAGGCCACCGATGAGAAACCGCTGGAGAAGGAACTCGGCCGTGACTTGTGGGATTACCTGGGTGGGCTGGGGCTGCGGGTCGAGCTGGAGGTGAGCAACATCGGAGCGGGCCGCGTCGACGTCGCCTGGCGCCCCCACACCGAGCAGATCACGATCGAGTTGAAGCGGGACTGGACGGACCCCAACTGGGACGCGATTGCCGGGAAATACTTGGCTCAAGCAGTCTCCTACCAGGTCAGCGGCCCACCGATCAACTTCTTCATGGTCCTGGACCTCACCGACAAACCCGATGGACTCGCTGCCCTGCCGGCCTGCGTCGAGGTACGCACCGTACCTGGCCCCGCTGGCGACCCGCGCCCACGGACTCTGATCATGCTCCGCATCCAAGGCAACAAGAGAGATCCGAGTTCACTGTGACCAGGCCCGTCCGACAGACGGCACGGAGCGTCACATCGCAGGTTCTCGGGCAGCGAGGGCCTGCGCGTCCCCATGGCACGGTCGAGCGCCAAGGCCGCTGGTCGCCGGCGGCATCCGCGACTCGCGAGTAGCCCCGAGGGGCAGAGGATCCTACGGTGAGCGGCGCATGGGAACGCAGGAGCGCGCACGGGTTAGTCGGGCAGGCCGCACTGGAAGGCGCGTGAGGGGGCTGAACTGGGCCGCTGGAACTTCGTCGAGCGTGACAGCTCGGCAGCGGCGGCAACGGCACGGTATGGGAACTCCAAACCCAGGGCGATGACGCTCGCTACGCGATCATGGTCCTGACGGAGACTAAGTTCACCGATCGGCGTGAGCGGTTCGCGCTGAGGTGAAGTTCCTGGCCGACCACGCCGGAGAAGGCGTATTGCCCTTGGCCGAGAGCCATTTGTCCACCGATCGCTATGACGTGAGCTGGTACGTCATGCCGATGGCGGTCCCGCTGTCCACGGCATTTGGTTCGGATGCCTCGATCGCGGCGATCCTGGACGCCGTAGGCATGTTCGCGAAGGCCCTCGCTCACTCGCCGAACAAGGCATCGGCCACAAGCTAGGCCTTCGGCGCTGACCTGTAGTTGTCTGCGTACTCCTGCCCGTAGGCGGCCGCGATCTGCATCTGCTCGCTGATCTCGAAGACCCCGTCCTCGACCAGGTCCTGCCCGTTCCACCACCAGCGCTTGAGACCGTCCGCCGCCCCTGCAAACCGTGTGTGCGTTACGTGGCCGTATGCAGACATGCCGGTCGGCAGTCTGGGGATCGACATGTTCCGCCGGTGGCTGTAGGCAGGGGGGTGCCAGCCCTGCTCACCCACGATCACGCCGATTGCCAGGTCTTTGGTGATGGTGAGTTGTGCCTCGCCTGCGTTGGCAATCTCCTTGGTGAAGCAGAGTCGCCATTCCCGCTCGTGCAACCAGTCTGCGCTGCCGGGTTCGTACCGGACCCTCCGGTTCCGGAACTTATCGGGGAGGCCGCTAGTCAGGTCCATCTCAAAGGTGGACAGGTACATCACTGGACGAACGCCCATCGCGAGCAGGGTCTCACGATCGAACACCAATCCCCAGGGCTCGTAAGGGCCTCGCTGGCTCACCCCTGTCCGAAGCATGACCCTTCGGGCCTCCTCGGACGGTTCACTGAAGCAGACAACTGGAAGGTCTGAGCCCGGCACCTGCGCTCCTCGAAGCTTTCCTTCCAGGAGGATGTTCACCATCCGCTCCTGGGCGGTCCCGTCAGCGAAGTCCGGAGGCTGTGGCCCGTTCGCTCCACGAGGACGGCCGGTGAAGTGGACGAGGGTGTCGGGTAGGTCAGGGTGTATGCCGACGCCGGGAGATTTCGCCACGAGTTCCTCAACCTCCTTTGAATGTCCGGATGTTAGCAGGGGCTCCAAGCGCCACGGTGAGCCGAGGACGCCTCGGCGGTGCTCAGACCGGCTTTCGGTCGTCGCCCCGCCCGAGGTGGCCGGCGTTTGTGCACCAGCGGCAGTCCGGGTCGTGGCGGGGGTCCTGGAGATCGCGTTGCCGAGTGCGCGGGCGGTGGATGACCGATGCGTGGTCGCTCTCGTCCTGGTGGAGGCCGGCGGTGGCCAGGACGAAGTGGTTCAGAGCCTCGGCGGCGGCAAGAGTGTTGAGCGTGATCACGCTGGGGGCGGGGACGCCGGGGACGTAGTCGGCGGCCTTGCGTTCGGCTGCGGGCTGCATGTCGATGGCAAGGCGGGTCGGGTCGATCAGCCGGCAGCACCACAGGCAGTTGCTTCCCGGCAGGATGAGGCGGGTCGCCGTATGGATCTGGCCGACTTCCCCCTGGGCGGTCAGCGGGACTTTAACGCCGACCTGGGTCGCGGGGATCAGGTACTGCTGGGCGGCGGCGTTGACCCAGTGGCGGGCGGCGTCGCCGTCGGCAGCCAGGAAGATCCAGTCGCAGCGTGCGATCTCCGCCAGTGCTTTCGGATGCTCCACGCGCCGCGTGACGGGGACCGTGCGGACGTCGGGGTTCGCGCGCAGGGCGTTGCGTACGGCGAGTTCGGTCTTCAGGCGGCCGACGTCCTCGGGCTCGGCGGCGATCAGGCGGGGCAGGTTGGTGCGGTCCACGGTCTCGTCGTCGATGAGGACGAGCTCGCCGACGCCGAGGCGCGCGAGCTCCTCGACCAAGACGCTGCCGACGCCGCCGAGCCCGACGACCGCCACGCGCAGGCGGTTCAGGGTCTCCTGGCCGAGGTCGCCGAGCATCCGGGCCTGCCGGTCGTGCTGGGGATCGCACCGCCCCTCGCCGGCCGGGCTGGGCCGCAGCCGCATCAGGTTCCCTGAGGGGATGACGGTCTCGGCCAGCTGGGCTCGACTGCCGTCGGGCAGCCAGAGGTCACCGGCCGCGGCGTGCGGGGTCAGCACGAGCCCGCCGACGACCTGACCGCTGATCTGGCGAAGCGAGGGGTATCCGCGCTGGTGGCTGGCCAGGTCGATGCGGGAGAACTGGACCTGGTCGAGTCCGTGGTGGGCGTGGACTGCCAGGTAGGCGGAGTGTTCGTCGCGGGCACGCAGGACCGCGTTGCGGACGAAGGAGGGCGCGAGGGCATGGTGGCCGTACTGGCCGGGGATGTAGTCGGCTCCCTCGTCCGCGATGATGAGGTCGCGTGCAAGCAAGCGAGGGCCGCGAGGGCCCTCGGCATACCCGGCGAGCAGGACGGCCCCGTGCGCGCCGCCGTCGGCCCGGAAGAGGTGCTGCGACAAGGTCGCCCACAGCCGTGGGGGAAGCGTCAGACTCCAGCCCTCAGCGGGCGGATTCACTGGGCGGCGAGCCACTGCAGGATCCTTTCCGCCTTGAGGGCCGCGGAGTCGATGGCCGGGTCGCGGCGCGGGGAGCGGCGGGAGATCTGCAGCGCCGGGCGGTCGCGCCAGGTCGTCGGCGAGATCGCCTGCCCGTGCGGCTGCCTGTCGCTTCGGGACACCTGGCCGACGTAGTGGGGGTAGACGTCCGCGTCCGGGTAGGCCGAGCTGATGTGGAAGCCGAGCCAGGTCGCCGCCGGGGTGAAGCAGGCGCTGATCGGGACGTCCTCGACGGTCACGAACGCTCCGCCGGTGCCGTCCGCGACCGCCTCGACCGGATGACCGGCGAAGTGGGCGCGGACGGCGTCGACGGCTTCGGCGACGGCCGGAACGAGGGAGGTCACGAGTTGTCGTCCGGGGGGACGGCCAAGAACTCCTCCTGCGGGTGGACCCGGATGGACTCGTGGTCGGCGACGACCTGGTAGCGGTCGCCCTTCTTGACCGACAGCTGGAAGCCCGTGTCGATCGGCAGGCCCTGTGCGATCGCGGCGTTCTTGATCTCCAGGCCGGTGACCTCGCGGTCCGGGAGGACCACGGGCTCGTTGTTGACTTTGACCGTGATCGTGATGGGCCGGCGCGAGTCCGGTTCCGCAGTCAGTTCGATGGAGTTCTCCATCGTTCACCTCTTTCTGATCTTGTCCGAGCCACCGGCGTCCACCGGTGACACCCATGTGTCGAAATATAGCCAGCGTGTCGAATGTCAAACACTGGGACAAAGGTAGCACGCTGGTGCTCGACATGTCGAACACTGGTAGAAAGGAGGGATACAACCGGAACTGAGGAGGAGGGCGATGGCCCGGAACCTGGTGAACGTGGCCGCCCTGTATGCCGCCCTTGACGCGGGGAGGACCGCAAAGAGCCTGTCGTGGCGGCAGTTGGCCGCCGAGGTGGGCGTCAGCCCCTCGACTATGACCCGCATGTCCAACGGCAACAAGCCGGACGTGGATGCCTTCGCCGCCCTCGTGCGCTGGCTGGGTGCCCCGGCCGAGAGCTTCATGATCGACGCCGAGGGCGGGGCCGGGGAGCGCTCCGCCGAGCAGCCGGAGCTCCTGGTCCAGCTGGCCCCACTGCTTAGAGCTCGCGGCGACCTGGGTGACAACGACGTGAAGTACTTGGAAGAGGTGATCGGTGCCGCGATGCGCCGGTTCGCCACCGAACGGGAATCCCGCTTGGAGTGAGGCGTGGGACAGCGCTGGACGAAGAAGAAACTGGAGGATCTGGCCCTGGAGGAGAGGGGCCGGATCGGGGTCGGCGCGCATGACACCCTGGATCTCGAGCGCCTGGCGGACGAGTACGGCGTCCCGGTCTACGCGAGCAGCGAACTGGAGGTGAACGGCTGCTCACCCGAGGCGCTGGACTACTTCGCCAACGAGGGGGCGGGCAACTGGTCGGCCGCCTTGGTTCCGGCAGGAACCGGGTGCTTCATCGTCGAGAACAGCTCGCATTCGCCCCAGCGCCGCCGGTCAAATGTGGCGCACGAGATGGCCCATCTGTTCCTGGAGCACGACTTCAGCACGGTGCTGTTCACCGACGGCGGGTGCCGCAGCCTGACCGCGGCCATGAAGGCGCAGGAGGAACAGGCCCTCACCCTGTCCGCCGAACTCCTGATTCCCAAGACCGCCGCGATCAAGGCCGCGATCGCCAACTGGAGCGACGCCGAGGTCGCCGGGCACTTCGACGTGAGCATCGAGTTCGCCCGTATGCGCATGAACCCGTCGGGTGCCCGGACCATCGCGAAGCGATTCCTGGCCAAGCGCCAGTGGTAGGGAACGCGCCGGTCAACAATGGGGTGCCGCGGCGTCGGGTACGGACTCGGCGACCGCGCTCCGGAGAACGGTGCCGCCCCGCGCCATGGTTTTCCATCGCCCGGGGCCGCGGGGGTCGACTCCGGGCGGGCCGGGGCCAGGTCGGGCGCCGGGGGTCGCCAGCCCGTCGGCTCAGGGGTTCCTGGCGAAGGTGGCAGGAACATCCCATTGCCTCAGGTGTGCCGGGATCCGGTTCGGCCAGTGCTCCGTGACCGCCGACCGCACGAAAGTCTCAAGGCCGCTGCCCGGGCGCATGTAGATGTAGTCGGCTGTGGCCCTGACCTGGGCAGCATTGAAGCGGTCCACCTCCTCCTGCCCCATGAGGGCATAGCCGTCCCCCGCGCCGAGGACGGCCAGGAGTCGGGGTCCGAGGGGGAGCACGGCCTCGTCGCAGGTGGCCAGTCCCGCGCCGTCCAGGGTGCCCGAGCTCGGGTCGCCGTTCCGCAGGGCAAGCATGGGCGCGTCGCTGATCAGCAGCTCCCCTTCGGTGGGCTGCCGTAGCTGGACGGGCTGGTCGGCAAGCATGCGCTGGAAGCGCTGGAAGCGCTCTACCACGCTCACCCGGAAATAGATGCCTCTGTCGACCTGCGCAGCGAAGGGTGCGATGAGGTCCTCGGCCATAAACCGCAAGCCCTCCTTCCCCTCGGGCGCCCGACGGAAGCGAGCCCTGTGCAACGAGGAGAGCAGCCTCCTGTCCTGTCTGAGGCGTTCGGTGATGAAGACGTCGTGCGCCTGTCGCCAGCAGCGGTCGGAGTTGATCAGCGCGGGGATGCTCCGGACCAAATGCAACACCATCACATCGCGGATGGTGGCGGCGTGGCGGGGGTTGGCGAAAAAGGTGCCCTGCTCGGCGGCGCTAAGGGCGTCGGGGATGCGAGTCTCGGTCAGGCCCCAATGGGTCTCGGACGACTCGGAGGCGAACCTGACGTAGTGGCGGAACTTGGCGCACCCTGCGGGGCCGAGCTGGGTCGGTTTTGACTGTATGCGGTTCCGGTTGAGGATGCGAAGCTTCCGCTCGCCCTTGGCACCCAAGGGCTCCGCGAACTGGTCCAAGACGACACGTGAGACGACATGCTGATCCGGCCGCAGCACAGCCGGCTCCCGGAGGAGTCGAAGAAGCAGCCGGTTGTACTCGTGGGGGTCCGGAGGAACGTACTGCGCATGGATCACGGATCCAGGTTGGCATGCGACCGCCTGTGTACGCGCCGGAATTCTTTCCAGGCTGCCTACTCGGCAAGTAGGCATGGCATACCCGACCGCACTCGGCAAACGTAGCAAATCGGGACAAGATGCACACCTGTGGCTCGCTGGTACTTGGCATCCGCCTCGGTTTCTGGCTGTGCTCTTTTGGCCCGGTTGCTACCATTGACTGCTTGGTTTTTACTGTTAGTAACGTGCCGTTCGCAGGCGAGCGATCATCGCACTAGATAGCCTTGCTGATGAGCTCAATAACACCATCGCTATTGAGTGCCCGCTTGCGCATCTGCCAGATATGGGTGACTGGCCGAAGGATGTAGGGAAGTTGATCGAAGAACGCTGATTCAGTGAAACCATGGGGTTGATCCACCGGCCCAAGCGTGTACCGGTCCCGCTGAATGAGCGGGCTGACCTCGAATTCGATCAAACTCCAAGTCAGTCGGTCGTCGACAGACTCGCAGATGATATTGGCTACCGGGGCACTCGACTGGGTCGTATTTCCCCGATATAGGTGCACACTACCCCCAGTCACCAGCCGGTCGGATTGGCTCCCAAGTGGAGGACTGTGCCTCCAAGGGGTGAAAATCACGCTCCCGTCTGTCCAATCGAAGTAGAACTGCGCGCCGTCGTAGCGCAGGACAATCTCCGGGAGCACCGCGCTCGCATAGTCACACGCTTCTTCGAGTAGGGCCTGCAGGTCGGATGCGGCCTGCAGCACACGGGACTGCTCTAGCTTGGCCGAGTTAACGCGCTCTGCATGAGCAGCATCTTGCTCCATTTTCATCCTCTCCGCCCGTTGAACTTGCACGGCCAGAGCCTGTTGAGCCGGGGAGAGCTTGACGGCATTGCTCTCAATTGCTTGGACTACAGCTCGCACGTCTTGAGGCCTCTCGGCTGAGGCTTTGCGCAGAAGGCGCATCGTGATGCGTGCCAGTGCTGGTGCCACGCTGTCGAGTTCCGCAGGAATCTGCACTTGGTGCTGATTGGAGAAATCCGGGCCGGCGAAGGGCAGGCTGCCAGCTAGAATTTCGTAGTAAAGCACCCCAAGTGCATACAAATCGCTCTTAACTGTCGCACTTTTCCCCTCCCAGAGCTCAGGCGCCATGTACTGAGGGGTCCCCCAAAACAAGAACGTGTGCGGTGCGGTCGGTGCCGCTTGAGACCGCGAGATCCCGAAGTCGGCAAGAACCCAGCGTCCATGGAGCTCTAGGACATTGGCTGCTTTCAGGTCACGGTGCAAAATGCCAAGTCCGTGCAACTCTCCGAGCCCAGCAGCGACCTGCAGCATGGTCTCCGTCGCAAACACCCCATCGAGCCTCCCTGTAATGAGTGCCTTGGCCAGGGAGCGTGTGGCTTTGGGCATGACAATCAACAGGGAGTTGTCCTCGGCAACAACGTGGTCGATCGGGACCAGGACGTTCCGGAGTTCCGTGGATCGGTCGTAGCTCGAGATCAGTTCACCGATCTCAACCTCGCGGTGACGACGTCCCTCCGCAGTCGTACCAATGACAGGATCGATCCGCTTAACGGCGACCGCCTCGCCATCGTCGCTGCTTCCCTCGTAGACCTTGCCCATACCGCTAGTGCGTTGACCGGGTGACTTCGCCGGGTCGGTGGGGTGTGGGACGGTGGACTGTTCAGTCTCGTCCGTTCCGGCTTCTCGGAGGCGTGGTGGCAGAGCCAGTTAGGGTC
>Ga0302314_10010046_pt1 | contig 16633 bp, 16 predicted proteins | sample III_Palsa_N2_3_FD_200533 | JGI IMG/M metagenome (GOLD analysis project Ga0302314, IMG submission 200533) | Peat permafrost microbial communities from Stordalen Mire near Abisko, Sweden - III_Palsa_N2_3 | ecosystem: Environmental > Terrestrial > Soil > Palsa > Peat permafrost | place: Sweden... | reverse complement strand
GGAGCAGCTGACCGCCCGCGAGCTGGAGGTGCTGGCGCTGCTGGCCGCGGGCACCCCGAACCCGCGCATCGCCGAGCAGCTGGTGGTCAGCCTCGACACGGTGAAGAAGCACGTCAGCCACCTGCTGAGTAAGCTCGGCGCAGCCAACCGCACCGAGGCCGTGACCCGGGCCCGCCAGCTCGGCCTGATCCCCTGACCTGGCACCCGCAGTCCGATCCCCGGCGGCACCGTGGTGCCAGACGGCCGGCTCGGCGGCGCTGTGGTGCCACAGGCCAGGCCGCGGAAGATTCCACCGCGTGCGCACCTTCGGGTGACGCCCCACCGCGGCGGCGGCTCATACCGTCCTTTGAAGAACCACGAAGCTGCGCTCACTTGGAGCCCTCGCTGGGGACCCCGCGGATGCCTGGCGACGCCTTCGCACCCAGTCCGCGACGGCAGCATGCCAGCGGATCCGGCGACGGCCCACCCGTAGGCTGGCCCTGATGAGCGACGCGGGGATGGTGCGACTGCGTGACGGTGCCGAGCTCTGGACAGCGGTCAGCGGGACCGGGCCGCCAGGCGTGTTCCTGCACGGCGGCCCAGGACTGTGGGACTATCTCGCTCCCCTGGCGGCGCTGCTTGAGGACACGTTCACGGTCGTCCGGTTCGACCAGCGCGGCTGCGGGCGGTCGACCGGCGGCGCCCCGTTCACGATCGAGCAGGCGGTCGATGACCTGGACCAGGTCCGTGCGGCCCTCGGCTTCGACCGGTGGGCGGTGGCCGGGCACTCGTGGGGTGCCGAGCTCGCGCTCCGATACGCCGCGCGGCACCAGGACCGGACCACCGCCGTCGCCTACATCGCCGGCGTGGGCGCAGGGAACGGCTTCCGGGATGCCTTCGCCGCCGAACAGGACCGCCGCCTCGGGCCTGACCGCGAGCGCCTGGCTGAGCTCTCCGCGATCCCCGCGGGTGACCGGACGCCAGAGGAGGAACGCGAGCGGTGCCTGCTCCAGTGGCGCGCTGATTTCTCGCCGACGTCTGACGCCGCCGGGCACGCCCAGGCGCTGTGGGACACGCGACCGCCAGGCGCAGCCGTCAACATGACCGCGAACCGCGAACTGTGGGACGACCGCGAGTCCGAGGATCTCCGCCTGGCCGCCGCCCGCATAACCTGCCCCGTGACGATGCTCTTCGGCGCCGATGACCCGCGGCCCTGGACAGCCGCCGACTCGCTGCTTGAGGCCATCCCGAACGCCAGCCGGATCGTGCTCGATGAGGCTGGACACGCGCCGTGGGCCGAGCGGCCCGCAAGGACACGCCGCGTGATCATCGATGCCCTCAGCTGTCATCCAGGCGGCGGAACGCGATCTCCTGCAGCAGCAGCCGGGCCGCAGCGGCCACCGGGATGGCCACCAGCGCGCCGATGATGCCTAGCAGGGCGCCCCCGATCAGCACGGCCACCAGGGTGACCGTGGCCGGCACCTGCACCGTGCGGCCCATGACCCTGGGCACGATGAAGTAATCCTCGGCCAGCTTGTACAGGAGCATGAAGACGAGCGTGGCGATGGCCACCGTTAGCGATACGGTCAGCGCGGTCAGCGCCACCGCCGCCCCGCCGATGTAGGAGCCGATGACCGGGATGAGGTCGACCAACGCCACGAACATGGCCAGCAGGAACGGGTACGGGATGCCCAAGGCCAGCATCCACGCCGCCGTGCCGACTCCGATGATCAGCGAGGTCAGCACGTTGCCCAGGACGTATCCGCCGACCCGGCTGAAGATCTCATCAGTCAGCAGGATCGTCCGGGGCCGCCGGGAGGCGGGCACCAGCCGGTAGGCGAAAAGCTTGATCTTGGGCAACCCGCCGAGGAAGTACACGGTGAGCACGAACACGAGGAGGAAGGAGGAGACCGCGCTCACGACCACCTCGCCGACGCTGAGCACTCCCCCGGCCAGCGAACTGCCATCACTGGAGATCAGCTTGGACAGCCTCGATTCGACGTCGTACTTGGCGTTCAGCTTGCCGAGCTCGGAGTTGTGGTTCTGCAATTCCTTCGCGTAGTGCGGCAGCTGGTTGACCAGCGTGGTCGTCTCCGCCGTTATCCGCGGGATGGCCAGCGCCAGGAACAACGCGAGGATGCCGACCAGGCCTAGCAGTGTGATAACCACGCCCAGCCAGCGTGGCACCCGGTGCCGGGTCAGCCAGCTCACGATGGGGTCCAGGCCCGCCGCGATGAACAGCGCCATGCCCACCAGGATGAGGATCGAGCCCGCCTTGATCAGCAGCTCAATAATCCCGATGGTGACGGCCACACCCGCCGCGGCGGTCATCCCGATGAAGAACGGTGACCGCCGGTTCATCGGCCGCCCTGGACGCCCTAGGCCGCCCGTCTCCTCGGCCATCCGCTCGGCCTGCTGCACCGCTTCCCTGATCGGGGGGTCAGCCTCCGCATTCGCCTCTGCCTCGACGGGTTCCACGCGGTTCTCAACGACAGTCCCAGCCTGGCCGCTGCGGTTCGCCGGGTTCCTGCCTGGTGGTCTATCAGGTGAGTTAGATTCCATAACGATTTTCGTGCTCTCCAGCCCTCGCGCCGCACGCTGTCCCGGACAGGCCGGTCCTGCCGATCGGTGCCTGGTAATTTCGGGTCCCCAGCCGACTTGCGGCTACCCGGAAAACTGGCTGCTAACCTCGCTCGGGCTGGGCGCTGTTACGGCCGTATCCATGTCCAGCTGAGCGGCCAGCCAGGGCGCGGTGACGCTGCCCGGATTACGAGCGACGTCCCGAGGTGTGCCCTGGGCGACGATGCGGCCCCCGTCGGGTCCTCCCCCGGGTCCCATGTCGATGAGGTAGTCGGCCGTGGCGAGCAGGTCGAGATCATGGTCGATGACGATGATGGTGGCCCCGGCATCGAGCAGCCGGTCGAAGACGCCGACGAGCGTGCCCACGTCGAGCGGGTGCAGTCCCGTTGAGGGCTCGTCGAAGACATACAGCACGCCGCGCTGGCTGCTGCGCAGGCGGGATGCGATCCGCAGCCGCTGGGCCTCGCCGCCGGACAGGGACGGCGTGGGCTCGCCGAGCCGCAAGTAGCCCAGGCCCACCTCGTCGACGGGCCGCAGCGCCGCGGCGATCGATTTCTGCTCCGCGAACCGGCCCAGTGCATCGTGTACGGTCAGGCCGAGAACATCAGAGATGGTGAAGCCGTCGACGCGGACGTCCAGGGTCGCGTCGTTGAACCGGGTGCCGTGGCAGGTTGGGCACTCGACGTTGATGTCGGGCAGGTACTGCACGTCGAGGTCGATGCCGCCGAGGCCCCGGCAGGTCGGGCACTGGCCCTCGCGGGTGTTGAAGGAGAAGTGACCGGGCTTCCACTTCCGGCGCCGGGCGACGGCCGAGTCGGCGTACAGACGGCGGATGGGGTCGAAAGCCCCGGAGTAGGTGGCCGGCGTCGATCGCGCGTTCTGCCCGATGGGTGAGGCGTCGATCTGGACGACCTGGTGGATGCCGCCAAGATCGAGGGCGCGGACATGGCGGGGCAGCGGCAATTCGCTGAGCAGCGCTTGCGCGGCGGGGACCAGGCTGTCCAGGACCAGGGCGGTCTTCCCGGCGCCAGAGGGCCCGGCCAGGGCGGTGAGGCGGTGCAGCGGGAAGGCGGCGCTGACCCCGTGCAGGTTATACAGGTCAGCGACCTCGATCGTGATCTGGCGGCCGGAGCCGGGCGGCGCGGCATGGTCTCGCTGCACGGTGGCCGTGCCCGCCAGGAACGGGCCGATGACAGAGCGCGGGTCGGCGGTCAGCTGTGCCGGAGTGCCCTCGGCGATGATGATCCCGCCGTGCGCCCCCGCAGCCGGGCCGAGCTCGATGATCCAGTCCGCGGCGGTGATGAGCTCTCGCTCGTGTTCTACGACGACGACGGAATTGCCGTTCGCGGTCAGGGCAGCAATCGTCTGGCGCAGCCCTTCGACGTTGCTCGGGTGCAACCCCACGGACGGCTCGTCGAGCACATACAGCATGCCGGTCGTGCTGGCGCGCACCGTTGAGGTCAGCTCGATGCGCTGCCGCTCCCCCGCCGACAGGGTCGCGCCGGGCCGGTCCAGCTGCAGATAACCTAGCCCGACGTCCAGCAGCGGGGCGAGCCCGCTGTCCAGCTCGCCGATCAAGCCTGCGGTGAGGGGAGCCAGCTCGTCCGGCAGCCCGCCGGGCAGGCTGGCCGCGAACGATCTGAGCTCGTCCAGCCTGAGCGCGCTGATCTCGGCGATGTTGCGGCCGCCCAGCAGCGATTGCAGCGCCTCAGGGCACAGCCTGGTTCCGTGGCAGACCGAGCAGGTCCCGACGATCAGAAAACGCCGCACCTGGGCGCGGGTGCGCTCATTGTCGCTGGCCTGCGCCCGTTCGACGGTAGAGACGGCGTTCTCGTAGCTGACGTTGAGGCGAACCGTCCGCCCTGACCGGCCCGAGGGAAAGGCGACCCGCCGCTCGACCTGCTCGCCGTGCAGCACGATGTCGCGTTCTCGCGGGGTGAGCGACCGGTACGGGACGTCGGTCCGCACCCCGAGCTCCGCGGCGGCGTAGCGGTAGAGGCGCCGGGAGCCCAGGTTCCACGGCAGCACCGCGCCGTCATCGATGCTCTTGTCCGGGTCGGGGACGAGAGTGCCGACGTCGACCTCGGTCCGCACCCCCAGGCCGTTGCAGGAGGGACAGCCGCCGTAGGAGTTGAAAGAGAAGGACTCGGCGCTGGGTGCCTCGAAGTGCGCGCCGCAGACAGGGCACGCGATCTCCATGTTCTGCGTCGCGATCGACGGCTCGACGCGGTGGCCGTTCGGGCACAGATGCGAGCCCAGCCGCGACATCATCAGACGCGAGATGTTAAGGACCTCGGTCATGGTCCCGACCGTGCTGCGCGGACCGGGCACCGGCGGGCGCTGGCGGAGCGCCAGCGCGGGCGGCAGGTGGTCGATCCGGTCCACGGCTGGGCGCTGGGCCTGGGTCAGACGCCGGCGACTGTAGGTGCTCAGAGCTTCCAGAAAGCGGTGCATGCCCTCGGCGTAGAGGGTCCCGATGGCCAGCGAGCTCTTCCCGGATCCGGATACGCCGACGACGGCGACGGTCCGCCACAGCGGAACGTCCACGTCCAGATCCCGCAGGTTGTTATGCCGGGCGCCGCGTACCTGGATGGCCCGGGGCAGGCTACCGGGCACGGGCAACGCCGCCGCGGCCCGTGCGGCCGGGGGACGTCCTTCGCCTCGCCCGTCCAGCGCGCTCTCATCAGGGCTCATCAGTTAATTAGAACGTCGGCCTGCCGCGCGGAGCGCACCGGGGCCGAGCAGAGGTCCCGGAGCAGCGAGCTTGACGCAACCAGAAGGTTGCTATAAGTTTATGGCAATAAAATGGTTGCCATAAATGGAGGTTCTCTCATGCCTATCCCGGATCGCATCGAGCGCACTATCGATCTGGCTCAGCCGCCGCAGCGGGTGTGGGAGGCACTGACCAGCGCAGAAGGGCTCGGCGGCTGGTTCGGCGATCGCGCCACCGTCGACCTGCGCCCCGGCGGCACTGCCTACGTCGAGTGGGATCAAGACGAGGACAACTTCAAGGTGGCGCTGACGATCGTCGTCGTGGAACCGCCCGCCAGGTTCGCCTGGACGTGGGGCATCCAGGGGCTACCCGGCACCGATCCGCGACGTACCTACGTCGAGTTCACCCTCGTGCCGAGCGGCGGCGGGACCCGGCTGACCGTGGTGGAGTCGGGATTCGCTCAGGTGCCCGATGAGCTGCTCGACACCGCCTATCACGGCAATGTCGAGGGCTGGCGCAAGGAGCTGGCCGAGCTTGCCGACTACCTCGATGCCGCGGCCTGACCCGGAGGCAGTCGCGGAGGCAGTCTTCGCCGCGCTCGCCGAGCCGACCCGGCGCAGCATCCTCAGTGCCCTCGCTGCCCACGGCCCGACGACGGCGACCGACCTGGCCAGCCAGCTGCCGATCACGCGGCAGGCGATCACCAAGCACCTCGAGCTGCTCGCCGCCGCGGGCCTCGTACTCGCCGAGCCTGGCGAGCGCCGCCGGATCCGCTACCGCGTCAACGCGGCGCCGATGGCGATTGCCCAGTCCTACCTCGCGGCGCTGGCCCGGGACTGGGACAGCAAGCTGGCCCGGCTGCAGCGTTCGCTGGACGCCTCGGCTCCCAAGCCCGAGGCCGCTAACCGGGACCCTTCAAGCACAGCAGAATCGAATCGATGAAGGGAGGAGCCGATGGAGCTTCTGCGGGTAGTGCGTGAGCGCTCAGCCGCCGCGACAGGTGCTAGCACAGCCGCGACGGTAGGCGCGCTGACGGCGACGCTCGGGCTCGCCGCCGCATCCTGGGTCGTCGCGATCCGGCAGATGAACGGGATGGACATGGGCGTAGCCACCCGGCTCGGCTCGTTCGCGTTCTTTGCCGCCGTGTGGGTGTCGATGATGGCGGCGATGATGCTGCCGGGCGCGGCTCCGGCGGTGGTGAGACGTGTTCATGCCAGCGGCCGGTTGCTCTCCGTGCCGTCATTCGTCGGGTCCTACCTGGCCGTCTGGGCCCTCGTCGGTGTCGCGGTGTACGCGCTGTACCGGCCGCACGGGTCTGGCGGGGCCGCCGCGGTCGTCATCGCGGCAGGCAGCTACGAGCTCACCCCCATCAAGCGGCACTTTCGCCGGCGCTGCCGCGAGAGCGTCCGCTCTGGATTCGGATTCGGGCTCTACTGCGTCGGATCGAGCATCGGGCTGATGGTGGTGCTGATGGCGGTGAGCGTGATGAGCATCACCTGGATGTTGGTGATCGCCGTCCTGGTCCTGGCGCAGAAGCTGCTGCCCGCGAAGGCCGCACTCGATGTACCGCTGGCGCTGGCGCTCATCGGATTTGGAGTCTTTATCCTCATCGCGCCCTCGCTGGTACCCGGACTCACACCGCCGATGTGAGACGTCATCGGCGGCCCGGCTGCGGCTAGCTGTCGTAACCACACACTAAGGAGAGACAAGACAATGACCGCTCACAAGACCGGAACAAGGGAAGAGTGGCTGGCGGCCCGGCTGGAGCTGCTCGAGGCCGAGAAGGCGCTGTCGCGGCGCGGCGACGAGCTGGCGCGGCAGCGGCAGGAGCTGCCCTGGGTCCGGGTCGACAAGGAATACCGCTTCGAGACCGACGAGGGCACCGCCTCCCTCGCTGACCTGTTCGCAGGACGCTCACAGTTGCTCATCTATCACTTCATGTTTGGGCCTGACTACACCGCCGGGTGCCCGAGCTGCTCGGCGATCGCGGACGGCTTCGACGGCTCCGTCGTCCACCTCGCCCATCACGACGTCACGCTCTGCGCGGTGTCGCGAGCTCCGCTCGCGAAGCTTCAGGGGTACAAGCAGCGGATGGGCTGGAGCTTCCCCTGGGCGTCTTCGTTCGGCAGCGACTTCAACTACGACTTCGGGGTGGCACACACCAAGCAGGAGTGGGAATCAGGAGCCGTCGAGTACAACTACCGCACAGTGGATATGCGGCCCCCGGCCGGACAGGACAGTTCCTGGTTCGACGACTGGGCGTCGCGTACTGGAACGGACTGGGCGACATACCGGCGAGAAGGGCCCGGCATCAGTGTCTTCGCGCTCGAGGACGGGGTCGTTTACCACACCTACTCGGCATATGAGCGCGGGGTGGACGCCATCTGGGGCATGTACCCATGGCTCGACCGCGCGCCTCTGGGCCGCAATGAGACCGGCCCGTGGTGGAGCCGCCACGACGAGTACGACAGCCGGTGACAGGACACCAAACCGACAGACCTAACCCTTGATCAGGCAATGCTGTTCAGCTCGGTCAGGTCGTCCTCGGAAAGGGTCAGCGCGGCACCGGCGACGTTTTCGCGCAGATGGGCGACGGATGAGGTACCTGGGATCAGCAGAATGTTCGGGGAGCGCTGGAGCAGCCACGCTAGCGCGATGGCCATCGGCGTGGCGCCCCGCCGGGCGGCAACCGATTCCAGTGTGTCGGACTGCAGTGGGGAGAAGCCGCCGAGCGGGAAGTAGGGCACATAGGCGATGCCCTGTGCGGCGAGGGAGTCGATCAGGTCGTCGTCGTCCCTGTGGGCGACGTTGTAGAAGTTCTGCACGCACACCACCGGCGCGATGGACTGTGCCTCGGCCACCTGCTCGGCGGTCGCGGTGCTGATGCCGAGATGCTTGATCAGTCCTTCTTGCTGCAGCTGCGTGAGTGCGGTGAAGGGCTCGGCGATCGAGCCAGGCACGGGCGAGTGACCGTCGCTGCCGCCGCCGACGCGCAGGTTGACGACGTCGAGTGCGTCCAGGCCGAGGTTAATCAGGTTGTCGTGCACGGCCCGGTGCAACTCTTTCGGGGAGCGCGCGTGAATCCAGCCGCCCTTAACGTCCCGGTAAGATCCGACCTTGGTGACGATGTGCAGCGAGGCCGGGTAGGGGTGCAGGGCTTCCCTGATGAGCTGGTTCGTGACGAATGGGCCGTAGAAGTCACTGGTGTCGATGTGCGTGATACCAAGCTCGATCGCCTCGCGCAGCACCGCGATCGCGGCGTCGCGATCCTTGGGCGGCCCGAAGACGCCGGGACCAGCTAGCTGCATCGCTCCGTACCCCATGCGGGTGACCGTCAGATCCTCGGCCATGGTGAACGTCCCGCCGGCAAGTGTCTTGGTTGCCAAGAGAATTCCTCTTCCCCGTCTCGTTAGCGCAAGTCAACACGTGATGACTACACACTTCCCCAGGCGGCACAGAATAGGCAGAGCCCCGGCGATCCTGGGAGCAGTAGGGACAGTCAGGCCACGATGCGCGCGATTACCATGATCGTTATGACCGAGAACAACATGCTCGGTAACTACTTGCGGGCCCGCCGCGAGCTCGTCCAGCCCGACAGTGTCGGCCTGGCCGCGGGCGGGGTGCGACGTGTCGCCGGATTGCGGCGTGAAGAGGTCGCCATGCTCGCCGGTATCAGCTCCGACTACTACCTGCGACTCGAGCAGGGCCGCGACCGTAATCCCTCGATTCAGGTCCTCGAGGCTCTGGCCCGCGTCCTGTGCCTGGACCAGGCGGCGACCGATTATCTGCTAGGCCTGGGCGCGCCCCGGCCCCGTCATCGGCGACACCGTCCCAGACGTGAAACCGTCCCCGCCAGCATCCGGCAATTGCTCGACGTGTTGGGCCTGCCCGCCTTCGTCGAGGGCCGGTACTTTGACGTCCTCGCCGCCAACAGCCTCGCCGGTGCACTTTCGCCCAACCTGCACGAGGGGCAGAACAGGCTCTGCGCGGTATTTCTCGATCCCGCGGAGCAGGCGCTTTACCCGGACTGGAACCAGGCCACCGCCCGGGTGGTGGCCGGCTTCCGCGAGTCCGTCGGAACCGATACCGAGGACCCCCGGTTCGTCCAGCTCGTCGGCGAGCTGTCCCTGTCCAGCGAACGATTCCGGCAACTCTGGGCCCGGCACGACGTTCAGATCCGCGAGGGCATGCCGGCCCGTATCCGTCATCCCCAGGTCGGGGACCTCACTCTCAGCCGCGAGAAGCTCGCCATCGGCGGCACCGAAGGTCAGCTGCTCGTCGTCTACCACGCCCAACCCGGTACCAGCAGCGCCGAAAAGCTTGGCCTGCTCGCGTCGCTGGCCAGCCCGGCCGCGACCGTGGCCGGCGACGGGATCCCAGGGCACCCGACGTGGAGGCTGCCCGACCCCGGTCGCAGCGCGAGATCAGGACCGCCCTAACGGCTCACCTCACCGCGCCGGGCCGCGAAGGCGGTCAGCCGACTGTGGTCCCTTTCAGCAGATCCGCCGGTACCTTCTGATCGTTCTTCAGGTCGTTGAAGAGCTGCAGGGCCTCGCTGCGATTCCACAGCAGCGCGTCACCCGCGTTTGCCGTGACGTAGTTGGCGTTGGCGACCGGGACGGTCCCGGTCTGCGGGTTACGCAGCGCCAGCGCCACCTTGATCAGGTCGTACAGGTGCGCGCCTTGGTCGACCGAGATCGAGCTTGCCGCGGCGGAGCCGAACGGCAGGGCCACGAACGGGTTGAGGTACACGCCCGGGCTCGTGGCCTTGTCGAGCAGGGCCTTCAGGAAGGCCCGCTGATCCTCTATTCGCTGCAAGTCCTCGTCGGCGAACGAGTGCCGGTCCCGGACGAAAGCCAGCGCCTGGGCGCCGTCTAGGTTGTGGCAACCCGCGGGGATGTTGGCGCCGGAGTCGTAGTCGTGCAGCGCCTTCGGCAGGCACATCGTCACCCCGCCGACCTGGTTCACCACGCTGACCAGCCCGCCGAACCCGATCCCCATGTAGTGGTTGATCTGCAGCCCGGTGACGTTCTCCACGGTCTTGACGAGCAGCGGCGGGCCTCCGAACCCGAGGGCCGCGTTGATTTTGTTGTCGCCGTAGCCGGGGATCGGCACGTAGGAGTCGCGCGGGATGCTGAGCAGCACCGGCGTGCCGCTGCCGATGTGCAGCAGCATCAGGGAGTCGGAGTTCTCGGTCCCGACAACGTCGCCGACATGCAGGGTGTCAATCTCTTTCTGGGTAAGCCCCTGCCGGCTGTCCGCACCGACGATCAGCCAGTTCTGCCCTGCGGACTGGCCGGAAAAGACGGGAAGGGTGACCGATCGGGTGAGCTTGGAGTCCAGGTAGAAGTACGAGCCTACGAGCGCCACCACCAGGACCACCACGACCAAACCAGCGATCAGGGCGATCCGCCGCCCCCGACGGCCCGGCTGTCCCCAGAATCTCCGCCGACGGCCGGATCCCGGTCGGGTCGGCCCTGGCCGCCCCGTCGCGGGCAGGCCCGGTGCCCGCCGCGCTGGCGGCTGCTCGGGCCAGGCGGCGCGACCGCCACCTGCTGCACTGGACGGTACTTGACCTGTCCCATGCTGTCCGGGTTCTTGCCGGTACCAGCCGTCCTGCCAATCACTCATTATCCGGCACCCTCACGCGCCCATACCTTGCCTGGTCGTCATTACCTTAGGCGAGATGAGGCCCCACTCGGGCCAGTCGTACCGAGTTATCCAGGGCAGGATAAGGCCATGCCCGTTCTCGTTTCGCCGGTGGTTCCGGCTGGCCGGCTGCGCAACCAGGCACAGCCAACGCTGCGGGCCGACGAGCTCACCCTGCGGCCCTGGCGACTATCCGACGCCGACTCGGTCGTCGAGGCCTACCGTGATCCTGAGATCCGGCGCTGGCACGTCCGGTCGATGACTCACGACGAGGCGCTCCGGTGGCTGTCCTCGTGGTCCGGTCACTGGCGTGCAGAGACCGCCGCCGGGTGGGCTGTCACTGAGCAGGACGTCCTCGTCGGCCGGGTCGGCTTCCGGTCGATCAGCCTCGACGAGGGCATGGCAGAGATCGCCTACTGGACTGTGCCCGTGGCCCGGGGCCGCGATATCGCGGCGAGAGCGGTACGGGCCGCGTCTACATGGATGTTCCGGTCCGCGGGACTGCACCGCCTCGAATTGAGCCACTCGACGTTGAACCCGGCCTCCTGCCGTGTCGCGGAGAAGGCGGGCTACGCCTACGAAGGGACCAGGCGCCAGCAGGTCCTGCACCAGGACGGCTGGCACGACATGCACCTTCACGCCGGCCTGGCCCCAGGCGACGAACCCAGCTAAACGATAGGCGTGTCATTCACGCATCCGGTCGTGGGCCAGCAGGATATCTCGGCCCGTGACTATCCGGTCCTGCGCGAGGTCAGCACCTTCTCCTGGCTCGGCATACGCCATCACGCCAAGGGAATCGGCACCCATATGCGCGCGGCCTCCCTTCCCTTCACCTCGCCTTTGCTGGCCTCGGCGGGACCGACGCTATCTCGGGCGCCTTTGACGACGACATTTCCTCGCTGCGGGTCTCGGCGAAACTCGGCTACCAGCCAGACGGCATTGAGCGGCTAGCCGCGCACGGTCAGGTCACCACAACCCGCCGCCTCCGCCTGAAGCGCGATCGATGGGAGGCGACCGAACGGGCGCCCGTCACTATCACCGGACTGACACAGTGCCTGCCGTTGTTCGGGCTCCCCGCCGATGGCCGACCAGAAAGGCATTCCTGAGATCCAGCTGACCGCGACGGCCAGCAGGCCACTAGGCCAGCGGCACCAACATGTGAAGTGGGACACTTCGCCACCATTGAACGCCCCGGTAACGGCCTCGCGGATCGTCGATGGGCAAACGTTGCCTGATGCGGCACTTGCGAGCTGATGCCCGACGAACCGGAGGCCATCGGCTTAGTCGCCCTGATGCTGCTCACCGAGTCCCGCCGTCCTGCCCGCAGCAACAACTGCGGGACCTGGCGTGGTCCGGCGCCCATGGGGCCGGCCTGCAGCGTGGGGCCGTTGACCGGGCTGGGGAGCTCGGGCGGCTCCTTAGTCCGGGAGGGTCCGTGGCAGCCCGAAATAGGCCAGCGTGCTGGTGTCGAATCGCGTTATCGCGCTGATCTGGTCGCCGGCCAGGGTGAGGACCAGCAGCCCGATCGCGTGCAGGACAGGGGCCTGCGGGTCGCGGACGTAGATGCCGAAAGCGGGCTGGCCGTTGGCCCGTGTCGCGACCAGCCTGGGCCGCTCGAGCCAGGTGGCCGTCGCGGTCAGGAACCGGTCCGCCAGGTCGTGGCCCTGGTATTCCAGCGGAATGGGCGGCATGGTCAGCCAGACGTCCTCGGTCAGGAGGCTGACGATGCCGGGGACGTCCTTGGCCTCGAAGGCCCGGGTGAACCGCTCGACCAGCTCCCGCTCGGCGGCGGAGCCCGGAGCCGGGGCCTGCTCGCGCTCCGCTGAGCGGGGGAGCTGGCGCTGCAGCGTGGCGCGGGCCCGCTTGAGGGCGCTGGTCACCGACTCCTCGGTCGAGTCAAGGACCTGCGCCACCTCCCGGGCGTGGAACCCCAGCACGTCGCGCAGGATCAGCACGGCCCGCTGGCGGGGCGGCAGCAGCTGCAACGCGGTCACGAAGGCCAGCGCGACGGCTTCCCGGGCTTCGAACCGCGCCTCCGGCCCGGGGGCGGTGTCCATAAGCTGATCCAGGAGAAGGTCAGGGTAGGGCTCGAGCCAGAGCACCCCGCCGAGCCGGGTCGGCTCGGGCAGGTCAGGCATGGACGGTGGGCTGCCCACGAGCTGGCTCAGCCGTCGTGAGCGCAGCGCCTTGAGGCAGCAGTTGGTGGCGACCCGGTACAGCCACGTCCGGACCGAGGCACGCTCCTCGAAGCCGCCGAGCCCCTGCCAGGCGGACAGCAGGGTCTCCTGCAGCGCGTCCTCGGCGTCGTGAACGGACCCGAGGATGCGGTAGCAGTGCAGCTGCAGGTGGTGCCGGTACGGCTCGACGAGCTGGCGAAACGCCTCCTGGTCGCCAGTCCGGGCCCGGGTCAGCAGGTCCGCAGTCACTTCGCACGGTCCCCCAATCGGTACGTCGCAATATTCCCGTAAGTACAGACCCCGCGCGGGACGCAAACTGGGCGGTCCCGGGCCGCCCGGTTTCCGGGCCGGCCGGGACCTACCTCAGTGACAGCGACAGCAAGTGCCGGCGTGCAGCCGGCCGGATCTGAGGGGAACAGCGAAATGCGCAACGTGATCGAGTGGACCCTGGTTTCAGCGGACGGCGTCTTCGACGAGTCCGCGGTCCCGGGCTTCCTGCAATACCAGGACGACGCCTACCTGCGCGACGGGCTGGGCCTGATGACGGCGTGCGAGGCGATGCTGTTCGGCCGGAGCACCTACCAGATGTTCGCGAAGCTCTACCAGGGCGGCAGGGTCCACCCCTGGGCCGGCCGGCTGAACGCCATCCCGAAATACGTCTTCAGCTCGACGCTGGCCAGCGCCGACTGGGACAAATCGACTCTCGTCCGGGGCGACGCCGTCGCCGAGGTGACCCGGCTCAAGCAGCAGGAAGGAGGAGACCTGCTGATCTTCGGCCACGGCCTCCTCGCCGAGACGCTGCTGCGGGAGCGGCTGACCGACGTGATCGACCTGTCGGTCTATCCCGTCCTCGCCGGGAGCGGCAAGCAGTTCTTCCGCGACGGCCAGGCCGCCAAGCTGCGGCTCGCCGCCGTCAAGACGTTCTCGAACATCGTGAAGCTGACCTACCTACCGCAGCACTGAGCAGACCGCCGCCGACCCGCCCAACACAACAAGTACCGGGAGAAACCCATGACCACATTCGGCCGCAGGGACGCCGTCAGTGACCGGGGGCCCGCGCCACCCGGCGAGGTGCGCCGCTGGCGGGCCTTCGCTTTGCTCGCCGTCGCGTTCTTCATGACGAACGTCGACCTGACGATCGTCAACGTCGCCCTGCCGACCATCGGCCGCAAGCTCCACTTTCCGGAGTCGGACCTGCAGTGGGTGGTGACCGCCTACGCCCTCACCTACGGCGGGTTCCTCCTGCTCGGGGGCCGGGCCGCCGACCTGCTCGGCCGCAGGCGCCTGTTCATGGCCGGGCTGGCGATCTTCACGGCGGCCTCGCTCGCCTGCGCGCTGGCCACCAGCGACATGTTCCTGATCATCATGCGCGGCATCCAGGGCCTGGGCGCCGCGGTGGTGCTGCCCGCCGCGCTGTCCATCGTCATGAACATGTTCGGCGACGGCGCCGAGCGCAACAAGGCGCTCGGCGCCTGGGGCGGCATCGGCGCCACGGCTGCCACGGCCGGCCTGCTCGCCGGCGGCTTGCTCACCCAGTATGCCGGCTGGCGGTACATCTTCTTCCTGAACATCCCGATCGGCGCGGCCGCCCTGCTGCTGACCCGGCGGGTAGTGCCGGAAAGCAGGCTGCGCAGCACCCGCCGACACTACGACCCGCTCGGCGCCGTCACCGTGACCGGCGCCCTCGTGCTCCTGGTCTACGCGATCTCGCAGGCCGCCACCGTAGGCTGGACATCCACCCAGACGCTGGCCATGCTCGCGGCGTCGGCGGCCATGCTCGCCGGCTTCCTGGTAATCGAGACGAGGGCCGAAGCGCCGCTGCTCCCCCTGCGCCTGTTCCGGCTGAAGACCCTCGCCGGGTCGAACGCGGTCGCCTTCCTGCTGGGCGGCAGCTTCTTCAGCTTGTTTTTCATCGGCACCCTGTACATGCAGCAGGTGCTCGGATACTCCGCCTTGAAGGCCGGCGTCGCCTGGCTGGCGACGTCGGTCACCGCGCTCGCGCTCGCCGGACCGGCGCAGATGCTCGTCACCCGCGCCTCGCCCAGGCTCGTCATGGCGGCCGGCATGGCCATGATCGGTGCCGGGATCCTGTGGGCGGCGCAGGTACCCGCGCACGGGAACTACTGGGCGAACCTCGCCGGTCCCTTGTTCCTAGCCGGCGGCGTCGCCTTCGCGTTCGTCGCGGTGTCGATCGGAGCGCTCGCCGGTGTCGCCGATCATGATGCCGGGATCGCCTCCGGGCTTCTGAACACATCTCAACAGCTCGGCGGGGCGATCGGGGTAGCGGTCGCCTCAACCGTAGCGGCAACCCACTCACGCCTCCTGCTCAGTCAAAGGCACACCACGGCGGTCGCGCTCACCAGCGGATTTCACTGGGCGTTCTGGGTGGTCGGGCTCACCGCACTAGCCGCCGTGCCCGTCACCTTCCTGCTCATCCCGCGTAGAGAACTCGCCCTGGCCGCCGCGACCTCCACCCAACTCGAACACCCGGTGCCCGCAACCACCGACTGATGCCCGTGCGCCAACCGCCGGCCAGCGCACAGCCGCTGGCCGGCGGGCCAGGCGGCCGGGCCTGTAACAGGAGCACGGGTGCGGGGAAGAAGTGCGCAGGGATTAGCGGAAGCACGCCAGCCGTAACCGGCCGATGACCGGGGTGTGGCGGTCGAGTTCCTGACCGAGCCTGCTCCAGGCGCCACGCCGCCCGCGACACCCGCCGTTCCCGCCGCCAGGCGGCCATCCGGTCATGATCGTCACGCTGACACCCTGCACCTGCCGACGGTGTTCAGCAAACTGGACGGCCGAACGCGGTTCCCCGCGCCGTTGTTACCGGCACCCCAGAAGATCCTGGAGACCTGCCTGGACAGCAGGGACAACGAACTGTTCCAGGAACTGGAGGCCATCAAGGGAAGGCGCCGGGAAGCGCGCGCCGCGAAGGAGTCCGGCCGGAAGGAGCACCGGTCTTGGGACAAGCCGACGGCAGGGCTGATAATGATGCCTCCCAATCCTGCTGCCCGGGGGAGGGCGAGCACGCGGCACCGCCCCGCCGGGTTGACGTTCTGGAGCCGGACGGGTGCATGAGCGCTGAACGCCGCCTGGCTGAAGCTCAGGCGGCCAGGCCGAGGGCGGTGAAGTCGACTTCCTTGAGGACCGGGTTGAATGCCTCGGGCTGGCGTTTGAGGTCGTCGGTGGCATAGGCGCCGAACCTACTGATGTGGCCGCGCAGGTACGGGGACATTGCGCCGAGCTAGTCGGCGGTGATGAGCCAGCCCTCGGCGACCAGCTTGCGGACGACGTCCATGATGTCGAGGGCGTTGTGGAAGATGACCAGGTTGGCGAGCAGGGTGTTCATCTTGATGAGCTTCTCCTGCTCATCGGGGTCGTTGTCGGCCAGGACGCCGTTGTTCCCGAACGCGAGCCAGTGGGAGAAACCGTTGTAGGACTCGACCTTGTTGGTCGCGGCGGTGATCCGCCCCCGCAGCTGGGGGTCGGCGAGGTAGCGCAGCAGCGCCACTGTCCTTACGCTGCGGCCGACCTC
>Ga0302314_10010045_pt1 | contig 16634 bp, 11 predicted proteins | sample III_Palsa_N2_3_FD_200533 | JGI IMG/M metagenome (GOLD analysis project Ga0302314, IMG submission 200533) | Peat permafrost microbial communities from Stordalen Mire near Abisko, Sweden - III_Palsa_N2_3 | ecosystem: Environmental > Terrestrial > Soil > Palsa > Peat permafrost | place: Sweden... | reverse complement strand
GCCCGCCAAACAACCTTCTGCGCGGTGTTGCGGTCCCGAACCAGACGTTCCAATTCTTCACGATCCGTCGCCGTGATCGTGGTCGCTTCGATCCTGCTCATAGGCCAAGACTCGCACGCCCAGGCCAAATTGTGAATCGACTGTCAGAGACAGGACACTAGGGCCGTCACGCGGCTCGTCCCCGGAAACATCGACGCGCGCGGCGCGATGACCGCCTTTCGAACCAAGTACCTCAAGTTGCCCTCCCCTCGCCCCGCACCATCGAGCGACGCAGGCCGCAGCAGGTCGGAACCAAGCGTGCGTTCTAACGTCAAGCTCACAGGAATCGGATTTAGACTGGATGATATATGATGTCAATATAGTTTTCATATCATCCATTATATTGTATATCGCTCGCGCGGATAGGTCCTCCAAGTCGCTCCGATTGAAATTTATCTAATAATTTCAATGGTTAAAAAGACACACCGCTGGTTCTAATGAACGGTGATGTCGTCCTGGCGGCCGCAGGAACGCTGCTCCACATGGTGGATCAGGGTCGATCCGAGGTGCCATTATATCGTACGGTCTAATTGCTGCAGGCTTCGGTGGACCGCAAACGGGGCGTCGAAAATCGGGCAGGCCTCACCGACGTCGGCGGTGGTACGGCGATTTTCATTATCAAAATGGGTGAAATCCCGTACTAGATGATGACCTTATCGACGTTGGAGAAGTTGAACGTGGAGTCCCGCCAGCGCGACCGAAACGGGGAGCGGAGCACCACCCTCGCTCCGACTGCGGCTCCTGGACTTTCCGGCGAGCGGGCGGAGAGGCAAGGCGATGAGGTCAACGGTCGACGGGGTGCGTCAGTCCGTCGGTTGCTGCTCGATGCGGCCATTCGCCTGTTTTGCCGCAATGGTATCGGCGTGACCGGAATCGATGCGATCGTGGCGGAAGCAGGATTGGCCCGCATGACGCTCTACAACCATTTCGGCTCGAAGGACGGACTGGTCGCCGCCGCTCTGGAGCATGAGGGCGCGGCCTGGCGAGCTTGGTTTTTCGCGGGTCTCGCACAAATGGACAGGGGACCGCGACAAAGGTTGCTCGGTGTATTCGATCTGCTCGCCGAATGGTTCGAACGCGATGATTATTTCGGATGCGCACTCATGAATGCCGTGCTTGAGGCCCGCAATCAGGATCCCGTCCTGCTGGCGATCACCGTGGCCCACAAGAAGCCGGTACTCGAGCAACTGCAGGCGCTTGCCGCCGCAGCGGGCGCCCGGCATCCCGAAAGCTTAGCGCAGCAGATCGACTTGCTGATGAACGGCGCGATCGTCAAGGCGGTGTTCAGTCGCGAAGCGCATCCCGCCATGGAGGCAAAGCGAGTGGCCGAGGCGCTCCTCGAAACGGCGATAGACCCAAAAGCCGTGTCACTGGTTGCCAAAGCGATCAATTGAGAGCCGCCGGTTTTGCGTCGAGATCGAAGCGGCCGGGACCCTGGGGATCGATCTGGTCGTGGGTGGCTGGGAAGTAACTCACCCGCCAGATAGGCGGCCGGCGTCGATATCATCTGGAAGATCGGCGATGATCGCCTCCCGCAGTCCGGCTCGCCCGACCCTGCCAAATGGGCGGCTGGTGGAGGATGGTGCGGTCGAAGCGACGATCACCATCCGCCGCCTTAGGCCAGACCCTGCATCCGCTCTGCCTGACGAACACGAACGGCAATCGCCGCGGGCGCCGTTTCAGGCGGCCCGGACGCTAGCGATGAAACTGTTCACCTCAGCGGTAAGCTGCTCCGCCTGTCGCGAGAGGCCGCTGGCCGCCCCGAGGACCAGGTCTGCCGCCGCGCCCGTGTCATTCGCCGCATGGTTGACGCCGGCGATGTTGGTGGTGACGTCCTGCGTGCTCGTTGCTGTCTGCTGCACGTTGCGGGCGATCTCTGCCGTCGCCGCCCCCTGCTCTTCGATCGCGGCGGCGATCGCCGTAGCGATCTGATTGACCTCGTTGATCGTGCTGCTGATCTCCCGGATCGCCTGCACCGCCTCGGCTGTGGCAGTTTGAATCTGGCCGACCTGCACACTGATGTCCTGCGTCGCCTTGGCGGTCTGTTGCGCCAGGCTTTTGACCTCGGTGGCCACGACCGCGAAGCCCTTGCCGGCATCACCGGCACGGGCTGCCTCAATCGTCGCATTTAGCGCCAGCAAATTGGTCTGGCCGGCGATGCTGGCGATCAGTTCGACCACTTGGCCAATCTTCTGCGCCCCCTCGGCCAGGGCCCCCACGATGGCATCGGTGCGGTGCGCATCGTCGACTGCCTTGCCGGTGATCTTGGACGATTGCGCTACCTGCCGGCTGATCTCGCCGATCGATGCGCTCAATTCCTCGGCCGCCGAGGCGGCCATCTGCATACCCGCGCTGGTTTTCTCCGCCGCGGCGGTGACGGTGGAGATCTGATGGTTGGTTTGAATCGCCGTGGCAGACATTGACTGTGCCGTTGCCTGCAGCTTGGTCGCGTCGGCGGAGAGCATTTCCGCCAAGCCGCCGATCTTCGCTTCGAACGCACGCACAAGGGTCTCCAGGTGCCGGGCATACCGCTCCCTGGCCGTGTGCTCCGCGGCCTGTTCTGAGGCCAGCCGGTCGGCGGTGATCATGCTGTCCTTGAACACATGCACGGCGGCGGCCATGCCTCCGATCTCGTCGCCGCGTCCCACGCCGGGCACGTCGGCAGATAGATCGTGGTCGGCCAGCCGCCGCATGGCGTGGGTCATGGCACTGATCGGCGCGCTGACGCGCCGGACGGCGATCAAGTAGCCGCCAACCGTTAAAGTGACCGCCAGCAGAAGGGCGATGATGCTCAGTACCAGCAGCCGTTGGGACTCGTCGGCCTGGCTCGCCGCCAAGTTGGCGATCTCACGCAGCGAGAAGCGGGCGACGTCGTTTACGCGCTCGTACTCGGCCGTGACGCGTTTTTGCATCGCCGCGGCCGCCGGAGCACCCGAGTCGCTGACGACGTTCTTCATAGTCTCCGCTATTTCTGCCGCGAAGGTGGTGGGAAACACTTCGGCCGCCCGCGCGACGGCTTCGGTCACCGGGCGCGGGATTTCCGGCCGCGCGGCGATTTCGGTCACAGCCGCCCAGGCGAGACCCATCCGGCCCCGATCCTCCGCGGCGGCCACGACCGTGGGCAATGGCCAGGGTTGACCGATAGCCACCGCGTCGAGCGTGCGTTGCGCGAGACTCCCGCCCTGGAGCCGAACACCCCAGGCTGCGCGCTTCAACGCCACCAACTGGTCGATGTGCGGGCTGACCAGTTTCATGGCGCCCTCAAGCTGGTCGCCCATGGCCACCAGGGCGTCCTGATAGGCTTGACTTGTGGCCGCAGCCGACCTCACGACGGCAGCGTCGCGAGCCGACTTTTCCTGGTGGATCATGGAGTCGGCCTGCGACCGCAGGGTGGTCATCGCCTCGTGCGCCGTGAGCGCGCGAGCGATGACACTGGCCAGTTCCGGGACCACCGTGGCGACATTGTTCAGCAAGGGGGCGGCGCGACCGTAGCTCGCCTCGGATCGACTGCGATTGTCGATGATGCGGGCCGTGGTCTCGGCGTCGGCAGAACCGTCTGTGGCTAGCGCGGTCAGCATCGTCCCACGCTCGATGCGCATTGTTACGGTCGCTTCGAACAGATCACCATCGATGGCGGCCAGCGCGGCTACGCGCTGCATCGCGTTGTTGCGCAGAATCGCAGATCGCAGATCGAAGCCGGCCATCACGATGAGCATCGCACCCATCGCCAGGATCGTGCCTCCCAGGCTAGTCCTGATCGATTGCCGGTGGAAAAATGAGACGTTCAAAACCGTAACTCCGCATAAATTTGCCACAAGGGAGATGAAGACCTTAAAATCGAAGAAGCCAGTAGAATCGGAGATTCAACAAAATTCGTTTGGACAGCTTCCGGCGATTGATACGTGGACCCTCCGCGATGTGGACTCTATTTTGTAGGCCCGACATCGGCGACGATATTCATGCTGCCACCACTTGGAACAGATTGTCAAAATCGGCGCGATCCGCCGCCTTCCGGTTGAGGCTCGAATGGGGCCATTTTAGTTTGTAGAAATCGAGAGTTTCCGTACGAAGCCGGCAAGGGCTTCCTGTTCGTGAAGGTGCGACCGCACATCGAAGCGGGTGTTCGCCATTGATCGCACGAGCAAATTCACCTTCGTCCAACTGGTGAAGAAGACCGGCAGAACGTCCGCGTCCGCCTTCATCAACGCCTAGAATTACGGCCGAAGAGCATCCACGGGCCCGTTCGCATCGGTCGTAGGCGGAAGGTCCAGCGTCCGGATCAGTTCCCGCCGCCCATTCCCGTCGAACAGCAGCATGGAAGCAGAACGACCTGCGGTGGGTGCATTTGCAGCCCCGTCACGGACCGGCGGAAGCGGGATCGATAGCGGCGTTCATCACCCCCTGGAAACCGTCCAGCGAGCAGTCATAGCTGGGGCCGGATTCGCTGCAGCCTGGAATGAAGACAGGCGCCGAGAGCGGCGGCTCGTTTGCGCCGAGCGGAATTCTCCCATGCATCTGATGGAGGCTCTGCACTTCGAAACGCAGCCTTACCACCTCTTTGCCGTCCGCCCGGGTCCAGCGCTCGAATATCAGGGCACCGCCGGGAGGTACCTGGTTCGGCTGATAGCCCGGGACCAGCCAGTCTATCGACAGAAGGCCGCTGAACTCGATGAGGTTGCCGTCATGCCCGACCAGCACGACCATCCTCTTGTCCGGCTTGGCCAGCAGATCGCCACCCTGCACAGCATCGAGCAGGCGGCGCGCGAGATATGACGTCGTCATCCGTGCGATATAGGGCGTCCGCAGGCGCAGATCCATGTCGGCACCATGCAGCACGCCGGCTTCCAGCAGCCGCTGCTCGGTCAACCGGCCGCCGGCAAGCCGTGCCAGCGGTACACCGTCAGCATAGGCCATCATCAGGCTTTCGGTCAGCCCGGACGCGGTCGGAAGCGGACCATCGAGCGCCACCAGATCGCTGCCCTTGCCACGGGCGACGGTTGTCGGGATCGCCGTCAGCAATTGTTTGCCTTGGTCGGCTAGAGGTTGGCAGGCCTCGCCCGTGCAGTCGAGCATCAGGCGCTGCAGGTCGACGACGGCGCCCCATTGCGCCGCCGTCCAGGCGGCAGGCTGGTTGCCGATACGGCCGAGCACGGCGGCCTCGGCCACGGCGTAATCCGGCACGGCGACGCCGGCCGAAACGGCGTCGAACAGCGGATCCGCAGAGCCATCCGGTACGGTGTCGATGGCGGCGGTGCAGGATGGCAGCAACGCGTGAGCCACGGCCTCTGCCGTCGCAACGGTCCGCTGGGTCTTGTTCGCATGGAACCAGACGCCGGCACAGTCGCCCGGCGCCAGCAGGCCCAGCGACCGGTAGTGCTCGCGCCAATAGGTGCCTAGATACCCGGCCAACTGGGCGCCACCCGGCGTCAGATTTCCGCGCGGCACCTGCCATTCCGGCCAGGGATCGGCCGCATAACGGTCCAGTTGCGCAGCACTCGACATCCCGGCCCGAACTCCATGGCGCATCAGGATGACCACGCGCTGCAAATGCTCGCCGGACCCGGTGTTCTGGGCCTGGGCAGGAGACGCGCCCAACCCGGCCGCCAGGACAAGTGCCGAAAGAGCCTGAATTGGTCGGCACAGCCTAAGGAACCGTTGAAGAGTTTCCCCTTCGGATAAAGCGCATCTGATCATGATTTTTGTTCGGATATTTCCAGGGATCGATTTTCCTCCATTAGCAGGCCAGTTGAAAGGGAAGTAATAAAGATTTATGAAAATGATATTCCGCGCAATTGGTTGCCCAGGCAAAAACCAAAACCATAGATTGGCGGCGCTTGATCTGGAGCGGGGGCCTGCGTATTTTGCGCTCAGTGAGGAGATCTCTGAGAAATCTCGGGTGGCGGGGTCGGTATTGATGGGAATGCGACAAACTGGCTGGCAGGCGGTCGAGCGCAAGGCAACGGAGCGGCCTGACTTGGCCCAAAAGCAGAGCCCGGTACAAAGGCGATCCGTCGATACGCTTAATCTCATATTGAACGCCGCGGCGACCTTGCTCGGCGAGGTCGGGATCGAACGGCTTTCGACCAACCTCATTTGCAAGCGGGCCGGGCTCACGCCCCCGGCGCTCTATCGGTATTTTCCGAACAAGTATGCCGTCCTGAAGGAATTGGGCAGCCGGCTGATGGAGCGGCAGAACAATGCCTATCTCGAATGGCTGAAGACGGCCCGCCCCTCTCCGGCGGCCGGCTCCAAGGCTGAAAACATCGAAAGCTTGCGTCATATGCAGGAACTGACCAACGCGGTTACCTGCGAATTTCCGGGAGCGGTCTGGATCATGCGGGCGATGCGGGCCGTGCCGGCGCTGCAGCAGGTTCGCTTTGACTCCCATAATTTCGTCGCTCAACGCGCCTTCGAAGATGTCAGGCAGTACTATCCGCGAACCAGCGACGCCGAACTGCGCCTCGCGACCCGCCTGGCGGTCGAGATGCTCTATGCCGCGACCGAGATGGTTTTCGACGAACCGGGCCTGGATGCCAGCAAGATCAACATCGAAATGGCGGAGATGGTCGCCCGCTATTTCGAGAAATTCGCCGAGCGGGAGGTCGAGTCTTCGGCGTCAGGGCCGGCCTGATCCCTTCGCCCGCGCGCCATAGATGCCGTAGAGCAGAAGGGCGAGCAGATTGAATGCGACGATGCTCGCCAACAGGGTCGAAAGCCCGGCGCAATCGACAATCTCGCCGGCAAATGCCGGTGCAAGGCCGTTGCCGAGCAGCACCGCACTGGCGGCCGTGGCGGCGATCCGGCCTCGCCCGTCGGCCCGTGCGGTCAGGCCGATCTGATAAACCACGGCGAAGAGGTTGGTGCCGGCCTGAACCAGATTGGCCGCCAGAAAGACCGGCAACCCCTTGCTGGTGAAAGCCAGCGCCATGGCCGCAGTGTTGACGAGCATGCCACCGACCAGGGGCAGGCTATGGCCCAGCCTTGTCGCGAGGAGCCCGGCCGCGACCGGACCGATCAACAAGGCCAGCGTCGAAAGCGATAGGACCATATCGATTTCGCCGGGTCCGAGATCGGCCTGGGCGCCGGCAAGCGGCACAAATGTCCAGAAGCAGCCCTGGCCGATTTGGCTCGCGAAGACCGCGATCGGCAACAGGATGCCGCGCACGGTGGCAGGGGCCGCCGCGCGAGGCGCGTTGGTCGACGCGGGGCTGGACGACACGGAAGGCAAGCGCCGGATGAGCGGCCAAAGGGCACCGGCCGCCACTGCCTGGATCAGAAATATCGCGCGATAGCCCAGCACGACCAGCAGCGGCGGAAACAGGACCAGCCAGATCGTGCCATGGATCACGCTGCAGGATACCGTGACAGCGGCAAGCCGTTCGCGATTGCGCGCTTCAGGCAGATATCCCGTACAGGCCAGATAGAGCGCCCCTTCGCCGATCCCGGCCAATGCCCGGCAGGCTCCGAGCGCCATAAAGCCGGGAGTCAGCATCGAGGCCACATGGGCCGCGACCGCCAGGACCAGTCCGCCGAGCGCGAAGCCCTTCCATAAGCGGCGCGGCAGGACCATGGCGCCGAAGATGGTGACGAGCGCGAGCGTGACGAATTCGAGAGCAAGCAGCAGGCCGGCCTGCTCCGGGGTCAGTCCCAATCCCACGACCAACGCGTCCAGGATGAGTGGGGAGAGGTAGAGCGGGAGCGTCACGACAGCCTCGCCGGCGGCAATCGGCACGAACAGTCTGGCGTCGGCATCAGCCGGCTGCGCCGGCCCTGCCATCCAGGGGGTGCGTCTCATCCGCATAAAAAATTGCGAGAGACCCGGGATCTGACATAATTTTGCAAACATCAAACGATAGTCTTAGATACCTTATTGAGCCTATCCTCTCATCGGAAAAATTCCGAGAGGAGTGGTTTACTATAGTGTTTTGATATGATCGGGATTTTTGAAGGTTTTATTTAAGTTTCTTTATAGAATATAACTTTCAATCCCCGGTAGTGCTTCGCCTATTCGGCAGGCCAGTCATGAACATCATGAGAAATGACAGTCCCGTTGACGAAATTCCAATTCGGAGTCGCCCAGTGCCATTAAGTCATCTTGCCGATCTCGCAGCGGCCTCAGGCGGGATCCTCTACACAATGCCGGTGCTCCTGCTGATTACGCTGGCTGTGACTTTCGAGCGCGTCTGGTTTCTCGCCCGGCTCAAGGCGAAAAGCACCCTGGTCGTCAGGCGTGTCGCGGGCCTCGCCCACCTGGACCGGGCCGAGCTCGAGAGCCTGCTGCAGAAGGTCGAGCGGCAGCCGCTCGGCCGCGTCCTGCGCGTTCCTCTGCAGTTTCCCGAGATCCGTGACCACGCGCGCCTCGGCGATCTGCTCGAGGAGGCGATCCTGTGCGAAGTGCCGAATATGGACCGCTACCTCTGGCTTCTGGACACCAGCGTGACGCTCGCGCCGCTATTGGGCCTGCTGGGCACGATCATCGGCATGTTCAATGCCTTCCAGGTTCTGGGCAATCCCGGCACGGCGCCGACCGAGATCACCGGCGGTATCGCCGAGGCGCTGATCGCCACCGCCTCGGGCCTGCTGATCGCGATCATCGGGTTGATCTCCATGAATACGCTGCAGGCCCGCGTCCGCCTGGCGGTCCACGACATGGAAACGCTGAAGATGATGCTGATCAATCGGCTCGACGGGGCCGAAAACGTGGAGCGGCTGGAGCCGTTCCAGCGTCGCGTCAACGAGCGGAGCTCCTGAGCCATGCGCTATCTCGAACAGCGCAAGGCACGCATCGAAATCGTGCCGATGATCGACATCATGTTCTTCCTGCTGATTTTCTTCGTCATGGTCACGCTGCGCATGATCCCGGCGACGGGGATCGCCAGCCAGTTGCCGCATAGTTCGACCGCGGAAGAGATGCCCCATCCAAAGATACTGGTCGCGCTGCTGGAGGATGGCAGCGTCACGGCCGATGGCCAGCCGATCAGCCTGGACGCCCTGACGAGCAAGCTCGCGGTCGGCGATGCCGCCCACACCGCCGTGACGATCGCCAGCGTCAAGGCCGCCTCCGTGCAGCAGCTGGTGGCGGTCATGGACGCCTGCCGAGCCGCGGGCGTGACCCAGATCGGCCTTGCCGCCCAGCAACAGCCCTGACCGGCGATCGAAGACGAACGGCGACCCGATATGACCATCCCCCTCACTCATCCAATCCAACGCTCGTCGCTCGGCGGCGCGCTGCTGGTCGCCATCGTCATCGAGGCGCTGCTGCTGACCGGCGTCGCCGGTTATCTCCAGCGCAGTCCGGCACCGCTTCCCGCATCGGTCCAGCCGATTGCCTTGGAACTGGTGGCGCCGCCGACGCCGGAACCGCCCACCCCCGAACCGCCGAAACCACCGGAGGCAACGCCCGAACCGCCCAAGCCGGAACCCCCGAAGCCCGAACCGCCCAAGCCCGAGCCCCCGAAGCCACATCCGGTCGTCCATCCGGCGGCGAAGCCGATCGCCCCACCGACACCCGTGCCGGCCGGGCCGATCAGCGATGCGCCGTCAGATTTCGCGACGCCGCCGGCATCGGCGGCCCCCCCACCACCGCCACCGCCGTCGGCATCAGCCACAGCGGCGACCGCGACCGACCTCTTCCAGGCGCAACTGCGCGCAGCGGTGCAGGCCGCGGTCCGCTATCCCAGCGTGGCGCGCATCATGAAACTGGTCGGTCAAACCAAAGTGGGCTTCGACTATCGCGACGGCCATATCGCCAATCCCCGTATCGTCCGTTCATCGGGACGGGACATCCTCGACCAGGCAGCACTCGAAGCGCTGCAAAACGCTGATTTCCCTCCGCCGCCGAAGGAACTCACCGGGCAGTTGCTGAAGCTGGAAATCAATGTGGTCTTCACTCTTCAGCCCTAGGCCTCGGTCCCTCGTCAATATTTAGAAAGTATTGATTCACCTGCGATCGGCAAAAATCCGCCGCCGATTGCAGGTCTGCGAATACCAAACCGGATACAGAACATCGTCGGAACATGCCGACGGTGAACCCTTTTCGTCTATTTGCACGATGGAGCTTGCCATGCGTCGCGTACTTTTTCTGAGTGCTTCCGTCTTAGCGCTGCAGGCTGCAAATGCCAGCGCACAGACGATCGATCTGGGCGAAGTCGGCGCTACGGGCGCCACCACCGACTCTTCGGGCGAAAAGCCCGGCACCGCGGCTGCCTTGGCGCCGACTCAAAGCTCGCTCACCGCGGGAGAGCCGCAGACGATCCTCAATCAGCGGTTCCTGCGAGATATCGCCTCGCCGATGTCCGACTATCTGGCCGTCGCCGAATTCGCGCCGTCCTCGAGCAATTCCGCCCCGAACGGGATGGGACTTTCCAGCAAGAACGGCACTGTGCGCGGCTTTCAGGACGGCCAATATAACGTCACCTTCGACGGTATTCCCTTTGGCGATCCGAGCGCCTTCGGTCATGCCACGACCTCGTTCTTTCCCGCACCGGTGCTCGATCATGTGATTGTCGACCGCGGGCCGGGAACTGCCAGCACGGTCGGCAACGCGACGTTCGGGGGCACCGTTTCGCTCTTTTCGGAAACGCCGAGCCAGGACTTCGGCGGCCGCATCGAGGGCGCAGTCGGCAGCGGCAACAGCTATGAAACCGGTGGCGTGGCGAATACCGGCGCCATCGCGGAGACCGGCGGTACGACGGTCCTGATGAATTACGACCATCTGACGTCCGATGGCCTGCTGCAGGAAGCGGGGTTCCATCGCGAAAACGGGATGATCAAGCTTCAGCAGCCGATCGGCGCACATACGGTCGTTACGTTCGTGTCGAATTACAGCGATCTCAAATGGAATACCTTCACCCAGCAGACCAAGGCAATGGTCGAAAAATATGGGCTTAACTACTCTGGTCTGAACGACGATCCGGATTCCCAGGAATATTACAATTACAACAGGGATCACAGGCGGGCGGATTTCGAATATGTCGGGATCCAGAGCGATTTCGACTTCATCCGGTTCGACAATAAACTCTATACCTACAGCCTCGACGACCATGCCTCGGGGGGTGCCGACCAGAGCGGCGCCACGCCCAATTCCGCGCTGCTCAAGAGCGGCGTGCCCGGCGCCGACGTCATCGGCATCTATCGCTCATGGGGCGACATCGCCAAATTCGAAAAGGATTTCGGGTCGGGCTTCTCCGATACCACCGTGCGCTTCGGCGTCTGGGCCGAACACTCACGCTACAGCCAGTTCGAACAGAGCGTCGATCTTTCAACCGGCCAGACCGCCGCCTTTATCCCCTATAAGGCCTTAGGCAGCATCATCGAGAACAATCTGGCGGTAAGCGACACCGACCAGCCGTTCATCGAGTTCGAATGGCGGCCGCTGCCGGGGCTGACGATCACGCCCGGCTTCAAGCATATCGATTTCTCGCGGACCTTCACCGGAGTTCAAAGTTTCGCCACCTATAATTCGTCCGGCGACTACAGCGCCAACCTCGGCTCGACCGAGGTCAACTACCGCATCGCGCCGAAGCTTTCGGTGTATGGCCAATGGGCGATGGGCTTCCAGGCGCCGCAGGTCAGCGTGCTGCAGACGAGTGCGGCGAGCGCCAACCGGGTCAGCCCGCAGCAGACCATCAACTACCAGACCGGCGTCGTTTATAAGGACGACCGCCTGACGGCCGATCTCGACGGCTATTACATCAACTTCCGCAACAAGGTCAGCAGCGACCTGGAGACGGTCAACGGGCTCTCCAACCAGACCGTCTATTTCAATCAGGGCGGCGTGATCTACAAGGGCATCGAGGCCGAGGCGACCTACGTGCTGGGCAGCGGCTTCGCCGTCACCGGCAACGGCAGCATCAACAGTGCCGCGGTCAAGGCGACCGGCCTGCAGATCGCCAACGCGCCCACCTCGACCGCGGCCTTCGGCCCGCTCTACGACCAGGATGCCTTCTTCGGATCCATCCTCACCAAATATGTCGGCCATCGTTTCGCCGGAACCGGCGAACTCGCCAACGGCAATCCGAACGTGCGCCTGCCGGCCTATCACTTCACCGATCTCGTCGTCGGGTATCGGATCGACCATCTGCTGAAGGCTCAGTTCATGGTCAACGATCTCTTCGATCTCCATTCCAAGACCGAAGGCAGCGGCGCTCTGACCAACCCGACCTATTACTACCTGCCCGGCCGCAACTACATGGCGCAGGTGACGATGGACTTCTGAGGTCCGCGCTTCCATCGCAGCCCATCCCGGCCGCCGGATCGCCCGGTGGCCGGCCCGGAACTTCTCGCAGCAAGAGTCGAATCATGTCGAAACAGCTTTCCCGACACGCCGCCGCCAGGAACGGGCGGTGGCGTCTGGCCGGCCTTCTTGGCTTCCTGTTCGCAGCAGCGGTCCTGCCGGCCCGGGCGGCAGCCCCGTCAGCCGAGCGCAACGCCGATGCGGTCGATCCCTATATCGGGGTCGATTGGGGCGGCGAGGTGTTCCTCGGCCCGACGGTCCCGTTCGGCATGGTGAAACTGGGGCCGGACATGGAGGATTTCGACGGGCGACCGGTGGGCGGCGGCTATGCCAGCACCGGTCGGGTCCTCGGGTTCAGCCACCTGCACCTCAGCGGAGGCACCGGAAAATACGGCAATATCCTGGTCGCACCGGTGACCGGCCCGCTCGATCCCTCCGACATCCGCTCGGCGCGGACCGACGAGATCGCGCGCGTCGGCTATTACGCGGCACGGCTGACCCGGTATCAGACCAAGGCGGAACTGACCGCATCCGGCCGGGCGGGCTTTCATCGCTACACGTTTCCGCAGTCGGGCGATGCGCATATCACGGTCGATCTCGAGCATTGTCTCAATAAGGGAACGGGCTCGGAATCGCAGAAATTCCTGGGCGGCGAGCTTCAGGTCCTGTCCAGGCGGGAGATCGCCGGGGTCGGTCGCTATACCGGCGGCTGGAACAATGGCGGCGAGTACCGGGTCTATTTCTTCATGATCGCCGACCGGCCGGCGCTGCATGCCCGGACCTGGGTTGGCAAGACGCTGTCCGAGGCGGCAGAGGCCAAGGTGGACTCTGACCAGCCGATCGGCGCCACGCTCGACTATGCCACGACCGCGGGCGAAGCGGTCCAGGTCAAGGTCGGCATTTCCTTCGTGAGCATCGACCAGGCGCGGCGCAACGTCGAGGCCGAAATCCCCGGATGGAACTTCGCCGCCGTCAAGGACAAGGCCACGGCGGCCTGGAACGAGGCGCTGTCGCCGCTCAGGGTCCAAGGGGCGACCACCGATCAGCGCCGCCAGCTCTATACGGCCCTCTACCACACCATGCTGACCCCGTCCGACCGGACCGGCGAGAACCCGCTGTGGCATTCGGACGAGCCCTATTACGACGATTATTATGCGATCTGGGACACGTTCCGTAGTTCCGCGCCGCTGCTGACGCTCTTGGCACCCGACCGCGAGCGCGATCTGGTCCGCTCTCTGGTCGATATCTATCGCCATGAAGGCTATCTGCCCGACGCGCGCAGCGGTAACGACACCGGGCGGACCCAGGGCGGCAGCAACGCCGATGTCATGATCGCCGACGCCCTGCAGAAGGGCCTGACCGGCATCGACTATGAGACCGCCTTCGCCGGCATGCGGCACGATGCCGAAGTCCCGCCGGCGGATCCCCGCAAGGAGGGGCGCGGCGGCCTCGCCGACTATAACAGCAAGGGCTATGTCAGCCTGGCCGACGAGCGGTCGGGTTCGCGCACGGTCGAATATGCCTATGACGATTTCGCGATCGCCGAAGTCGCCTGCGGTCTCGGCCATGATGCCGAGGCCAAGCTCTATGCGTCACGGGCGGGAAACTGGGCTAATCTGTGGGATGCCGACCTCACCCAGGAAGGCGTGAAAGGCTTCTTGCGCCCGAAGAACCCCGACGGCAGTTGGGCTGAGCCCAATCTGCTGACACGGGGAACCTGGCCCGATTTCTTCTATGAGGGCGACCTCTGGACCTATTCGCTCTACGCCCCCCAGGACATCCGCAGGCTCATCACCCTGTCGGGCGGCGACAAGGCCTTCGTCCGGCGTCTGGACACGCTGTTCTATCGCGGCCATTTCGACATGACGAACGAGCCGGGGTTTCTGATCCCGATGCTTTATCTCTGGGCCGGGCGCCCCGACAGGGTCGCGGACATCGTGACGCTGGGCCTTGAGCGCGAATTTCTTGCGAGCCGCGGCGGCCTGCCCGGCAACGATGATTCGGGTGCCATGTCGAGCTGGCTGATCTTTCAGTCGCTGGGCATCTATCCGAACGCCGGCCAGGACATCTATCTCATCGGCACGCCAAGCTTCCCGGCGGCAGAGATTGACCTGGGCAAGGGCAAGTTGTTCCGCATTCTCGCCCGCAATCTCGATGGCCAGCGCGCCAACCGCTATGTCCAGTCCGCGACCTTGAACGGCAAGCCGCTCGAGACCGCGTGGTTCCGTCACGGCCAGATCAAGGACGGCGGCACGCTGGTCCTGACCATGGGGCCGGAACCCACGAAATGGGGCACGACCACGCCGCCGCCCTCGATGTCCGATCCGCAATCGCCGCTCTGCGCCGCCGCACGGTCTTAGCGCTCGACAGAATCAACACATCCATGCCGCATTTTCTTCAGGAGGCTTCCATCTTGTCCTTCCGCATTCTCTCCGCCGCCCTCTTCGTCCTGGGGACGTCGCTCGGCGGCCCGTCCATGGCGGCGCCGGCAGACGACGACACGACTCGCCTCAACCAGATCCAGGTCATCGGTACGCACAACAGCTATCATGCCGGCATCGCGCCGAGCGAAGCGAAGCTCTGGCAGGCCCAGGTCCCGGATCTGTTCCGCGAACTCGACTATCGTCACCCCAGCCTGACCGCCCAACTGGCGGAGGGCGTCCGCCAGCTCGAACTCGATATCTTCGCGGACAGCAAGGGCGGCCTCTACGCCCATCCCGCTGGCCCGGCGCTCACGGCAAAGGCCGGTCTGCCGGCCGATCCCGATTTCGATCCGCAACACCTCATGGACAAGCCCGGCTTCAAGGTCATGCATGTCCAGGACGTGGATTACCGCAGCGTCTGTCAGCCGCTGATCGCGTGCCTCGGCGAGATCCGCGCCTGGTCGAAGGCCCATCCGAAACATGTGCCGCTGTTCATCCTGCTCGAGACCAAGCAGGAGACGCTGAAGCTCGCCTTCCCGACGGTGCAGCCGGAGAGCTTCACCAGCGCGGTGTTCGACGTCCTCGACCAGGAGATCCTATCGGTCTTCCCGCGTCGTGAAATCGTGCTGCCCGACGATGTTCGCGGCCGGTATGCAACGCTCGATCAGGCAGTGCGGACAAAGGGCTGGCCCAGCCTGAGCCGGACGCGCGGCAAGGTCATCTTCCTCATGGACCAGCGCAAGATGGGCCCGGTCTATCTCGAAGGCCATCCCGTGCTCAAAGGACGCGTGCTCTTCACCAATGCGGTGCCCGGCACGCCCGACGCCGCCTTCACCGAACAGAACGACACACCGGCCGACCAGATTACGGCCCTCGTCCGCCAGGGCTATCTGGTCCGCACGCGCACCGACGAGAACACGGTCGAGGCCCGCAACAACGATACGACCAAACGCGACGCCATGCTCGCCAGCGGCGCTCAAATCCTCAGTACCGACTATCCGGCCGGGGAGCCCGCCCAAACCGGCTTTCAAGTCGGATTTCCCTCGCACGGCGCCGCCCGATGCAACCCGGTCCTGAAGGCGCCTGATTGTCGCGACGCGATGCTGGAGCCGCCCGCCTTGCCATAGCTGCGGAGAGCCAAACAAGATTCCGCTCCGGCGGAAGAACGCGTCCCTGCCGGGACGACGGTGTCGGCGATCTCGACGTCGTCCCGGTGGGCCTACGCACCGCGCTCTTCACATCGAGACGCCGCACCTGCGAACGCCATCCTCGACGAGAGACCCACTCGGCACGAACATCATGCCGGACCCCAGACCAGCACCTCGATCGGCGTCGGATTATACGCGTTGCAGGGATTATTGAGCTGCGGGCAGTTCGAGATGAGCGCGATCACGTCCATCTCGGCGCGCATCTCGACATATTTGCCGGGTCCGCTGACGCCGTCGGCGAAACTCAAGCCGCCGTCGCGGGTGACGGGCACGTTCATGAAGAAATTGATGTTGTGGGTAATGTCGCGCTTGGTGAGGTTCAGCCCGTCATGCTCGGCGAGCGCCAGCAGCCAGCTGTCGCGGCAGGCGTGCATGGTGCGCTTTTCCAGCGCATAGCGGACGGTGTTGGATTCCGTCGCGCAGGCCCCGCCCAGCGTATCGTGACGCCCGACCAGATCGGCCACGATCTCGAGCATGACGTTGCATTCGGTCGACATCAGCCGCGAGCCCAGCCCCAGATAGACGTTGCCCTGCATCTGGATCGTATCGACGGCGCTATAGCGCTCCGCCGGATCCTCCGCGCTGAAGAACAGCGTGTCGGCAGCCTGATTGCCCTCCAGATCGACGATCCGGAAGATCTGCCCCTTGTCGATCCGCCGGATCCAATAGTCGCCAGCGGCGATGACCTCGCGGAAGACCGCGGTCTCGGGGGCGAGTGCGCTTTGCTTG
>Ga0302314_10010044_pt1 | contig 16635 bp, 15 predicted proteins | sample III_Palsa_N2_3_FD_200533 | JGI IMG/M metagenome (GOLD analysis project Ga0302314, IMG submission 200533) | Peat permafrost microbial communities from Stordalen Mire near Abisko, Sweden - III_Palsa_N2_3 | ecosystem: Environmental > Terrestrial > Soil > Palsa > Peat permafrost | place: Sweden... | reverse complement strand
GGCTGCGCCGGCGCCAACCTGGAGAATTTCTATCCCGGCGACAGCTACGTCGACGATGTGGCCCTCGACGTGTATGACGGCATCGGCGCGGCGACCAGCAGTGACGCCACTCGCTGGACCGACTTGCTAAACGGCGTCAACGCGGGCAACTGGACCGCCGAGAAGCCGGACGCCATCAACGGGCAGAGTTTCCAGGGCTACGGGCTGAACTGGCTCGCCGCGTTCGGCAAGGAACACGGCAAGACAATTGGCCTGCCCGAATGGGGGCTGAGCAGCACCGGCTCCAATGGCGGCGGCGGTGACGACGCCTACTTCATGACCCAGATGGCGAGCTGGATCAAGGCCAATGCCACCGGCCCGGTCATCTACTGGAACTACGCCGGCGGCACCTTGCCGCTGGACATCCCGAACTACACCAGCGGTGGCACCCCGACCGCGACCGCCGCCTTCAAGTCCGCGTTCGGCGACTAGCCGGCCCCTCGCCCGCGGCCGGAGCAGCCCCGGTCGCGGGCGACGGCCCGGCTGCGGCTAATGACGTCGGCCGCGACGGTGAATGCGCATCCACGGCCGGCCGCGGCGCGCCGCTGCCGTCACGACGGCGGTGCGGCGCTGCGTTCGCCCGGGACCCGGATGATGATCTCGCCGTGCGCGTGGGCGAAGAAGGCGTCCGGGCTCTCGGCCCAGCCGCGGATGTCACGGGCGGCCTGCTGCAGGGTGGCCTCGTCGGCCACTGCCGCCTCCTCGGCCAGCTGGACGAAGCGGGGGGCGGTCAGCCGCTCGGCCCAGCTGCGGGCAATTTCACTGGCCGGCTCGAAGCCGGGATACGTCCAGACGCTGGCGGACACGGTGAAGTCAGCCAGTCCGGCTGCCCGGGACACCCTCATCAGCTGCCGGCCGATAGTCAGGTCCTCCCCTTGCGCGCGTCCCACTCCGATCATGACGCGCTGCCAGGTCTCCCAGCCCGCGCTGGCCGGATACCACCAGGCCGCCCCGTAGTCGCCTTCCCGGTCCGAGATCAGCCCGCCCGGCCTGGTTACCCGGGCCAGCGCCCGCAGTGACCCCGCCGGATCGGCCAGGTGGTGCAGCACCTGGTGGACGTGAACCACGTCGAAGGAGCCAGCGGGGTACCCGAGATTGAAGAGGTCCGCCGTCTCGAAGGTGAGGTTGCCGGGGATGTCTCCGCCGGCGCGCGCCCGTTCGATCACCTCGGCCGAGGCGTCGATCCCGATCACCTGGCCGGGGGCGACCAGCCGAGCCAGGTCCCGGGTGATCCAGCCCTCGCCGCAGCCGACGTCGAGCAGCGACAACCCGGGCCGCAGCAGCGGCAGCAGATGGCCAGCGGAGTTCGCCGCCGTCCGGCTCCGGTGAGCCTGCAGCACCACGTCCGAGTGCCCGTGGATGTAAACGTCCATACCGGGATACTAATCAGGCGTCTTCCGGACTGAACAGGTGCTGCCCGGCTGCCCCCGGGAGCCACTCCAGCGTCTTCTCGAAGTGCAGCGTCGTCGTCCCCTGGCGCTTGTTCCCGGTCAGCTGGAGGTTGTCGGTCACCGCATCGATGATCTTGAGGCCGCGGCCGTGCTCGCCGAGCGCGGACACCGGATCGTCGGCGGCCAGGGCAAACCCGTCCGCCTGCTCCTCGCTGAAACCGCGGCCGCCCTCGTCCAGGAAGGCCGGGGCGCTGCCGTCCAGGCCAGCGCCGGCGTCCTCGGTGCCGGTGTTGACCACCTCGATGGCACACCGGCGGTCCTTGGCGCTGACCCGCAGTTCATACTCCTCGCCCGGTCCGGCGTGCTGGATGACGTTGGCGCAGGCCTCACTGAGGGCGAGTGCGATGTCACCCCGCGTATTCGGGGTGACTCCGAGAGTCTCCAGGCAGCTGTCCAGCACCTGGCGGCTGACCGGCACGCTGACGGCATCACGGGGAAGGTGCAGCACCATCTTGATTTCCATGCCATCCGCCTCTCTCGGCACCAGCCACAACGGCCGGCCACATCGCCCGTCAGAGCACTTCTGCCTCCAGCCGGGCGCGCCAAACGGAACGAAGCCGCGCAGCAACGGAAGACCGCCCCGTCAGCCATCGCCCCGGCGGCTGATCACGGGGTGACGGCCAATGGTGGCCGGCTCTTATCGCGGCCAGGATCTGTCCGCAATGGCGTCTACCGTTAACCGCATGACGAACGACAGCGAGATCCACCCGTTCCGCATCGAGATTCCGCAAGCCGAGCTGGACGACCTGCGGTCCCGGCTGGCGAGAACGCGCTGGCCCGACCAGCTCCAGGACGCCGGCTGGGACTACGGCATACCGCTCGGCTACGTGCGCGACCTCGCCGGGTACTGGCGCACGGACTACGACTGGCGGGCACACGAGCGCGAGCTGAACGAATTCCCGCAGTTCACCACCACGATCCAGCGGCAACGGGTGCACTTCCTGCACGTACGCTCGCCCGAACCGGAGGCGGTGCCGCTGATCATGACGCACGGCTGGCCCGGCTCGATTGTGGAATTCACCAAGGTCATCGGCCCGCTGACCGACCCCAGAGCGCACGGCGGTGATCCCGCCGACGCGTTCCACCTGGTCCTTCCGTCCATCCCCGGCTACGGTTTCTCCGGTCCGACCCGCGAGCGCGGCTGGGACGTGCACCGGATCGCGGTGGCGTGGGACGAGCTGATGACCCGGCTTGGCTACCAGCGATACGGCGCCCAGGGCGGCGACTGGGGCTCGTCGATCTCCCGCGAGCTGGGGATCACCGCCCCCGGCCACATCATCGGCGTGCACCTGAACATGCTCATCCCCCAGGTCCCGTCCGACGAGACTGAGCTCACCGAGGTGGAGCAGGCGCGCGTCGAGCGCTCGCGGCAGTTCCGGAGCACCGGGATGGGCTACGGCATGATCCAGTCGACCCGCCCGCAGACGCTCGCCTACGCGCTGACCGATTCACCGGCCGGCCAGCTCGCCTGGATCACCGAGAAGTTCCGCGAATGGACCGACGGTGACCTGCCCGACGATGCCGTCGACCGCGATCAGCTGCTCACCAACGTGACGCTGTACTGGCTGACGGGAACCGCCGGATCATCGGCCCGGCTGTATTTCGAGTCCGCCCGCAGCGGGGCGTGGGGTCCGCCGGCTCCGTCGACGGTGCCCACCGGGGTGGCCGTGTTTCCGTATGAGATCGCGCCGCCGATCCGCCGGTTCGCCGAACGGTCAAACAACATCGTGCACTGGTCCGAGTTTGACCGCGGCGGCCACTTCGCGGCGATGGAAGAACCCGACCTGCTGGTCGGCGATGTCCGCCAGTTCTTCCGGCCGCTGCGCTGAGCAGCGCCAGCGCGCGGCCCGGTGACCGTCACTCCGGAGTGCCGGGCCGCCCGCCGCCGCTCAGCCGTGTCCCGACCGGGCCGGTTCAGCCGGCCAAGCCAGCCCGCTGCCCGCTGGGCTGGCCAGCGGGCAGCCGGGGGCAAGTGCTACCAGTAGTGCCGGCGGCCGCCGACGGCGTGACCGACCGCGCCGAGCAGAACCAGAATGAGGCCGATGACGAGTATCGCGATGCCGATGGACCACAGGATCGCGATCTTGGCGACGAAGCCGATAATGAGCAGAATAATGCCGAGAATGATCATCGAAATCTCCTGTTGAGCAGGGTGGCTGGCTACAGCCGACTGCTGCCAGGAGGCGCCGGTGCGACTTTCCACGGCGCGGGGACAAGGCCGACATTGCATGGACCGCGTGGTTCTTGGCGGCATCCGTTATCCACTCTACAGACAGCTTCGGCCCGGGTTCAAGGCTGCTGTGCCGCCGCGGCGACAATCTCAGCGCACACCACGGTCAGCTTCCGGCGCTCGGACCTGGCCTTGGACCGCAGCTGCTCGTACGCGGCCCGGGCGGAAATGCCCTGGGTGCCCATCAGGATTCCCTTGGCCTGCTCGATGACCTGGCGTGAGTCCAGTGCGCCCTGCAACTGGCCGGCCAGCTCGGACTGCTGCTCGCCCTGCATAATGCTGGCGATCAGCAGCGCCGCGAGGTCGGTGAACGCGAGCAGCGCGAGCTCGTTGGCGGGTGACCAGGGCCTGCTGCGCTCGGACAGCACCGCGACGACACCGACGGCGCCCTGGTTGTAAGGCAGCGGGCTGGCGAGCACGGCCCGGACCTCGCGCCGGACGGCGGCCGCGCTGAACAGCGGCCACCGGTCTTCGTGTTCCAGGTCAGTCGCGCCGATTAGTTCCTTGGTATCGAACGCCTCGATGCACGGCCCTTCCTGGTGGCGGATCTGCAGCTCCTCCAGGTGCGCGAACCGGTCGTCCGAGGCCGCCACACTGCGCAGGTGCTGCGCGGAGTCGCACAGCATCAGGCCCGCTCCGTCGACCGCGAACATCGAGTGCGTCGTCGTGACGATTTCCCGGATCGCGTCCTCTACTTGCATCTCCCCGAATCGCAGCCTGCCCAGCTCGACGAGTGCATGCCGCACGTCCTCCACGGAAATCTCCACCTGAGCTCTTCTGCCTCGGCCGGACGACCCCAAACGGAACCAAGGCAACGAAGACGACCGCCGCGGCTCGGCCTTCCGGTTGACTGCGCACTGACTGCCGCACGGCATAATTGACGTGTCAATCACTTCACCGGGCCTGCTGCCCGCGGCCAGGGAGGCCAGCGTGGACACCATCCAGTTCGGCATCGACACCTTCGGGGACCTGCCCCGGGACGACCGCGGCGAGATCGTCTCCTACGCGGAGGCGATCCGGCTGGTGGTGGCCGAAGCGGTGCTCGCCGACCAGGCCGGCCTCGACGTCATCGCGGTGGGCGAGCACCACCGCCCCGAGTTCTCGATCTCGGCCCCGGAAACGGTGCTGGCCGGGATCGCGACGCAGACCTCGCGCATTCACCTGGCCTCCGGGGTGACCGTGCTCAGTTCCGACGATCCGGTCCGCGTGTTCGAGCGCTTCGCGACCGTCGACGCGCTGTCGCGCGGGCGGGCCGAGGTGATCCTGGGCCGCGGCTCGTTCACCGAGTCGTTTCCCCTCTTCGGTTATGACCTGGGTGACTACGAGGTGCTCTTCGACGAGAAGATCGACCTGTTCGTCAAGCTCCTCGACGAGAAGCCGGTCAGCTGGGAGGGCACCACCCGGGCGGCACTGCACGAGGCCGACGTGTTCCCCAAGACCGAGTCCGGCCGGCTGACCACCTGGGTGGGCGTGGGCGGCTCGCCCCAGTCAGTCATCCGGACGGCGCGCTACGGCCTGCGACTCATGCTCGCGATCATCGGCGGAGCGCCCAGTCGTTTTGCCTCGTATATCGGGCTCTACCAGCGCGCCGCCGAGCAGTTCGGCACCACCGCCTACCCGGTCGGGATGCACTCGCCCGGGTTCGTCGCGACGACGGACGAGGAGGCCAGGGAGCTCTTCTACCCCGGCTACAAGGAGACCAGGGACCGCATCGGGGCACAGCGCGGCTGGCCGCCGCTGCGCCGCGCGGAATTCGAGGCCGAGGTCGAGCACGGTTCGCTCTACATTGGCGCCCCCGAGACCGTCGCCCGCAAGATGGCCGGTGCCATCCAGGCGCTCGGCGTCGGCCGGTTCGACCTCATCTACTCGGCGGGCGGGACGCTCTCCGCCAGCGCCAGGCTCCGCGCCGTCGAGCTCTACGGCACCCGGGTCGTGCCGCTGGTCCGGGAGATGCTCGCCGACCCAGGTGCCGCGGCCGTGCGCTGACCACCAGGGATCATTTACCCGCATCACGGATAATAGTTGTGTTATGGTGGTTCGCATATTTCATTTCCGTACACACAAAGTTGGCCCAATTTGCCCACAATTCAACGTTTTCGTGTAATCAGAAAAATTCCCGTCGTCGCCATTTTTCTGATCATTGGAATAATCATTTTCACGGCTGCCTGCAGCGGGCAGCCGTCGGCCGCGAATCCCAGCGACGAGCCGACCCTGGGGACGCCAAGCAGCGCTACGGCGTCCGGCGCGGCCACCAGCGCTTTCGGCGCCGGCCTGGGTCTGTATGACGGAAAGTTTGGCCCGTCAGGCATTGAGACAGCCGCTAAATGGCTTGGTTCTCCCAGCTCGATTAAGTATGCGCAAGACTTTATAGACGCCACCGACTGGTCGCATATCAGCAGTCCGTGGCAGCTTTCCAACTGGAAAGGCAGCCCGTACACGATGGTCTGGGGCGTTCCTATGCTGCCGTGCGGCAGTTCGTCGACCCAGTGCGCCACCAATGTATCGGACTTCAATCAGGTCGCGAACGGCGGCGCCGACAGCTATTACAAGACCCTGGCGCAGAACCTCGTGGCCAATGGCTTCGGCTCTTCTTACATCCGGCTTGGCTGGGAATTCAACTCCACCTTCATGGGCTGGAGTATCTGCAACCAGGAGGGATCGGGGCTCACCAGCTGGGCGAGCGATTTCGTCCCCGCCTACCGGAACATCGTGACAAGCATGCGCAGCGTCAGCGGGCAGAACTTCAAGTTTATCTGGAACCCGATTGTGAGCAGCAACGTCAGTTGCGGCGATGCGAAAATTGAGGACTTCTATCCGGGTGACAGCTACGTCGACATGGTGGCACTCGACGTGTACGACGGGATCGGTCAGACGACCACCGACACCGCGCGCTGGAACGACCTGCTGAACGGTGTCAACGGGGGCCACTGGACCTCAGCGGCGCCGGACACGATAAACGGGCAGAAGTTCGAGGGCTACGGCCTCAACTGGCTGGCCGCGTTCGGTAAAGAACACGGCAAAGAAGTCGGGCTGCCTGAGTGGGGGCTCGATGCCACCGGCGGCCAGGTCTTCGGCGGTGGCGACGACCCTTACTTCATGACCCAGATGACCAACTGGATCAAAGCCAATGCGACCGGCCCGGCGGTCTTCTGGAACTACACCGGCGGAACGCTGCCACTGGACATACCGAATTACACCAGCGGGGGCACCCCGGACGCGACGGCCGCTTTCAAGGCCGCCTTCGGCACCGGCGGGTGAGCGCGGCGGCAGTCGCGAACCCGGCGTCACGTCGCGGCGAGGATGCTGTGCACCAGCGCCTGCTGCAACCGGTCGGCGGTGGCGACGTCGGGCTTGCGCGCAGCCAGCACGTCCGCGTACAGGAATGACTCGCCCAGCCTGACCAGCGCGAAGGCCAGTGCCTCCGGCTCGATAAGGCTGACCAGGCCGAACTCGGCGATGTCGCGCCGCAGCAGCGCCTCGATGAAGGTCACGATCCCGGTCTGCACCCGCCCGCGCGGGTCGGTGAGCACCCGCAGCGTCAGCGCCGGCTCGTCGTCAAGCAGGCGGCGCAGGCTGGCCGACCGGGCGACGATCGCGTTGATGTGCCGGCCGGTACCGGGGGTGTGCAGCTCGCCCGCGGGCCGCTCCGCCTCCCAGGCAGCGGCGGCCTTCTCCAGCGCCCGCTCGGTGACCACCCACAGGGCCCGGGCGAGCAGCTCCTCGCGGCCGCCGGCCCGGCGGAACAGGGTCACCCTCGATACGCCGAGCTCGTCAGCGAGGCCTTGCATGTCCAGCCGCCTGCCGTCACCGATCCAGACGGCGGCCAGGGCCACCGCCCGATCGCTGAGCGGGCCGGCCGCCGATCGCGTCATATCCGGCATGATACATCTGGCGAGAATGTTGCATCTTTTTACTTCCCGGTGACATGCTGATGACGCAGCCAGGAATGAGGAGCATGGTGAGTACAACTTCGGCCGTCCCGCAGGACCAGACAGCAGCAACCGGGCACGTAGACGTGCTGATCGTCGGGGCCGGGCTTTCCGGGATCGGCGCCGCGTGTCATCTGCAGGCCAACGCCCCCGGCAGCTCCTACGCGATCGTCGAGGCCCGCGGGTCCAGCGGCGGAACCTGGGATCTCTTCCGCTATCCGGGCGTCCGGTCCGACTCGGACATGTTCACCCTCGGGTACAACTTCCGTCCCTGGACGGCGCCGAAGTCGATCGCCGACGGCGGCGACATCCTGCGCTATGTCCGGGAAACCTCGGCTGAGTACGGCGTCGACCAGCACATCACCTACCACTGCCGCGTCCTGCAGGCCGAATGGTCAAGCGGTGACGCCCGGTGGACGGTTACCGTTGAGCACACCCAGACCGGCGAGCGCTCCCAGCGCACCTGCGGGTTCCTTTACCTGTGCTCCGGCTACTACCGCTACGACCAGGGGTATACGCCGCCATGGCCGGGTCTCGACGATTACGCCGGCCAGCTCGTGCACCCGCAGCACTGGCCGGAAGACCTGGACATCACCGGCAAGCGGGTCGTGGTCATCGGCAGCGGCGCGACCGCGGTCACGCTGGTTCCCGCCCTCGCGGATTCGGCGGAACGGGTGACGATGCTGCAGCGCTCCCCTTCGTTCTTCCTGTCGCTGCCGACGCATGACCCGCTGGACGACCTGCTGCGCAAGGTGCTGCCCGAGCGGCTCGCGTACTCAGCTATCCGCCGGAAGAACATCCGGGTAGCGACCGCCGTCTACCAGCTCTGCCGCCGGTACCCGGCGCGGATGCGGAAGGTGCTGCGCGATGGTGCCGCCAAGCGGCTGCCGGCCGGCTACGACATAGACACCCACTTCAACCCGGCCTACGACCCCTGGGACCAGCGCATGTGCATGGTGCCCGATGGTGACTTCTTCCGGGCCATCCGGTCCGGGAAGGCCGGCATCGTCACCGATCACATCGAGTCGTTCACCGAAGCCGGGATCAAGCTCCGCTCTGGTGCGCAGCTCGAGGCTGACGTGATCGTGACCGCGACCGGGCTGAACCTGTCCCCGCTTGGCAGCGTCCCGCTGACCGTCGACGGCGAGCCGGTCTCCGTCGCCGAGCTCGTCGCCTACAAGGGCATGATGCTCGAAGGGGTGCCCAACCTGGCGTTCGCGATCGGCTACACCAACGCGTCGTGGACCCTCAAGGTGGACCGGGTCTCCGCTTATGTCAGCCGGCTGCTGCATTTCATGGCCGAGAAGGGGTATGCGAGTGTTACCCCGCGGCTGCCGTCCGGGATGACCACCTCGCCGTTCATCGACATGAGCTCCGGTTACTTCGAACGGGCGCGGCACCTGCTGCCCCGCCAGGGCGAGCGGGCACCCTGGCGGCTGCGGCAGCACTACTTCAAGGACGCGGGGCTGTACCGCGGACCCATTGACGAGAAGAACCTGGAGTTCCGCCCCGCGACAGCACGTGTAGCGGCGGCACGATAAAACCACTGAGCCGTTGGCCAGTCTGGACGCTGAGGAGCGGCCATGGATTTCAACCTCGCGGTGGCACTGCGCGAGTCTGCCCGCCGGGCGCCAGCCAAGCCGGCGGTGATCCTGGGTGCGGTCAAGCTCAGCTATGCGCAGCTGGACGAGCTGTCCGACCGGGTAGCGGGCAATCTCACCGCTGCCGGAGTGACGCCCGGCGACCGCGTCGGGCTGCAGCTGCCGAACATCCCGCAGTTCGTCATCGCCTACTTCGGCATCCTCAAGGCCGGCGGCGTCGTGGTTCCGATGAACGTGCTGCTCAAAGCGCCGGAGATCGAGTTCCAGCTGCGGGACTCGGGTGCACGGGTACTGATCACCTACGGCGCCTTCATCGACGAATCAGCCAAAGCGGCCGAAGCGGCCGCGGTCACCTCGCTGTATGTCGTCGCCGAGGCCGGCGCCGCGGCGGCCACCGGTACTGCCTTCGACGCCTTGCTGGCCGGTGACCCGCCCGGGCCGCAGCTGGCCCTGCGGAGCCCGGCCGACCCGGCGGTGATCATCTACACCTCGGGGACGACCGGAACCCCCAAGGGGGCGGTGCTCTCGCACATCACGCTGTACATGAACGCGGATATCCCCGGCCGGCTGTTTGAGTTCGATGACAATGACGTGGTGGTGGTGGCGCTGCCGCTGTTCCACGTGTTCGCGCTCTCGTCCATTATGAACACCTGCGTGCTGCTGGGCGGGACCATGTCGCTGGTGCCCCGGTTCGACCCGCGGGGCGTCCTTGAGCTCATCCAGCGGGACCGGGCCAGCATCTTCATGGGCGTCCCGACCATGTATATCGCGCTGCTGCAGACGCCCGGGGACTGGGATTTCTCTACGCTGCGAGTGGCGGTATCCGGCGGGGCGCCGATCCCGGCTGAGGTTATCGACGCGTTCGAGAGCCGGTTCGGCATCCCGATCCTGGAGGGGTACGGCCTGTCGGAGACGGCATCCACCACGACCTTCAACATCAGCGCGACCGAGCGCAAGGTCTACAGCGTGGGCAAGCCGATCTGGGGGGTCAGCGTTCAGATCTGGGACGACGCCGGGCAGCCGCTGCCGGCTGGCGCGGGCCATGTCGGCGAGGTCGTGGTCCGCGGTACCAATGTCATGACCGGCTACTACAACAACCCCGAGGCCACCGCGCGGGCGTTCGCCGGCGGCTGGTTCCACACCGGTGATCTCGGTTACCTCGACGAGGACGGGTTCCTGTTCATCGTCGACCGGATCAAGGACCTGATCATCCGCGGCGGTTACAACGTCTACCCGCGGGAGGTCGAGGAAGTCCTCTATGCCCACCCGGCGGTGGCCGAGGCCGCGGTCATCGGCGTTCCCGACGCGATGATGGGCGAGGAAGTGCACGCCATCGTGGCGGTCAAGGCGGGGCAGCCGGTCACCGAGGCCGAACTGATCGATTTCGTGAAGCAGCGGGTGGCCGCGTACAAGTACCCGCGGGCGATCGAGTTCCGGGACACGCTGCCCAAGAACGCCACCGGCAAGATCCTCAAGAAAGACCTGCGCTCCTAGGCAGTCGCCGGCGGGCGCCGCCCGTCCTGGACCTCCCGGTTCCCCGGGTGGTCCAGGAGGGACGCCCGGCGGGCTCGCTCGCCGCCTCAGGACGCGGCGACCGGCTCAGTGGCGGAGCTGCCCGGCTCGATGATGATCTTGGCGTGCTGTCCGGGCCGACTCAGCGCGTCGAAGGCGGCCTCGACCCCGCCCAGCCCGACCGTCCCGGTCGCGATCGGAGCCGCCCGCACCTTGCCCTGCGCCAGCATGTGCAGGGTGTCGCTGAACTCCAAGGGCGTGTAACCGACGACGAACCGCAGGTCAATCTCCTTGTTGATCGCCATCACCGGCCGGATGGTGTCCGGTTCCGCGCAAACCCCGGCGACCACCACTCGTGAGTACAGCGGTGCACTCGCGATGATGCCGTCCAGGATGCCGGGCACGCCGACGCACTCGAAGATCACCGGGTGCTTTGGCTTGCCGCCGAGCAGTTCTCCGACCCGCCAGACCTGCTGCCACGGCACTCGCATGGGCCTGAGCTTTTCCATCGTGCCGATGGCGAGTCCGACCGCGGCGGGCAGGCTCGTCAGGTAGCGGTGGCCGTCTGGCGCGGCATAGGGCGACCCGGTGTCCGGGTCGACCACGATGTCGGCTCCGCAGGCGGCAGCCAGCTGGCGCCGGCCAGCGGAGAAGTCGCTCGCCACGACCGTGCCGACGCCGTGGGCCTTGAGCATGCAGATAACGGCCAGGCCGACCGGGCCGCAGCCGATCACGATGGCGACCTCGCCCTTCTTGATCTCCGCGCGGCGGACCGCGTGCCAGCCGACCGCCAGTGGCTCGGTGAGCACGGCGAGCTTCGGCGACAGGCCGTTCGGGAGCGCGAACATCAGCGACTCCTCGACCACCACCTGCTCGGCGTACCCGCCCGGGGCCGCCGCGGACAGGCCGATCGCGTGCATCTCGCGCCCGCGCCGGGTGAGCGGCACCGCTGCCACCGGGGTTCCTGCCGCGATCTTCTTCCGGGTGCCCGGCCCGTAGCCGGCCACCTCACCGACAAACTCGTGACCGAGCACGACCTGCTGACCGGAACGCATGAACCCGTCGTAACCGATCTCCGCCAGCACGTCCGCCTCCGCGTCCGCGTGGTAACGGGCATGCAGGTCAGACCCGCAGATGCCGCAGCCGAGGACGTTGATGACGACCTGGCCGGGACCGGGCTCCGGGTCCGGCCAGTCGGTGAGTTCCAGCTTGGACTGCTGGCAGGTAACCGCCTTCATCGTGCGACCTCGCTCATCCCGGCAGCAGGCTGCCGTCGAACGGCGGCAGCGGCTTGATCAGCGGATCGAGCAGTTCGGCGGCCTGCTTGACGGTCAGCACGTCGGCCGGGTCGAGCTTGATGAGCGCGTGTTCCGCGTCGTCGAACTCCCACAGGTCCTCGCCGATCAGGCGGCACTGGTCGTCGTACGGCCAGACCATGACCATCTGGAAGCGCTCCAGGTACATCGCGCCGGGTTCGGCGTCGGCGCCGGCGGCGGCGAGTTCCGCCCCCAGCCGCTGCTGGTAGCCGATCCCCCGGCCCACGATCAGGTTGTCGCCGACCGCTACCGACTCGTCCTCGACGTAGAAGACGCACTGGTCGGTCTTCGTCCAGTGCTGGTAGACCGCCTCGACCTGCGCCCGGCCGTCCAGCGCGAACCTTGGCTGCCCGATCAGGCTGAACCGGTAGTAAGGGTGCTCGACAGTCATCTCCGGGGCGAAGATTTCCTGGTACCGGCCCGCTGACTCCAGGTACCGGTGCCGCAGGTAGGACTGCAGCAGGTACCGGTGACGGGGGTTCTCGGTGACCTCGAGGACCCGTTCGACGGCGACGTTCTGTTCCCTGATGTCGAGTTGCTTGGTGCCGAACCGCGGCATTGTCTGTCGTCCTCTCGTCCGTCTCGTGCAGCAGGCGGGCCGGTGAACCGGTGTGCATGAAAAGGCCGGGCACCGCCCCCGCGCCGAGGGGCGGCGCGGGGGCGGTGTCCGGCTGGTTGGGACTGGCCGTGCGCGGGCTGGGCTCAGTCGTTGAGCTTGGCCAGCTCCGCCTGGACCAGGGCCTCGTGCTCCTCCTCGTCACGCTTGGCGTCCCGCGTGCGCCAGCGGCCGCGCAGCAGCGGGATCGACAGCAGGAAGATGATGATGCCGCCGAAGCAGATCCAGTACCAGGTCTTCCACTGACCCGCCGTCTTGGCGGCGGCCGTCTGCACGGCCGACGCGTGGGCGGTGAGGTAAGCGGTCACCGTCGGCGGCACCTTGGACAGGGCCGTCAGCTGCGCGCTGTACGGAGCGATGGCCGTTAGCTCGGTTGAGTACGGCGCGATGGTCTTCAGCTGGGCCGAGTACGGCGCGATGGTGGTCAGGTCGGCCGCGTACGGCGCGATGGTCACCAGCTTCGGAGCGGCCGCGATGACGCCGGCGATCGCAGCCTTGTTGGCGGCGATCGAGGTCACGATGGCGACGCCCTTTGCTCCGCCGCCCGCCGCGGCGACGGCCTGCGCCTGCAGGGTGGTGTTGGTGGGGGCGGCGGCCAGCTTGGTGAACAGGGCCGGGTTGGCCTCGATCACCTTCAGTTCGGGCGCGAACTTCACCGCGTTCGCCAGCTGGGTGCTGTAAGTGGTCGCGGTGGCCAGCACCGTCGGCGGGATCTTGGCCGCGGTGGCGGTCACGTTCGGCGGGAGGGCCGCCGCGGTGGCGAGCACCGCCGGCGGCACCTTCTGCGCGTCGGCCACCACGCCGGGGTGAGCCTGCGCGAAGGCGAGCTGCGGAGCGTACTGGGCCGCGTAGGCCTGAACCTGGGGCCCGTAGCTGACCAGCGGGGTGACCGTGCTGACGACGGCCGGGATGATCAGGAAGGAGACGAAGACCACGATCCGCTGGATCCAGCCCCAGATGGCCAGCCCGGTCGCGGTGAGGGCCGGGTTCCTGGCCTCCACCGTCTCGGTGAAGCTCGCCATCCACGGGGCGAAGGCGATGCCGAGCCCGAGGGACAGCAGCGCCAGCATGGCCGCGATCGTGTAGTAGCCGGGATGGTGGCCGGCCTGCTCCAGGTAGATCACCACCATGACCGCGGCCAGGACGCCGCCGAACACCATGAACGGCTTGCGCACCCGGAACCGGTCGGAGACGATCCCGACCAGCAGCACCGCCACGACGTTGAAGCCCCAGTTCCAGTTGCCGAGGCCGTTGCCGTCCTTGACCGAGAAGCCGAACACCGTGGTCAGGTAGATGAGCGAGAACCCGACGGCGGTGTAGTAGATAAGGAGCATGACCGACACCGCGAACGCGGAGACGACGATGTCGACCTTGAGCAGCTGGCGGAACGGATGCCGCAGCGCCGCCTCGATGTCCAGCCCCTTGGCCCGCGCCTCGACCAGCGCGCGGTCCCGGATGGACACCATCAGCTGATCGCGCAGCCGGGGAGAGAGTTCCCGCAGCCCGATCAGGGCGATCACAAAGACGATAAGGCCAGCGATGCCGCAGATGACGTACTGGTGAGTCCAGATCCGGTCGTTGGTGACGACGGCGGGAACCGTAGCGCTGCCGACGATCGCGACGATCAGGCTGCCGGCCACCGGACCGACGGTCCAGAACCCCATCGCCGTGGCCCGCCCCAGCTGCGGGGAGAAGTCGCGGATCAGGGCCGGGGTGGCGACCAGGCAGATGCCCTCGACCAGGCCGACGGCGAACCCTTCGATGCCGTATTCCCACTTGTTGGTGGCGTTCGGCAGGACGAAGAGGGTCATGATGCCGGTGATCAGCAGACCGCCGACCACCAGGTTGGCCCGGCCCAGCCGGTCGGTGACCCCGGCCAGCAGCGCGCCGAACGCGCCGATCAGGTTGCCGAAGGCCAGCAGGTAGACGAAGAAGTTGAACGACGCGTTCAGGTTGGACAGGATCAGGGTGGACACCGAGCCGGCTACGTAAAGCTCGTAGTACAGCATGATGGTGGCGAGAACGGTAATCGCCAGGTACAGCATCCGTGGCCTGGTGTCGGGGTACGCGTCGAGCTGCCGCCGCCACAGCCACGATGCGCCGCTTGGGCCTCTGGTATCGGTATTTTCAGCGGTCACACTCATAAATGACCTCTCGCCATCATCTTCGTTGGCATCCCGTGAGCTTGGGACGTGGAGGTCAATGTATCCGCACTACACGCGCAAATTCAATGGGTGCAGCCGAGGAAACTGGCGGGCTGCCAGACCGGCGTTAGCGAAAGCCCGCCTCGGCCAGCAGCGCGCTGAAGGTGGCCCGGAGAAGTTCCCCGGCCGGCCCGGGGTCGAGGTTGAGCTCGGTGCGCACCGACTCCCAGAACGACCAGACGCTGATCGCGTGCAGGCCGTCGATCAGCTGCTGGCGCTTCGGCGCGGCGAGCTGGGTCAGCTCCGCCGCGAAAACGATCTCCAGGTCCGCCTTGGCCAGCGCCAGCGTCCGCACTTTGTTGCGGGTGAGCTCGGCCGAAAACGGCTCGACGAGCCGGGCCGCCCGCCAGGTGGGCGTCATCTGTTCCAGGATCCGCGCCCGCTGGCCGGTGAACGCGGCGACCCGTGCGGCCAGCGGCTGGTCCGGATCGATCCGCTTCATCAGCGACCGGACGATCTCGTTGTCCCGCCGGTTCGCCTCGACCAGCAGCGCCTCCATGTCGGCGAACTGCTGCCAGACGGTGCGCAGCGACACCCCGGCCCGCTCGGCCACCCGGGGCGCGGTCGGGCGGAGGTCACCCTCGGCATGCAGCGCGCGCATCGCGTTGACGATGGCCCGGCGGGAGCGGTGCGACCGGGCGGCGCGGCCGTCCGCCGGCACGCGGTCGCTGGCCGGCTGAGCGCTGCTGCCCGGCTGCTGCGCGCCATGCTGCACGGTCGTCATAACAACCACCCGGTTCCCGTCTAGGTGTCCGTGGTCATGGTAAGCCAGATTCAGCCGGCGTCGGGCAGGCCAGTTCAGCTCACGCAGCCGGAACCTTGTCGAGGAAGCCGAGGACCAGGGCGAGCCGCCCGTCGGCGTCCCGCTGGGCGACGTCGAACCCGATCACGACCGGATCGGCCCCGGCCGGCCCGAGCTCCCAGGTGAACCGGGCCTGGTCATGGTGGGTATCGACCGCGCCCCCGAGCCGGAACGACATCCCCGCGAACTGGGCCTGGGCGGCGGCAATGACCGCGTCGATCTGATCCCGGCCGGTGACCTCGGCCAGCGGGTCGATGTAACGCCCGTTCTCGGACCAGACCTGGTCGATCAGCGCGCGCCGGGCCGACGGGTCGGTCTCGTTCCAGGTGGCGATGTACTGCTCGGCGAGCTGGGTAAAGGCGGACATGACGAGTGCTCCTCCTGGCTGGCGGGACGGCGCCTGCCGCGTCGTCCTCGTGCTTCCAGGATCAGGCGGCCTGCCACCGGCCGTCGATTACCTCGCAGGTAAGCGCCCAGCATTACCCGGCCGGTAATGGCCAGCCCGCCGGGCGGTTGCTTAGCATGACGAAGGTGACTTCGATAACCGCCGACCAGCCGCCGGAGTGGGAGCTGGCTCCCGTTGGCAGGCTGCTGCGCAACTGGCGGGAGCGGCGCAGGCTCACCCAGCTCGACCTCGCGCTGCGTACCGGGGTGTCGGCCCGGCACCTGTCATTCGTTGAGACCGGCCGGTCCCGGCCGACCAGCGAGATGATTCTCCGCCTCGCGCAGCACCTCAACGTGCCGTTGCGCGAGCGCAACTTGCTGCTGCTTTCCGGCGGCTACGCGCCCGCGTTCCCGGCCCACCGGCTGGCCGACCCGCCGATGTCCGCCGTGCACCAGGCGATCGAGCAGGTGCTGCGGACACACCAGCCTTTTCCCGCCGTGGTCATCGATGCCCGGTGGGAACTGGTGGCCGCCAACGACGCGGTGCCCTT
>Ga0302314_10010041_pt1 | contig 16638 bp, 16 predicted proteins | sample III_Palsa_N2_3_FD_200533 | JGI IMG/M metagenome (GOLD analysis project Ga0302314, IMG submission 200533) | Peat permafrost microbial communities from Stordalen Mire near Abisko, Sweden - III_Palsa_N2_3 | ecosystem: Environmental > Terrestrial > Soil > Palsa > Peat permafrost | place: Sweden... | reverse complement strand
ATGACCACCCGCCGCCCAGGCAGCTGCCCGCAGAGCCGCTCGCTCGCTACGGCGCCATGGGGAGGGCGCGCATCGCGAGCGGCTCCGCTACCACCCAGCTACACCACGCCCTGGGACACGACCCTGGACGCCCTCAGTCTCGACGACGAGCTTGAACGTCGCCGCGTCGTCGGTCTCGCTCGGGGTGATCGTTGAGGGGGCTCTATCCATATCGGGTCCTTCCGCATCCGGATCGGGTCCTTCCGCATCCGGCTCGGCGGCCAACGGTTCGCGCGCGAGTGGAGCCTATAATTGGGTCGGCGCCTTGACGATTCAAATTGGCGTCGTTACCGAAGGTGCCTGGCCGGCGCCGTTCCGGCTCGGTCCTAGCCCTGGTTCGCCTTGACCCCCACCGCCGATCCCATCTCCAACATCCCCGCCCGGATCGCGGCGCTGCGCGCGGCGCTGGCGGAGGCCGAGGCGGCGGCCTTGGCGTCCGATGCGGCGGGGGACCGTTAATAACGGAAATTTACGGTGGAATTCGCCCCGGAATGCCCCCCAAACACCCGCTCATCCCGACGCAGGTCGGGACCCAGGCAGGACTGCGATCCGCCTGGAAGCGGGGCGGTTGTCGTTCAACACGAAGGACACCAAGGACACGCAGATCACCAAGGCGCGCCTTGCGCGCGCCGATCGACGAGCGATCGAAATTCATCTGGCGCGCGCCGCGCGCCCTTTGTGGCCTTTGTGTCCTTGGCGCCCTTCGTGTGACCCTTTCATCCGGCGCCTGCCTGGGTCCCGACGTGCGTCGGGATGGGCAGGGTTTGGGGGAGTTTTGGGGAGTCAGGTCACGCCCATGCGGTCGAGTGCGCCTTGCAGGATCCAGGCGGCGGCGGCTTTGTCGACCAGTTCGGCGCGGCGGGCGCGGGTGGTGTCGGCTTCGTCGATCAGCATCCGGTTCACCGCTTCGGTGGAGAGGCGCTCGTCCCAGAAGGCGATGGGCATGTCCCTGAGGCGCAGCAGGTTGCGGGCGAAGGCGCGGACGGACTGGCTGCGCGGGCCCTCGCTGCCGTCCATGTTGCGGGGCAGGCCGATGACCGCGCCGGCCGCGCCGCGGCTCTCCATCAGCTTGAACAGCGCCGCCGCGTCGAGGGTGAACTTGGCGCGGCGGATCAGGGCGAGGGGGCTGGCGATCATCAGGCCGGTGTCGGACACGGCCACGCCAATCGTCTTCTCGCCGAGATCGAGGCCGACGACCGGCGCGCCCCTCGGCAAGGCGCCCGGCAGCAGGGTAAGTTCGAGCACGGCCATCGCCTTCTTTATGAGGGCTTGCCAAGTCCGCCAAGCGCCGGCTAACCCCCCGCGCTCAAAGTCTCTAGGAGCGGCCCGATGGCCATCGACGCGGCAACGGTGAAAAAGGTGGCGCGGCTGGCCAGTATCCGCGTCGAGGACGACCGGCTGGCGCCCCTGGCGGCCGAGCTTTCCGGTATCCTGGCCTGGATCGAGCAGCTGGGCGAGGTGGACACCGAGGGCGTCGCGCCGATGGCCTCCACCGAGGCGGTGACGCTGCCGATGCGCGAGGACGTGGTCACCGACGGTGGCGATCGGGCGGCCATCCTCGCCAATGCGCCCCGCACCGAGCGCGGCTTCTTCGTGGTGCCGAAGGTGGTCGAGTGAGCGGCCTTACCGACCTCACCCTGAAGGAGGCGCTGGCGGGTCTGAAGGCGCGGCGGTTCTCGGCCGTCGAAATCGCCCAGGCGCACCTGGACGCCATCGCCGCCGCCCGCGCGCTCAACGCCTATGTGCTGGAGACGCCGGAAAAGGCGTTGGCGATGGCGCAGGCGTCCGACGCGCGGCTGCAGTCCGGTGACGGCGGCCCGCTGGAAGGCGCGGCGCTGGGGATCAAGGACCTCTTCTGCACCGAGGGCGTCCGCTCCACCGCCGGCTCGCGCATCCTGGAGAACTTCATCCCGCCCTACGAATCCACCGTCACCGCCAACCTCTGGCGCGACGGGGCGGTGATGCTGGGCAAGCTCAACATGGACGAGTTCGCCATGGGCTCGTCCAACGAGACCAGCGCTTTCGGGCCGGTGGTGAACCCGTGGCGCTCGCGCGGCTCGAACCGGCCGCTGACGCCGGGCGGCTCGTCGGGCGGCTCGGCCGCCGCCGTGGCCGCGAACCTGGCGCTGGGCGCGACGGCCACCGACACCGGCGGCTCGATCCGCCAGCCGGCCTCGTTCACCGGCACGGTCGGCATCAAGCCCACCTATGGGCGCTGCTCGCGCTGGGGCGTGGTCGCCTTCGCCTCCTCGCTCGACCAGGCCGGGCCGCTGACTCGGACGGTGGAGGACGCCGCCATCCTGCTGCGCTCGATGAGCGGCCACGATCCGAAGGACTCGACCAGCCTGCCGGTCGAGGCGCCGGACTTCGCCAGCTTCGTCGGCAAGTCGGTGAAGGGCCTCCGGATCGGGGTGCCGAAGGAATATCGCGCCGACGGCATGCCGCCCGAGATCGAGACCCTGTGGGCCGACGGCGTCGCCTGGCTGAAGGACGCCGGCTGCGAGGTGGTCGAGGTCTCGCTGCCGCACACGAAGTACGCGTTGCCGGCCTATTACATCGTGGCGCCGGCCGAGGCCTCGTCCAACCTCGCCCGCTATGACGGCATGCGCTACGGCCTACGGGTCGAGGGCGCGACGCTCGCCGACACCTATGAGGCGACCAGAGCCGCCGGGTTCGGCGAGGAGGTGCGCCGGCGGGTGCTGATCGGCACCTATGTGCTCTCCGCCGGCTACTACGACGCCTACTATCTGAAGGCGCTGAAGGTGCGCCGGCGCATCGCCGACGACTTCGTCCAGGCGTTCGAGAAGGTCGATGCGCTGCTGACCCCCACCGCGCCGTCGGCCGCCTTCGGGCTGGGGGAGAACGCCGCCGATCCGGTGGCGATGTACCTGAACGACGTCTTCACCGTGACGGTGAACCTGGCCGGCCTGCCCGGGCTCAGCGTGCCGGCGGGGCTGGACGCCCAAGGCCTGCCGCTGGGGCTGCAACTGATCGGCCGGGCGCTGGACGAGGGGACGCTGTTCCAGCTCGGCGCGGCGCTGGAGCAGGCGGCGAACTTCCGCGCGCGGCCCGACCCGTGGTGGCGAGCCTAGCCGGCTCCCACCGCGTCGCCATCATCCAGGCCAGGAGGCTCGCCACGATCAAGGCGGCAAGCGGCGCGAACCACATGGCGGGCAGGCTGCCCAGGTTGGCCGCCGGGATCGGCTGGAAGCCGATCGACGTCCGCGCCAGCATCTGCGAGCCCAGGAGGCCCACCGTGATCGCCACCGCCGCGACGGCGGGCCGGCGCCAGGCCCGCAAGGCGGCGAACGCCGCCGCCGCCGCTCCGCTGGCGATCGCGACGCCGAGCGAGAAGGGCGCGTCGTCGAAACTGGCGTCGGCCGCACTGGTCAGCGACATCAAGAGCGCCGCATGGCTGGTCGCGATGCCGAGCCCCAGGATCGCGCCCGGCGCCACCGCGCGAAGCGTTCCCCGGCAGCGGGCGAAGGCGACAACCGCCCAGATCCCCGATCCGAGCGAAAGCGCCAGCGACGCCGCGACGCCGAGCGGCGAGGCGACAGGGTTGGCGAGGAAATTCAGGGTGACGAAGGGCTGGATCCAGACCACCAACCCCAGCGCCGCGCCGATCGCCAGCCCGGACCATGACGGCTGGGGCGCGCCCGGCAAACCGACGATCCGCTGGAAGATCTTCAGGCATGCGGCGAGGCAGAGGCCGAACGAAATCCCCGTAGGCAAGAGTCCGAACAAGGACAGGGAATCCATCACTAAATCGACCTCGGTCGCCATCGCACGCGGACGCAACCCATCGTGGAAAGCCGTTAACGAGAGGCTGAAATTACACATGGCTTACCGTGTGATCGGGCAAATGCGCGCTTTGGTCGCGCCTACCGCAGGCGGGGTAGCAATTCGGCGCCGTGGCGCGGGGTCGAGATGGCGTGACATCGCACGATGCGCGACGCGGCGAGATCGACTACATCAGCAGCCATGAGCACGGCGCAATCCAAATTGATCGAAGGGCGCACGGGTGCCTGGGAGCTGGTCATCGGCCTGGAGATCCACGCCCAGGTGGCCTCGAAGTCGAAACTCTTTTCCGGCGCGGCGGTCGGCTTCGGCGCGGGACCGAACGAGCAGGTCAGCCTCGTCGACGCCGCCATGCCGGGCATGTTGCCGGTGATCAACCGCGTCTGCGTCGAGCAGGCGGTGCGCTCTGGTCTCGGCCTGAAGGCGAAGATCAACACCTGGTCGCGCTTCGACCGGAAGAACTACTTCTATCCCGACCTGCCGCAGGGCTATCAGATCAGCCAGTTCAAGGATCCGATCGTCGGCGAGGGCGAGGTCGAGGTCGAGCGCGACGATGGCTCCAGCTTCGTGGTGCGGGTCGAGCGGCTGCACCTGGAGCAGGACGCCGGCAAGTCGATCCACGACCAGGACCCGCACGCCACCTTCGTCGACCTGAACCGGTCCGGCACGGCGCTGATGGAGATCGTCTCTTATCCGGACATGCGCTCGTCCGACGAGGCGGCGGCCTATGTGAAGAAGATCCGCACCATCCTGCGCTATCTCGGCACCTGCGACGGCGACATGGAGAAGGGCAATCTGCGCGCCGACGTCAACGTCTCGGTGCGCAAGCCGGGTGACCCGCTGGGCACCCGCTGCGAGATCAAGAACGTCAACTCCTACCGCTTCATCCAGGCCGCGATCGAATATGAGGCGCGGCGCCAGATCGAGATCCTCGAGGACGGCGGCCGCATCGACCAGGAGACGCGGCTGTTCGATCCGGCGAAGAACGAGACGCGCTCGATGCGCTCGAAGGAAGACGCGCACGACTATCGCTACTTCCCCGATCCCGACCTGCTGCCGCTGGTGCTCGATCCGGCCTGGATCAAGCGCATCGAGGCCTCGCTGCCGGAGCTGCCGGACGAAAAGCGCCGGCGGCTCATGAACCAGTACGGGCTCTCGGCCTATGACGCCGGGGTGCTGATCATCGAGGGCGCGCGGGCCGACTTCTTCGAAACCGCCGCCAAGGGCCGCGACGCCAAGCTGACCGCCAACTGGGTCGCCAACGAGCTGCTCGGCCACCTCGCCAAGGACGGGCTCGAGATCACCGAGAGCCCGCTGCCGCCGGCCGAGATCGCCGGCCTAGTCGAGCTGATCGAGACCGACGTGATCTCGTCGAAGATCGCCCGCGAGGTGTTCGAGCACATGTGGGCCGGCGAGGGCGCGGCGGCCGCCATCGTCGAGGCGCGGGGCCTGCGCCAGGTCAGCGACACCGGCGAACTGGAGGCGATGATCGACGCCCTGATCGCCGCCAATCCCGGCCAGGCCGAGTCGGTGAAGACCAAGCCTCAGGCGATCGGCTGGTTCGTCGGCCAGGTGATGCGCCAGACCGGGGGGAAGGCCAACCCGGCGACGGTGAACGAGATCCTGAAGCGGAAGCTGGGGATTTAGGGAGCGGCAGGGTGGCGCTGAGCGGATGAAGTGGCTGGTCACGGCATTTGCAATTGGCGTCTTGTCCCTTGCGTCGGCGGTGACCGCCGCGCCGCCGTCGCCGGAGCCAAATGGGACGCCGATTGGCTGCGAGTGGCGTTCGCCGCCGCCCGAGACCGAGCCGCTGCTGTTCTGCAAGGCGCCGTGGGGCGAAACGCCGGCATGGGCGCCATTCCATTTCAATCCGGGCACGATCGTAGCCGCGGGAAAGGGCGACCCCGTGGCGATGACGGCGCTAGGCGAGTTCTACGTCTTCGGTCCCAACGTTGCGCGCGATCCTGCCGCCGCCGCGAGCCTGCTGACGGCGGCCGCGGCGAAGGGAGACGCCCTGGCGATGGTCGATCTGGGGGCGCTCTCCACGAGCGGCGTCGGCGTCCCGAAAGACCCTGCTGCGGCCGGCCGCTGGTACCGTCGGGCGCTCGATTCCGGCGACGCGGATGCCCTAGATGCGCTGGCGACGCGCTATGTAGTCGGTGCGGACGTGGACAGAGATGGCGCGAAGGCGATCGAACTCTACCGCGCGGCAATCGACAAGGGTTCTCTCGACGCGGTTTCCGGTCTCGCAGCCCTCTATGGGGCTGGGAAGGCGGTCCCGGAAGATGACGCCGAAGCGATCCGGCTGTTCAGGATCGGCGTGGCGAAAAACGATCCGAAATCCCTTGCCGGGCTCGGGCTTCTTTATTTTTACGGAAAGGGTGTCACGAAGGACGCAGGCGAGGCGATGCAGCTTCTGCGCCAAGCGGCCGACCTGGGTAATGGGACGGGCATGTTCGGCGTCGGCCTGATGTATCTCAATGGCCTTTCGACGCCCAAAGACGTGACCGTAGCTGTTGCGTGGTTTCAACGCGCCGCCAACCGGGGGAACCCGGCCGGCATGTACTCGCTCGGCGTCGCCTACGCAGACGGCCACGGTGTGACGCAAGATGATAAAGAAGCCATACGCTGGCTACGCGCCGCTGAAAACGCGGGCTTCGTTGCGGCATCGGTCGCTCTCGGCCACCTCCTTGCGACCGCGCGCACGGACGTGCCCGCCGAACTGACATGGCTGCACACGCCAAGCAGAGATGACATCAGTGCAAACTACCCGATCGGCGCCGCCATAGCAGGCATCGCCGGCGAGGTCGTATACGAATGCACGCTATCCGCCACTCTAACGCCGACCGACTGCCAGGTCGTGGCGGAACAGCCTGGTGGATACGGTTTCGCCGCCGCCGGGCTGGCATTGATGTCCGAGATACAGCTCAAGTCCGGCCTCGCCCCCGGCTCGAAGATCAAGCTGCCGATCCGGTTCGCGCTGGAGACCCCCGCCAACGCGCCGCAGCCTGTCGCTGACCGCTGCGCCGCGTACGCCATAGCATCGGTGAAAGTGCGGACCTACAGCGGATTGTCGGCGTGGAGGACGCGTTATTGGCCGGCGCTCTCGAAATACTACGCGGTGAAAGCGGGCCATGCAGACACCCCCAACCGCCTCGCCGATGAGGTCGCTGAGATGGACAAGAAAGTCGCGGACGACCGCGTCTCGCAGGAATACGTACTCTGCGGCTTCTAGGCGGAGTTCCGTGAGCCTCCTCGTTCACTGCGGCGGGGCCGGCGCCGCAGCATGGTAACCCTTGCTCCCCACCGCCCGCGCCAGCTCGCTGCGGAAATCCTCGCCCTTCGCCAGACAGTCTAGCGTCCGTGCAAAGTCGTGTTTCGGCCGCCAGCCTAGATCGCGGCGGGCGGCGGCGTTGACGTAGATGCGGTCGAGGCTCGGGAACATCCGCCAGCCTTTCGCGGCGTAGATCGTCTCGAACTCGGGGAAGATGCGCCGCAGCACGGCCGGCGCGTCGGCGCGCAGCTCCGCCTGCTCTTCCCAGCCGAACGGTGTCGTCGCTGAGACGATGTAGCGGCCGAAACCGATCTCGGGCGCTCGCGCCACGGCCAGCCGGTGCGCGCTCACCACGTCCTCGATATCGACGCGCCGGTAGAGCAGTTCGTTGGCCTGGACGTTGGCGAGCGCGTAGGCGACCGCGACGGCCGCGTTGTCGTCAGCCTCCGGGAAGAAGCGCGAGGTGCGCAGCACGATCACCGGCAGGCCCTGGTCGCGATGGAAGAGCTCGCAGAGGCTCTCCGCCGACACCTTGGTGACGCCGTAGATGTTGCGCGGGATCGGCGTCACCGCCTCCGTGATCCAGGCGGCCGGGGCGCCAGGTCCCGGCGTCAGCGCCGAGCCGAAGGCGCTGGTGGTGCTGGTGTAGACGAAGGCCTCCACCCCTGCCGAAAGCGCCGCCTCCAGCAGGGCGAGCGTCCCGGTGACGTTCGTGTCGACGAAGTCCTGGCGCGAATGGGTGGCGACGTGCGGCTTGTGCAGGGTCGCCGCGTGGATCACCGCCCGCACGCCGCGCATCGCCTCCGCCACGAACGCCGGATCGCCGATCGAACCGACATGGGTGGTGAAGGGCGAGGCCACGCGGTCGAGGCCGCGCGCGGCCTCGCCGGCGGCGCGCAGCGTCCGCATCAGCGCCTCGCCGAGATGGCCGGCGCTGCCGGTGACGAGAAGGGTCATGACAGGCTCCCGGCCGGTCCCTATCAAGCGGGCGTGGGCCCGGGCAAGACCGGCCGCCGGCCGAGGAGGACGCCATGACCTGGTCCATCGTCGCCTATGATGAGACGACCGGCGCGTTCGGCGCCACGGTGGCGACGCGGGCCTTCGCCGCCGGCTCCTTCGTGCCCTTCGTGCGGGCCGGCGTCGGCGCCGTGGGCACCCAGTCGCTGACCAACCGCTATCTCGGCCCGGCCACACTGGAGGGGCTGGCGCGCGGCCTCTCCGCCCAGCTCGCCATCGATACGGCGCTGGCCGGCGACGAGGGCCGTGAGGTGCGCCAGCTTCACGCCGTCGACCGCCTGGGCCGCACCGCCGCCTGGACCGGCCGGCACTGCGTCGAATGGTGCGGCAGCGTCGGCGAGCCGTTCGTCAGTGTCGCCGGCAACATGCTCGCCAACGATCAGGTCGCCGCGGCGACGCTGGCCGGCTTCAAGGCCGATCCCGCCTCGCCGCTGCCGGAGCGGATGATGGCGGCGATGGAGGCCGGCGAAGCGGCCGGCGGCGATCGGCGCGGCCGCCAGTCGGCGGCCATGGTGATGGTCACCACCGAGGATTTCCCGGACCTGTCGATTCGGGTCGATGACCACGCCGAGCCGCTGGTCGAGCTGCGGCGGCTGCTGACGATCTGGCGCACCGAGCGCGCGCCTTACCTCGGCAACTCGCCCTCGAAGGCCAACCCGGCCGGCGTGCATGACATCGACGTGGTCGAGGCCGGCTGGATCGCCCGCGGCTGGGATATCCGCTTCCGCCGCTAGCGTGCCGGATTTGAAGTTCGCCCGCTCATGGGGTCGGCTACCGAGCGAACTTCAAATCCAAGAAGCACACTAGAAACATATACTTGCTAGTGTCCTGATCGATTCCGAAGTTCGTCGGAGCCTGCCCCATGCAATCGCGAACTTCGGAATCGGGACACTAGCTCAGTAGGCGGGCACCGCGTCGAAGATCAGGCCGGTGCTGCTCGAGATCAGCAGCAACTCGCCGCCGACCTGCACCCAGCTGTAACCGAACGGCGGCCGGCGCAGGTGATAGCGGCCGTAATCCTGGACCACATAGTCCTGGTACTCCGGCGGCAGATAGGCGCCGCGCCGCCAGACGCGGGGGATCGGCGCCGGCGCCGGCCGCGCGTAGACCGGCGGCGGCGCTGCGCCATACCAGCGGCCGGCGGGTCCGTAGGCGCCGCCTCGCGGCGGCCCCCAGGCGCCCGGCGGCCCATCGTAGCGATTCGGAGAACCGACCGGACCGCGACCGCCCCAAGGCGCGCGTGGGCCGGCCATGCGAGGTCCGGCCATGGGTCCGCCCATCCGCGGCCCCATCATGCGTGGCGGCCCGCCGCGACCGCCGCCGTGGTGGTCCCGCGACTGAGCATGCGCGAGCGCGCCGGCGCCGAGCGCCAGCGTGGCGGCAAGCAGCAAAGCCAGCCACCCGTGGGGCGGCCGGCGGCGGGGCCTCGCATCGTTCACGGGCTCAGATTGCGCGGAAACGGGCTGAACCTCGGCTGAACGGCGCGCGGCTTGCGCGGTGGGCGGGGCCGCCGCAAGTAGGTCCGCGAGTAGCTTCGACAGGGGGGAGCGCATGAGCGGCGTCATCGAGATCTATTATTGGCCAACGCCGAACGGCCACAAGGTGACCATCGCCTGCGAGGAGATGGGCCTCCCGTACGAGATCAAGCCGGTCAATATCGGCCGCGGCGACCAGTTCAAGCCGGAGTTCCTCGCCATAAGTCCCAACAACCGCATGCCGGCCATCATCGATCCCTACGGCCCCGGCGGCGAGCCGATCTCGATCTTCGAATCAGGCGCCATCCTGCAGTACCTGGGTCGAAAGACCGGGCTTTTCTACCCTAAGGACGAGCGCGCGCGGGTAAAGGTCGACGAATGGGTGTTCTGGCAGATGGCCAATTTCGGGCCGAACGCCGGGCAGCGGAACCATTTCCGCAACTACGCGCCCAGCTTCATCCTCGACCAGCGCCAGGTGGCCTATGGCGCGATCCGCTACACCAACGAGGTGCACCGGCTCTACGGCGTGCTCGACGGTCAGCTGACCGGGAAGGCCTATATCACCGGCGACTACTCGATCGCCGACATGCTGACCTGGCCCTGGGTCGCCACCCGTTCGTCCTCGGCGCTCGATCTGGATGAGTTTCCGGCCCTGAAGGCCTGGCAGGCGCGGGTCGAGGCGCGCGAGGCGGTGGGCCGGGCGATGGCGAAGGGGCGCGACTTCGTCTCCGGTGGCCTCCAGGGGCAGGGCAGCGAATCGCAGGCCGCACGGTCGGTGCTGTTCGGGCAGCGCGCGCGCCGCTGACGGTCGTCGCGGCGGGGTCGCGACACGGCAATCCGACAACGCGCTGAATCCCCGCTTAACCTTATCTTCAGTGAAGCTCGACTTTCATTCGAGCCAGGGCCGGTGCGCGCCTTCCAGAACGGGGGGTATCCGGCCGCTGGGAAGGAAGAAGACCATGTTGGGGGTTAGGGAGATGATGCCGGAAGGCGTCATGCCGTTGCCGGGACCGCAGTCGTCCGGCGACGAGCTGTTCCGCCTGGGCCTGCTCTACTCGACCGGCCAGGGCGGCGCGCCGCTCGATTACGTCTCGGCGCACATGCTGTTCAACCTGGCCGCCATGCGCGGCTCGCAGGAAGCCAAGATCTACCGCAAGGAATTGAGCCGCGAGATGGACCCGGCCGATGTCGCCGAGGCCCAGCGCCAGGCGCGGCAGTGGCTGGCGGAAGGCTGACGCGCCGCGCGGCCTGAGTCGGACGGACAGCCAAAATCAGGGCCGGATCGGGTCAGACCGCCGATTCCGAACCGTTGCGCCTCAATAGAGCGGCGTGAACGCGTAGCTGAAGTCCACCGGCAAGGAGTTCTTCACTTGGGCGAGGATGGAGGTGATCTCCGCTAGGCCGGTCTTCGGGACAAAGACGATATCGAATCGGCGCAGCGGCACCAGTTCCGCGCCGGGCTTCCCATGCAAGGCGTCGCTGAGGTTGACCGTGCGCATCATCGGCCGGCCATCGCGGCCGCGGCGGATGATCACAACCTGCCACTTCTTGCCGGTGTCGGAGAAGCCGCCGGCCTCGATGACAGCGCGCAGGGCGTCGATGTCGCCCGGCATGTCGTAGACGCCCGGCTTGCCCACCTCGCCGCCGACGAACACCTTCAGCGGCTGGGCGCGGACCGTGACCGTGACGTCCGGCCGCAGCAACTGATCGGCGTAGGCCGCCGAGAGCTGCTGCTCCAGTTCGGGCGCGCTGCGGCCGGCGGCCATCTGCGGCGCCACCAGCGCCAGATTGATTCGCCCGTCGGGCTGCACCACCACGGTCTTGTTCAGCTCCGGCGCGGATGGAAAGGCGACGTCCATCTCGTCGCCCGGATAGAGCCGGTAGAGCGGATCGTCGTCCGTCCAGGTGGCGTAGGGGATGTTGGTGAATGGCCGCGCCGCGTGGGCGGCGAGGGGTCCCGCGGCCGCGAGGGCCAGGGCGATGGCGGCGCAAGCGAAGCGGGCGTTTGGCATGCCATGAAAGTTAAGGAGAATGGGTAAGGAAAGCTTAATCGCACCCGGCGACCCTGGCCTTGCGGATCAGGTTCGATCCTTCGGCGCACAGAGCATGACATCGCAAGGCGTATATCCGGCAAGGCCCGCGTGGGGGCGCCCCGAGCCGTCCGAAACGGAGGCTTGGACGCCCCGCGCCCGCTATCCCATTTCCGAGGTTCCCGCCCTGTTGTGGCGCGAGCGGTGGCTGATGCTGGCGGTGTTCCTGGGGCTCGCCGCGATCGGCGTCGCCTTCGGCCTCACCCTGGAGACGATGTACCCGGCGCACGCCAGCGTGCTGGTGAAGCTGGGCCAGGAGTATGTCTACGCGCCGCCGTCCGGCGACGCCGCCCGAGGCGCGACCCCGACCAATGATGAAATGGTCGCGGCCGAGACCGAGATCATGGCCAGCGAGCCGTTGGAAATGCGTGTCGTGCGCCGAATCGGTGTCGCGCGGCTCGCCCCGCACCAGGCGTCCGCCTACGCCTCGGCCTCGCCGGAAAAGCGCGAGATGATCATCGCCAAGCTCGCTGACGGAATCGCTCGCAACCTGAAGATCGACACGGCGCCCGGCCTATCGGTCGCCCGACTCACCTACCAGAATTCCGATCCGCAGATCGCCGCCCTGGTGCTCAACACCCTCCTGGAGGAGTATCTGGCCTATCGGCGCTCGATCCTGCAGACGCCGGCGGCCGGCGCCTTCGACAACCAGCGCCACGCTTTCGAGCAGCGGCTGGCGCAGGAAGACACCGCCTACCAGAACTTCCTCTCCAGCAACCAGATCGGCGACTTCGACGCCGACAAGACCGCGCTGTCCCAGCTCGCCGCGACGGTCGAGCAACAACAGTACGCCAACGATACGGCGCTGAACGAGAAGACCGCGCACCTCTCAGCCATCGACGCCGAACTCGCCAGCCTGGCGCCGGAGACCAGCCTCTATCACGACACCGACCCGACCGCGCAGGCCAAGCTCGCCGATTTGAAGGTGCAGCGCGAGGGGCTGCTGTCGCGCTACAAGCCCGACGCTCAGCCGGTGAAGGACATGGAGGCGCAGATCGCGCGCCTGGAAGCCGGCATCGCCGCCGGGCACACCCTCACCAAGGGGCCCGAGCGGACCGGCCTCAATCCGGTCTACCAGACCTTCCAGACCGAGAAGCTGCAGCTCACCGCCGAGGTCGCGGGCCTTCGCCAGACCGGCGCGGCGCTGAGCGACGAGATGAGCAAGCTCACCGAGCGGCGTCTGCGGCTGGCCCAGCTCGAGCCGCAGTACCAGAACCTGAACCTCGATCGCGACGTGCTGCAGGCCAACGTCAAGGACCTCACCGCCAAGGCCGAGGAGAGCGAAGCCGCGCAGGACGTCGCCGCGGCCACCAACGACAATATCCGCATCATCGAGCGCGCCACGCCGCCCACGACGGGCAAGAGCCTGAAGGTGCCGGTGCTGGTTTTGGGGATCGTGTTCGCCCTGTTCTCGGCGCTCTGCGTCGGCCTGCTTCGCGTGTTCCTGCGGCCCGGACTGCCCACGCCGGCGGCAGCTAGCCGCACGCTCGACCTGCCGGTGCTGGGCGCCGCGGCGTTCAAGCAGACGGCTTGAGGGCGTGGCTGTGCGTCAGCGCCCGGTTTGGATTAGCTTCGCGGCTCAGCGTACAGGCGACGATTCGGTTCGATGGTGGATCTGAGCGCCGAGATGGCGGATCTCTGGGCGGCGCTTGGCGCCTCGTCGGCCGCGCCGCCGCGCGAGCGCGGCCGGCTGATCGAGTTCATCGCGGCCAGGGGCGGCGAGGGCGCGTCCACGGTGGCGCGCGAGTTCGCCTTCCACGTCGCCCGCTCGCACAAGCGCCGCGTCTGGCTGATCGACCTCGACCTGATGGGCCAGACCCATGCCGAGACCTTCGCACGGGACGCGGCCCGATTCGGGGACCTGGGGCCGCCGGCCTCGGCGTCGCCGGACGGGTCGATGTTCTTCACCGTGCAGCCGCCCTTGAAGCGGCCCGACGGCCGCGCTTGGCCGGATTCGCGCTACATCAACGCGCATGCCGTCGGCGACGGTGCGCTCTGGGTGACGCGCTTCCGCCGCGACGCCATGCGCGGGCGCCAGGGCGTGCACGTCACCCCGGCCGTCGACTATTGGACGGCGCTCCGGCGCCATGCCGATCTCGTGGTCGTCGATGCGCCGGCCGCCGAGCGCTCGAAGGCCGGACTCACCATCGCGCCGCTGATGGATGAGGTGGTGCTGGTGGTCGCCGCCGACGAACGCGACACCGCCGCGCCGGCCGACCTCCGCGACGAGCTGGACGCCGCGGGCGCCAACTGCGCCGGCCTGTTCGTCAACCGGGTGCAGGTCGAGGCGCCTGGATTCCTGCGCGGCGCCATCCCGTGACCGCCGTCGTCACGCCGTTTCCCCGGGCTCGGCGCGCGATCCCGCGCCGCGCCCCGCGGGACTGGCGAAGCCTGCTCCAGACCGCGGCCTTTGTCGGCGAGATCTTCCTGCTGCTGACCTACAGCCAGGGCTGGGTGCAGCCGCTGCTGGGCGGCGAGGACGCGGCGGCCGATTCGGCGCTCGTCCGCACGCTCTACCTGCCGGCCTATGCGATCGGCATCTTCCTGATGGCGCTGACGCCCTGGAGTGTCGTCCGCGGTCTCGCGCGTCAGCCGTTCCTGCTGCTGCTGCTGGCGATCGTCGCCGCCTCGGTCACCTGGTCGGTCTCGCCGGACCAGACCATGCGCCGCCTGTTCGCCCTCTATTTCACCACCCTCGGCGGCGTGATCATCGCCGCGCGCCATTCCTGGGCGCGGCTGGCGGAGGTGATCGCCGGCTGCTTCGCGGTCCTCGCGGTGATCTCCCTGTTCGTCTGCCTCTTCGTACCGTCGGTCGGGCGCATGACCGACATTTTTCCGGGCGCCTGGCGGGGGCTCTGGGACGAGAAGAACGGATTCGGCGGCAACATGGCGCTCGGCGCGGCCCTCTGCGCCGCCGCCGCCCTGCTCAATGTGCGCCGCGCGCCCCTGTGGTGGAGCGCCGCGGCGCTCTGCGTCGTGCTGGTCCTCATGAGCACGTCCAAGACGTCGCTGTTGTCCGTGGGTCTGGGCGCGGGCGCGATCGCCTTGATCTGGACCGTGCGCCGCGGCCCCGCCGCGGGCGTCGCGGCCACATGGGTGGCGGTCGTGGGCCTGGCCGTGGTGGCGGCCTTCGCCTTCGTCGCCTCGGACGTGCTCTTCGGCCTGCTCGGCAAGGATGCGACCCTCACCGGGCGCACCAAGATCTGGACCGCGGTGCTGCGCCAGATCAACGAGCGGCCGTGGCAGGGCTACGGCTATGCCGCGACCTGGGACAACGAGAGTCCGTGGGGGCCGCTGGCCTGGATCGTCCACGATTCCGGCTTTCGGCCCCACCACGCGCACAATTCCTGGCTCGAGCAGTGGCTGGCGCTGGGCCTGCCGGGCCTGATCGCCTGGTCCGCCTTCTTCGCCCAGACGCTGGTCGCCAACATCGTCGCCCTCTATCGCGAGAAGGGCGCCTATCTGGCGCTGCCGTACTTCGTCGTCTACGCGCTGATGACGCTCTCCGAGAGCATCGCGGTGCAATACAACGACATGCGCTGGGCGATCTTCGTGGCCTTGGCGGTGAAGCTCGCGCTCCCTGATAACGAGGCGGCGGAGCAGCCGGCTCCGGCCCGAACCGTCAGCCGGCCCGGCGCCGAAAGAAGCCCGTCCAGAAATCCCAATAGTCCCTGATCAGGTCCGCGCCGATCCAGAAGCCGTGCCGGTAGGGTGTCTCGACGCCGATCACCAGCGACTGGTCGGCGTCGCCATACCAGGTGCCGAACAGGTGGTCCCAGATCGGCGCGATGCTGTAGTGGCCGGTCGGATGGGACATGTCGAGCTTGTGGTGCAGCCGGTGGTGGTTCGGCGACTGGATCACATAGCGGCCGACCCAGCCGAAGCCTGAGTCGATGCGCGAGTGGATGATGAAACCCAGCGCCGCGGTCACGACGTTCACATAGATCAGCACCTCGGGCGTCGCGCCGAGCGCGGCCATGGGCAGGTTGATCAGAAAGATCGAGACGAACGCCGCGGGGTGTTCGCGGGTGGCGTTGATGACGCAGAAGTCGTGGGCGGCGTGATGGTAGCGGTGCAGGGGCCAGAAGTAGCGCGTGTGGTCGACCCGGTGGGTCCAGTAGTCGAAGAGGGTGTAGACAAGGAAATAGAGCCCGATCTGCAGCACGAGCGGCAGGCCCGCCGGGTTGATCTCGAAGCCGAACGTCCTCCACAGCCAGTCGCGCAGCAGCAGGCCGGAGATCATCGAGGCCCCCAGCAGCATCAGCTTGCCGACGATATCCATCAGATGCGCCTGGGCGAGCAGGAAGAAGGCGATGTCGGTGCGGATCGAGGCGGTGGGGCGAAACAGGCTCCGTAGCGAACTGCCACGCCAGCCGACGAACAGGCACTCCAGCCACAAGGCCGCCGGCAGCAGGAAAAACATCACCAGGGCGTTGCCGGCGATCCGATCATGAACGTTCGAGACATGCAGCGCGTGCCCGGCGACGCGGAGCGTCAGCGTGTCCGGGAGCAGCTTGAACGCGGCCTGCCAGGCCAGGCCGAGGATGGCGGCGTAGATGGCCAGCGCCGCGACGACGAGCGCCCGTTCCGTCCACCACCGCGCACTGCGGCGCGGGCGCGGCCAGGCGGCGAGCGCGGCGTCGGTCGCGGTGGCTTGAAACTCGCCGGACGGCGGCATGCGCGAGCTCTCGTGTTACCGGCTAACGGCCATGCGGCTGCAGGGCGCGTGCCAGCGGGCTGGCCGTCGCAGCGGCCGGACTGTGCTGTTTCCGTCCAACTCGGGCCGTCCGTCGCCGCTGCGGCGGTGGCGCTGTCCCGATTCGGACGCTCAGGGGTTCAGGCGCCGCGCGCCCTCGGCCACGGTGACGACCTCGAAGCCGGCGCTCAGCGCGGTGTCCGCCAGGCGCGCCAGCGCCGCCGGGGTGCAGCCCCAGGGGGTCGG
>Ga0302314_10010040_pt1 | contig 16639 bp, 12 predicted proteins | sample III_Palsa_N2_3_FD_200533 | JGI IMG/M metagenome (GOLD analysis project Ga0302314, IMG submission 200533) | Peat permafrost microbial communities from Stordalen Mire near Abisko, Sweden - III_Palsa_N2_3 | ecosystem: Environmental > Terrestrial > Soil > Palsa > Peat permafrost | place: Sweden... | reverse complement strand
GGATGACCCGGATCTCCTGGGCGGTATCCACCCAGCGGTACTCGCGCGGCAGCACCTTCTTCGCGAGCTCGGCCACCTGGCCGACCAATTCCACCCCGGTCGGGCCGGCCCCGATCACGACGAAGGTCAGCAGCGCCTTGCGCAGCGACGGATCCGGGACCGTCTCGGCCAGCTCGAACGCGGACAGGATGTGACTGCGCAGCCTGCGCGCGTCCTCAAGGGTTTTCATCCCAGGCGCGAAGGTGGCCCAGTGGTCGTTGCCGAAGTACGCATGCGTCGCGCCGCCCGCCACGACCAGGGTGTCGTAACGCCGGTGCAGCTTGCGACCGTCCGGCGTCACCCCGTAGACGAAATGCTTGTCCAGGTCGAAGCGCGTGACGTTGGCCAGAACGGTCCTGGCGTTACGCTGATCCTTGATCACCCGGCGCAGCGGCGGCGCGATCAGGCCCTCGCTCAGCAACCCGGAGGCCACCTGGTATAGCAGCGGCTGGAACAGATGATGGTTGGTCCGGTCCGCAATGGTCACGTCCACGTCGGCGTGAGCCAGTGCCTTGGCCACATTCACGCCGCCGAACCCGCCGCCCACCACGAGCACCTGATGCCGTCCGCTTGTCTCGGGGGCCAGTGCAGAGCCGCTGTCTTGGTCCGTCATCGGCATCGACTCGTTCATGGCGCCTCCAGCCCCGAGTGACGGTCTTGAGCGTAGGCTCCGCGACCGCCCCCGCCATTAGCCTCGCGGACCGTGTTGCGCCCCTGGCGTTAGTGCCGCGGACATTCGCGATGGGGACGGTGATCACGTTGTGCGCAGCCACCGCGTTCCCGCCCAGGGGTTGTCGCGCCAGCTATGGACCGTGTCCTCCAGGCGGAGCAGGCTCGGTGACATATCCGATCGGAACGGAGGACAAGCTCATGGCTGACGCGGTAATCGTGGCGGCGGCCCGGTCGCCGATCGGGCGCGCATTCAAGGGGTCGCTGAAGGACCTGCGGTCGGACAACCTGACCGCTACCATCGTGCGCGCGGCGCTGGACAAGGTGCCGCAGCTCGACCCGCTGGACGTGGACGACCTGATGCTGGGCTGCGGCCTGCCCGGTGGCGAGGCCGGGTTCAACATGGCCCGGGTGGTCACGGTGCTGCTCGGTTACGACCACCTTCCGGGCACCACGCTCACCCGCTACTGCGCGTCGTCCCTGCAGACGACGCGGATGGCCATGCACGCGATCAAGGCCGGCGAGGGCGACGTGTTCATCTCGGCCGGGGTGGAGACGGTCAGCCGGCACGTCAAGGGCAGCAGCGACTCCCTTCCCGACACCGTGAACCCGCTGTTCGGCGACGCCGGCGCGCGCACCGCCACCGCGGCCAGGGGCGGCGCCGGGGGCTGGCACGACCCGCGGGAAGACGGCCTGCTGCCCGACGCCTACATCGCCATGGGGCAGACCGCGGAGAACGTGGCGTCGATACGCGGTATCAGCCGGGCCGAGCAGGACGAGTTCGCGGTCCGCTCGCAGAACCTCGCCGAGCAGGCGATCAAGAATGGCTTCTACTCGCGCGAGATCACCCCGGTCGAACTGCCGGACGGCACCACCGTGGACCGCGACGACGGCCCTCGCCCGGGTATTACCCTCGACGCCGTCAGCGGGCTCAAGCCCGTGTTCCGCCCCGACGGGACGGTGACCGCGGGCAACTGCTGCCCGCTCAACGACGGCGCGGCCGCGGTCGTGGTGATGAGCGACCGCAAGGCACGCGAACTCGGGATCACCCCGCTCGCCCGGATCGCTGCCACCGGGGTGAGCGCGCTGTCGCCGGAAATCATGGGCCTCGGCCCGGTCGAGGCGACCAGGCAGGCATTGCGGCGGGTCGGCATGACCATCTCCGACATCGACCTGGTCGAGATCAACGAGGCGTTCGCGGCGCAGGTGATTCCCTCCTACCGCGAGCTCGGCATCGACATCGACCGGCTCAACGTGCACGGCGGCGCCATCGCGCTGGGCCACCCGTTCGGCATGACCGGCGCCCGGATCACCGCCACCCTGCTCAACGGCCTGGTCACCAGGGATGAGACCGTCGGCCTGGAAACCATGTGCATTGGCGGCGGCCAGGGCATGGCGATGATCGTCGAGCGGCTCAACTAGTCAGGCGCAAGGGTTTGCTAGCGTGACCGGGTGATCATCCACTTCATCTGCCGCGGCAACTCGTTCAGGAGCATTATTGCCGAAGCGTATCTGAACTCGCTGCAGGTCAAGGGTTGCAGCGTTCTTTCGAGCGGGACGACGGCGGCATCGGACAAAGCGCGGAGTCTGGTCTTCTACGACAAGACGCTCGCGCTTCTCGAGAAGCACGGCATACGGGAATTCGCCAAGGCTGACTATGGAGATCAGCTGACGCAGTCGCGCCTGGAGAAAGCCGGCCTTGCCATCTGCATGAATCAAAGGGTTTATGACGAGTGCCTGCGGATTGTGGCCTTTCCTGCTGGCCCGCGTATCTGGTCAGTCGCCGATGTAGGCGAACCGGGCCGGGTCGCTCATGCCGAATCGGAAGAGCAGCTTTACCGGGAAGAGGCGTACCAGGAAATTGTCGGGAATGTCGATCGGCTGGTCTTGGATATTTCGGCAATAAGCTAACCTAGCGGAAATCGCTGGGGTAGTGGTGGCACCGGCCCGGCACGCCCCAGCGAGCACGGGGTCGATCGGCAGGGGAGCGGACTCGCGCCAGTTTCCGGCGGCGAGCTGGACGCAGGACCTCGTTGCGCTCCGCGGTTGCGCCTGGGCGGGCGTTGACAAGGCCGTCGATAGGGGTAACGGTGGTCTCAATTCGCCATAGGTCACCGAGCGAGCGCTCTGTTCGTTCCGCTAGGAAGGATCTGCCTGGATGACTGACGTCGCGACCATGGATGAACTGCTCAAGGATGCCCCGAAGAACTGGGGTAAATGGGGGGAGGACGATGAGGTCGGCGCGCTGAACTACCTCACCACGGATGAAGTCTTCCGCGGGGTGCGCCACATCAGGTCCGGCACCGCATTCACTCTGCAGCGGCTGATCGGCGACGCCAAAGGCGATCCGGTCTGGCCCGGGCGGACGCCGGCCGAGAAGACGATGATCTTGGACGAGTCCTCGTGGGACGGCGACGGCGCTCCGCAGTTCCCTGGTGGCCTGCACTATGCCGACGACAAGATCAGCGCGTTTCTCCAGGGCTCGACGCAGTACGACGCGCTCGGCCACGTCTGGTACGGCGGCCAGCTCTGGAACGGCTACGACGCGCGCACCACGGTCGGCGGACTGGACAAGGCCAGCGTGGCTCCGATCGCGGAGCGCGGTATCGTCGGCCGGGGCATCCTGCTCGACATCGCCCGCTTCCGCGGCCAGGAGAACCTCGGCAAGGCCGAGACCTTCACCCACGAGGACCTGCTGGCGTGTGCTGAAGCCCAGGGCGTCACGATCGAAAAGCGCGACATCCTGGTCATCCGGACGAACTTCCTCAAGCTCTTCTTCGACCAGCGCGAGACGTTCTACGAGGGCTTCTGCGAACCCGGCCTGGTTTACAGTCCCGAGCTCGTGCGGTGGTTCCAGGACATGGAGATCCCGAACCTGGTCACCGACACCATCGCCAACGAGGTGACGACCGACCCGAACAACGGCATCGCGCTTCCGTTGCACTGCGCTCTGATGCGCAACCTCGGCGTGGCGCTGACCGAGATCTGCGACCTGGAGAAACTGGCCGCCCACAGCGCGCAGGACCGCCAGTACACCTTCCTGTACACGGCGGCCCCGTTGAAGGTGAACCAGGCGAGCGGCTCCCCTGTCAACCCTCTGGTGATCAAATGACGACCTATACCGAACGGCCCTGGCTTCATCTCTACGGCCCCGGATTGCCGGCCGACATTACGCCGGACTACCCCACCATGCTCGACATGTTCGACGCGTCGGTGACGCGGGCACCGGACAGCGCCGCGATCAAGTACTTCGACGGCGTGCTCACTATGGCGGCCCTGGACGCGCGTTCGGACGCGCTCGCGGTGGCCCTGGCCGACAGCGGGTTCGCCGCCGGGGACAGGCTCGCGGTCTATGTGCAGAACAACCCGGCGTTCGTCATCGGACTGCTGGCCGCCTGGAAGGCCGGCGGCGGGGCCGTGGTGATCAACCCGATGAACAAGGGCCGCGAGCTGAAGTATCTGCTCGCCGACTCCGGTGCCAGTGCGCTGCTGTGCCTGGACGACCTCTACTCCTCGGTGGCGAAGGAGGTCATCGCGACCGGTGAGACCGCGGTCCGGACGGTGATCACCTGCTCCCCCCTCGACGAGCAGTCCCGCCACGACGAGCGGCTGTTCGCCGGCGTGCGGCGGCTGCGCCCGGAGGGGACGCTGGACCTGCAGGAGATCTTCAGCCAGAACGAGGGCCGCGAGCCGGTGCCCGTCGACCCGGGTCCCGACGACGTGGCCGTGCTGTGCTACACCTCGGGGACCACCGGGGTGCCGAAGGGGGCGATGTGCACCCACGGCAACATGGTGTTCAATTCCCAGACGTACCGGGACTGGATGGGCTTCACCGCCGAGGATTCCGTGCTCGGGGTCGCGCCGCTGTTCCATATCACCGGCCTGATCGGCCACGTGGGGGTCGCCCTGCTCGTCGGCTGCCCGCTGGTGATCAATCACCGGTTCGAGGCGGGGGTGGTCATCGACACGATCCGTGAGCACCAGCCCACGTTCACCGTCGGTTCGATCACGGTGTTCATCAACCTGTCGGGGCTGGAGGGAGTAGCTAGGGAAGACTGGTCCTCCTTCCGGATGATCTACTCAGGCGGCGCGCCGATCGCGCCCGCGATCACCGACCAGTTCATCGAGAAGACCGGCATCTACATCCACAACATCTACGGTCTGACCGAGACCAACTCGCCGTCGCACGCGGTGCCTCTGGGCCGCAAGGCGCCGGTGGACCCGAACACGGGCGCGCTGTCGGTGGGTGTGCCGGTGTTCAACACCGTGGTCCGGATCCTCGACGAGGCGGGCAAGGAAGTCCCCGTGGGTCAGATCGGCGAGATCGCCACCTCGGGTCCGCAGGTCGTCCCCGGCTACTGGAACAAACCGGAGGCGACCGCGGAAAGCCTGCCCGGCGGTGAGCTGCGCACCGGTGACGTCGGGTTCATGGACGCCGACGGCTGGTTCTACCTGGTGGACCGCAAGAAGGACATGATCAACGCGGCGGGTTACAAGGTGTGGCCCCGTGAGGTGGAGGACGTGCTCTACGGCCACCCGGCGGTCCGTGAGGCCGCAGTGGTCGGTGTTCCGGACCAGTATCGTGGTGAGACCGTGAAGGCCTACGTCTCACTGAAGCCAGGTGCGGTCGTCACCGAGGAGGAGCTGATCGGGTTCTGCAAGCAGCAGATGGCGGCGTACAAGTACCCGCGATCTATCGACTTCGTCGAGGACCTGCCGAAAACCACGACCGGGAAGATCCTGCGGCGCGAGCTGCGTGATCCGGCCTCGTGAGCCCCGCTGACCTGTTGCGGCCGGACCTGCTGGGTCCGGCCCTGGCCGAAGCGACCGGTGACGGGCGGTGGCGTTCGCTGGATGCCACGCTCATCGCCGGGGGCAAGTCGAACCTGACGTTCGAGGTCACCAGTGCGGCCGGCCCCCTGATCCTGCGCCGGCCCCCGTCGGGTGAGCTGCTGCCGAGTGCCCACGACATGGGCCGTGAGGCGCGGGTCCAGCGAGCGCTGGCAGGCACGTCCGTTCCGGTCCCTAGGATCGTCATGACCGAGCCGAGCGGGGACCTGCTGGGCGTGCCGTTCTACGTGATGGAAAAGGTGCCCGGTCACGTCATCCGTGACCAGCTCCCTGACGGGTACGCGCAGACGCCGGCGCAGAAGCTGGCGCTGACGGACGCCCTGGTCGACGTGCTCGCTGATCTGCACGCGGTCGACCCCGAAGCGATCGGGCTGGGTGATTACGGACGGCCGCACGGCTACCTGGAACGGCAGCTCCGGCGCTGGAACGGCCAGTGGGAGAAGAGCAAGACCCACGAGGTGAAGGCGGTCGATGAACTCGGTGGCCGGCTGGCCATGCTACGGCCGGAAAGCCAGCGGGCCTCGATCGTGCACGGTGACTACCGGCTCGACAACTGCCTGATGGCCCTGGCCGACCCGTCGCGGGTCGCCGCCGTCCTGGACTGGGAGCTGTCCACCCTGGGCGATCCGCTGACCGACCTCGGGCTGCTGCTGTTCTACTGGCGTGAACCGGGAGAGGACAAGCCGGCGCTGACTCCCGCGGTGACCCGGAGCCCGGGCTTCCCGGGACGGGCCCATCTGGTGGAACGCTACGCGCGGCGGACCGGTGCGCAGCTGGACGACATGGCCTTCTACGAGGCGTTCGCGTATTTCAAGTTCGCCGTGATCGCCCAGGGCATCGCCGCGCGGGTGGCGGCGGGCTCGATGGCCGGGCAGGACTTCGGCAACCTCGACGAAGAGGTCGTCAAGATCGCCGAAGGCGGCCTTAACAGACTCAAGGAGGATTAGGAATGGACTTCGGGCTGTCGCCGGCGGCGGAGGAAGTGTGCGCGCGGATGTGGGGGTTCATGCGGGAGGAGGTGTTCCCCGCGGAGAGGGAGTATGAGCAGTGGCGGGCGAGCCACGACCCGCATGCGCATCCTCCGGTGCTGGAGCGGCTGAAGGAGTCGGCGAGGAAGCGGGAGCTGTGGAACCTCTTCTTGCCCGCGCTGTCGGGATTGTCGAACCTGGACTACGCCGCGGTCGCGGAGATCTCGGGATGGTCGCCGGTGATCGCACCGGAGGCCATCAACTGCCAGGCGCCGGACACCGGCAACATGGAAACGCTGCACCTGTTCGCGACGCCGGAGCAGAAGCGGCAATGGCTCGAACCGCTGCTCGCCGGGGAGATCCGGTCGGCGTTCGCGATGACAGAACCGGATGTGGCGTCCTCAGATGCCACGAACATCACCACCCGGATAGCCCGGGACGGTGACGACTACGTGATCAACGGCCGCAAGTGGTGGATCAGCGGGGCCGCCGAGGGAGACGGGTTCGTGATCGCCCAGGCCCGGCTCGGCCCGGGCCGGGTCCACCATGCCATGCGGGCCATCGGGATGGCCGAACGGGCCCTCGGGCTGATGGTGGACCGGGCGAAGTCGCGGGTGGCGTTCGGCCAGCACCTGTCCGACCAGGGCGTGGTGCGGGAGCTGATCGCCCAGTCCCGCATCGACATCGACCAGGCCCGGCTGCTGGTGTACAAGACGGCCTGGCTGATCGACTCCCGCGGCGCCAAAGGGGCGCGCACCGAGATCGCGGCGATCAAGGTAGCCGCGCCGGCCATGGCCACCGCGGTGATCGACCGGGCGATCGAGGTGTTCGGCGGCATGGGCGTCAGCGACGACACGCCGCTCGCGTATTTCTACGCCTGGGCCCGCAGCCTGCGCATCGCCGACGGGCCCGACGCGGTGCACCGCCGCTCGATCGCCCGCGAAGAGCTCAGGCGAGAACGCCCGTTCACCGGTTGACCCGAAGCCGCGCCCCCCGGCCGGGCCAAGCGACCGGAAGCGGCCGAGATGAGCTACCTTGGCGAGGTTGGACCCGGTTGGGTCGCGGCCGTGCTGGGTAGCTTATAGCGGTCGATAGTTTCGTCGACGCCGAAGGAGCGAGCCGTGAGCGATGCCGAGACGACGGTGACCGACAGCGAGGCGGCCGAATCGGCGGACGGCGGCGAAGCGGTCGGGATCCCTTCCCTCAAGGAGGCGGTCGGCGGACTGGCCGCGGCCTTGAGCCAGGCCCAGACGGTCGCCCGTGAGATCGGCGGGCTGGGCGCGGAGTTCACCCGCATCGCGCGGGGACACTCGTCGGTGGCCCCGGCTAAGGGCGACCGGCGCTTCAACGATCCCGCGTGGACATCGAATCCGGCCTTCCGCCGGATCGAGCAAGGCTATCTCGCCTCCACCGGGGCGCTTGACCGGATCGTCGGCGAACTGGACGACGGCCAGAACAACACCCGGGCGGAGCGGGCTCGCTTCGCGGCGAACATCTTGACCAGCGCCGCCGCGCCGACGAACTTCCTGACGAGCAATCCGGCCGCGATCAAGCGCGCCTTCGACACCGGTGGCGTCAGCCTTCTTCGCGGCGCCCGTAACTTCGTCTCCGACGTGCGTCACAACGGCGGCATGCCATCGATGGTGGAGCCGGATGCCTTCGAGGTAGGCCGGGACCTGGCCGTGACTCCCGGTGCCGTCGTCGCCCGCGACCCCGTGGGGGAAGTCCTGCAATATGCCCCGGCCACCGAGGCGGTGTTCGAGCGCCCGGTGCTGATCGTCCCGCCCCCCATCGGGCGGTTCTACTTCCTGGACCTGCGGCCCGGGCGCAGCTTCGTCGAGTACGCCACCGGTCGCGGCCTGCAGACGTTCCTGCTGAGCTGGCGAAATCCCACGGCCGAGCAGGGCGGCTGGGACTTGGACACCTACGCGGAAAGGGTGTCAGCGGCCATCGACACGGTCTGCGAGGTCACCGGCAGCCCGGATGTGAACCTGATCGGCTTTTGCGCCGGCGGCATCATTACCACCACCCTGCTCAACCACCTGGCTGCTACCGGCGACGACCGCGTGCACAGCATGTCCTATGCCGTCACCCTGCTGGATTTTGGTCTGCAGGCCCCGATAACCGCGTTCTCGGGGAAAGGCCTCATCAGGTTCGCGCGGAACCGCTCGCGGCGTAAAGGCATCATTACCAGCCGCCAGATGGGCAGCGCCTTTACCTGGATGCGCCCTGACGACCTCGTGTTCAACTACTGGGTGAACAACTACCTGATGGGCGACAAGCCGCCGGCCTTCGACATCCTGGCCTGGAACGCCGACGGCACCAATCTCCCCGGCGCGCTGCACGGCCAGTTCCTCGAGATCTTCCGTGACAACCTCCTCACCCGGCCGGGAAAGACCACGGTGCTCGGCACGCCGGTGAGCCTGGACAGCATCAAGGTGCCGACCTTCGTCACGGGAGCTCTCACCGATCATCTGACCCCGTGGAAGGGCTGTTACCAGACGACGCAGCTGCTCGGCGGCGCGTCGACCTTCGTGCTCAGCTATTCCGGGCACATCGCCAGCCTGGTGAACCCCCCGGGCAACCCCAAAGCGCACTACTGGACCGGTGGCACACCGGGCGCCGACCCCGACCAATGGCTGGCCGGCGCGCAGAAGCAGCAGGGCAGCTGGTGGGAGGCATGGTCGGACTGGGTCACGCCGCACGCCGGCGACCAGCGGACCGGACCCGAGAACCTGGGCAGCGAGCGGCACCCGGTTCTGTGCCCCGCGCCGGGGCTCTACGTGATTTCCACCTGAAGGCCTGCCGGACTCAGCGGTAGACGAGCGTCCCGTCGTCGAGGTCCACCTTGGGCAGGATCTCGCGCTCCTGCTCGTGCTCGTGCATGTGGGTCCACGGCTCGCGATCCCCCTGTTTATACAGGATGTGCTGCGAGCGCATGACGTAGCCGGCGTTGAAGTTCTCCGGATCGGACCACGGCCGCAGCTTCATGTCCGCGTCCTCGGGCCGCAGGGCGGGGACCACCATCGTGGCGCCTTTGTCCTGCAGCTGGGCCAGCAGGCGGCCTACTAGGTCGCTGACCAGGTCCACGCGCAGGGTCCAGCTGTACCGGAAGTAGCCGAAGGTGTAGACCATGTTCGGCAGGCCGCTGATCATGATGCCGCGCCAGGTGACGCGCCCGGTGAAGTCGACCGGTTCGCCGTCGACGGTGAACGCGATGTCGCCAAAGACCGACAAGTTGAAGCCGGTGGCGGTGACGACGATGTCGGCGGGGATCTCCTCGCCGGAGCTGACCTTTATCCCGTGCTCGGTGAACGCCTCAATGGTGTCGGTGACGATCGAGGCCTTCCCCTCACGCAGTGCCGCGAACAGATCGCCGTCCGGGATGATGGCGATGCGCTGCTGCCACGGGCGGTAGCGGGGGGTGAAGTGCTTGTCGATGTCGATGCCCTCCGGCAGCAGCGGGCGCATGGACTCGATCAGGAACGCGTGCAGCTCGTCCGGCGTGTCCAGCGACGTCCGGGCCAGCCAGTCGTATTGCGCGATGTACTGACGGCGCAGGATCTCGTGCGTCCACTCCTCGGGGGTGTCCAGGCCACGCAGGGTCACGGCGAGCTCATTCGTCGTGGGCGGAGCGAAGTAATAAGAGGGGGACCGCTGCAGCATCGTCACGTGCTCCGCCTTCCCGGCTATCGCGGGGATCAGCGTCGCGGCCGTGGCGCCGGAGCCGATCACGACGACCCGCTTACCCGCCAGGTCGAGGTCCTCAGGCCACCGCTGGGGGTGCACGACCACGCCCTGGAAGCGGTCCATGTCTTCCCACTGCGGCCGGTAGGGCTTGGCGTGGTTGTAGTAGCCCTGGCACATCCACAGGAAGCCGGTGGTGAACCGCAGCCGCTGCCCGGTGTCGCCCCGGGTGACCTCGACGGTCCACCGGCGGTCCTCGGTGGACCAGCTGGCCGCGGTGACCCGGTGCCGGTAGCGGATGTGATGGCCGAGGTCGTCCTCGTCAATGACCTCATCGAGGTAGGCCAGGATCTCCCCGCCCGCCGCGATCGACGGGCCGCGCCACGGCTTGAACCGGTAGCCGTAGGTGAACAGGTCGCTGTCGGAGCGCACGCCCGGGTACCGGTGGGTCCACCAGGTTCCGCCCCGGTTGTCCTGGGCGTCCAGGATGACCAAGGTCCGGTCGGGGAACTGGTCCCGCAGGTGGTGCGCGGCGCCGATGCCGGAAACCCCGGCGCCGACGATCAGGACGTCGACGTGACCGGCGTCCTGGATCTCCTCGGCGCCCTGGGCGGGAACGGTCGTGGGTGCGGTCGTCGTCATGGCTGGACCTCCGGGACGCGTGCACTGATGCCGGTAATTCTAGATCCGAACTTCATGGAGAGCACTCGGTCGATCTTAGGTTTGGAGGGTTTACGGTGAGGAAAGACACCCCGACACTGCGTGGTGGTGAGGCGAGGAGGCGATGTGCGGGAGGATGGACGGCGGACCCGCATCATGGCGGCGGTGACCGGGGAGGACGCCACGGCCGGTGCGGACGGGCTGGTGCAGCGGCTCTGCCGGTTCGCGGTGGACGAGATGGCCCTGTCGGGGTGCGCTCTGGTGCTGATGTCAGGGGCGGAGTCGGCCAGTATGCTGGCCGGGGCGGGGCCGCACGCCCGGACGGTTACCGGGCTGCAGATGGAGCTGGGTGAGGGCCCGTGCCTGCATGCCCATGCCCACGGGATTCCGGTGCTGCTGCCGGACCTGTCCGCGGAGAGCGCCAACCGCTGGCCGGCTTTCGCGGCGGCGGCCCTGGCGGCCGGGGTGCACGCCGAGTTCTCCCTGCCGTTGACCGTGGGGCCCGGCGGTATCGGCACGCTCGACCTGTGCCGTGACCGGACGGGCATGCTCAGTGACGAGCACATGGCGGATGCTCTGGTGGCGGCGGAGATCGCCCGTGATGCGGTGCTGTACCAGCAGTACGCCCCGGGCGGGCCGGGTCTGCCGGAGCTGCTGGCGGCGGCGGGCACGGACCGGATCGTGATTCATCAGGCGACCGGGATGATCGCCGCGCAGCTGGAGGACACCATCGCCAACGCACTGGCCCGGCTGCGTGCCGCCGCGTTCGCGAGCGGGCGTCCGATGTACGACCTGGCCCAGGACGTGGTGGAACGGCGGGTGCGGTTCGATGACTGAGACCGGTGCGAGGCGTCCCGTCCGGCCCGGGGATTCCGGTCCGGGTGGCCGGGGGGATGATGTTGCCCGCGAGGCCGTGCTGGCCCGGGCCTTCGTCCGCCTGGCCGACACGCTGGCCAGCGACTTCGACGTTGTTGATTTCCTGCACGGCCTGTCCGCCGACTCGGTGGAGATTCTCCAGGCCGCAGCGGCCGGGGTGATGCTGGCCGACGGGCGCGGCGGGCTGCGCCTGATCGCCTCCTCCGACGAGCGGATGCGGCTGCTTGAGCTCTTCGAGCTCCAGGGCGCGCAGGGACCGTGCCTGGACGCGTACTCCTCCGGCCAGGCCGTCCAGGCCAACGCCGCCGACAGCCGCGCCCGCTGGCCGGTCTTCGCCCCGCAGGCCTCCGAGGCGGGCTTCCAGCTCATGTGCGCCGTCCCGCTGCGCGTACGCACCGACGTGATCGGCGCCCTGAACCTGTTTCGCGGCAGCGACGAGCCGTTCACCGGCACCGAGCTGCAGCTAGCGCAGGCCATGGCGGAGATGGCGGCGATCGGACTGATCCAGGAACGCGCGGCCCGGGAACGCAACCTGCTGACCACGCAGCTCCAGGCGGCACTGAACAGCCGGGTGATCATCGAGCAGGCCAAGGGAATGATCGCCGAGTACCTCACCATGACCGTGGACGACGCCTTCAAGCTGCTGAGGAGCTACGCGCACTACCACAACCGCAGGCTCTCCGAAGTCGCCAGCGACGTGGTGGACCGCAGGATCCCGAGCGCCGCCCTGGCCCGGCCCCACGGCCACCCTCTTTAGCCGCAGCGTACGTCTCCACCTTGCCATTCGCTGTGCCGTTCTCGATCGCGGCATGGGCCCCGGCGGCGTCGGCCAGGCTGAAGTGGCGCGGATCGAGCATGACTTCGCCCGGTATCCGCTAGGCCGGTTCAGATCGCGACGGCAAGCCGGGTGGCCTGGTCGATCGCCCGGACCGCGTCCAGTTCGACGGCCACGTCGGCGCCGCCGATCAGACGCGCGGTGACCCCGAGCTGCCGCAGCTCGTCGTGCAGGCTCCGTTTGCTCTCCTGGCCCGCGCACAGCACGACGGTGTCGACCTCGAGCAGTGCGGGCTGTCCGTCGGCCGTGTAGTGCAGTCCCCGGTCGGTGATGCGGGCGTAGGCGGCGCCGGAAATCGTGCGCAGGCCGGCCTGCCGTAGCCGCGCCTTGAGGATCCAGCCCGTGGACTTGCCCAGGCTCGCTCCTGGCCGGCTGGTCCGGCGCTGCAGGAGGGTGACGTGCCGGGATGAGGCCGGCACGTCCGCGCGCGGCGTCCCGGTGAGCCCGCCGCGGGTGGTCAGCGTGGCGTCGATGCTCCAGGCTCGATGGAACGCCTTCGGGTCGGTTGATTCCTCGGGATCGCCGAGCAGGTATTCGGCGACGTCGAAGCCGATGCCGCCGGCACCGATGATCGCCACCCGCGGCCCGGGCACGCGGCGGCCGGTGAGGACATCGGCGTAGGTCATGACCATCGGATGGTCGACGCCGTCGATGGCCGGTATGCGCGGGGTCACCCCGGTGGCCACGACTATCTCGTCGAACTCAGCAGCAGCCAGTGCCGAAGCGTCGGCGGGCGTGCCGAGGCGGACGTCGACGCCGAGCAGGCCCAGCCGCACGGTGAAGTAACGCAGCAACTCGTTGAACTCGGACTTGCCCGGCACCACCCGCGCCAGGTTGAGCTGGCCACCGAGAGCGCCGCTGCTCTCGTACAGGGTTACCTGGTGCCCGAGCTCGGCGGCGTTCACCGCGAACGCGAGCCCGGCGGGGCCGCCGCCCGCGACCGCGATCCGCTTCCTGGCCCCCGGCTGACGGCGGGTGAACTCGATCTCGTGGCCGGCCCGGGGATTGACCATGCACGAGGCGGTCCGGTCGGTGAAGATCCGGTCCAGGCACGCCTGGTTGCACCCGATGCAGGTGTTGATCTCCTCGCTCCGCCCGGCGCGCGCCTTGGCGGCGAAGTCGGGGTCGGCCAGCAGCGGCCGCGCCATCGATACCAGGTCGGCGGTGCCGTCGGCCAGCAGTTCCTCGGCGAGTTCGGGGGTGTTGATGCGGTTGGAGGTGATCACCGGGATGGACACCGCCTCCTTGACGTTCCTGGCCGCGAAGGTCCACGCGCCCCGGGGAATGCTGGCCGCGATCGTGGGAACGGTGGACTCGTGCCAGCCGATGCCCGTGTTCAAGATGTCCGCGCCGGCCGCCTCGACCCGGCGGGCGAGTTCGGCGACCTCGGCGCCGGTCGCGCCGAGGTCGACGAGGTCGATCGCTGAGATCCGGTAGATGAGCAGGAAATCCTCGCCGGCCCGGTCCCTGGCCGCCTTCAGGATCTCGACCGGGAGCCGGCAGCGGCGCTCGAAGTCCCCGCCGAACTCGTCATCACGCTCGTTGGTCAGCTCGGCGGTGAACTCGTTGACCAGGTATCCCTCGGAGCCCATAATCTCCACGCCGTCGTAGCCGGCCTGCCGGGCCAGTTCCGTCGTGCGGGCGAACGCCGCGATCGTGCCCCACACGTCATCGGCCGGCAGCATGCGGGGAACAACCGGGTTGATCCGGGCCCGGTCCTTGCCCGGCCCGACGGCGTAGGGGTGCTTGGCGTAGCGGCCCGCATGCAGGATCTGCAGCACGATGAGGCCGCCGGCCTGATGGACGGCATCGGTGACGGCCCGGTGCGGCCCGAGATCTGCGGAGTCGTCGAAGACCTCGGAGTCCTCCTCCAGGCGGCCCTCGATGTTGGGGGAGTAGCCGTTGGTCAAGATGAGCCCGGCTTCGCCGCGGGCGCGGGCCGCGTAGAACTCGGTGATGCGCACGGCCGGGTTGTCCAGGGTCTCCAGCCGGGTGTGCATGGCCCCCATGACGATGCGGTTGCGCAAGGTCCGCGAGCCGATGGTCAGCGGCGCCAGCAGGTGCGGGTAACTGGTCATGCTTCTGAAGTGGCGGCGGGACAGGGCGAGGAGGACCGGGCCGGGCCGAGGTCCCACTCCCGGCTCTTTTCGCGGAGCCGGAACTTCTGGATCTTGCCGGTCGCGGTCTTGGGCAGATCTCCGGTGATGCGGACGTACTCGGGCCAGAACTGCTTGGCCATGCTGACAGAGGCCAGGTGGGCGGTGAGGTCGGCGAGCGCGGGGGGCGCACCGGGGTCGGCGGGGACGATGACGGCGCAGGCGCGCTCGCCGAGCCGGTCGTCGGTGACGGCGATGACGGCGACCTCGCGCACGGCTGGGTGCGCGAGCAGGGCGGATTCAACCTCGACGACGGGGATGTTCTCGGCGCCGCGGATGATGATGTCCTTGCTCCGTCCCTGGATCCGGATGTACCCGTCGGGCTGCTGCCGGGCGAGGTCGCCGGTGTCGAACCAGCCGTCGTGCAGGGCAGCCCGGAACAGGTCGGGGCGCTTGTAGTAGGCGATGGCGTTGGACGCGCCGCGGATCAGCAGCCGGCCGACGGTGCCGTGCGGCAGCGACTCGCCGTCCGGGCCGACGACCTTGAGGTCCGTCCATGGCGGCGGTGCGCCGTCGGTGCCCATGAGGTGGTCCGCATCGTCATCGGGACGGGTCGTCGTGACGGCTCCGACCTCGGTCATGCCCCAGGCGGACAGGACGGTGGCGCCGAGGCGCTGCCCGACGTCGCTGATCAGTGCCGGGACGACGGGCGCGCCCGCGCAGCTGACATTGCGCATCGACGGTATCTTGATGCCGGTCCGCTCCGCTGTCACGCACAGGTCGGTCAGAAACGTCGGCGCGGTCATCGTCCATGCGACCTCATGGCCGCAGATCAGTTCCAGCATCCGCACGGGATCCCACGTGTCCTGGTAGACGACGGTCATCCCGGACATCATGGGCAGCACCACGCCGTAGTAGAAGCCGATGGTGTGCGCCATGGGCGAGACCGCCAACAGGGTGTCCGAGCCGGTCAGGCCGATGGGGTCGGAGACGCTGCGGGTGCCGGCCCAGATGGTGTTGTAGGTGTGGACGACGCCCTTCGGCTCACCCGTGGTGCCGGACGTGAACTGGACCGTCGCGGTGCTGTCGGGTCCGGGGCGCAGCTCGCCGGGATTCGTGGCCGGGTCGCTGCGGTCTGCGCCGGTTCCGAAGTGCTCCTCGAAGCTGCGCGTGCCGGCTGGCGGGTCGCCGGGGCCGGCCGTGAAGATGTGCCGCAGTGTCGGCACCTTCCGCTGGACGTCAAGCAGCATGCCCGCGTAATCGAAGCCGCGAAAGCGCGCCGGGATGACGCAGAGCCGGGACTGGGTCCGTTCCAGGATGAACTGGACCTCACGGTGCCGCAGGATCGGCAGGATGGCGTTGGTGACGGCGCCGATGCGGGCGCAGGCCAGGTGCATGACGGTGAACTGCCACCAGTTGGGCAGCTGGTAGGAGACGATCTCGCCGGGCTGGACGCCGAGCGCGAGCAACCCGGCCGCCGCCTGGTCCACGAGGGCCGCGAGCTCGCCGTAGGTGTGCTGCTCCGGTTCCCGGTCGGCGTGGTCGCTGATGATGGCGATCTTGCCGGGCTGCCGCTCGCCATGGCGGAGGAAGTCGTCGAGATGGGTGGTGCCTCGCCACCAGCCGCGGCTGTAGTAGGCCGCCGCGGTGTTGCCCGGGATGCCCGGCGCGTCGTCATCGGTCACGGCGACTGTCCCTTCAGATGAGCATGGCCGCGTTGCGGCGGGGCGGGGCGGGGCGGGGCCGGCTTAGGCGAGGTGGCGGGCGAAGTCGGGTGCCCGTTTCTCGGCGAAGGCCGCCGCTCCTTCCCGTCCTTCTGGCGTGGCGACGAACAGGTCAAGGCCGGCCGTGGCCATGTTGGCCAGCCCGGCCTGGTGCTCGGTATCGGTGTTGAAGGAGTGCTTGAGGAACCGCAGCGCGGTCGGGCTCATGGCGGCCATCTCGGCCACCCAGCTCTT
>Ga0302314_10010039_pt1 | contig 16640 bp, 10 predicted proteins | sample III_Palsa_N2_3_FD_200533 | JGI IMG/M metagenome (GOLD analysis project Ga0302314, IMG submission 200533) | Peat permafrost microbial communities from Stordalen Mire near Abisko, Sweden - III_Palsa_N2_3 | ecosystem: Environmental > Terrestrial > Soil > Palsa > Peat permafrost | place: Sweden... | reverse complement strand
ACGGGGCGATGCTGCAGTGGCGCCCATCGCGGCGCACCGCACTCGATGCCGACGCCCAACACCATTTTTTCGGCACCGGCTGGAACCTGCATTTCCGCGATCGGCTGCCGCTCAGCACGGTCGACTTGTCGTTGACGCGCGCGCCCTCGGCCAGCCCGTCCAGCTTCGGCGTCACCGGGCCCGACAGCGATCCGGCCGCCTTGCTCGGCGCCCTGCTCAGCAGTCGGACGCCCGACGCCGGTGCAAACGATCAGGCGGTCGACGACCTCGTGCAGACCCGCAACCTGCCCGACAGCTTCGCGCAGCCGCTGCAGATCACTTCCGATTCAGCCCAGCTCGCGACTCGCGCGACGCTCAACCTCATCTTCAACGCCCTCCGCGACACGATCTATGCCTCGGCCTACTACCAGAAAGCCGTGGCGCTCCCCGGCGCTCCGGTGACGCCGACGGCCACCACGTTCGACAGCCAACAATGGGGCGGCTCGCTGGGCCTCTATCACCGGCTGACGCCCGATGTCTCGGCGGCCGCCGAGCTCGAATGGAGCTCGATCCAAGCCCTGGGCGCGCGCGCCGGAGATTCGTCGCACCAGTCCGCCGGCACGCTGAGCCTCACGCGACGGCTGGGCCCGCGAACCAGCCTGTCCTGCGGCGTGCGCCATTTCAACTCGCACGTCGTGCTGAATTCGGCTTCGACCACCACGGAAGTGCGCGAGAACCAGGCTTTTGCCGGGCTCAGAGTGCAATACTGAGACCATGTACGAGTCGCACTTCGGCCTCACCGGTTCCCCGTTCCAGCTCAACCCCGACCCGGCTTTTTTCTACGACAGCAGGGGGCACCGCCATGCACTGGCCTACCTGAAGTTCGGGGCTCACCAGGGCGAAGGCTTCATCGTGGTCACCGGCGAGATCGGCGCCGGCAAGACGACCGTCGTGCGCGCGCTGCTCGAGGAGCTCGACGCGAGCAAGGTCGTCGCGGCGCAGATCGTCAGCACCCAGTTGGCCGCCGGCGAACTGCTGCGCGCCATCCTCATCGCGTTCGGCGTGCCGATGGCCGGCGACTCCAAGGCGCACTTCATCTCGACGCTCGAGGCCTTCCTGACCTCGCTGGCCGTGCAGGGCAAGCGCGCCCTGCTGATCGTCGACGAGGCCCAGAACCTGGGCCGCGAATCGATCGAAGAGCTGCGCATGCTGTCGAACTTCCAGATCGGCACGCATTCGCTGCTGCAGAGCTTCCTGGTCGGACAGCCCGAGCTGCGCAACCTGCTGAAGTCCAAGGCCATGGAGCAGTTGCGCCAGCGCGTGAGCGCGTCCTGCCACCTGACGCCCCTTGATTGCGAGGACACGCGCAAGTACATCGAGCACCGCCTGCACCACGTGGGCTGGGCTGGCAATCCGGAATTCTCGATCGCTGCGTACGAGAAGATCCATGCCTGGACGGCTGGCGTGCCGCGGCGCATCAACCGGCTGTGCAACCGACTGCTGCTCGCTGCCTACCTGCAGGATCGCAATGGCATCACCGAGGCGATGGTCGTCGCGACGGCCAGCGAGCTGCGCTCCGAGATTGGCGGCCTCAGCGACCTGGCGCCCGTCAGCGTGGCGGCGACCGAGGAGGCCGCCGGCGGCAACATCGATCTCGACATCGACATCGACATCGAGGCGGCGGGTCGCGACGCCGACACGAGCAGGCTGATCCCGCTGCCAGAGCCCCTGCGGGAATGGCGCCCGGCGATGGTCCAGGCACCGCCGCCCCCGTCGGCGACGCGAACCGTCCTGTGCGTCTGCGATTCAGCCTCCGGCTTCTGGAAGTTCGCGTCGCTGGCCCAGGCGCTGGCCGAGTTGTCGACCGTGCCGGCACCCACGATCGTGCACACCGGCTCCGAGCATGCGATCGGCAAGGTGGCCGACACTGCGCTCACCGGGGCCTACACGGCCATCCACCTGGCGCTCGACCCGGGCGACTACGGTCGCGTGGTTTCGGCGGCCACCGCCCGCTTCGACGCGGTGCTCGAGGAACAGGCGCCCGCCGCCGTGTTCGTCGCCGGCACCCAGGACTCGGCGTTGGCGTGTGCACTGCTGGCCCGCAAGCGCGGCTTTCCGGTCTTGCGCCTGGACGCGGGCCGCACGCAGGGCGCGGGCACCGACGCCGCCTTGAACGGCACCTTGATCGACCGCCTGGCCACCGAGTGCCTGACGCAGGACATCGCCGATTCGAACCGCCTCGTCCGCGAGGGCAAGCCGTCGGAGAACGTCCACTTCATGGGCAGCGTGGCGGCGAAGTTCATCGGCATCGTGTTCCCGCAACTCGACTCCGCGGAGAAGATCCTGGCCGAGTTCGACGTCCCCGACTCGCTTCGCAGCCGCTACGGCATGCTCGCCTGGCGCTTTCCCACGACCTCGGATCCGCAGCAGATCGCTGCGCAGCTCGCCGCGGTGCTGCGCCACATCGCGCACGAGATCCCGCTGGTCTGGCCGCTGCGCACGTCCGAACGCCGGCGGGTCATCGTCGCGGGCTGCGACCAGCTGCTCGAGCAGGCCGGCGTGCTGCTGGTGCGCGATCGAGGCTACATCGATGCGCTGGCGCTGCTGCGCCATGCGCGCTGCCTGGTGACGGGCGCCGACGGCCAGTTGCTGGAGGAGGCCGCGGCGCTGGGCATTCCGACCATCGCCGTCGGCCACGAGGCGAGCGACGACGACGAGCTCGCCGGTCGCTGCGACGTGGCGGTCGGCCTCGACACGCAGTTGGCGCAACGCGCCGTGCGCGTGGTGAACGCCAGCAACCCCCACCTCGACGACAAGGGCTTCAGTCCGGACGTCTGGGATGGCGGCGCGACGGCGCGCGTGACCAAGTGGCTGGCCCACTGGCTCGGCCACAGCTATCGTTCCAGGCGCCGCGGCATGGAGACGATCGGATGATGTCCGCGCCGCAGGGCACCGCCGGTGCCGTCGTCCCGCGCGCGATCGTCAACGCGCTGACGGTCGACGTCGAGGACTACTTCCAGGTCTCCGCCATGGCGCCGTATATCGCGCGCAGTGCCTGGGACACGCTGGAGTGCCGCGTCGAGAACAACGTCGACCGGCTGCTCGCGCGCTTCGCGTCGCAGAATGCCCACGCGACGTTCTTCACGCTCGGCTGGATCGCCGAGCGCTACCCCGCGCTTATCCGCCGCATCGTCGCCGCCGGCCACGAGCTGGCCAGCCACGGCTACGGCCACCAGCGCGCCAACGAACTGTCGCGCGGCGAGTTCGAGGACGACGTCGTGCGCGCCAAGAACATCCTCGAAGACATCGGCGGCGTCGCCGTGCGCGGTTACCGGGCGCCCAGTTTCTCGATCGACGAGCGCAACCTGTGGGCGTTCGACACCCTGCGCGACGCCGGCTATGTCTACAGCTCCAGCGTCTACCCGGTGCGCCACGACCACTACGGCATGCCTGACGCGCCGCGCTTTCCCTACGGCGCCACGGCCGGCCTGATGGAGATCCCGATCTCCACCGTCCGGGCGTGGAAGCGCAATATCCCGATCGGCGGCGGCGGCTATTTCCGCCTGCTGCCTTACGCTGCCTCGCGCTATGCCATCGCTCGCTTCAATCGCGACGAGCGCCGGCCTGCGATCTTCTACATGCATCCGTGGGAGATCGACCCGGAGCAACCCCGCGTGGCCGGTGTCGGCGCGAAGTCGCGCTTCCGCCACTACGTCAGCCTGCATCGCACCGAACCACGGCTCGCGCGCCTGCTGGCGGATTTCCGCTGGGATCGCGTCGACCGGGTATTCGACATTGATGCGCGGACCGCCGCGCTCGCGGCGTGAGCGCACGCGGGGCAGCCCAGATGGGCGATCGCCCGCGTCGGCTGGCGGAGGCTTCGTCGTGAATCCGCCTGCGCCACCGATCCGCGTGCTCCATGTGCTGCTCAGCCTGGAGCCCGGCGGCCTCGAGAACGGGGTCGTCAACGTCATCAACCGGCTCGACCCCGCGCGATTCGAGTCGTCGGTGTGCTGCCTCAAGCGGGCCGGCGGATTCGCCCGCCGCATCGAGGATCCGCGCGTCGTCGTCCACGAGATGGACTGGCTCGGCGGCAACGACCCGCGCCTGGCGCTGCGCCTGGCAGCCCTGCTGCGACGCACGCGACCGCACGTGGTGCATACCCGCAACGCCGAACCCTTCTTCTATGGCTTCGTGGGCGCCAAGCTCGCCCGCGTGCCGGCGCTGGTGCACAGCGAGCACGGGCGCGCCTTCGACGACCGCCCGTCGCGCTTCGCCGTCCAGCGCTGGATGAGCCGCCATACCGACGCGATCTTCGCCGTTTCGGGCCAACTGAAGGCGGACTTGGTCCGGCATGTGGGCCTGCCCGATGCAGCGATCGACGTGCTGCACAACGGCGTCGACCTGAGCCGTTTCGACGCGCCCGAGCGCGCGCGCGCGGCCCTGCGGGGCGCCTGGGGCGTGCCGGACGGGACGCTCGTCGTGGGCAGCGTCGGCCGCCTGGCCGCGGTGAAGAACTACGGCCTGCTCGTGCGGGCGGTGGCCTCGAGCGGGCTCGACGTGCACCTGGTCCTCGCGGGCGAGGGCCCGGAGCGCGCCTCGCTGGCGGCGCTGGCCGACTCGCTGGGCATCGGCGCGCGCGTGCACCTGCTCGGGCACTGCGACGACGTGGACCGTGTCCTCGGCGCGCTCGACCTCTTCGTGCTGCCGTCGTTCAGCGAGGGAATGTCCAACACCCTGCTCGAGGCGATGGCCGCGGGCCTGCCGCCCATCGCCAGCGCGGTGGGCGGCAACGGCGAGATCGTGCGCGACGGCGTCGATGGCCGCCTGTTCGCGAGCGACGATGAAGCCGGCCTGCAGGCCTGCCTCGTCGCCCTTTGCCGCGACGATGCCCAGCGCTCGCGACTGGCCGCGGCGGCGCGCCAGCGCGTGCGCGTGACCTTCGACATCCGTCGCATGATCGAGCGCTACGAACAGCTCTACGAACGCGTGCACGCGGGGGCGGCGCGATGAGCGCCTCGGACGGGGAGCCGCTGCGCCCGGAGCGCTTCACGCCCGCGCCGTCCCGGCCCGGCGGCGCGGCCGAAGGCGGGCGCGCGGCGCGGCTGCGCGTCGTCGTCCTGACCACCTTCTTCCCCAGCCCGCGCGACCCGTTCCGCACCCCCTTTCTGCGCAACCTGGTCGACGCGATGGCGGCCGACTGCGACGTCGACCTGGTCATCCCCGTGCCGCGTCGGCCGCAGATCGGATCCTGGCGCGACGGCGTGCCAGTGCCGCCCGTCGAGACCTACGCGGACCGGACCCTCCTCCATCCGCGCTACCTCGCGGTGCCCGGCCTGCACTGGCTGTCGGGGCTGACCTACTGCGTCGGCGTGTGGCGCACGCTGCGGGCGCTCAAGCAACGCCACGGCCGCTTCGTGCTGCACGCGCACTGTGCCTATCCCGACGTCGTGGGAGCCGCGATCGCCGCGCGCTGCCTGGGGTTGCCGCTGGTGGCCACGGCGCACGGCAGCGACATCAACCTGTCGGCTCGCGAACGCCTGCTGCGGCCGCAGATCCGGGCGGCGTTGCGCTCGGCGCAACGCGTGATCGCTGTCAGCGACCCGCTCGCCCGCGCGGTGGCGGCACTCACGGACCTGGCGCCGCCGCGCATCGAATGCATTCCCTGCGCCGGCTACGCGGCCAACGTGTTCCATCCTCGTGCCCCGGCCGACCTCGCCGTGCTGCGCCAGGCGCTGGGCCTGGACGCCGACACGCGTCTCGTCCTCTTCGTCGGACACCTCGTGCCGGTCAAGGCACTCGACGTGCTGCTGCGGGCCTGGGCCCTGCTCCCGAGCGCGCAGCCGGGCGCGGCGCGCGCCCGCCTGGTGCTGGTCGGCGAAGGCGCCGAACGCGACGCGCTGATTCGACTGGCCGAACACGAGGGCGTGGCCGCCCAGGTCACCTTCCTGGGCCCGCGACCTCAGGCGGTGGTCGCCGACTGGATCGCCGCCGCCGACCTGCTCTGCCTGCCCAGCCATGCGGAAGGGTCGCCCAATGTCGTGGTCGAGGCGCTGGCCAGCGGCACCCCGGTCGTGGCCAGCCGGGTCGGCGGCATCCCCCAACTCGTGGAGGACGGCGTCAACGGGTTGCTGGTGCCGCCGGGAGATCCTCGCGCCCTGGCCACCGCCCTCGCGGCCGCGCTCGCCCGCGAGTGGAACGCGGGGCGGATTTCATCGTCGATAGCGCATCTCACCTGGTCGGCCATCGGCCGACGCAACCGCGACGTCCTCGAAGACGTCGCCAAGGAGGCGGCGCATGCTGGCGCTTGTTAGAAGCCTGTCCAAGGACCTGCTGCAACAGGCCATCTTCCCGGGGCGCTTTCTTTGGCGCCTGCCGAAGGTGGGCGGCACCATCGCCCTGACATTCGACGACGGGCCCCACCCCGAGCACACGCCCGCCATGCTGGATGCGCTCGCGCGTGCGGGCGCGCGCGCCACTTTCTTCGTCATCGGCCGGGAGGTGGAGAAACATCCGGAGGTTGTCCGTCGCATCGTGGCGGACGGGCACGGAATCGGCGGCCACAGCTATGACCACACCGTGATCACGACGCTGGCCCCGGCGGCGCTCGTGGCCGACCTCGCACACTGCCGCCGGGTCATCCGCGAAGCCACCGGGCTCGACACCGGGCTGTTCCGACCGCCCAAGGGCGAGGTGAGCCTGGCGGCCATCCGTACGGTGTGCCGTGCCGGCTACACGATGGTGCACTGGAGCAAGACCTACAGCGACTATCGGCAGGACGGCACGGACGCATTGCTCCAGCGCATCGATGCATCGCCCCCGGTAGCGGGAGACATGCTTCTGTTCCACGACCACAATGCCCATACCGTGCAGGCGCTGGCCATCAAATTACCGAAATGGCGGGCGAAGGGACTCGAATTCGGGCCATTGCAGCGTCCTGTCGAGTAGCCGGGAGGCGCTCCGTGGGTCGTGATTCGTAAGTTGCAGTAACTTGAGATTCTGCCGAACCCTTCACGCTTTGCCCTGAAAAGCGTTTCCGTTGCCCTAAAGCGACGATGCGCAGCGGCGCCGATTCGGGATCACCGCGAACTGTCGAGAAAGCCCTTCCACGGGTTCGATCCACCCTCAATTTCTCCTGCGACAGACCCCCGAATCCGGCGATCCGCAATCCCCACTTTTGGGGAACACCTAGGGTACTCCCCAGGGTACGACAGCGCCCGAAAAGCGGCGCTCGACCACGGTGATTTCCGTCGCGCTGCGTTCGCTCGGCCATATGTAACCGATCCGACATCCGGGCTTACCGGAGGTTCGCGTCGTGCCGATACGCTGAGTACAGCAAACAGTGCCCTGGCTTCCAACGCCCCGACATCAGTCCGGCAACGCCATATGGGATCTGCCCGGCCGCTCACCCTTTTGCGGCCCGTCGGAGATCCCTCGCACTTTGCAATAAGTCGCGTCGCACGCCGCCAGGCGGGCGGAAGCCTGTGCCAAAGTTTTTCCGGATACCACACCGATGAAATCGAAGTTCAAGTTCGCCGCAATGACGGCAGTCGAAATGGCGGCCGCCGCCACCCTCGTCGCCTGCGGCGGCGGACAGACCAACGACCCGACGGCCACGGCCACGGCCGATTCGGCCGACATGGCCACGGCCCAGGCCCACCACACGGCGAGCAGTTCGTCGGTGACGTTGACCGTCAGCGCTGCCACCGGCGGCAGGGTCGATAGCACGCCCTACGGCATCATCAGTTGCACGAGCGACCCCAAGACGTCCCTGTGCCAGGACGCGATTGCGTCGGGCACCTCCGTCGCCCTGACCGCGACCGCCCTGTCTGGCTACGCCTTCACGGGCTGGAGTGGCGGTAGCTGCTCCGGGACGGCCACGACCTGTTCGACGACCGTGTCCAGCACGGAAACGATCTCCGCCCTCTTCAAGGCGACCGCGACTACCGTGGCGCCGACCCCGGCTCCTGCGCCGACGCCGGCTCCGACTCCCGCTCCCACGCCGGCCCCGACGCCTGCACCCGCGCCGGCGCCGACGCCGGCCCCGGCTCCTGCTCCGACGCCGGCCCCTGCACCGGCCCCCGCGCCCATCAGCGGCGCGCCGATCGTCACCTACACCGATGCCCTGTCCGGCCCGATCACCGGCGGCGAGAACAACCTCGGCGGCTACCTGTCGATCTTCGGCCTCAACCTGGGCAGCGCCGCCGGACTGGGGACGACCACCAAGGTCTACATCGGCGGCGTCGAAGTCGCGAACTACCGCTATCTGGGCGCGGCCAAGGTCGGCGCCAAGCTCGGTCTGCAACAGATCACCGTGCAGGTCGGCAACCTGAACCTGCCGCTCGGCACCGCCGAGCCCGTCAAGGTCGTCGTCAACGGCGTCGCCAGCAATGTCAACAACACATTCACGCCGAACCCCGGCCGCGTGCTGTTCGTCTCGCTGAGCGGCAACGATTCGACGGCCGTCGCCGGCGACATCACCCACCCGTGGCGCGACCTGCAGACCAGCACGAATGGTGGCGTCGCCGCCATCATCCAGGCCGGCGACCAGGTCGTCATCCGCGGCGGCTCGTGGTCCGACATCGGCTTCGACTCCTCGTGGTTCCGCTTCCGCTACCCGAACCAGGAAGGCTCCATGCCGACCGGCGCCGCCGGCACCGGCTGGATCCAGTTCACGGCCTACCCGGGACCGATCAAAGGCAACGCGATCGAGAACGTCCACTACTCGACCCCGGCCAACATGAGGGGCGGCTTCCAGGGCGCCAACTCCGCGTACTTCGGCACGACCGGCGACTACATCGGGATCTCGAACCTGCAGATGGACGTGAACGCCAATGCCACGTCCGACGCGGCGCCGATCAACGTTCAGTACTCGGCGGGCCCCTGGCGCGTCGTGAACAACGAACTCGGCCCGTGGCCTGCGGCGATCCACTCGCTGGCGGCAGGCGTCTCCGGTCACGGCAATGGCACCACGGTGCTGGGCAACCTGATCCACGACATCGCCTGCACCGGCGCCAACGAGAACCATGGCATCTATGCAGACTCCGGCGCGATGAACTGGAACATCGGCTACAACTGGATCCATGACATCACCGGCGGCAACCTGATCCAGTTCTACGACAACGTCGGCCTGGCGGGCAACTCGTACGTGGGCTTCCCCGCGGGCTGGACAGGCTTCACCGGCATGAAGGTCCATCACAACTGGATGGAGAATGGCGGCAAGTACGGCCTGAACATGGCAGACGGCATCCAGTCGGGCGCGATCTGGAACAACGTGATCATCGGTGCGACCTACGCCGGGCTGCGGATCAACACGATCTCGCAGAACATGGATCTGACCGTGGCGTTCAACACGTTCTACGACAACGATCGCGTCGTCAGCGGCTCGGGCAACGGCCAGGTGCTCAACACCTGGGGCAACTACAACCCGACCGGCTCCATCCGGGTCTACGACAACATCATCGCCGCTGGGCCGCATACGGTTGCCGGGTCGAGCTTCTATGACAACACCGGCAACTCGGACGCCTACCTCCTGTTCGCGCGCAACCTGTACTGGGACAACGGCTTCGGCTGGGCTGCCCTTACCCGTGACGCGCTGGGCCTGTACGGCAATCCGCTGTTCAACTCGCCGACGACGGAAGACCTGTCGCTGACCGCCGCGAGCCCCGCCGTCAACACCGGCACGCAGGCGATCCCGTTCGCGATCGTCGACGACATCACGATTCGCGATGCCCGCCCCTCGGGCGGCGCGAACGACATCGGCGCGTACGAACGCGAGAATTGAGCTGACAAGGGTTGCGTGCAACCCCGCCATCCGGCCGGCCACGACTTCGTCGTGGCCGGCTTTTTCCATTTCCCCTGCAACAAATGCTTGCAGTCGTCGCACGTATAGATGAACTCCCCGCCCGGCGATGAGGTAGAAGACACTCCGTGAGCCTTCTATGGTCGGCCAATGCTTCGCGGCATCGCCGCAGAATCGTCGAGATGGCACGCAAAGAAGGAGTTGACAAAACAATCCGAACTCGACTCCGAACGGATAATCAGCACATGAACAGCAGTAGCTTTGGCGACCGACAGCGCGCTTTGATCGCGATCACCAGCATGATGATGCTCGTAGCCTGCGGCGGTGGGGGCACCAGTACCGCTGCAACCGCTGCGCCGCCCGCACCGGCACCTTCTCCTGCGCCTGTGCCGGCGACGGCCACGTTGGCGATCTCGACGACCAGCGGCGGCAGCGTCGCCTCCTCCACGCCATCTGGCACGAGCTGCACTTCTTCGTGCAGCACCACCTACGACGTCGGCGCCGCCGTCACCCTGACGGCGCAACCCACCACCAACTACGCCTTCAATGGCTGGACCGGCGCATGCACGGGCGGCTCGCTCAACTGCGCGGTGACCATGTCCGCCGCGAAGTCGGTGGCCGCGACCTTCGTTCCTGTGGTCCCCGTGAGCGGGGCCCCTTACGTGCAGTTCACCGATGCCTTGTCAGGTCCGATCACCGGCGGCGAGAACAACCTCGGTGGCTACCTGTCGATCTTCGGCGCCAACTTCGGAAGCGCCAGCGGCCTGGGTACCACGACCAGGGTCTACATCGGCGGCGTCGAAGTCGCCAACTACCGCTACCTGGGCGCGGCCAAGGTGGGGGCCAAACTGGGCCTGCAACAGCTCACGGTGCAAGTCGGCAACCTGGGCGGTCCCGCGCTGGGCACGGCCGAACCCATCGAGGTCGTGGTGGGCAACTCGGCCAGCAACACCAACAACACTTTCACGCCCAACCCTGGCCGCGTGCTGTTCGTTTCGCTGACCGGCAACGACGCGACGGCCGTCGCCGGCGACATCACCCACCCGTGGCGCAATCTGCAGACCACAACCAACGGCGGCATCGGCGGGATCATCCAGGCCGGCGATCAGGTCGTCATCCGGGGCGGCGCATGGTCCGACATCGGCTTCGACTCCTCGTGGTTCCGCTTCCGCTACCCGGCGCAGGAGGGCTCCCCGCCGACCGGCGCCGCCGGTACGGGCTGGATCCAGTTCACCGCGTATCCGGGCCCCGTCAACGGCAACGCGATCGAGGACGTGCACTACACGACGCCCGCCAACATGCGAGGTGGCTTCCAGGGCGCCAATTCGGCGTACTACGGCACGACAGGCGACTACATATCGATCTCCAACCTGCACCTGGACGTGAACGCCAACGCCACGTCCGACGCGGCACCGATCAATGTGCAGTACTCGGCTGGCCCTTGGCGCGCGGTGAACAACGAGCTCGGGCCGTGGCCGGCGGCGATCCATTCGCTGGCTGCCGGCGTGTCCGGTCACGGCAACGGCACCACGGTGCTCGGCAACCTGATCCACGACATCGCCTGCACCGGTGCCAATGAAAACCACGGCATCTACGCCGACTCCGGCGCCATGAACTGGAACATCGGCTTCAACTGGGTGCACGACATCACCGGCGGCAACCTGATCCAGTTCTACGACAACGTCGGCCTGGCGGGCAATTCCTACGTGGGCTTCCCGAGCGGATGGACCGGCTTCACCGGGATGAACATCTACAACAACTGGCTCGAGAACAGCGGCAAGTACGGCCTGAACATGGCCGACGGCATCCAGTCAGGCGCGATCTGGAACAACGTGATCATCGGCGCGACCTACTCCGGCCTGCGCATCAACACGATCTCCCAGAACATGAACCTGACGGTCGCGTTCAACACGTTCTACGACAACGATCGCCTCGCCAGCGGCTCGGGCAACGGCCAGATCCTCAATACCTGGGGCAGCTACAGCCCGACAGGGACGATCGGCATCTACGACAACATCTTCGCCGCCGGCCCGAACACGACTTCCGGATCGAGCTTCTACGACAACGTCGGCAGCTCGGACGCCTACCTCGTGTTCGCACGCAATCTCTACTGGGACTATGGCTACGGGTGGGACAAGACCACGGTCGCCCGCGACACGCTCGCCTTGTTCGGAGATCCCCTGTTCGCCAATGCCGGCACGGAGAACTTGGCACTCTCCACCGGCAGCCCCGCCATCGACACGGGCACGAAGGCGGTCTCGATTCCGGTCGTCCAGGACTTTGCCGGCCTGGCGCGGCCGTCCGGCACAGCCAACGACATCGGCGCCTACGAGTTCCCCCAGTAGCCGTCCGACGACCCTGCGCGAACCCGTCGAGCCGTCCCGGATCGACGGGTTCTTTCATTGGTGCCCCGGCAAATCCGCCGGTTCGCGCCCGCGACGCCTCCTCTTTTGGGGGATCCAGCGCCTGCGCCGGTTCACTGCAATTCCCATGTCGTACCATGGCGCGCTCGCGAATGGTCGCGAGGTCAACCCCCCGAGAGCCCTGGGTGTTCACCAGCTTCGCATTCCCGTTCGCGAACTTCTTCCAGCCAGGCGTGTTCTGGCCGCAGATCGCCGACTATCGACCGTTGCAGATCATCGCCATCCTGGCGCTGCTGGGCAGCCTCGGACGCAAGGCCACGTACAGCCGCCTGGAAGCGCTGCGCCACCCTTGCGCGAAGTGGCTGCTGTTCTTCCTGATCCTGCAGCCGCTGTCGGTCTACCGCACGGGCCTCTACGGGATGTGGCAGGAGTTCAACTTCTGGCTCACCTACGCGCTGTTCTTCCTGGTCTCGCTGCGCATCGTCGAAAGCCCCGAGACACTGCGCCGATACATCTGGGGAATGATGATCGGAAGCGCGTGGATCGTCTTCTGGGGCATCTATGCCGTGTTCGCCGGACTGGAGGAGACGACCAACGGTGGCCGCGCGGGCGCCTATGGCATGTACGAGAACCACAACGACTACTCGTTCATCATCGTCCAGACGCTGCCGTTCTATTTCGTCTACTGGCGTACCGAGAAGGGCTTCATTCGGCGGACATTCCTCGGCATCGCCGCGCTCGGCTCCGTGCTGGGCATCTTCATGTCGCTGTCGCGCGAGGGAATGATGGCACTGGTACTGCAGGCCGCCTTGATCGTGGTCTTCACGACCACCAAGCGCACCCGGCTGATCCTTTTGCCGCTGGTCTTCGCCGTCGGCGCCGCCGCCATCAGCTACCAGTACGTCAAGCGCGCCCAGAACCAGGGCGACAGCTACACGGCGGAGGACGCCGAATCCTCGCGCTGGGAACTCTGGCAGGCCGGTGGATCGATGGTCGCGGCCCATCCCATCCTGGGGGTGGGTAGTCGCAGCTTCGGCGAGAACGCGACGTCCTACGGCGAGATCAGCCACGACAATCTCGGCAAGAACGCGCACAACACGTTCATCGAGGCGGCGGCGACCACCGGCCTGATCGGCCTCTGGGCCTTCGTGATGATGCTCGTGTCCACGCTCAAGGAGCTGCGCAAGCCGGCCGGTCCGGCGGCCACGCCGTGGGAGATCAATACCCGCAACGCGACGCTGATCGCGTTCGCAACGATCATCTTCCGCTCCCTGTTCGACGCCAAGTCCTGGGACTGGAGCTACTACGTTCTCATCACGATTGCCGTCGCCACCAGCGCCATGCTGAAGAATCGCGCAATCCCCGAGGGCGTGGCCGCCGAGGCGCTTCCGCCCAGCCAGGCTCCGCTATCGAACAAGTTGCCTTGAATCCCGTCGCCGCCATCCGATGAGCCGCACAGACAGCCCGACATCCGCATGAGCAGCCTGACGCACAAGGCGGGCTTCCTGATCGCCGCCAACTTCATCAAGTACGCCGTCGGCTTCACGCTGCCGATGTTGATGGTGCGCATGTTGAGCAAGGCGGACTACGGCACCTACCAGCAGTTGCTGCTCGTCAACTCGATGGCCCTGGGCCTGCTGACGCTGGGTCTGCCGAGTTCGATCTACTATTTCTACAACCGCATCGATGCAGGCCGGCGCTCTGCGCTGATCGCGCAGACGCTGTCCATGCTCGGCGTGGCAGGCGTGGTCGCGACAGTGGGCATCGCCTTCGCGTCGCCGCTGATCGCCACACGCACGAGCAATCCGGCGCTCGCGGATCTGCTCCCGCCGTACGCACTGGCGATCGGCCTGATGCTCGCCGGGGAGCACTTCACCAGCTTCATGGTGGCGCAGGATCGCTACGCGGCCGCCGTTGGCTTCGAGACCTTCGAGACGCTGGTGCGCGTGCTCACCCTCATGGCGCCGATCGCGCTCGGCTTCGGCATGCGCGGGCTTGTCGTGGCTGCCGTGCTTTACGCCCTGGGCCGACTGCTTGTACGCACGGTCTGGGTTTTGCGGACTGGCACGCATCCGCTGCGTCGACGCGACGGCCCGCTCGACATGTTCTTCGGCGACCAGCTTAGCTACAGCATCCCGCTGTGGCTGACGTCCATCGTCGGCGTGGCCGGCGGCATGCTGGACCGGGCCATCGTCGCAGCCGCCTTCACACCGGTCGATTTCGCGATCTACAGCGTGGGGGCGTTCGCGGTTCCGCTGGACGTCATCTTCCAGGCATCCGTGGCCGACGTTCTTCGGGCGTCGCTGCCGCCGCTGATCCAGCGCGACGATCTGCAAGAGGTCGCGCGCCTGCTGCGAGAGGCAGTGCGCAAGCTCGGGCTGATCATGCTGCCGTCCTTCGTCTTCCTGTTCGGCTTCGCTCAGGAGTTCGTCACGCTGCTGTTCACGAACCAGTACGCGGACAGCGTGCGCGTCTTCCGCATCTACCTGTTCGGGATCCCGCTGTTCATGTTCGTCCTGAGTCTCGTGCCGCAGGTGTTCGGGCGCACGCGCATCAACCTCAATATCGTGATCGTCGTGACGACCTTCCACGTCGCCCTGAGCTTCACCCTGCTGAAGCTGCTCGGCTTCTACGGGCCGGCGTTGTCTGGCATCATCTCTTCGTACATCTCCACCGCAATCTATCTCGCGATCGCGAGGCGGCTGACGCAAGCCTCGCTCGCGCGCCTGGTGCCATTGCCCGAGATCGCGAAGACCCTTGCCTGCGCCGCAGTCGCGCTGCTCGCTGCGCGGCTGCTCGGCGAGCCGACTGCAGGCAAGTTCGTGAACCTGGTGCTGCACGCCGGCGTGTTCTCGATCACGTTCCTCGCCGCTGGCGCTCTGGCTGGACTGTTCACTGCACAAGATCGCCGAATGGTGCGGCAAATGGCGGCGAAACTGCGCTTGGTGCGCGCGGCTTGATGGAGCCGAAATTCCCACTGTCTATGACACATTCGAGCCCGACTGCGAACGCAGCCCCTCCCGACTCGCCGCGCAAGCGTCTTCGTGCCGTCGTCTTCGGAGGCGGCATCGGCATGTTCCCGCCGTTGCTGCGTCGACTCAGCGAAGAGTTCGAGATCGTTGCCAAGCTCGACGTCGATGAATCGGCGTGGCTTCGTGCGTGGTACCGCCTGATCTCGATCCGGTGGCCGCGCCACGCGTGGTATCGAAAGTGGCGCTACTACATGGAGAAGACGCCCGGTGCGTTCCTGGCGTACACCCGCAACGCCGGCGCGCAACTCCGGCGCATGCAAGGCGAGTACGACGTCATCGTGTTCTTCGGCGCCATGTTCTCGCCAGGACTGGACATCGACAAGCCGATGTTCGTCTTCACCGACTCCTGCCGCTGGCTGTCGTCGCACAACGTGCACGACTCGATCTCGCACTTCGCCAATGCCCGGCACGAAGCGGCATGGTTCGAGCTGGAGGGTACCGTCTACCGCACGGCGACGCGCATCTTCGTCGGGAGCGATTTCGTGCGCAATGCCCTGATCTCGCACTACGGCGTCGCTCCGGAGCGCGCCGTCACTTCAGGCTTCGGCGCCGGCGCGGGCTTCGGCGATCCGTACGACAAGACCTTCGACGGCCGAACCATCCTGTACATCGGCAAGGGCGACTTCGAGAAGAAAGGCGGCACCCTGCTGATGAAGGCGTTCGAGCAGGTGCGTCGCGCCCTGCCCGGCGCGCAACTCCACATCGTCGGCCAGGACCGGCTTCCCGAAGCCGCGGGCGTCGTCAACCACGGCTTCGTGCGCGATCGCGAAAAGCTCGTCGCGCTGATGCGCGAGGCGCACGTGTTCGCGCTGCCTTCGCTGGTCGATCGCAACCCGATCAGCATCCTCGAGGCCATGGCCTCGGCCACACCCTGCATCGCATCCGACTACGGCGCCATGCCGGCGATGGTCGGCGACGCCGGCCTGATTGCCCCGTGCAACGACGTTGCCGCGCTCGCGGCCGCTTTGATCCGCATCCTGCAGGACGCCGATCTGGCACGGACAATGGGCGACCGTGGGAGGCGCCGCTTCGAGGAGATGTTCAACTGGGACAGCGTCTGGAAGGTGATCGAGCGCGAGATCCGCGCTTCCCTGGCCAGAGAGGACGCTGCCGACGCGTGAGGTTTTGGCATCATCTGTGCTCGTCGTCACGGCCCCGGGACGGCCCTCGCCGGCATCCGGACGGCGGCGAGCCTGGCACGCACCTGCGCGCGATCTGCGACCCAGGGGATGGGCTGCGCGCTTGCACGCGACATGATGCCTGGCACATCATTTCTCCAAAAGCTTGACGTTTCAGTCATCTGGAAGTCGAAACTCTTCCACTGGAAGCGAACGGACTGCGCGTTCATCTCGTCGATGCCTTTGATGATGCGCTCCTTGAGTTCGTCGAGCGAAGCCACCCGGATGTGGCGCAGGAACGAACGAACCATCTTCGAGAACGCAGACTCGACGAGATTGAGCCATG
>Ga0302314_10010038_pt1 | contig 16641 bp, 34 predicted proteins | sample III_Palsa_N2_3_FD_200533 | JGI IMG/M metagenome (GOLD analysis project Ga0302314, IMG submission 200533) | Peat permafrost microbial communities from Stordalen Mire near Abisko, Sweden - III_Palsa_N2_3 | ecosystem: Environmental > Terrestrial > Soil > Palsa > Peat permafrost | place: Sweden... | reverse complement strand
TGCTGAAATTGCAGAGTACCGGCCTAGCAAAGCAAATTGGGAACGGTTTCATCGCATCAATATAGAAGCGGTAGCTTTCGAAAACTTGCATGAGGCATCCGGGATAACTTCATTCGCTCCGGATGGTTATGCAAAATTTCTGCGCGAGAACGGACTACAGGCCCCAGCCGAAAACCAAGATGAAGCTCGGGTATTCCAACATGATACAACTTGGATCGCCCCCGAGGTTTGAACGTGGCCCTAAATGAAGACGAGAAGCGAGAGTTTCTGGCGCTGGTGGATGACATCAATGCCGGGGTAGGCCGACGCGGCAACGCGAGGCGAGTGTTAGGCCGGTTGCGAATGCGCGCGTTCGTCGAGAAGCACGGCAAGGAAGCATGTGATGAAGTATTCGCGAAGACAATCGAATAGGGCATACGCGCCTGTCCCCCAGCGCGTTCGCCCTCGGCCGGAGATGGCTTGCTCCCCGTCTCCGGCCACCAATTTCGTCAGAAACTACGGAGCGAGCGACGAAATGAAACAGCTCCGCCTCGCGCGAGCGGAAATCAAAAAGCTTGACAAGGCTCGGCGCGTAGGCTATAAGCCGCGTCCTCACTAGGGACAACTCCAATGATGTCACGAAGCGCAGCAACGCCGATGAACCCCGCCCCATTTAAGGGCGTGGGGAAGTTTGGCCGTTCCCGCTCGCCTCGGACGCGAGAGATCGTCAGTTCAAATCTGACCGCCCTGACCATTAATCCAAACACATCGACTATTAGCGCCGCCGGTTGGCAACAAAACTAATCCTCTACAGGATTGGTGTAGTTGGTAGCACGGCGGTCTCCAAAACCGCTGGCCATGGTTCGAACCCATGATCCTGTGCCATACCGGTTTGGTGTAACGGTAGCACAACGGGCTCTGAACCCGTTAGGTCTTAGTTCAAATCTGAGAGCCGGTACCAAGATGCCCTATTCGAATAACGAGGATAACAAAGCCGCTCAGCGGCGCTTCTACGAAAAGCATCCTCACCGTCAACGTGAGAAAGTCGCTGCTCGCAAGGCAGAAAACAAAGTTTGGTTTGCAACGTATCGAGCGGCCCTATCGTGCTCTCGGTGTCCGGAAAGCCATCCTGCGACGTTAGACTTTCATCATCGTGACCGTTCGGAAAAAGATAGGTCTGTCTCGGTAATGGTTGCTCGCGGAATGTCGAAAACTTCGATCCTTCGCGAGATTGCTAAATGCGATGTCCTCTGTGCTAATTGTCATCGCAAGCTGCATTTCGGAGAACGTTCAAATCCTAGAGCCGGTGCCATCGCTTCTAATCGCCGATGTAGCTCAGTGGTAGAGCAGTCCCGTCGTAACGGAAAGGTCGAAGGTTCAATTCCATTCCATCGGCACCAGTTTTAGGTCGACAGCGTAGCTCAGCGGTAGAGCACCGGGCTCATAACCCGAGGGTCCTTGGTTCAAATCCAAGCGTCTGTCACGGGCCGCGTAGCTCAGTTGGGAGAGCGCCTGTTTTGCAATCAGGGGGTCGTCGGTTCGAAGCCGACCCGGTCCACCATTCTAGTGCGAACGCTCAACCGTTCGCTAGTGTGAATGCCCAGTGTAGCTCAGTTGGTAGAGCACGCGGTCGATAACCGCTAGGTCGCCGGTTCGAGCCCGGCCACTGGCACCAAAAGGAGAGAAAGATGTCGTCATCTAGTCACCACAGTATCACCGGAGGGGTGGCAGAGCGGTAATGCAGTGGCTTGCTAAGCCATACGACGTTCGCGTTGCGCGAGTTCGATCCTCGCCCCCTCCGCCAGAGTTATCTTGCTGGAGGGGTGCGACCATGGTGGTCAAACGGTCCCGAAAACCGCGCCTCGCGTAAGTGAAGAGGGTTCAATTCCTTGCCCCTCCGCCAAGATAGCTCAGATGGTAGAGCACCGCGCCGAAAACGCGGGGGTCCGTTGTTCGAAACAACGTCTTGGCACCAAGTTTTTCTGTCAGAAAAACGTATAGGTTTTTCCCGACATGTTTGGGGATAGCTCAGCCGGTAGAGCGCGCGGTTGTTAACCGCTAGGTCGTAGGTTCGAACCCTACTCCCCGAGCCAATCTTGCGGGTGTAGCTCAATGGTAGAGCCGCAGTCTTCCAAACTGATGACGGAGGTTCGATCCCTCTCACCCGCTCCAAAATGTTTCTCGAAGATCGACGCAAGCGAGATCAGCTCGTGTCGGGCGAGGTCTCCTGCGATCCATGCGGCGGTCGCGGCCATGGGTATGATGCTGTGCATCGGAGCACCATGCGCCAATCTTTCCCGGGTTGTATGTTCCATATAGCTCACTCTGGAAAATATTTGTTGACAGCGTCTTCTAATTGTGCGATGTACTCGCGAATGAGCGCCGAGACATGCATGCTGCCAGCCTCGAAACTGGCTATGGCATAGCATTTCTAATCATGACGGATAAGCCATTAAGACGCTGCCCCGAGGTCATATGCGGGGCAGCGTTTTTCTTTGTTGACAGGCTTCTCCGGTTCGTGTAGGCATTCCCACACGTTAACCATGTTGGAGCCTCACATATGTCGCACGCCACGAAGATCGTGAACGACCGATACGTTCAAGGCCAAGCGGCATACCGAGCCGGGCACCACATCAAAGACCTCATGCATATCTCCGACGAGCTGGAGCGCTTGCACGATGACCCCAGTCTCACAAACGAACAACATTCCGACATTGCAGCGAGCGCGCAGTCGCTGGTGATCGGTTTCGCCGATGCCCTCATTGACGACATTCGAACCATAGCGCGCGGTCGCGCCAACCAACGAGCCTGAAAATTCTGTCCTGACATCGTCCCCACGAAAGGAAGCTCCATGTCTACAGTTCCTGCCAAGCGGTATCTCGACCGCTTCGATAGCGCCGGTCGCAAGACCGTTCCGATGTTCTCCGGCCTGATGGATTATTTCCCGGATGCATGCGCCGCGCTCGCCGAGCACTCCTACAAGGGCAATCTGAAACACAATCCCGGTGAACCGCTGCACCACGCACGCGGCAAGAGCATGGATCACACCGATTGCATCATGCGTCATCTCGCCAACTTCGACGGCATGGATGGTGACGCGCTCGAAGCGGTCGCGCTGTTCTGGCGCGCTGGCGCGCTCTGTCAAGAAATTCTGGAGCGCAAGTTCGCTCTGACACTCCCGCGAGGCGTCACTGATCCACGTGCCTTCGCTGAGACTAACTCGCTTGTCGGCCCCAACGGCGAGCAGGCTCCGAAAGAGACCACCAAGACAGCCGAGCAGAAGCTCGCCGAAGTCAATCAGGCCATTCATAACGACATAGTCTCCGGCAAGATCAGCGTCACCGAGCGCGGCGATCAGTTCGTCGGTAAGAATGAGGCCAAGGCGAAGAGGATCGCAACCCCCGGTCCGCTTGACGATCCGATTGGAAACATGACGCCACCGAAGCCGCCGATGCTGAGGGCCAATGGCTAAGGAAACCTCGCTCTGGCAACGCTGCCGGACAGGCATCAAAGTTTTGAAGAAAGCAGGGCACGCCCTGCACTTCTGCCGCGTAGAGAACACCGCAGGCGAAGGTCACCCCGATGTGGAGGGTGTCATCAACGGCGAGCACTGCTGGATTGAGTTGAAGACGAACATGCGTCCGGCGCGGCACACTACGGTAATTCGGTCGTGCACGCGCGAGAGCCAATCGCTCTGGCACAAGGCGCGCACGGAGGCAGGAGGTAGAACGCACTGGGTGCTCATTCAAGTAGGCCACGCGCATGACGCGAAGCTCTACCTGATCTGCGGCAACCGGTACGACGAGATCATTACGACGGAAGAGCATCTCGCGCAAATGAGCGTCATCGATCCCGACGCTCCAATGGCAGAAGTGCTCTTGAGAGCATGTGAAAGCTGGTAAGGAGCCCTTGAGAGCATGTCGAAGCGGAAGACCTACAAGACGATCAAGCAGGCGGCGGAGGACCTTCTCATGGAGGTCAGCTACGTCGATGTCTATGGTCGCAATGTAGGCCTGACGTACAAAGCCATCTTGAAGAAGCTCCACGCGGTCTTCCCCGAGGGCTCAAAGAACTGGCCCGGCTACCGCACGTCACTGCGCTCGCTCCAGATGGTGGCTTACGCGCTCAATGGCTCCGACCAGATGATGCCGGTGCGCCGCCGGTCGGTCAAGGTTCTCGCTCGTGACTATGCGCGAGCGCTTCTCACGCAAGTTGACCCGAACGCCGTGATCGAAGGCGACGGGTATAGCGGCAAAACTATCTCTCGAAAAGTCAAACAGAAATTTCCTGAATATCCGAGCCTATCTACCGAGCAGCTTACAGGTTTGTCCCTTCATCTGTGGAAACAAAAACTACAAGTGCCCCCGCGTCCGCTGGATTAAGACATGAGAGACAAAGAGAAAATTCGTGCCGTGCAGAAGCGGTACGATCAAAGCCCGAAGGGTCGTGCCCGTCATCATCGATATGACACGAACGCTAAGGGAAAAGCGCGACGAGGTCGGTACCAGTGGTCGCCTCGATACTTGGAAAGAAAACGAACGTATCAACATTCGCCCAAGGGTAAGGCGACACATAGGGATTACAGAACATGTCAAAGCCTCTTAAAACGGACACCGAGCGCCTCGCCGACGCCAACGATCTTATCCGTGCGAAACAAGGCCAAATCCGAGCGCTCGAAAAAGAGCTGCGCGCCCGGGGCAAAGAGCAGGACACCGCAGAAAAACTTCGCGAGGAAATCTTCGGTCTCTCCGCGTACACGTGCGAGCCGCCGAAGTGGCTCGACCAGCCGCACAAGAAAGGCTCCGTCACGGGCGTCCCGCTGATCATGGCATCTGACTGGCATTGGGGCGAGAACGTCGACCCTGATCAAGTCGCCAACATGAATGCCTTCAATCGATCCATCGCCAAGCAACGTGTCAAGAAGTTTGGCGACGCTGTCATTGATCTCTGCTTCAACCACATGACGAACCCGGTATACCCCGGCGTCGTCTTCTGTGTTGCAGGCGACATGATCACTGGCGCGATCCACGACGATCTCCGCGAGACGAACGACGGACCGGTGACGCTCTCGGTGATGGAAGTGCAGGAGCACATCATCGGAATGATCACGCTTCTCGCCGACAAGTTCGGCAAGGTGTTCGTCCCGTGCGTGCCCGGCAATCACGGACGCACCACGTTGAAGCCGCGCGCCAAGAACCGCGTCTTCGACAGCTATGAATGGATGATCTACCAGAATATCGAAAAGTGGTTTCTCAAGGACCCGAGGGTAACGGTTCATGTCCCGAACGAGGTTGACGCCCACTTTGCGATTTACGGTCATCGTTTTATGCTCACTCATGGCGATACACTTGGCGTCAAGGGTGGTGATGGTATTATTGGTGCCTTGGGTCCAATCGCACGTGGAGCGATCAAAGTCGGCCGCTCAGAAGCTCAGTGCGGACGTGACTTCGATACGCTTCTCATTGGCCACTATCACACGTACATCCCGCGCGGTGATGCGGTGCCTGTTCTGGCCAACGGTTCACTGATCGGCTACAACGAATATGCCCGGCTGTTGCTGCGGGCTGGCCCGACGCGGCCTACACAGGCGCTGGCGTTCATCCATCCGAAGCGCGGTATCACTGCCCAGTGGCAGATTTATCTTGACGGCGACGAGCGCCGCAAGCCGGGTTCGACCGCATGGTGCGCGTGGGATACGACGCTTCCCAAAACCATCTAACCGAGCCCGGCGGTTCCCGGGCATAGCAGGAGTAGTAGTCATGTTCACTTTGAAACTCTATCGCCGCGTCAATCCTGACGTGGTGATCACGAAAGTATTGTCTGTGCATCACGTACAGGCAATGTCGTTCGAACAGGAGGAAGTCGATAGAAAGGCCGTTCGTATTTACACGAACAAAGCCATTGAGCTTTGGGCGTTCCACGGGCCGGAGCCGTCCGCTTACGATAGCTATCTGGTCGGGGACCGTGAGAAGTTCAAGCCGGTCTTGAAACACACTGGCGTCTTGCGGCCCGAGGATGATTGGTGGGGCTGGGGCTTGCTGGAGAATGAAGCCGGGAGAACCACCGAGCACTATCGGCCAGCCAACTTCGGCTAAAACTTTTCGGTTGACAGCAAAAGGGTCCCGCGCTAACAAGCTCGGGACCTTTCGCATTGTGGAGGCTGATCTTCGGGACCTCGCGGGACGCCGCCTTCAACCCCGACTATTCATCTCCACATCGGAGGGTCACTTCGATTTTCAGGGGGCGGGCTGGCGAAAGCTCATAGTCCGGCGTGAAGCGGACACGTGCACAAGGGCATCCGACAAGAACCTTGGCCCCCTGAAAATCGAAGAGACCCGCGAGCGTAGGGCTTGACATGTGGATCACTATCAAGGTAGTCGTCAACACCGGAGCGCCGCCGATCATCGGGGTCGCGGTCGGCCCGTTCGATACCAAGGAAGATGCTGATAGCCACGTCCGAAAGATGATCATCGGTGCGCTAGGGTACGAAGACTGGCGTGTTCTCGAATTACAGAAAGCGAGTTTCTAATGCGGATTTATATGGCTGGCCCGCTCTTCACCACCGCCGAATTCAACTTCAACAAAGAGCTGGCGAAGTGTCTCCGCAATCTCGGACACGAAGTCTTCCTGCCGCAGGAGAGCGAGCAAGAGGCGCGCACCGAGGACGGCAAGCTGGACACCGGAGCCATTTTCAGATCGGACGTTCGCGGTCTTGACTGGGCGCAGCTCACGCTAGGAAATCTCGACGGCGCGGACAGCGACAGCGGCACGAGCTGGGAACTTGGCTATAGCTACGCGAAGGGAAAGTACATCATCGTCTACCGCACGGACATCCGGATCGGCAAGGATGACATCGTCAACCTGATGATGACCGAGAGTGCCAACGTGGTGCACGTCGCCGGGCTGGAGGATGTCGGGCATCTCGCCGAGGCCATCAACATGGAGATCGTGTTGCGCTTCGCGAGGCCGGTGCAGAACGATTACGAGGCCAAAGCCGGACAGGAGTTCTTTTGAGCAACATCCCCGTCGAGCTGACCAAAGCCGAGATCAAGTTCATCAACCAGATCACGCGGCTCGATCTCGAAGCCATTGGCTTCCTGCCCGCGTCTCTCAGGGTCGCGGCCGGACTGCGCGACAAGGTAGTCGGCGCGCGGAAGTTCGAAACCGATCTCAGGAGGGAAACTCCCCGCGAGATACGCGAGCACGAACCGCTCCGCGTTCTCCGGCTCACTGGCTCATACAGACACGAGGACAAATAAACATGCCCGGCATTTGGAAGATCGCAGCGACCGTGTACATGCTGATCGTGCAGCCGGGCTCCGACCCGAAAGTCACGAACGATGGGCTCGTGGTCGTCGACAAGAAAATGAGCTTCGGCACCAAGCCGGAGTGCGAGGCTTATCTCAAGACACCGGAGTACGCCGCCAAGGTGAAAGCTCTGGAGGTTTGGGCGGCTGGCAATTTCGATCCGGGCAATGGGCCGAAGTTCGACATCCCGTCGAAGTGTTTCGCCGATGGCCCACCGCTACAGGAATTCTGACATGATGCAGGACTGGCCAGCGCAGGACGATTATGAAATCCGTGATGCGGTCTTATGGGACATCGTACCGTGTGAACAGCTCGTGCGCGAGACTTGGGGCGACAAGAGTGCCGACCGGTTGCGCTCGCAATTCGCGGAGTGCATGCGCGGCGGTGAGTACGCGCCGAAGTTCTGGATCGCGACCGTAGGGCTCGACAAATTCGTCGGCTTCTGCTCCGCGCGCAAGTCGATGCTCATGGCCGGGTTCTGGGAATTCATCTGGGTAGCGGTTCACCCGGAGCACCACGGCAAAGGGGTCGGCACCAAGCTCACTGAGCACAGGCTTGAGCACGCACGCTGGCAGAACGCGACGGCTGTGCTTCTGGTCACGCAGAAGCCAAAATATTTTAACCGCTTCGGCTTCAAGGTGTCGGAGCATCACGGAAACGACTGGGTCCAAATGACGGCTCAGCTCAAAATGGCGGATATGGAATGAGCGAGCGACAATTTTTCGATATCTCTCCGAATGCCGACAAGTCAGCGGTAGAGCTTGAGGCTGACATCGCCTACATGATAAGCGCCTTCGGAGAAGACCGGGTCCAGCCATCGGCGAGCGGAAGAGGCGTTACAATCTTCGCGACCCTCGACGAGCTGAATGAGATGTTCGAAGATTTAGTGTCCCCAAAAACAGTCCATTAGAGGAAGCCTAGAATGAGACATTTAGTAAACCGACACATCGTCACCATGGAAGGCGGAGCTGAGCTTCACACGCGCAAGGGATGGCGCGGGCTATCGAAGCCGCGCGGCACCAACAAGCGTCGCGTGCTTCAACCGGCCGCACTGGCTATCGCTCCCCTGAGCCGTCAGAACCGGATCAAGCAGACGAAGGCTGGTGGATGGTGGTCGGTCCTAAAGGAGGGCTACATCAACTGGGTCGCCGAGCGCCGAGCCGAACGCTTCGAGCGCGAGAAGCAGGAGGCCGCACGTATCCTCGCCGAGCAAGAGGCCGCGCTGGTGAAGGAGGGCAAGGTAGCTCAGGTTACCCGCCCGGCGTGGCAGGGATGACCCTCACCGTTCGGATCAAGGTCGTACCCGACAACGCGCCCAATGCGCCCGGCACATGGATCGACATCGACGAACTAGACGCTCTCGATCACAGATTGGATCGATGGTCCGAAGCGATGGCCGTCCTGCAACCCTACGCACCAAGCGATCATCACATCGTACAGTATGAATTCGAGGGCGTCGTATGATCGTCTCCATCAGGATCAGGAAACTCGAAGCCGACAGCAAAGACGAGTGGCACACGCTGGAGGCTGGCGATCTCTCGAAGTGCGCGGGCTGGAATAAGTTCGCGATGGCCGCGAAGCATCTGGCCCATGTCGTGCCCGATGGATACAAGCTCACCGGTTTTTATATCCGCAAGCAGGACATGCCCACGTGAGCGGATCAGAATTCATCGTGCACCGGCTGCGCGCCAAGCCGGTCGAGTACACGGTGACCATCGCTCACTTCGTCCGCGCGGGCGAGTGGGTCATGAGCGCCAGCGTCAAGGACGTAGGGGACGACACCGAGAATTGCCTCCGCGTCGCCGACGATCTCGAAGTGGTCGCCAAATGGCTTCGCGAGGATTACGGCGGCGCGCCGCCTCCGGAAGGTGAAGAGACCGCTCAGGCTGATCTCATTCCGCCCCTCATAGAAACGGGCGGATCACTTTCCTTTGACCCGAGAATTGTAGGCGATGCTCCAGCGGACAGCGCGAAAAGCGACTGACTTCCCCAGCATCCATCGTGTCAAGAAAATCTTTTCGTGATACATTTCCCTTATCAAACGGGGTGTTTTGATAAGGATATCTATCAAAATCCGAAAATCCCAAAACTCGATATGCTATACTCCACTCACGCGATCAGGAACGCGTGGGCTGTTTGAAACGGAGTAGAGCTATGGAAGATTTACCAGACTTCCTGCGCATACCGCAGGGAGAACGTCGAGCCGCGTGGGCTGGTCGAAAGCCGACCAAGCAAGGATCGATGTTCAAAGTGAAGCAGACGAAAGTGGAGGAAGCAGCGACCCGACAATTGCGTCGAGAGCTGGCCGCCGCCGAAGAAGCAAAGAAGGTAGCACGGTTCGCTCGGCTCAAAGAGATGGCCGCCGAACGCAAACATAGGAGAGCGAAGTGAAGTACGAAGCTGTAAATGGTCAGTGGCCGGAGACAATCCCGGCCCTGACAGGCGAGGAAGCGGTAGCCGCTGCCAAGCGGCTCTATCGGTTCGCGATGAAGAAGCCATGGAAGGGGAAGTGGGCGCTGACCTCGGGCCGCCGATACACGTGGCCCCGGCGAGGCGTCTTCTACGTCAACCCCGGCCGGGAGAACTGGAGCGCGGCGGCTGGAGGGTGGCAGGACCTCGTCCACATGATGTCTCACTACTGCCACCGCCAACTGCACCCCGGGCACAAGCCGCACGACGGTCGGCACCACTTCCTTGAGAAGGAGATGGTCGCCTATGTGATCAAGTCCGGGTGGCTCGAAGGAAAGCTCCGCCCCAAGGTCCGGGTCAAGATCGCCCCGGATCGGCTGGCCGGTCTCGAAGCCCGGGCCGCCCGTTGGGAAACGAAACGTCGCCGGGCAGAGACAGCCCTGCGCAAGATCGCTCGCCAGCGGGCTTCTCTGGCCCGGCGAGCACGTACCCAGAACGGGGCCGATCAGCCCCAGATCGGGTAACCAGAAGTTAACCATCGCCGCTGATCAGGCTTGACCGGCGGCGATGGAGCCTGTAGGTCTATGCGTGTTCACCCGGTACGCGGCGTGGGGTTGTTGCCCACGGGACATAGGAGAGTAACTTCTCTCCGGGGAACATCCACCGTAGCCCCGTAAAGGCGGGGTAACGTGCGGTGGACAGCCGGGGTAGGCTGCGAGCGAGTAGGCCAGAGGTCGGGCGTTGATCCGGGAAACCGAGTAGCTCAAGAGGGCCGTCGATCCGCAACCCCACAATATGAAAGGCCCCGGAGAGCGATCTCCGGGGCCTGTTTTGTTTGGGGGTCGGTCGCCTGTTAGGCGGTCGGGCCGGATGCTCCCGGAGCGGGCTGGGAAGTCGCGGCAGTGACCGGGGCCGGGGCCGGGCTATCCGGGGCCGGGCTGGCTACCGGCGAACCCGGGGGAGGCTGTAGGGCGGCCAGTGCGTTGCCAGCGGCAGTGGCGGCACCGGTCAGCCGGGCAACCTGAGCCTCGATGGCCGGGTCGTTGGTAGCGCCAGACGCGGCGAGCGCGGCGGCGAGAGCGTTCGCTTCGCTCTGGACCTCGGTGATAAGCGCGGCAACTTCCGTAACAACGGAGTTGGTCGCGGCGGTCAAGTCAAGGATCGCTTGGTCGGTCATTTTCAGTTCCTCTCGGATGGTGGACCGAACAAGCTCGGTGAGCCTGCCGGAGATGTGATCTAAGATGCGGTCCGCGATGGCATCGATCTCGTGTTGAAGCAATGTCATGGCGACCTCTCAGTGTGCATTAACTATAGCACGGTCTGATCGTTCCCGCAATCGATGATATCGCAACTGGCAATTTAGTTCGGCCGACCTAATTCAAAATTGTATAAATCATGAAAGATAGCCGCGCGGTTCTGGACGACGGCGACGCGCACCGCGACGAGAGGCCCCTCGATCTCGGTCTTCCAGAAATTCAAGAAGCCGTGGAGCTTTGGATAGTCGGGGATCGCGTCATAGTCCTGCCAGATAAATTCCTGCATCAGCCACCGATGATCGGGACGGCGATAGGTGATGAAAGCTGTGAGCAGTCTAGTCTCAGCTCGCCATGTCATCAGCGCACCGTCAACGCTACTGCCTGCCGGGCCGACGTATAGGTGTGGCCATCCGGGCATTGGTCATAAACCTCGCTCACGTATTTGTAGTCACCGGGCGAGATCGAGTTGGGCACGTAGCGATCACTCACGGGCAAGTCTTGCGTGCCGGTCCCGGCGGGCGCAGGCTTCACGGGCTCGATCACCTTCACGACTTCAACGCCGTCCGGCCGCACCAGCGACCAGTGAACCTCGTAGGGGCAGAGCTTGTTGAGCGTCACGTTGATGTGCGCCTTGAATGGCTTGCCTGCGAGCACGATGGTCGGCTCAAGCACCACGCTGTTGACGATACGTGGTGCAAGCTCCGCGTCGCGCGAGCTGAGCACGTTGTTCACAAACCATGCTGACGCGGCGAGCAGCGCGCACGCTGAGATTATGTTGAGGCCAATGGAAGCCCCCGAACGGGGCTCCGCAAGCTTGGCGTCGATATCGGTCAGCCTCATGGAGTAGCTCCCGTGATAATTACGAGCGGCGAAGTGAAGGTCGTCAGGTACGTATGCCCGGGACAATTGTCAAAAATCTGAACCGAGTAGTCGTATGCCCCGGGTGGAACGTTGGGCGGAATGAAGTGAGCGTTCTCATAGGTGAAGCGACCAGTCTGGGGATGGGCTGGCCTTACATTCTCGATAACGCGAACTTTCTCCACATGGTCTTTAGTGCTGATCAGTGACCAGCGAATTTCGAACGGGCACAGGAGGCGGAGAGTTTCATCCGCCTTGACGTGGAACGTTTGGCCAGCGGCCAACTCCACTGGTACGATCTCGATGTGGTGCATAACGCGGGCACCGAGAGCTTCGTTCTTGGCCGAGAAGAGCAAATACGAGCCGATAGAAAGCGCAGCGAGGATCACGCCGTAAAACGCGTAGTCAGTTATCCGGGTGCGCATTTCCAAAAGCATTATGCATGGCCTTTGAACAACAGGTTAGACGCCCATCCGATAAACCCGCCGATCACGATCAGGATCGTGGTCGCACCCTTCCAGCGGTTCGTCATAGCGACGACCGCATCGAGCTTCTTTTCCATCAGCTCTTGCTTCCCCATGATCGTTTTGATGTTTGCGTTCATCTCGCCGATCAGGCGTTGGGTGTCCGCGTCGCTTGTCATTATTGTCCCCTACCTGTTTTGTCTAGGCACTGTAAAACTTTGCGCTGATCGGGGACAGCATAGCGCATTACGAACTTGTCTCGGCTCGCCCCTACGGGAGCGGCATAATAGAAATCATCGAACGCAGAACTGATCGCATTGCACGAGAGATCACGCGCATGCTGGACGGGTCTCACATCTTGCGTATCTTCCGGCTGCACGGCTGGCGCATGCCGGTGCGCCGGATGATGGTGCCCGACGCAGAAAAGGAAGAGACAAACTGCGAGCGGTAGTAACTGCATGGTGATCTCATTTCCGGTTAGCGAATATCCGTGCGATGGTCGTTGACGTGGCCGACAAGAAGTAAAAGCCGAGCACTACCATAACGACTGACCAGAGGTTCGGGTCCAGAGGGTCTGTGGTTCCATTCGTCCACGACGCAAGGACCTTATCCCAAAGGAAGATTTTCAGAAGGTAGCTGGCCGGGCCGATAGCGATCAGAGAACGAATGTAGAGGTCGAGACTTGAGTGCGCGGTGTCGGCGATCAGCACGTCACGCTGTTGCTGCAATTGCGAGACGCGCTCATTGGCGGCGATTTGCTCCTGCTCTGTCTTGGCGGTGATCGCTGCGATCTTCTCGTTTGCGATTGCGTTCGTGATGCCGTTGATAGTGCCGAAGAGACCAGAGATCAGGGCGGGGATACCCAGAAGAAAACTCAGCATGGTGTGTCCTTACTTGGATGTTCCCGAAGTGGGGACGGGTGAAGCGGCGACCGGCGGAGCGGGCTCGTTGTTGACGTTCACGGTGATGCTATCGTTGCGCGGACGTGGCACGAGCTGGCCGTCATCATTCTGATATGTGCCCTGCCGACGAAATGTCTCAGTGATGACGCCGGAGAACACCAGCCATGCTGTCACGTATTTGGGGTTGCCGATCAGCGGCGCGAGATCGACCGTGGTCAGCACGAACCAAACCGCGCCAAGTAGAACTTGCGAGCGGCCGAACCAAATGACCCACGATGAATGGAAGGATCGGTGAAAGGCGACGAGGGTTGACCACATCATGTTACGCTCCCGCACCAGCAGCCGGTTTCGGGATCGTGATCACAGGGGTCGCCGGGACGGGCACCGCCGGGATGACAGGGAGCTTCACGCCAGCCGGGACTACGACCGCGTTGATGGCCGCAGACTTGTTCGCCTGAATGGCCTCGTAGACGATGCCGCTGATCAGCGGCACCGCGACAGCCGCAGTGATGTAATACCACGGGATGCCGGAGGCAGCCGCCGCGCCGCCAGCGCCCACGGAGCTTGTGAGCGTGACTTTGCCAGCCGTTTTCGTGACGTGGATCGCCTTGGGCGTAACGGTGTGGGAAAGATCGACCGCAGCCGGGGCAGTGATCGCCGAGCCGCCGGACGTGAGATGGTCACAGTAGGCCTTGAGATCGTTGACGCGCGAAGTCCATCCGCCGCCGAACTCACGCCACGTTCCGAGACGCTTCAAGAACGCCATGCGCTCGGCGCACAACGCGTTGACGAATGTCGCGGGGTCGGCCTTCTTGATGGCGTCGAGCAGGACCTGATCCATCACATCGCCGCCCTTCACGCCGCAGACGGCGCGAGCGGCAGAGATCGCACGAGAGCCGGAGTTGATCTGGTAATCGAGCATCGCGCAGTCGGGGCCGGACGGCAGATCATCGAAGCGCACGGCAGAAGCATACTTGCCTTTGTAGATCGTCTCGGCAACCGACAGCGGCATGGCCTGCACCTTCGGTGCCCACGCGGACATGCTGGTCATCTTCTGGTGGTCGTACTCGGCGAGATCATAGCATGTGATGCCGTACTTCGTCGGGCCGCCGGGGTCGCTGCGGTTCCAGCCGTAGCCACCCTCGTATCGGTCGATCACGCGTGCGATAAAGACATCGTAGTTCGCTTGCATGGCATGTCCTCCGGGACAGGAGTTTAGGCTTTAGCCAGCGATTGGCGCAGCCGGGGCCGGAGCAGCGGCGGGAGCCGGGGCAGCGGCGGGGAGCACAACTGGTGCGGTGGAAGCGGGCGCGGCCACCTTGACGGCCGACAGAGCGGAAGTCACCGCGTCGGTCACAATGGTTTTCTTGGCGGCGGTAACCTTGGCGACTGCATCAGCCTCAACATTGTTGAGCGCGGTGCGGAGGTCGGCCGGGATGCCCGTGAAGAAGTCCTTGATGGGGGTTGCGAAGTACAGCGCGGCTCCGCCGGAGACGATGGCGATAGCGGGGATGACTACGAAGAGATCGGTGAAGATTTCGAACATGATGGTGCCCTCAGAGGGTGAATGGAACCCTCCTTGTAGCAGTTAACCATGTTCCGGTCAAGGTTCTGGCAACTAGGAACTTGCGGAAGCCGCCGGGCTCTCGGCGCGCTTCTGGGCGTACCAGTCGAAGGTCTGTTTAAGGCCCATGTGGAAAGGCGTATCCCGTTGGAAGCCAAGTGCCGAGAGCCTGCTCAAGTCCGAATAGCAGTGAGGCCGTCCGGTCGGCTTGGAGGTATCGTAACGGACATGTGAGTAATCGAGCCCGGAGATATTGCAGAGCATCTTGCAAATGTACTCGATACTGCGGCGGTCGCCGGAGCCGATGTTGATCGCGCCCTGACCCTCAGCGTAGAGCATCAGGCGCACGATGCGAGCGAGGTCCCAACTGTGAAGGAAGTCCCGCGAAGCGGAGCCATCGCCCCACACGTTCACGGTGCCCCAAGGTCGGGCCGGGCCACCTTGTACCGCGTCGTAAAATTTCTTAATCAGAGACGGCAGCACGTGGCCTGTCTCGGTGTTGAAAGTGTCGCGCGGACCGTAGAGATTGCCGGACACCAGATAGGTGAAGGGGATGTCGTAGGTCTCCAGCATCGCCAGCATGTGACGCTTTGCGTGGCCGTACCCGGCTTCGCCCTTGTCCGGCGGACCTGTCCAGATGTCGTTCTCTTGGTATGGCAGCCGACAGGGCCACGGATAAATTGCGTTCGTGCCCATGGCGATGATCTTCTTGACGCCGAATATCTCCGAGGCGCGGATGACGTTCGTGTTGATCATCGTGTTCTCGAAGAACGACTTGCCTTGGTTCGCGATATTGCCACCGAGACCATAGACTTTTGCTGCGCAGTGAATAACGATGTCCGGGCAAACGCGGTCAAAGTATTTCACGACCTCTTCGGAGTTGCGAAGGTCCGCGTCCTTACGCGTCATGCCGATGATGCACGTGTGGTCTTTCTTCAACTCTTCAACGATGGCTGAGCCCGCGAGGCCATTCGCCCCGGTGACTACGACGCAAGAATTCGCTTTCATGCTTTCAACCCCGGTCTTGCTATTTGACTTTGATACAGAGCCCGACGCTGGGTCAGGATGTGGTTCATCTTCGCACGCTGCGCTGCTTCGAACGGAGTGCCACGGTGAGTTGGTGATGGGCTGTATTCCGCGTAGCGCGTCCAAGCTTCCGGCGGCATTTCGTTGGCAAGCCAAGGGGCCTTCCTCACGAGGTCCTTCATCTTCGACAAGAGATAAGGGCTCTCAGTCATGAGAGTGGCCCGGGCGATAACCTCCGGTCGGCTGATCATCCACGGCCACGTGAACGTCGCGTGAAACCCGAACACGTTTTCAGGTTGAGGCGTCAGCTCCCATGAGAAGCGGTTGGCAAGCTTCTTGGGTGCCCATTTGAAGCCAGCTCTCTCCAGTCCGGGCCGCTGCGCTTGGCAGAGATCGATATCGGTGAAGACTGGATGCTCTTGCGGGTACTTCGCGAGATGCAGGCCGAGCTTGCGCGACATCAGCATGAAGCCGCCGTTGCCTACGTCGCGTCTATCGTCGTCGCGCGATGGTACGACCCATGGTGCTCCGATGCAGTCATAGTTGAAAAACTCGTCGGTCCACTGCTTGACATCATGGATACCGCCGTCCCACTCCAGCATGAGCGCGAATTCCGTCGTGATCTTCGAGCATGCGTACTGATAGTAGAACCGCCCGGCTTCGCGTTTATTGGGAAAATCGGGCACTTCGATATACCGCGCGCCCACGACCGGGATCAGGTCGGGATTGTCTGTATAAATTAAAATCTCGCCGAATTTAACTTTTGAAATACAATCGTCGATCACGCGCTTGGTGATCTTGTGCGCTCTCGTCTCTACGAAGAGCAGCGTGACGCGGGATAGGTCAAGCATGGTTGATCACTCCTAGCTTCTTCA
>Ga0302314_10010037_pt1 | contig 16642 bp, 18 predicted proteins | sample III_Palsa_N2_3_FD_200533 | JGI IMG/M metagenome (GOLD analysis project Ga0302314, IMG submission 200533) | Peat permafrost microbial communities from Stordalen Mire near Abisko, Sweden - III_Palsa_N2_3 | ecosystem: Environmental > Terrestrial > Soil > Palsa > Peat permafrost | place: Sweden... | reverse complement strand
AGATAAGCGGCTGCACTTTCGACCACGACTACAGCAACCGTGGCGGCGCGTTGGCGGCGCGCTACGACGAGTTTGCCTTGATTTCGAATTCGACTTTTGTCGATGACAGTGCAGAGGGGTTCGGCGGAGCGATCCTCTTCTATAACGGCTCGATAGCCGACTTGGCGGACACGACGCTGGCCGGGAATACGGTCCTGAGCGCCGGACAAGGCTCAGACGTGTACGTCGCCAAGGTGGCGCTTGCGGTGCACGACTCGATCCTCGGCGGCAGCGCAGGCCCTGGCTTGGTGGTTGGCAGCGGCGGAAGCCTGACGCCAGTGGAGTACTCGCTGATCCAGGACGCCGCTGGGATCACCGCTGGGCTGAACACCACTGACATCACGGGTGAGAGCCCAGACCTCGCGCCGCTCGCCAACAACGGTGGAGAGACGAACACCGAGCTACCGCAGATCGGCAGTCCGGCGCTCAACGCTGGTCAGGCCTTCGAGTTGACTACAGATCAACGTGGATTGGCGCGGACTTGGAAGTTTCCCGGGGTGGGGGACGCCGCAGGTGGCGACGGCACCGATATCGGCGCCGCCGAGCTCCAGCCCTATATCACCGGCTTGAAGCTGACGAAGGCGAAAGCCGGGGCGAAGGAGACGATCCACGGGTCCGGCTTCGATGGCACTAAGGCGGTCTACTTCGGCAAGGTCAAGGCGAAGAAGTTCAAGGTCTTGGGCGACAACGAAATCATAGTGACGGTGCCGAAGGGCAAGGGCAAAGTCGCGATCACACTAAAGAGCGCGGCCGGCAAGACAAAGAGCGTGCCGGGCGGGCAGTTCCACTACCGATAGCTACGCTAGGCCCCATGCCCGCCCAGGCCTATGCCGGCAAGGAGTGCGTCTGCCAGTTCCGTAAGGGGATCTGCGATCAGAGCTGCGTCAACGACATGCTCGAGACGCCGTTCTACATCGCCTGCCTGAAGCTGAAGGGACGGCGGGCCGTCGTCGTTGGGGGCGGTGATATCGGGCTTGAGAAGGTCGAGGGTCTGTTGGCCTGCGACGCCGACGTTACGGTGGTCGCACCTGATGCCCACCCGGCGCTGCGGGCACTGGTGGAGGAAGGATCGATCGAGTGGCGCCAGCGTGAGTACGAGGGGGGCGATCTTGACGGCTGCCTGATCGCGATTGCGGCGACCGATGACACCGACGTCAACATCCGCGTCTACGACGACGCCGAGGCGCGCGCGATGCTCGTCAACGTTGTCGATGTGCCACCGCTTTGCAACTTCATCTTGCCGGCGATCGTGCGGACCGGTCCACTGGCGGTCGCGATCTCAACTGCCGGCGCTTCGCCGGCGCTGGCCAAGCGGATGAAGCGCGAGATCGCTGAAGCTTTTGGCGAGCCCTACGCGACACTGGCGATCCTGCTCAACGACGCACGTGGCTGGGCGAAGGGCACGCTGCCCACCTACCAGGACCGCAAGGAGTTCTTTGAGGGGATTGTTGGCGGCGACCCGGACCCGATCGAGCTGATCCGTGCCGGGCGTGTTGACGACGTGCAACGGCTGATCGCTGATGCACAGGCTGCGGCGCGGCCGGTCCAGCGGGCTTAGCCGGTAAGCAAGCCCGCTGGCAAAACGGCATGGCTGATGGGATTGACGTAGCTGGGCTGACTCGTCACTTTGGCGAGCGCACCGTGCTGCGAGAGGTGTCGTTCGTCGTCGAGGCGGGGAGCACGCTCGCGGTGCTTGGGCGCAACGGCGCGGGTAAATCGACGCTGCTGCGGATCCTGGCGACGCTGCTGCGGCCGCACGGCGGAACGCTGTCGCTATTGGGGGAGGAGCTGCCGCGGCGGGCTTGGGCTGTGCGCGGACGGATCGGGCTACTCGGCCATGAGCCGCTGCTCTACCGCGATCTGACCGGGCGCGAGAACCTCCGCTACCACGCGTCGCTGCATCGGGTCGCGGGCGAGCGGGTCGAGGAGGTGCTCGCTGCCGTCGGGATGGAGCGTCGCGGCGACGATCCGGTGCGGTCGCTGAGCCGGGGGATGATCCAGCGGCTGTCCGTCGCGCGGGCGGTGCTACACGGACCGGAGCTGCTGCTGCTGGACGAGCCGCGCTCGAACCTCGATCCCGCGGGGATTGAGTTGCTTGAACCGCTGATCGGGAGGGCCGCGGGGCTGACTCGGGTGCTGACGAGCCACGACCCGTCGGCGGCGTTGGCCGAGGCCGACGTCGTACTCGCTCTGAACGGTGGGCGGGTTGCCTACTTCGGCGCGCCGGGCGGGTTGGACGCCGGCGCGATCAGGGAGCTGTACACGTGAGGGCGGCGTGGGCGATTCTGCGCAAGGACCTGCGGCTTGAGATGCGGACGTTTGAGACCGTCCCGGCGATGGCGTTGTTCAGCCTGACGACGTTTGTGATCTTTCACTTCGGGCTGAACCAGGATCAGTTGAAAGGGCAATTGGCTGCCGGCGTGTTGACCGTGACCTTGCTGTTTGCGGCGCTGCTTGGGATCAACCGCCTGTTCGTCGCCGAACGTGAGCAGGGCGGGTTTGACGGGTTCCTGCTGGCGCCGGTCGACCGCAGCTCAATGCTGCTGGCGAAGGCCTCGGCGCTGTTCATCTACATGGTCGTGCTGGAGCTGATCTGCGTGCCGGCGTTCGGGCTGCTGGCGGCGCCGCCGCGGTTCGGTAGCGCCCTGCCGTATGTGGCGCTGCTGCTGGTCCTGGTCGATCTGGCGTTCGCGGTGATCGGCGCGCTCGTTTCGGCGATCGCCGTGCAGACGCGTGCGCGGGACCTGATCGGGCCGATTATCGGGCTGCCGCTGCTGCTGCCGGCGCTGATCGGTGTGGCGCGCGGGCTGGGACCCGCGTTCAGCGCTCACGGAAGTCAGGCGCCATCCGGGAAATGGCTGCTGATCCTGGCGCTTTATGATGTTGTCAACGCCCTGATCGCGTATGCGGTCTTCGATTTTCTGCTCGAAGACTGAAACGCGATCGCTGCTGTCTACTGCTGGACCGCTTATGAACCCGCACGCCCGGCATCTCCGCGGCATCACCCTCGCCGCCGTCGTCCTGCTTTCGCTCGGGCTTGCTCTTGGGTTCCTGTGGGCGCCTGAGGATTCGACCGGGTTTATTCAGAAGATCTTTTACCTGCATGTGCCGCTGGCGATCGTCTCGCTGTGTGGCTTCGTGCTCGGGGGCGTGTTCGGGGCGCTTTATCTGCGGACCGGCGATCGGATCTGGGACATGCGCAGCTATTGCGCGATCCATATGGCACTGATCTTTTCGGTCGGTGGAATCATCACCGGCTCGATCTGGGCGAAGGCCGATTGGGGCCATTGGTGGCTGTGGTCAGAGCCGACGCTGGTCTCCTATTTCATCGTGATCTTGATGTTCTGCACCTATCAGCCACTGCGCTTCTCGATCGAGGACCCGGAGCGCCAATCACGCTACGCGGCGGTCTTCTCGATCGTTGCCGGGGCGTTCGTGCCGCTGAACTTTCTGGCCGTGTCGCTGGCGACAGCGTTCGTGCATCCGCGCGTATTGAACCTCGAAGGCGGCAATATCCCCGGCAAGATGAAAGTCGCGTTCTACACCGCGCTGGTGGGCTACGCCCTGCTGTATACGGCGCTGATGAAGTTCGAGATGCTGACGAAGACCACGCGGATCGAGACGCGGCGGATGCAGCGACTGCTGCTCGGCGATGACGATGTGCGACCGGCCGGTAGGAGCGCGGCCCCCGTCGCATGATCACCTTCGCGACATGGCTGACCCTGCACCAGTCGGTGCCATACGTGGTCTCTGCCTACCTGGTGTTCCTGGCGGTGATCGTGATCTACGTCGCGATCATGGCGCGGCGGGTTTCACGTGGGCAACAGGATCTGGCAGAGCTGCGCCGCCAACTTGAGGCGCGCGAGGCTACGGCGGTGGCTGAACGCGAGTCGGAGCCGGTGGCGTGAGCGAGCTGCTCGCGATCGGCGTTTCGCACAAGACCGCGCCGGTTGAGATCCGCGAGCGCTTGGCGCTTAGCGACGCACGCGTCAAGGAGTTCATACGCGATTTGCATGGGGTCGCCGAGATCCATGAGGCGGTGGTGCTGTCGACCTGCAACCGCACCGAGCTGTATCTGGTGGTCGGTGATCCGCTCGAGGCCGAGACTGCCGTATTGGGAATGCTCGCCCGCCAGGCGGCGATCGGTGCCACCGAGCTGGCCGGCGCGATCTATGCGATGCGCAACTGCGACGCGGCGCGGCACCTGTATCGCGTGAGCGCTGGGCTTGAATCGATGGTCGTCGGAGAGGCCGAAATCCAGGGGCAGGTCAAGCGCGCGTATGAGGCGGCCTTGGAGCGCGAGACGACCGGGCCGCTGACCAACCATCTGTTCAAGGCGGCACTGGCGACTGGCAAGCGAGTCCGCACCGAGACCGCGATCGGTGAACGGCAGCTGAGCCTGGCCTCGGTTGGTGTCTCGCTGGTCCGCTCGGAGCTAGGCGACCTTGCGAGCCGCCGCGTGTTGATTGTCGGCAGCGGTGAGATGGGCGAGCTGGTGGCGCGGTCATTGGCTGACAGCGGTTGCTCCTTGACGTTCGTCTCCTCACGCAAGCAGTCGCGGGCGGCGGCTTTGGCCGAGCGTTTCGGCGGTGGACGGATCATGATCGACGAGCTGCCCGAGGCGATGGTGACGGCCGATGTCGTGGTAGCGGCGACCGCATCGCCACATGTTTTGATCGAAGCGCGTGCGCTCGAGCAGATCGTTGCTGAGCGCTCCGGCGGGCGGTTGCTGCTGCTTGACCTGGCGGTGCCGCGTGACATCGACTCAGCCTGCCGGGCGATCGACGGCGTGACCCTGTTCGACGTCGATGACCTGCAGGCCGTGATTGCGGGCAACCGCAGGGTGCGCCAGAGCGAGGCTGACAAGGCGGTCGGCATCGTCGAGGAGGAGATCCAGAGCTTCGCGACCTGGCTTGGGTCGCTTGAGGTGCTGCCGACGGTTGCTGCGTTGCGACAGCATGCCGAAGCGATTGCTGCTGGTGTGGTGTCGGAGAATTCGGGTCGCTGGGAGAGCGCGTCGGAAGCCGACCTTGAGCGGGTCGAGGCGCTGGCGCGTGCGATTGTCACGCGTCTGCTGCACACCCCGACGCTGAAGATGAAGGAGCTGGTCGACGACCGGGTTCACGCTCGGATGGCTTTGGTGCGCGAGCTGTTCGGCCTGGAGTCCAGCGATGAGCGTGCCTTGGGTGACGCCGTCGCCGACGCCGGGGACCTGGCGGAGATCCGCCGGCTGCCCGAGCCCAGTTAATGCGGATCGGTACCCGTGCGAGCGCGCTGGCGCTCGTTCAGGCACGGTGGGTGGCTGAGCGGGTGGCGCTGCCGGCCGGCGTTTCGGCTGAGATTGTTGAGATCCGGACTTTGGGCGACCGTGGCGAGGCGCTGAGCGACAAGTCGCGCTGGGTCTCGGCGCTTGAGACGGCGCTGCTCGATGGGTCGATTGACGTTGCCGTTCATTCGGCGAAGGACGTGCCGGCGGATCTGGCTGATGGCACGGAGTTGGCTGCCGTGCCGATGCGTGAGGATCCGCGCGATGCGCTGATCGGGTTTGGCGCGTTGGCAGACGTGCCGGTCGGTGCGTCTGTTGGGACCGCGAGCCTACGGCGGGCCGCGCAGCTGCGTGCGCTACGGGCGGACCTGAACGTGGTTGAGCTGCGCGGCAACGTCGACACGCGGCTGCGCAAGCTGGACGAGGGCCAGGTCGACGCGTTGGTGCTGGCCGCCGCCGGTTTAATCCGGCTCGGTATCGACGATCGGATCGGCTGCTTCCTCGACGAGCTGGTGCCGGCCGCGGGGCAGGGTGCCTTGGCGCTACAGACCCTGACCGGCGGCGCGATGGTCGACAACCTTGGCCACGCGGTGTCGACCGCGGCGGTGATGGCGGAGCGCGCGTTCACCGCGGCGCTGGGCGCTTCGTGCCACACGGCGGTTGGAGTGCGCGGGCGGGTGATCGATCGGGTGGTCGAGCTGACCGGGTGGGTGGGGTTGCCGGACGGTTCCGAGTGGATCTCCGATCAGCTGGTCGGCGCGCACGGGCTGGTCGGCGGTGCGCTGGCGGCGCGGATGATCGTGGTCGGCGCGCGGGAGCTGCTTGAGCGCGCGGAGGCGATGGCATGAGGGGTAAGCCGGCGTTGGACGCGGATTTGCGACCAAAAGTTGGATACCCCCTTGAGAGTCCGCGGGGATATCAAGATTTGTGTCGCATAGCGACCCTTAGTCGGATACCCCCGTCAACGGGGGCGGCGGTATCCGACTTTTGGTCGGTCCGACTGTCCGCGCGGGCGGGTGGGGGCGTTCGGTGACGGTTTATCTGGTTGGTGCCGGCCCGGGTGACCTCGGTTTGATGACCGCGCGCGCGCTTGAGTTGATCTCAGTCGCTGACGTGATCGTCCACGACCGGCTGATCCCCGAGGGTGCCTTGGCGGGGGCGCGCCCTGATGCGTTGCTGCTGTACGCGGGCAAGGAGGGCGGCGGCGAGCAGGTTTCGCAGGCACGGATCGAGCAACTGTTGGTCAAGCACGGCCGCGATCCGAACAAGACCGTGGTGCGGCTGAAGGGCGGCGACCCGTTCGTCTTCGGCCGCGGCGGCGAGGAGGCCGAGACGCTGCGGGCGAAGGGGATCGAGTTTGAGGTCGTACCCGGGGTGACGGCGGGGATTGCGGCGCCGGCCTACGCGGGGATTCCTGTGACCCATCGCGAGCTGGCGAGTTCAGTTGCGTTCGTCACAGGGCATGAGGATCCGGCCAAGGACGAGAGCGCGCTCGACTGGCGGGCGCTTGCCGCGTTCCCCGGAACACTGGTGGTCTATATGGGCGTGCGGCAGCTGGGTGCGATCGCCCAGCGCCTGATCGAGGGTGGACGTTCCGGCGATGAACCGGCGGCGCTGATCCAGCAGGGCACGTTGGCGGGCCAGCGGACCGTGCTGGCGACGCTCGCGACGGTTGCCTCGGTGGCCGAGGCCGAGGGGGTGCGACCGCCGACAATCGCCGTGTTCGGGCCGGTCGCTGCGCTCAGCCAGCGGCTTGGGTGGATCGAGCGCAGGCCGCTGCATGGCGTCAGCGTTGCGGTCACGCGCGCGCGCGCTCAGGCCAGCTCGCTCGTTGTGCGGCTGCTCGACCTCGGCGCAACCGTGATCGAAGCGCCGGTGATCAAGTCCAAGGCGCTGAGCGGTCCGCTGCCGGCGTTGTCCAAGTACGACCTGATCTGTCTGACCAGCGCCAACGGCGTTGAGCGGCTGTTTGACCGCCTTGCCGCCGAGGCTCGCGACGCCAGGGCGTTCGGTGCGGCGCGGATCGCGGCGATCGGGCCCGGCACCGCTCGCGCGCTGGCCGCCAACGGGATCAGGGCGGACATCGTGCCGGGCCGCTTTGACGCCGAGGGCTTGGTTGCGGCGCTGGCGGACGTGCCGGTCAAGCGCGCGTTGGTCGCACGAGCGGCGGTCGGCCGCGAGGTGCTGCCCGAGGCGCTGCGCGCGCGGGGGGCGAAGGTGGACGTGGTCGCCTTGTATGAGACGGTGATCGAGCGACTGTCCGAGGAGCAGTTGGCGGCGGTCGCTGCCGCGGACTACATCACCGTCACCTCCGCCTCCTCGGTCCACAATCTGGCGGAGGCAGCCGGTGGTTTTCCTGCCGGCCCGCGTGTGGTTTCAATCGGCCCGGTGACCAGCGAGGCGCTGCGCGGAATCGGCCACGAGGCGGATGTCACCGCTGAGGACCACGACCTTGATGGGCTAATCGAGGCGCTGATTGCCGACGTGGCCGCTCGTGGCTGATGCGGGGCCGCTCGGACGCCCGCGCGTTCACTTCCGGCTGACGGACTCAACCAACGCCCGTGCACGTGAGCTGGCGGCTGCTGGAGCGCCCCACGGGGCGCTCGTGACCGCCGACGACCAATCTGCGGGCCGCGGGCGGCAGGGCCGCAGCTGGGTCAGCCAACCTGGGCGCTCGCTCAGCTGCTCGCTGGTGATCCGCGACCCACCGTCACTGCTGTCGCTCGTCGCCGGGGTGGCGGTCGCCGAGGTATGCGGCGCCGAGGCGATGCTGAAGTGGCCCAACGATGTGCTGCTTGGGGCCCAGAAGATCGCGGGAATCCTCGTTGAAGCCAGGCCGCAGGAGGGATGGGCGGTGCTGGGTATCGGGATCAACGTCGCGCTTGAGCTTGACCAGCTGGATGAACGGACCAAACAGCGCGCGGGCACGCTCGGCTTGGAGCCTTCGGACGTTGAGTCCGTGCTCGCCCGTCTGCTTGACGCGTTGGCGTCGTGGCTCGGGATGGCGGAGTCCGGGGTGTTGGCCGCCGTCCGCGCGCGTGACGCCTTGCTAGAGCAGCCAGTGACCTGGAGCGATGGTCAGGGCAGCGGGGCCGGGATCGACGAGCACGGCAACCTGCTGGTCCTACTCGCAGATCACCGCACGATCGCGCTGAACGCCGGCGAGGTTCACCTGGCCCGGCCGTGAGGATGTATCAAAGTGGGCCTATGAGGACCACTTTGATACACGGTCTAGCGGCGCTCGATCAGCTCGATGCGATAGCCGTCAGGGTCACGCACAAAGCAGATCCGCGAGCCGCCCTCGGACACCTGGTAGGGCGGGCGCTCGGGCTCGACGCCGCTGGCAGCCAGTCCCGCGAGGGTTGCGTCGAGGTCCTGAGCGCTGATCGCGATGTGGCCGTAGCCGGTACCGATCTCGTAGGGCTCGGTGCGGCCGTGGTTGAAGGTCAGCTCAAGCCGGGGGCTGTCGCCGTCGCCCGGCTGGTTCATGAAGACGTTGATCGCCTCGTCACGGATCGGCATCCGGCGGATCTCCTGAAAGCCGAGCAGCTCGTAGAAGGCGACGCTGCGATCGATCTCGCTGATCCGGTAACAGGTGTGCAGTAGGGCCATTAGGCGGCGTCGCGATCGTCGTCAAGGTCGTCGTCGTCGAACTCTGAGTCGTCGATGTCATCGATCGGCGCCGGCTCGTCGTCATCGTCGTCGTACTCGTCGTCAGGGTCGGGCCCACTGAACACGGGCTCTGCCTCGTCGTCATCGAAGTCGTCGTCCTCAGCGATCTGCGCCGGTTCGCTTGCCGCAGTCGGGTCGAGCGCCACTACTGTGCTCTCGCCTACCTCAAGCTCCTCGCCCTCAGCGACCACCCCGGTCTTGACAGGTGCCTTCGACGCGGCGTCAGCGGGCTTGCGGGAACGCCGGCGCTTACTGCCTGATCGCTTGCCCTTGGGGAAGTTGCGCAAGAGCTCGCGTGCCAACGCCGCTGGCTTGCGGGCCATCCGTGTGCGGGCACCGCGTAGCGCTTCCTCGGCTTCCGGCGAGTGCGCTACCGCCGCCGCCAAGATCGCCGCGGCGAGGCGGCGTTCCTGGGTGCGTGTCGCGTGGACGATCCGCCGCGCGTTGCGGGCATGGGCCGAGCCGCTCGAGTTGACCAGCAGGCCAAGCAGACGCTTGGTCTCCGGCCAGCGCTGGACCGCGTACTCCTCGTGGACCTCACGCGTGTACTCGGCCATCCGCCAAATCCAGGCGTTGGCCTGGTCCCGGCGGCCGATCCGGCGCTCGGCGAGCGCCAGCAGCATGATCTTGACGCCCTCCCGGCGCTCATCCCGCGGCCAGGTCGCCATCAGGTCGATAGCGGTGTCAAACGCGTCAGCGTCACGCAGCACGGAGATCTCCTGCAGCGCTCGTAGGCGCAGCTGCGCGTTGCGGTTGCGCTGCAGAGTGGTCACGAGGAAACGGCGCTTGAGCTCGCCCTGGCGGTCGAAGTGGAGCATCGCCTTCGCGCGGCGCCAGCCGTTCGGTGCAACCCGAGCGCCTGCCAATGCCGCCCATACGTGCTGCTCGCCGTAGTCAAGATGTTCAACCGCGATCCGCCACAGCTCGCGCTCGAACACCTCGGCGCGACGCTCTGGCTCGGGCGTGACCGGCAGCACGCGGCGCTCAACCCGGACTCGGCGGCCACGGCCGCGGCGGACTGGCCCGACGACAATCGCGCCACCGCGGTAGACGTCACGGTCAAGCAGTGAGTGCAGGGTGATGACGGGGTCATCGTGCTTCGTTGCGGGGTGGACGAAGTCGATCACGATGCCCGCTTCCTTGCCTGGGTGCCGGCGCGTGACGCGGCCGACGCGCTGCTGGTAGATCCGCTTGGAGGCGGTCGGTGCAAGGTGCATGCAGATCGTCGCGCGGGGGCTGTTCCAACCCTCGGCGAGGAGTTGGGCGTTGACCAGTACGTCGACCTTGCCCGCCTCGTAGTCGGCGAGGATCTGCGCGAGTTCACGCTTCGGGGTCTCGCCGGACACGGCCTGGGCCTTCATCCCAAATTCCCTAAACGACTCGGCGACGTTGTACGCGTGCTTGACGCCCGCGGTGTAGACGACGCCCGGCAACCCGTTGAAACGGGTCTTGTAGAGGTCGGCGATCGCCATGTTGAACGGCGTCTGGTCGAGCAGCTCGGCCAGCATCTCCTGGTCGAACTCGACATCGACCTCGCCCTTGCGTAGTGGCACCTTGGCGATCGTGCGGACACCCGGGCCCGGCGGAATCCGGATGCAGCGCAATGGCGCGATCACGCCACGACGGGCTGCCTGTGCGAGGTCGAAGCGCGAGGTCTGCGTCGGGAACAGGTCGGTGACGTGACGGGCGATCAGTGCGCCGGTGGCGGTCATCCCGACCCAGATCGGCTTGTCCCACTTGCGGATCTGCGCTGAGGTCTTCTCGCCGAGCGCGGTGTGGGCCTCGTCGCAGATGACGATCGTGTAGGCGTCGGAGATCTTGCCGGCGTTGCGCACGAACCATTGGTAGGTCTCGACGGTGACCGGCCCGTTGGCGGCGTCCTCGCCGATCAGCAGCGGTCCGCACAACCGGTCCTTGTAGCCACGGTCCTTGATCTCGCCGATGAACTGGTCGACGAGGTTGCGGCGGTGGGTCAGGATCAGCACGCCGCCGGTGCGGCTTGCGTCGACGAACCCCATTGCGGCGACCGTCTTGCCGGCGCCTGTCGCGTGTTCGAACCAGAAGCGGCGATCAGCACCCGGGTCGTCCACCCCATCGGCGGGGATGTCCTCGTCGATCTCGTCGGAGTCCTCCCAGTCGAGCGGCTCCTCGTCCTCGGCGACGGCCTCATCGACGACGGCCTCGGTGTCGTCGTCGTCCTCCCCGTCATCATCGTCGTCCAACTCGGGATCGTCCTCGTCCTGATCTTCGTCCTCATCCTCAGACTCGCCGGAGTCGAGCCGGCTAGCCGGCTCCGGCGCGGGAACCGATCCGTTCGAACCAATCAGCTGTTCAGCAGCCAGTAGCGCAGTCAGCGTTCCTGACAGCGCGTCGACCTGGTGGGCGTTCAGCACCGTGCCGTCGGCAAGTTTCGGTTCATCAACCGACAGCACCCGCTCAAGCCCAAGCAGCAGCGAGTATTCGTGGCGCCACTCCAGCGAGGGAACCTTCAGCCCCTGATCGCTCTCCTTCAGCGCGGCGTCAAGCGCGCGGCGACGCGGCGTGCCTGGGGCAAGCGCGTCTTTGAGCGTTTCGCCGTCGTAAACGAACTGCTCTCGTGTGAGCAATTCGGCACGCGCGATCGCAGCCGGATCTGGGAATGGGGTGGGAGCACCCATAAGCGTTAAAGGGGTCGTCTCGAACAGAGGAGTCGCGGATACAGCTGATGCGACTCGGACAGCGGGTCTTGCGTCAGTCGGTAGTCGGTGGCGCTCCAGTAGGAGCGGCCCCCTGCGTCCCGGCCTAGCCAGGAAGATAATGGCTATTTAAGCAGACGGAAGCGTATGACAAGCTCTCGGCGTGGAATCGGGTGTCGCTTCCTCGTCATCTTCGATCGGCGAGTTCGAGATTAGGCGGGTCCGTGAGCAGCGGGAGTTGGATGCTGCGATCGAGCTTCGCTACCAAGTTTTCTGCCTTGAGCAGGGGGTTCCGCGCAGCGAAGAGCGTGACGGACGCGACCACGATGCGCTGCATCTGGTGGCCGTGCGCGGGGAAACAGTGGTCGGCACGTGCCGGCTGGTGTTCGTCGGCTCGACCGTCCAGTTCAGCCGGCTGGCCGTCACGCCCGAGGCGCGCCGGCACGGAATCGCGACGGCGCTGCTGCAAGCTGCCGACGAGGAGACGCTCAAGGGGGGCGCCAATCGGCTGGTGCTGCACGCGCAGACATACGCCCGGGCGCTGTACACGGCGGCGGGGTATCAGCCGCGAGGACACGAGTTCACCGAGGCGGGGATCGAGCATGTCGCGATGGAGAAGCTGCTCGGCGGGCGCCGGCGCTGATGCGGGCGCTTGTCCAGCGGGTCAGCCGTGCCTCGGTGACGGTCGATGGTTCAGTTGTTGCATCGATCGGTGCAGGGTTGTTGGTGCTGCTCGGGGTCAGCGTCGATGACGCGCCGGCCGACGCCGATCGGCTAGCCGAGAAGGTGCGGGCGCTGCGGGTGTTCAGTGACGCCGACGGGCGGATGAACGAGCCGCTCGGCGGGCGGGAGATCCTTTGCGTAAGCCAGTTCACGCTGTACGGCGAGACGACCCGCGGTAACCGCCCTAGTTATGGCGCCGCCGCGCCCGGGGAGCTGGCCGAGCCGCTGTATCAGCTGTTTTGTGAGGCGGCTGATGCTGCGCGTGGCGTGTTCGGAGCACACATGCAGGTCGAGCTTGTCAACGACGGGCCGGTTACGTTGCTGCTGGAAACCCGATAATCGCTCTGATGCGGAAGTACCGATACCTGTTTGACCAGCTGGTCAGGCGTGAGCTGAAGCAGAAGTACAAGGGCACCTTCGTTGGTGTGCTCTGGTACCTCGTCAACCCGCTCGTGCTGATGGGGGTGTACGGGGTGATGCTCGGCTCTCTGTTGCAAACGGTCACCGTGCACGACTACCTGGTGTTCATCCTCTCGGGGCTGCTGGTCTGGTTGTTCTTCTCACAGGGCCTGAACGCGGCGTGCACCTCACTGGTCGATCAGGCTGGGCTGATCGGGAAGGTCGCGTTTCCGCGGGCGACGGTGCCGGCGGCGACGGTTGTCGTTCAGCTGATCCCGATGCTGACGATTCTGATCGTGCTGATTCCGCTGTCGGCGATCCTCCAAGGCACCAGTCTGCTGCCACTGCTGGCACTGCCGCCGCTGCTGATATGCCTATTCGCGTTCACGCTCGGTTTCGCGTTGGTGGCGTCGTCGATGAACGCACATTTCCGCGATGTGCAGCCGATCGTCACCGCTGCGTTGTTGCCTTGGTTCTTCGTCTCCGGCGTTCTGTTCAACCTCGCCAATCTGGCGGGTGCGAACGGTCACGGCCCGCGGCACACGCTCGAGCAGGTGTTGCGTTGGGGCGACCCGATCGCGCCGTTCGTGGTCGCCTTCCGCGCTGTGATCTACAGCGGCGCTTGGCCGTCGGTACCCGTGATTCTTTACGTTGTCGTCGCATCTGGGCTGTCCTTGGCGATCGGCGCGTCGGTGTTCCGGCGGCTGTCGGCCGAGCTGGCGGTGGTGATTTAGATGCCATCGGGAATGCGGGGGAAGGCGGTCGGCCGCGAGCTGAGCAACGGCGAGATCGTGCTCGACGATGCCTGGCGCTCGTTCTCGCCGCGCGGCGACCGTGGGCGCACGCTGAAGGAGGTCGTCGCGGCGATCGGCAAGGGACGCGCGGAGGAGCTGCCGCCGACGCCGGCACTGGCAGGCGTGACGCTGCGGGTCGGGCCTGGGGAGACGCTCGGCATCGTCGGGCGCAACGGGGCCGGCAAGACCTCGACGCTGCGCGTGCTGGCCGGAATCATCCCGCTGCACAGCGGGTTCGCCCAGTGCGGCGGGCGAGTGGCGGCGCTGATCGATCTCAGCTCGGGCTTTGGCCGTGAGTTCAGCGGTCGCGAAAACATCCATCTGACCGCGGCCCTGCACGGGATGGAGCGCGGCGAGGTTGAGGCGCGGATCCCGTCGATCATCGAGTTCTCCGAGCTCGGCCACTTCATCGACGCACCGATCAAGACCTACTCCTCCGGAATGCTGGTGCGGCTCGGGTTCTCAGTCGCCGCCCACCTCGACGCCGACGTCCTGTTGATCGACGAGGTGCTGGCGGTCGGCGACGAGGCGTTTCAGCGCAAGTGCGTGCGCCACATCCGCTCGCGGATTGACGGCGGCACGACGATCGTGCTGGTCTCACACGCGCCGGGGACGATCGAGGCCGTCTGCAGTCGTACCGTGGTACTCGACGCCGGCAAGGTTGCGTTCGATGGTCCGACCGACGAGGGGCTGCGCTACTACCACCGTCTGCTCGGGGTCGAGGATCAAGAACAGGCTGCCGCGCGCCAGGCCAGCGATGCGCCGGTGTGGATTACCCAGGCTGAGCTGCTCGACGCCGACGGGCGGCCGCGCCAGGTGTTCGCTCCGGGCGAGCAGATGCAGGTGGTGGCGGAGTTCGAGACGCGCGCCGTCGCACCCGACATCGAACTGGTCGTTGACGTCCGTGATGGCAACTCGCGTTCTTTGTTCCAGGCCACGCACCGTTTGCCGACAAGTCGTGGCGGTGGACGGTTGGTGATCGATGTGCCGCGGCTGACCTTGCTTGACGGGGACTATGAGGTCCCGTTGGGAATCCACACGCCGGGCGACACTGCGCCGGGGATTGATCGGATGTTGCGCTTCAGTATCGCGGGGGGTGGCGGCGCCGACGGCGTTGTCGATCTGCGCGGGGAGTGGAACTTCGAGGGCACCACGATCGGCGCCGAGGCATGGTCATGAAGGACCCTGAGGAGGCACTCGCCGCGGCTCGCGCGGCTGCGGCGGCTCGTGCGGATGCCGACGGCGCGTCGGATGCGGGAGAGGACTGGCGGCTTGACTCGAGCGTCGACCGCGGCCGGCGGTTGTCAAATTGGGCGATCATCAAACCGGAGCTGATCGAGGTTGGCTCGACGCGCCGCTTCGGTCGTCCGATCACCTGGATCAAGCGCGCGCTGATTCGCCTGCTGTCTCAGTACCTGAACCAGATGGGCGCACAGGAAAGCCGCTTCAACGCTGACGTCGCGGCTCACGTGATCTCACTTGAGGAGCGTGTCCGCAAGCTCGAAGACGAGCTCAAGCGGCGGTCGTCGTGAAGGTCACCCAGCTTCTCTGCGCCGCAGGTCCCGTTGACGCCGTAACCAACCAAGCAATCATCTGCCGCGAGCTGTATCGCGCCTGGGGTTGGAGTGGGAACGACTACGCGCCGGTGATCGCGCCAGGAATGCCGCATGGGACGATCAAACACCTGCACGAGCGTCGCCCCGCGCGCGATGAGGTGGTCGTGCTGCACTACTCCGGCTGGGCCGAGGGCCTTGAGCGTGCGTTTGACGGCAGCCGGCCAAGCCTGCTGATCTCGCACAACATCACCCCGTCACGCTACTTCTGGGAACACGAGCCGGTCCAGGCGGTGCACAACGAGATGGGCCTTGAGCAGCTCGCGCGGCTGATCCGCAGCGCCAGCGTTGTGGCCGGCGTGTCGGAGTACAACGCGCAGCAGCTGCGCGCACTGGGCGCCAGCGACCCGCAGGTGATTCCGATCTTGCTCGACTCCGCACTGCTGGGGCTCCCGGCTTGGGGCACGGGAGCCCCGAGCCCGACCGTTCTGTTTGTCGGGCGACTCGTTCCGCATAAGCGTCAGGACCTCGTGATTAGGGCGTTTGCGCGGTTTCATGCACGCAACCCGGAGGCCCGGCTGGTGCTCGTCGGCGTGCCACTGTCGGATGGCTACAAGGGCGCGCTGGTGGAATTAGCCGAGCGCTTGGCGCCGGGCGCGGTTGAGTTCGAGGATGGGCTCTCTGCGGGGCAGCTGGCCGACCGCTATCTGTCGGCCGGGGTGTTCCTGTGTCTGTCCGAGCACGAGGGGTTTTGCATTCCGCTGCTTGAGGCGATGCACTTCGGTGTGCCGGTGATAGCGCGCGATGCCGGCGCGATCGGCGAGGTTGTCGGCGACGCCGGGGTCCTGGTCGGAGAGGATGACGGGGTTGATGTCGTCGCCGAGCTGTTGGGGTTGGTTACCAGTGATGAGGAGCTGCGTGGCTCGCTTCGTGAGCGTGGCGCTCGGCGGCTCGAGCATTACGACCGTGAGGCCGTCGCAGCACAATTGCGCGGTGTGATTGAGAGTCTTGGGAAATGAACGGCCGCTCGATGTTCACCCGCCGGTTGAGCCGGGTTGGGAATCAGCGCCTGCGTGATCTGCGCGCCCGCGGGGTATCCGGCCGATGGCCGAGCGATCGGCTGATCGGCCAGCTGATCGCCGTTGCCGAATCCGGGACCATGGTCGTGCCGAGCGGCCATGGGCAGGGGCTGAAGTTCGACATGTCGCGGCTGCCGATTTCACACGCCCACTTCGGTTCACTGGCCTACGGCACGCTTGAGAGTGCTGTGCAGGAGGCTTTGGTCCGTCACCTTGGTGAGGGTGGGGTGTTCTATGACATCGGCGCCAACCTCGGGTTCTTCGCGCTGCTTGGCGCGCGGTTTGTCGGTGGTTCTGGGGTCGTGTACGCGTTTGAGGCAGCGCCTGACAACGCCGAGGCGATCGCCGTCAACGCTGCCCTAAATGGGCTTGCGAACGTTGAGGTGATTGGGAAAGCAGTTTCCGATCATGACGGGGTCGGGTCGCTGCAGGTCGTCGATGA
>Ga0302314_10010035_pt1 | contig 16643 bp, 14 predicted proteins | sample III_Palsa_N2_3_FD_200533 | JGI IMG/M metagenome (GOLD analysis project Ga0302314, IMG submission 200533) | Peat permafrost microbial communities from Stordalen Mire near Abisko, Sweden - III_Palsa_N2_3 | ecosystem: Environmental > Terrestrial > Soil > Palsa > Peat permafrost | place: Sweden... | reverse complement strand
GCGCGGAGCGCAAATATTCGGCCGGAAAAAGGTTTCTAATAACAGCAAGAAGTACGCCGTTAGGCCGGGGAACGCTGTGCCAGCTGCTCGCGGAGCGCGTCCTTGCGGACCTTGCCGGAGGCGGTCATGGGGAAGGCGTCGGTGATCAGCCAGCGGATCGGCACCTTGTAGGCGGCGAGCCGGCCACGGCAGAACTCGGCCAGCTCGTCGGCCAGGTCATCGACGGCCGGGTCCGGCCCGGCCGGGCGGATCGCGGCGGCGACGGTCTCGCCGTAGTGCTCGTCGGGGAAACCGAGGACCGAGGCGTCGGCCACGGCCGGGTGGCCGATCAGCACCTCCTCGATCTCGCGCGGGTAGATGTTCTCGCCGCCGCGGATGATCATGTCCTTGATGCGGCCGGCGATCCGCAGGTAACCGCGCTCGTCCATCGAGCCGAGGTCGCCGGTGTGCAGCCAGCCGTCGGCGTCGATGGCGGCGGCGGTCGCCTCGGGCGCGTTCAGGTAGCCGCGCATCACCAGGTAGCCGCGGGTGCAGATCTCACCCACGGCTCCGCAGGCCGCGGTCTCGCCGGTGCGCGGGTCGGCGATGCGCACCTCGGTGTCGGGCAGCGGCCGTCCGACCGTCTCCGCGCGATCGTCAGCGGAATCGGCGCCCGACGCCATCGTGATGGAGCAGCTTGCCTCGGTCTGCGCCAGTGAGATCGAGTAGCACAGCCCGAGCTCCGACTCGATCCGCCGGACCAGGTCGGGCGGGGAGACCGCGCCCCCGCTGATCGCGCGGCGCAGCGACGAGACGTCCCGCCTGCCCAGATCGGGGTGTCCCAGCATCGCGATCATCATCGTCGGCACGCCGAGCAGCAGGGTGGCCCGGTACGTCTCGATCAGCTCGAGCTGCAGGGCGGCGGAGAAACGGGGCATGAGCACGTGCGCCGCTCTGGCCGACACGGCGCCGAGCGTGAACATGACCCCGCCCACATGAAACAGCGGCATCGGGTTGACGAGCAGGTCATCGGGCCCGACGCCAACCGCCTGGAAGGCGAGCCGGGCGTTGTTGGTCAGCGCCCGATGGGTCAGCAGCGCGCCCTTCGGGCGGCCGGTCGTGCCCGACGTGTACAGCAGCTGCGCGACGTCGGACGGGGCGACCGGCGGGAGCGGGGCGTTGCCGACCGCCCTCATCGTGAAATCGTCGCGGTCGCCGAACGAGGTGACCTCGCGCAGCCGGGGCAGCCGACCGCGGACCTTGGCCAGGATCGCGTGCAGATCGGCGCCCCGGTACTCGTCGGCCATGAACAGGCCGTCCGCCTCCGAGTGGCCGAGCACGTACGCCAGCTCGTCGCCTTGGTAGGCCGGATTGACGGTGACCAATGTGAGCCCGGCCAGCGCGGCGGCGAACTCCAGAATGATCCACTCGGGGCTGTTGCCCGCCCAGACCGCAATGCGCTCGCCGGGGGAGAATCGTCGCAGCAGCGCTCGCGCGGCTCGCTCGGCGTCGGCCAGGAGCGCCAGATACGTCCACCGACGGCGCTTGCCGCCGGCGGCGTCGCCGTCGATGAGCGCGATCTTGTCGGGGGCGCGGTAGGCGGCGTCGTGGAGAATGGACCCGATCGTGCTCTCGCGCAACGGCGTGAATGTCTGCGCGGGCCAGTACGCATTGGCCAGCGGAAACTCCGGCATCGCCCCCACCTCTCGCCCGTCCACGAGGCGCCCTGGAGCTGACGTTACCCCGGCCGCGCGAGGACGAGAAGAGCCGAAAGAGCAGGCGGAGCAGCGGTCCGTTCGAACTGACGGTGCATTTGAATTTGACTTGCTGCCCCTGAATTCGGCGGGCTGGCGGTTTAATTTCACTGACGTTATTAATGTGATTGCCGTCGACCCCCGGGGGTGAATCGAATTGGACCGTCGGATTGCGTGTGACGGTCCTGCGCGAAGGCGACGGCCGGTGCGGATGATCAGCCGGTGGCGGATGCGGCCGGCCTCCCGGGTGTGATCGCGCACGGTGCGCGGCCGCCCGAAACCGTCGCCCCCGCCATGGACGCGGGCGCGCGCGGCATGGCAGGCTCAAGATCATCGACGGACGTCAAACGAAGGCACGCTAGGTAAGGACGCGCACCATGACCGTGACCGAATTGGGCAGGCCGGCGACCGGCGAGGACCCGGCCGAGGAGGTGCGGCTGCGCCGCGAGCTGGCCGCCGTCTACCGGCTCATCGCGCATTTTCGGATGACGGACCTGATCTACAACCACATCTCGGTCCGTCTCCCCGGCCCGGAGCACCGTTTCCTCCTCAACCCCTTCGGCCTGCTGTACGAGGAGATCACGGCGTCGAACCTGGTGATCGTGGGACTCGACGGCCAGCTGGTCACCGATGGGCCGTGGAAGGTCAACCCGGCCGGGTTCGTGATTCACAGCGCGATCCACGAGGCGCGCGAGGACGCGCTGTGCGTGCTGCACACCCACACCAAGGCCGGCGGCGCGGTCGCCGCCCACGAGCACGGGCTGCTGCCGCTGAACCAGATGTCACTGCAGTTCTACAACCGCGTCGCCTACCACGACTACGAGGGCATCGCGCTGTCGAACGCGGAGAAGGCGCGGCTGGTCGCGGACCTGGGCGCCAAGCCGGTGATGGTCCTGCGCAACCACGGCCTGCTGACCGTGGGCAAGACGCCCGGCGAGGCGTTCCTGCGGATGTTCTACCTGGAGCGCGCGTGCGAGATCCAGGTCGACGCGCTGGCCGGCGGCGCGCCGATCGTCACCCCGTCGCCGGAGGTCTGCGAGTACACCGCCCGCCAGTTCGAGGGCAGTCCGAGCAACGACGACTACAGCAACGACGACTACAGCAACGACGACGCCCCCAACCTCGCCTGGGACGCCATGCTCCGCCTGGTCGAGCGCCTGTACCCGGACTACAAGGACTGAACGCGATCGCCGAGAAACCCGGCGCACCGCCCGACGGCGGCCGGGTCGTCCTCGTCACCCGGGCCGGCGACGAGGAGATCCTGCCCCGTTTCCAAGCCGCCTTCACGCGGGCGCTCGAGTCCGAGCGGGGCCGGTCCGCCGCCTACGACGTCGACGTCGCCCGCGCAATTCCGGCCGGCCCCGACGTCGTCGGCCTCGCCGTCGCCCCGCCCACCCGGCTGACCGCCAGCCAGGTCGCCGCGCTGCCGGGCCTGCGCATCGTCGCCGTCGCCTCGGCCGGCTACGACCACCTGGATGCCGACGCCCTCGCCGCCGCCGTGGTGCCGATCGCCCACGCCCCCGGCTACTGCGACGTCGAGGTGGCCGACCACGCGATCGCGATGACCCTCGCGCTGCTGCGCAACCTGCACGTCGGCGACCGCTACGTTCGGGCCGGCGGCTGGTCGTCGCGGGCGGTCGGCGCGAAGCGGGTCACCGGCTCGGTGCTCGGCGTCGTCGGCCTCGGCCGGACCGGCGCGCTGGTCGCGCGGCGCGCGGTCGCCCTCGGCCTGCGGGTCATCGCCTGGGCGCCGCGCACCCGGCCGGCCCGGGCCCGGGAGCTCGGCGTCACCCCGGTCGCGACCCTGGGCGAGCTGCTGGCCGCCAGCGACGTGGTGTCGCTGCACGTGCCTCTCACCTCGGAGACCAAGAACCTGATCGACGCCGACGCGCTGGCGCTCATGCGCCCGGACGCGGCGCTGGTCAACTGCGGTCGCGGCGGCCTCGTCGACCTCGGCGCGCTGCGGACCGCGCTGGAGTCCGGCCGCCTGGCGGGCGCCGCGCTCGACGTGCTCGACACCGAGCCGCCGCCGCCCGGCCACCTCGCGTTCACGCTGCCGAGGACGATCATCACCCCGCACCAGGCCTGGCTGTCACCGGAATCGGAGTACGCCGCGTACGAGATGGCGGCGGAGGCGATCGCCGCCGTCCTGTCCGGCCGGCCCCCGCTGCACGTGGTCGAAAAGCGGAAATAACACCCCCGTCATCTCGAACGGACCGGCCCGGCTCTGACCGGAATACGGCTCCTTCCCGCGCGGTTGCCGAGGTCGTGACGGAACTGAATACCGCGGCGAGCGGCCTCCCCCTGACGTTGCTCGACGGGGCCGACGTGTCCCCCCTGTTCTCCCCGGTCAGCGTCGGCGGGCTCAAGCTCCGCAACCGCTTCGCGATGGCGCCGATGACGCGGCAGTTCTCGCCCGACGGGATTCCCGGCGACGACGTCGCGGCCTACTACGGGCGCCGCGCGGCCTCGCTCGGCCTGCTGATCACCGAGGGCACCTACGTGGACGAGTCGGCCGGCAGCTCCAGCCGGGTGCCGAGGTTCTTCGGCGACCAGGCCCTCGACGGCTGGCGGAAGGTCGCGGCGGCGGTGCACGACGAAGGCGGCGCGATCTTCCCGCAGCTCTGGCACCTCGGCGCGCAGCGCCGCCCGGGCAGCCCGCCCTACCCCGATGCGCCGGTCATCAGCCCGTCCGGCCTCGACCCGGCGGGCAACGCGGTCGCCGAACCCGCCACCGTGTCCGAGCTCGACGGCGTCGTGGCCGCGTTCGCCCGCGCCGCCGCCGAGGCCAAGGCGGCCGGGTTCGACGGCGTCGAACTGCACGGTGCCCACGGCTACCTGCTCGACCAGTTCCACTGGCCGGTCACCAACCGGCGGTCCGACCGGTATGGCGGGGCCATGGCCGGCCGGGTGCGGCTCAGCGCCGAGATCGTCGCCGCGGTCCGTGCCGCGACCGGGCCGCACTTCCCGATCGCGTTCCGGTTCTCCCAGTGGAAGGGCGCCGACTACAACGCGCGCATCGCCGAGGACCCGGCCGAGCTCGAGGCGTTCCTCACCCCGCTGGCCGACGCGGGCGTTTCGGTCTTCCACGCCTCCGTCCGCCGCTACTGGCTGCCCGCCTTCGCGGGCTCCGACCGGACCCTGGCCGGCTGGACCAGGCACCTGACCGGCCGGCCGGTGATCACCGTCGGCTCGGTCGGGGTCGCCGCCGCCTTCCGCGGCGCCGAGGAGGCGGCTCAGCCCAGCCTGACCCTCGCCCCGCTGGTCGACCTGCTCGAGCGCGGCGAGTTCGACCTCGTCGCGGTTGGCCGCGCGGTGCTGGCCGACCCCGAGTGGGCCGCCAAGCTCGCCGACGGCCGCCTGTCGGACATCCGCCTCCACGACAAGTCAGCCGACGCGACCCTGTACTGAAGCCGGCCGCTGGGGCGAACCGTTCACGAAAAGTCAAGGGTCAAATCTCAATTATCGATAACGTGCCACCCAGACTCTTTGCTCCCACATTTATCAATTGACTGGACGCGGCGTATAAATTAGGTCATTCTGTTCGCATGAGCGGGCGTTCGCCACGGGACCGCAACCTGGGCATAGTGGCTTACGGAGTGCTGGCTGGAATCCTTGCGACCACCGTGGGGGCATGGGCATCCTCGCCATTCTCGGGCGCGGCTAGGATCGGCGCCTGGATCGGCGTTACCGCCGTGATCTCGCTAGTCCTCGCCTGGTTTGCCGAGGCCGTCGTCGCCATTCTCGCCCGGTGGTTTCAGCACGGGCTCAGCGGTCGCCCCTTCCACGGGTTTGGCGGGCGCTCGCTTTTCCGGTAGCTTCTCGCGTCGCGTCGTCCGGTATCGCTTGGCGATGCCGTGGCCCGCAATGATGGTGCAAATACTCCCGGTCAACACGGAGTACACGAGCGAGTGCCGTACGTTCTGCGCTAGGTCGTAGAACGCGGCTGCGTCGGCGACCTTGAGAACCAGTGCCACCACCACCAACGTGGCAAGTCGGCGCAGATCTGACAGCAGCCCCCAGATGAACTGGAGAATCGGCGGCCACGAACGGGGGCCGAACCGGGGGTCGTGGCCGTCGTTCTGAGGGTCGTCGTGCGTGGCCATCGCGGCTACCCCCTTCCGTTGGGGGCCTGGAGGGTGAGCGGCAACATGTTGCTCTGCTCCAGTCTAGCTCAGTTGCCAATCTCTCGCGAGACCAATACGGAGCAGTCTATCCCCGTGACCAGCACGTTTAGCGTGCTCTAATTCAGAGCAGGTTTTGTGGTACGCTTTTTGGTGCAACGTACGGAGGGTGGGGTTAGGATGTTGAGCAGGAGCCACGGGAGTGCCGTACTAGACAACAAGGTCCTGCAGCCGGCCCTGCAACCGACAGAGGGGCTGTGGGGATTGGCTGAACTGGAAGGTCTCAGCGTCGGCGAGCGAATCAAGGCGCTAAGAGACGAGCGGCACTGGTCCGCTCAGAAACTAGCTGACGTGTGCGCCCGGGCCGGCGCACCATCCCTGACCAGGAGCGCACTGGCCAAGGTGGAGAACAACCTGCGGCGGCTGCGAACCGAGGAGGCGGTGTCGGTCGCCCAGGTTCTCGACGTGCCGCTCGACGACCTGCTTGGCGCAGAAGCCGATCTGCCTGGTCCCGGGGCCGCTGCGGCCGACCATCCGGACAGCCCGAGCGGACCCGAGCAGGTCAGGTCGGCCGCGTCCAGCTTCGAGCCGGTCCACCGGGCGGAAGTCGACGGGCTTGTCGGCAGCCTCGGCAGCGCCGGGGGACAGCGCTTCTGGCTGGTCATCGCGCCGCCCAAGATGGGGAAGACGACGCTGCTGACCCAGCTCGACGATGAGTTGAGCCAGCCGGATCGCGGCTGGGAGACGAGCCTGGTGGACCTCCACGCGGAGTCACCCGATCTGCGAACGGACACGACCGCGCTGCTGGTTCGGTTGTTCTCTCTTGACTCAGCGCAACTCGATGAGGCGGCGACTCATCGCGCGATCGCGCAACGGCTCAGTCGCGGTGGGCGGCGCTTCGTCTGCCTGCTCGACAGCGCAGAGGAGCTGTCGCCGCGGGCGGTGCGGCGGCTGCGCTCGTCACTGGGCGAGGTGTGCCAACTGGTGGAGCAGACCGGGAATCCCGACGTTGAACTCGCGTTCGTCGCCGCCAGCCGCCTCGACGTCGGCTGGCTCGGCTCGGGGTGGCGGCCGCAGCTGTCCGCGCTGACCCTGCCAGAGTTCGGCGTTGACGTGGTCGAGGAGAGGCTGCGAGGTTGGGCCGCCCGCGCAGTCCGGTCCCCGACCGAGCGATTCGACCGCACCGCCGCCCTCGTTCACCGGGTCACGGCCGGGCTGCCGGCCCTGTTGGACCCCGTTCTCGACTGGATACGGGACGAGGAATGGCTCGACCTGCAGCGCCTCGACAGCCCCGAGGTGTTCGAATCGCTGGCCAGCACGTTCATCGATGATGAGCTGCTGGGGCCCGGCAGCCTGTTCCCGGGCGACGACGCGGTGACTCCGGCGCACGGCGACGTGCTCAGGAAGGCGATCAGGTATCTGGTCAGATACCGATTCTTCACCCAGTCGCACGTGCGGCGCCTGCTAGACGGGGATGCGGCGTTCCGTGACAGCCTTGAACGATCGAAGTGGTCGGTGGAGGAGCTCTGGTCCGCCCTCGGCGGCGGCGCACTGCTCGCGCGGCCGCTGCCCCAGCCCTGGCGGGAGTTCCATCCCGCCATCCGCCGGCTGCTATTCCGGCATTTCTACGGCCATGCCGCCGACGGCGCGGCCGCGCATCGGGAAGCCGCGGACTTCATGGGCGTATGGTCGGCGAGCCAGACCGGCCGGGATCAGGTGATGGGCCTGGTCGAAGGCCTCTGGCACACGGCCGCGGCGCTTCGCCTGGCCGACAAGCGCTCCAGCGCCGTCGGTGCGGCGCTGTCCACTGGCGTGGCCGAACTCGCGCGATCGCTGAAAGACACGCTTGGGTTCTCCGCCGATGAACTGCGGGAATACGCGGCCGGTCAAATCCTTTCCGACGCGGAACTGCGGGAGAGCGTCGATGATGACTCCGGGCTGATCGATGAGCTCGTCGAGAAACTGACGGGCCGAGGATAGGGGGCATGGCGGTGGCGGTGGACAATCTCTTCCCCGACTACATTCCTCGCGACGAGGAACGGGAGATCGTGGCGGCGGTCGGCCGCGTTCGCGGCAGCGGCAACAGCGAGGCGGTGCTGCTCTACGGGCCGGGCGGGGTCGGCAAGACCTGGCTGGTACGCGAGCTCCCCGCCCGGCAGGCGACGGCCGACGCGGTGAGCTGGCTGCACCCGATCGACCTCGACGACCACGCCTACTGGCAGCTGCCCGCCCTGCAGGACAATGTGGCCGGGCAGCTCGACCCCCGCGATGAGCACTTCAGCCGGTACACCGAGTACGCGCGCCCGCTGTCCGCCGCCGCCGAGTTCATCACGGCCGAGGTCCAGGCCAGCCGCATCGGCAACGCCAGGCGGATTTTCTTCGAGTGCTACGCGGACTACGTCACCGCGACCGGCAAGACCGTGGTGATCATCTTCGACACCGTCGAGGCGGTCCGGGGCAACCCTCTGCTGACCATGATCACCCAGTGGATGAAGTCGCTGCCCGGCACGCTCTTCATCCTGTCCGGTCGGCCGATGCCGAACGACGGGCGGCCGCGAATCGACGACCCGATCAGGGCCGGGCTGATCGACCCGCACCGGCCAATGCCGGTCGCCCCGGTGGAGCTCGGCGAGTTCAGTCGGCCAGCGGCCGAACAGTACCTGACCGAGAGCCGGGCCACCGCGGGCCTGGACGCCGACGCGCAAACGAAGATCATCCTGCTGACCAGGGGGCATCCGCTCTGGCTGGCACTCGCCGTCGCGGAGCTTGACGACCACGGGCTGCCGCAGGAGGCAGACGTTCCGCTTCACGTCGTCGAGCGGGAGCTCCCGTACCGCGCCGTCGAGACGCCGAGTGGCCGACGGCTGCACAATGACTTCATCCAGCGGCTGCTCGCGCCTTATCAGGAGGCCGATTACTGGCATGAGGGGCTGCGTCGACTGGCCGCCATCCGCCAGGGAGTGGCCGAGCCGGCCTGGCGGGAGCTGATGGCCGATCTCCGACTGCCCGAGAGCGCTCCCGACGAGACCAAGGCATGGGACCAGCTCAAAGAGATCCCCTGGATCAGGAAGCGGGCCAGCGGCACCGCCGTCACGCTGCACGATGCCATGGCGGAGGCCCTGGCCAGGCGGGTCATCCCCCTCCACGACGCGAGCCAGGAGTGGCGCAAGAAGCTCTGGCGGCGGATGGTCGGCAACTGCGACCGGCGGATCGCGGAGGCAACCGCCCGATTCAAGTCCGACCAGGAGAGACTGGAGAGCCGCCGTCAGCTCGTCAGCGATCAGGAGCCGCTGATCACGGAATCGGACCGGCTAGACGCCGAGAAGCGGACGATCGACCAGCTCAAGGTGCAGCGGTTCCACTACCAACTGCTCTGCGACTTCACCGACGGATGCCAGTACTTCCTCGACTCGTTCCGGCAAGCGGAGAAGGACCAGGATCTGCTCTTCCAGGACCTGCTGGCGACGGCGATGCTGCGGTACCTGTCGGTCGACTCCGTGCCGAGCACCTTCGACGGCGTGGACACCGGCGTCATCCGGCAATTCTGCAGTTGGCTGAAGACCGGTGAACAGGCCACCTACCGCGACATCGGCATCGTCCTCGGCCGGTTCCTGATCGCCAGCGGACGCGCCGAGGAGGCCATTGAACTGCTCACGACGCTGCCGTTTGACGGGGCGGACGCGCATCAGCGGAGCAGTCATCTCATTCTGCTCAGCAACGCCTACCTCCGGGTCCACGATGAAGTCGAAAAGGCCCTGCTTTACCTGGACGAGGCGCTGCAGGTCGCCGGGGACTCCGCCCTCAGTTCGAACGAACGCCACCGGCTCCTCGCCGCCGCCTGGAAAGAACGCGGCTTTTACCACCGCAGCGTTGGCCGGTGGCAGTCGGCCAATACCGCCTACGAGCACGCGCTCGACTCGATCATGCTGGTCTCGTTTGCCGATAGGACGGACGACGACCGGGCGGAACTGGCCTCTATCCAGACCAACTGGGCCTACGTCAAGGCGCTGGGCGGCTTCTACCGCGACGGGCTGAGCCTGGTCGGCAGCGCGGTCGCGCTGCGTGAGCGGTTCGGCCTGCGCCGGCAGGCGGCTATCTCCCGCAGCACCGAGGGCGAGGTGTATCGCTACCAGCAGCAGTACCAGAAGGCGTGGGACGCCTACGGGGCGGCCGAGCGCACCTTCGACCAGCTCAGGGACAGCGCCTGGCTCGGCACCATCTACCAGCAGCAGGCGATCTGCCTCTACCAGGCCCACCTGGACGATCTCGTCCTGCAACTGCAGCCGGCCCCCGCCGCGCGGGCGGCCCAGTCTGCGTTGGACCGGCAGCTCGCGCTCGCCCTCGAACTTGCAGAGCGGGCGGTCGCCATTTGCCGCGAGCGGAACATCCGGGCATACCCGTCGGCGCTGAACCGGGCGGGCCGCATCCTCGGTTTCGGCTATCGCGATTACGAGGCGGGGCTGAGCCGGCTCGCGGAGGGAATCGACCAGGGCCGGGTGATGCTGGACGGCTGGTTCTGGCTGGCGAACATGGTCGAGTACGCGGAACTGGCCTATCGCGCCTGGGTGGCGACTGCGCGTCCCGACCTCCGCGAGGCGATCACCGGCAATGAGGAGCAGTTCGTCCGGGCGACGGCGGTCTACACCTTCCCGGACCTGGAAGGCCGGTGGGAGATCGTTCGCGGGCACCTGGCCGTGCGCGAGTGGGGGAAGCGGGTCGACGACCGCGACGACCACCTCCTGGACAAGGCGCTGGAGTATTACACCCAGGGCTTCCGGCATATCGCCGACCGCGGTTTTGTCGGCTCTTCCGGGAGCAATGTTGTCCCCGGTGCTTTTGTGACGTTTGGTGAATTGTTCCGCCTGCTTCCCGCGGACGTCCAGGCGCACTGGCTCGATCATTTCCGGATTGCCTGGAGCGGATCCCAGCCGGGATCGACGATGCTGCTTGCGCAGCTCGAGCGGTTGTTCTGAGCGAAAGCAGACACGCTATTCCAGCAAAACCGACAAAATACGTATATGATGACGCCGGGGAAAGGCGTCAGCCATGGGGCAAATGCAACCGCGACAGCGTGCTGTCGCCGTTTCCGCTTTCGATCTTCCGGAATCCGGTCAGCTTCTGGTCTACGGCTGCGAGGATTGCGCCTGCCCGGTGAGCGTGGCGGATCCCGGTCATGCCCGTCACGCCGACCGGTCGGCGACGAGCCAGGCGGGGGCAGGCGATCGCTGGATCCGGGCCGGGGACGCCAGGGAGCTCGCGATCGATGAGGGGCACTGGGCGGCGTTCAACCCGGCTGGCGACGGTGGCGTTGTCGTCCTCAACGCGCCCGCACGCGAAGTACTGCGCTGCTTCGACAACCCGGCAACTCAGGCCCAGGCCCAGGCGGCCGCGCCGGACAGCCCGGACGACATCGACGCGGTCGTCAGCCGGCTGCGCCGGGCCGGCATCATCCATCCGGTCGGCCAGCCTGCCCGGCCAGCTTTCGGCGAGTCCGCCACCCTGACCGCCTGGCTGCACGTGAGCAACGCCTGCAACCTGCGCTGCCCCTACTGCTACGTGCACAAGTCGGCGGCCGGGATGGACTCCCGGGTCGGCCGGGCCTCGGTCGACGCCCTCATCGGCTCCGCGCTGGCCCACGGGTTCACCACGGTCAAGCTCAAGTACGCGGGCGGCGAGGCGAGCCTGAACAAGAAGCTGGTTCTCGAACTGGATGCCTACGCCAGGGAGCGGGCGGCCGCCCACGGGCTCGAGCTGCAGGCGGTGCTGCTCAGCAACGGGGTGGCCCTGCGCCCTGCCTTCATCGAGGCGCTCAAGGCGGCGGGCGTGCGGATCATGATCTCGCTGGACGGAGTCGGCGCCGCCCACGACGCCCAGCGCCCTTTCGTGAACGGGCGGCCGTCCTTCCGGTACGTCGAGGCGACGATCGACCAGCTCCTTGACCAGGGCCACCCGCCGCACCTGTCGATCACCATCACCAGCAGGAACGCGTCCGGTGTGGCCGACGCGGTGCGGTTCGCGCTGGACCGGGGGCTCACCTTCAGCCTCAATTTCTTCCGCGACAACGAGTGCGCGGCCGACGTCGCCGACCTCCGCTTCACCGAGACCGAGCTGATCGAGGGCCTGCTGGCCGCCTTCGCGGTCATCAGGGAGCGGCCGCCGGCGTGGAGCGTGCTCGGCTCGATCCTGGACCGGGGACAGCTTCTCCAGCCGCGACAGCGCCCCTGCGGCGTCGGCCAGGACTACGTGGTCATCGACCACGAGGGCAAGGTCGCGAAGTGTCACATGGAGGTGGAGCGGACGCTCGGCGATGTCTTCCGCGACGATCCGCTGCAGTTGGTGCGGCGCGACACCTCCACCACGCTGAACCTCCTGGTAGACGAGAAGGAGGGCTGCCGCGACTGCTCGTGGCGTTACTGGTGCTCGGGCGGCTGCCCGGTCGCCACCTTCGCGGCCACCGGGCGGTACGACGTGAAGTCCCCGAACTGCGGTATCTATAAGGCGATCTACCCGGAGGCCCTCAAGCTTGAGGGCCTCCGGCTACTGAGGTACGCCGGGCGGTAGCTCAGACGAGCGGCCTAGCTAGGGCTGCCGTTGCGAACCAGGGTCGGCGAGCCGCGGCTGTCGGATTCGCCACAGCCGCGTGCGTAATAGTGGTGAGCGGCCCGATCGCGGCTCGATAGCGTTGACAGCGACAGCCGATCAGGAGGAACGATGGCTTTCTTGTCCGTGATGCCCAACCTGTACGTGTCCGACGTGGAGCGGGCGGCCGCCTTCTACCGCGACCTCCTCGGCGGCGTCGAGACCTTCCGGCTGCCCGCCGAAGGTCCGGCCGAGCACGTCGAGCTGCGCCTCGGCGACGTCGTCATCGCGCTGAGCGCCGCCGCGGTCGTGCCCGACCTGGGACTACCGACACCGACCCCCGGCCACCCGCTGGAGCTTGTGGTCTGGTGCGACTCGACCGACGACGCGGTCGCGGCTCTGCGCGCGGCGGGCGTGCGGGTGCTGGTCGAGCCCAGCAGCGGCCACGTCTCCGGCCACCGCCGTGCCTACGTCGCCGATCCCGACGGGAACTGGCTCGCCCTGGTCAGCAAGGCCAGGCCGTAGCGCGCGCCTTCACCGCGTTCGGTGGGTGCGGCGTGCCCACCCCTCTCGCACGCCGCACTCCGGGGGCCGGCCGTGGCAGCAGCCGACCGCGCCTCAATGGTCACACGGCACCTGCGGCCGGCACGAGTCCAAATAACCGACACTTTCCCCGGGACCTGACAAATACCGGTCACGGGGTCGCGCCGAGGCGGGCGAACTCCCGGTGCAGCGGCGGCATCGCGGCCGGCAGGGCGTCGAGGGCGAACAGCCGGGCCTCGAGGATCTCGCTCTGCTGCAGCGTGAGGCCGTCGAGGCCGCCGACGAGGACGGCCTCGTAGTAGACCTCGGCCCGGTACCGGTCGCCGACCCGGACCTCGATCAGCGAGCCGACGCTGACCGTCAGCCCGGTCTCCTCGCGGACCTCGCGGACGACCGTCTCGGTGAACTGCTCGCCGCGCTTGGCGAACCCGCCCGGGAACCCCCACTGCATGTCCTGCGGCCAGAGCCGGTGCCGCAGCAGCAGCAGCCGCCCGTCGTCGGCGCGGACGACCCCGGTGACGCCGACGCTGAACGTCGCGTGCAGCACCCAGGCGAGCCAGCCCTGCAGGGGACCCGCGAGCCGCCATGCGCGCGCCAACAGTTCGTCCATAAGCCCCAACCGTAGGGCACCTCGGCCCGGCGCGCGGGGTCAGACGTCGGGCTGCTTCCGGTACACGGCCACCTGGCTGGCGGAGTCGGCCGCGAACGGCGAGCGGTCCCAGCCGGCCCAGCGGTGCTCAAGGCGGAGGCCGGCCAGCCGGGCCATCAGGTCGAGTTCGGACGGCCAGACGTAGCGGTACTGCCCGGAGCCCTGGACCCAGCGGCCGTCGATCAGCGTCCAGTGGTGCGACGACAGCAGCTGGCCAACCGGGTCGTCGTGCGTGTCGATGCCGACGTGGCGGGGCGAGAGGTCGAAGACCCGGCCCTGCTCACCCGACGGCAGGCCGGTCAGCGACGGGACCTCGACCTCGACCACGAACCGGCCGCCCGGAGCGAGGTGCGCGGCCGCGTTGGCGAACACCGCGACCTGCTCGTCCTGGCTGGTGACGTTCTCGATCGTGTTGAACACCAGGTAGACGAGGGAGAACGCGCCGGCCACGCGGGCGGTAGTCATGTCGCCGATCGTCACCGGGACCGCGTCGGCGCCCGGCTTGGCCCGGAGCTGCTCGGCCATCGGCGGTGACAGCTCGATCCCGCTGACCGGCACGCCGCGGGCGCTGAGCGGCAGCGCCACCCGTCCGGTGCCGACGGCGAACTCGAGCGCCGGCCCATCGCCCGCAAGCGCCGCCAGCACGTCCACGCACGGGTCGAGCAGGGCCGGGGAGAACATCTCCGGGCTCTCCGCGTCGTAGGTCGCCGCGGCCTCCGCTCCCCACACGTCAGATGCCATGGCCGCCATCCTGCCGGGCCGCGCCGGCCTCGGTCGACTGATTTTCGCGCGCTACACTCCCGCAGGTGAAGCACGCAATCGACGTGGGGCCGTTCGACGAGCTGGCCGACCCCCGGGTGCTGGCCGACCTGGCGGCGGCGGCCGAGGAACGGGGCTGGGACGGCTTCTTCGTCTGGGACCACATCGCGTACCGCCCGCCGGTGCGGGCCGTGGCCGATCCGTGGGTGGCGCTGGCGGCGGTGGCGTCCGCCACCAGCCGTCTGCGGATCGGGCCGATGGTGACCCCGCTGTCGCGCCGCCGCGTGCACAAGCTGGCCCGGGAGACGGTGACGCTTGACCTGCTGAGCTCGGGCCGCCTCACCCTCGGGGTCGGCCTCGGCAGCGCCAGGAACGGCGAGTTCGGACCGTTCGGCGAGGTCGACGATCCGCGCGAGCGGGCCGCGCTGCTCGACGCGGGCCTGGAGGAACTGACCAGGTACTGGGCCGGGGAGTTCCAGCCGGTCCCGGTCCAGCGGCCCAGGATCCCGGTCTGGGTGGCGGGCGAGTGGCCGAACCGGCGGCCGGTGCGCCGGGCGCTGCGCTGGGACGGGCTGTACCCGATCGGGCTGCCCGGCCCGGAGGCGCTGGCCGACCTGGTCGGCGAGATCGCCCAGGCGCGCCCGGCCGGCGATCCGTTCGACGTGGTCGTGGACCTGCCGCCGGGCGACGACCCGGACCCGTGGGCGCGGGCGGGCGCGACCTGGTCCGTCACCGATGTCGGCAGCCACCCCGGCCTGGCCCGGATGCGCGAGGTCATCGAGGCCGGGCCCGCCCGGGCCTAGCTGTCGACCTGCGGGGGCTCGGTGCGGGTGCGCTTGAGCTCGAAGAAGTACGGGTTGGCGGCGAGCATCAGCGCGCCGTCGAACATCCGCAGCGCTTCCTCGCCGCGCGGCACCCGGGTGATCACCGGGCCGAAGAACGCCACCCCGTCGATGTGGATGGTCGGGGTGCCGACCTCGTCGCCGACCGGGTCCATGCCGCGGTGGTGTGACTCCTTGAGCGCGGTGTCGTACTCGGTGGAGTCGGCCGCGTCGGCTAGGGCCGGGTCGAGGCCGCACTCGGTCAGCGCCTCGACGTAGAGCTCGCGGTCGAAGTCGCGCTTCTCGATGTGCCGCTTGGTGCCGAGCGCGGTGTACAGGTCGCGCAGCGCGCCGGTGCCGTACTTCTGCTCGACCGCGATGCAGACCCGGACCGGGCCCCAGCCCTTGGCCAGGAGCTCCTTGTACTGCTCGGGGAGGCCCTCACGGCCGGAGTTGAGCACCGACAGCGACATGACCCGGAAGGACAGGTCGATGTCGCGTTCCTTCTCCACCTCGAGGATCCAGCGCGAGCTGACCCAGGCGAACGGGCAGAGCGGATCGAAGTAGAAGTCGACGACGGGCTTCGTGGCGGGAGTAGCTGTCATGTCACCAATTCTAGTCCGCCGCCGCCGACCCGCGAAAAGCGCGTCGGCGACGCTTGCGAGCGACCTGCTGGCGCTGCTCAGCGAGGAGCCGAAGTACGGCCTCCAGCTCCGCGGGGAGTTCGAGGCGCACACCGGCGAGGTGTGGCCGCTGGACGTCGGCCAGGTCTACACGACGCTGCAGCGGCTCGAACGGGGCGGCCTGGTCGCCGCGGTCGGCGACGAAGAGTCGGCCGAGCCGGGCCCGCAGGCCGACCAGACCGCCACTCCGGCTGGGCCGGAATCCCTGCTGGAGACGCCGTCACGAGCACGCTGGCCGACGAGCGCCAGGAGCGGGTCCGCGAGCCCGTCGACCCAGGGCGGGCGCCCGCCGCCAGGCGCGCCCTGCTGCACTGGGGGCTACGGCTGCTGCGCCGCGAATGGAAGCAGCGGGTCATCATCGTCGTGCTGATCGCGGTCGCGACGGCGGCGATGATCCTCGGCACCAACGTCGCCTCGGCCACCCCCGGCACCCCGAACGCCAGCGTCGACGGCACCCTCCTCCACCCTCATCATCCTGAACGGGAGCACCCCGCACCTGGCGGCCGACATTGCCAAGATCAGCAAGGCCTACGGCCCGGCCAGCGTCGTCGCCGACCAGTCGCTGCCGACCGGCATCGCCGGCGGCGCCGACCTGCGCGCCCAGAACCCGAACGCCCCGTACACGGGGCCGCTGCTCTCGCTCGACTCCGGCCGCTACCCGACCCAGGCCGGCCAGGTCGCCGTCACCTCCGGCCTCGCGCAGCTCTACGGTGCGCCGCCAGGACGTGTCAGCCATGCCAGCGACACCAAAC
>Ga0302314_10010031_pt1 | contig 16645 bp, 13 predicted proteins | sample III_Palsa_N2_3_FD_200533 | JGI IMG/M metagenome (GOLD analysis project Ga0302314, IMG submission 200533) | Peat permafrost microbial communities from Stordalen Mire near Abisko, Sweden - III_Palsa_N2_3 | ecosystem: Environmental > Terrestrial > Soil > Palsa > Peat permafrost | place: Sweden... | reverse complement strand
GACCCGCCCACGTCTTCGGCCACGAGCATTACGCCGAGCACCTGGAGGGCCTGGCCTGCGCCGGTGTCCCCATTCACGATCCGGTCTCGGGCAAGACGGTCGGCGTCATCGACCTGACCTGCTGGCGCAAGAACGCCGATCCGCTGCTGATATCCCTGGTCAAGTCCACCGCCGACCAGATCACCCAGGCCCTGCTGGCCGCGGGCAGCAGCCGGGATCTGCACCTGCTCCAGGAGTACGTGCGGGCCTGCCGGCGGACCGGCGGCATCGTGCTGGCCCTCGGCAACGACGTCGTCATGCTGAACGACCACGCCCGCCGGGTACTCGACCCGGGCGACCAGTCCGCCCTGATCGGCCACGCCACCGAGGCGCTGGTCAGAAACCATCCGGGCGCGGTCTCGGTCGACCTGCCCAGTGGCGCCACCGCCCGGATGTTCTGCCGGCGGATCTCGGGGGACAGCCCGTTCGCCGACGGCGTGGTCCACGTGAAGCTCGTCGCGGCGGCCGCCGCCGTACCCGAGGCGCCGGCCCCGAGGTCGGCCATGCACCTGCCCGGCGTGGTCGGCAGCGGCGTGCTGTGGCTGCGCGCGTGCCGCGAGGCGGAGACCCTCTACGATTCCTCCGACTGGATGACGCTGGAGGGCGAGACCGGGGTCGGCAAGCTGGCCCTGGCCCGTGCCGTGCACCAGCGACGGAACCCGGCCGCGCCGTTCCACGTGCTCGACGCGGATTCAGCCTGCCAGGACTGGCTCACCAACGCCCGCCGCGAGCTGCTCGATGGCTCGGGCATGCTGGTGATCCGGCACGTTGACGTGCTCACCGCCCGGCAGATGCATTCGCTGGCCAGCGCGCTGCAGGAGGCGCGGAACGGCCAGCGCAAGGAAGGGCAGGAGAGCGAAGAAGGCGCGCAGGGCAAAGCAGGCGCCGATGAGCTGCGGGTGGCCATCACGCTGAACCGCAAGGCTGCGGTCGCCGACCTGACCAGGCTGCTCCGGTTCTTCCAGGGCACGGTGGAGCTCCCGCCGCTGCGCCATCACATTGAGGACCTGCACGAGCTGGTGCCGTTCTTCTTGGCCCGGCTTTCTCAGCAGGGCCGCCTGACCTGCTCGCCGGAGGCGATGCAGCTGCTGCTACGGCACAACTGGCCGGGCAACACCGAGCAGCTGTGGCAGGTGCTCAAGCAGGTCGTGCAGCGCCGCCGGGCGGGCGTGATCATGCCGAAGGACCTGCCGCCCGAGTGCTGGACGGTGAGCCGCAGGCTGCTGTCGCCGCTGGAGTCGATCGAGCGGGACGCGATCGTGCAGAGCCTGCAGGATCACGACGGCAACAAGGTCCGGGCGGCCGAGGCGCTCGGCATGTCGCGCGCGACCATCTACCGCAAGATCCATGAATACGGAATCGTGACCGCGATCAGCTGAACCGCTGACCCCCGGAAGGGGGGCCTGGTTCAAAGTGAGAACACATGTGTCCGGCTCCGGACGTAGGGATGCAGTGAGCCCGCATTCGCGGGGCGCTCTCAACGAAGGAGCGAAACAATGACCACTGTTGATGCGACCGCCGGCGAATCCGGCCGGTCAAGTGCCCCCGTCGCCGAAGCCGCCGCGGCGCCCGTGGTCGGACCGATGGCGGGTGACCCGGCCATGCTGGGCCTGGGCAGCTTCATCGTCGGTTCGGTCGCCCTCGGCCTGGCGCTGGTCGGCGTCGTCCCGGCCGGAGTTCTCGGTGCCCCCCTGGCCATCATCCTGGCGGCCACGGCCCTGGGCCTCCTGCTGGCCGCGATCTGGGCCGCGGCCGTCGGCCAGAGCGCGGTAGCCGCCATATTCGGGATCTTCGGCACCTTCTGGCTGAGCTACGCGGTCCTCGTGCTCGGCCTTGACCACAACTGGTTCGCCATCACCGTCACCGCGGTACTCGCCACGGTCAAGCTGTTCCTGATCGCCTGGCTGGTCGCCATCGTGATGCTGACCCTGGCCACGCTGCGGCTGCCGTCCAGCTTCAGCGTGCTGTTCGTGCTCGTCGACCTCGCGCTGCTGCTCCTGCTGCTCGGCTACGAGAACGCGTCGCCGTTGGGCGTGCCGTCGTCCGGCCTGATCAAGACCGCCGGCTACGTCGTGCTGGTGTTCTCCGCCCTCGGCGTGTACCTGTTCTTCGACGCGGCGTCAGCCGGCACCGGAGGCAAGGCGCTCCCGCTCGGCAAGCCCCTGCTGCACGGCTAGGCTGGCTGGAGGTTCAGCTCCGGCGCGGGGCGGGTGCCCCCGCATCCACCCCGTGCCCGGCGGCCCATCTTTCAATTCTCTGAACGGGCGGTGGTACAGCTGCCCGCAACCGCCACCGCAGGAGACCAGGTTGAGCCGGGTAGACGTCGATGGGGTCGGTATTGAATACGAGGTCACCGGGGCCGGACGGCCGGTCGTGCTGCTGCACGGTTTCCCGGACTCTGGCCGGCTCTGGCGGTACCAGGTCCCGGCGCTGGCCGACGCGGGATTCCAGGTGGTCGTCCCCGACCTGCGCGGCTACGGGCGCTCGGGAAAGCCCGAGGCCATCGAGGCGTACTCGCTCTCGCACCTGGCCGCCGACGTGCTGGCCATCCTGGCCCGGGAGAAGATCGCTGCCGCCCACCTGGTCGGCCACGACTGGGGCGCCGCCCTGGCCTGGGGGATCGCTTCCCTCGTGCCCGGCCACGTCGACCACCTGGCCGTTCTGTCGGTCGGCCACCCGGCCACCTTCCGCCGCACGGCGCGGCAGCGCGAGAAATCGTGGTACATGCTGCTGTTCCAGTTCGCCGGGATCGCCGAGCGCTGGCTGAGCCAGGACGACTGGGCCAACTTCCGGAACTGGGCCGCGCACCCCGACGCCGACCAGGTGATCGCTGAGCTGGAGGCGAACGGTTCGCTCACGCCTGGCCTGAACTGGTACCGGGCCAACGTTCGACCCGAATCCTGGGTGCAGCCGCCGGTCAAGCTGCCGCCCGTGCAGGCGCCGACGATGGGCGTGTGGAGCACGGGAGACATCGCCCTCACCGAGATCCAGATGACCGACTCCGCCGAGAACGTGGCGGGCCCGTGGCGGTACGAGCGCCTGGACGGCCCTGGCCACTGGATGCAGCTGGACGCACCGGACCAGGTGACCGCGCTGTTGCTCGACTTCCTGCCCCGCTAGGGCCCGGCTTCACCGCGACCAGGCCACCTCCGGCTCCCCGGAACTCTTACGCACGGCCAGTAACCGTAACGTTCTCGGAGCGTTTCGCGCTTGACAGGGGCTAACGTCGTGGCCGTGACCGAAGCTAACAACGAGGAGCCGGGCCGGTGGCAGACGTTCGGCGAGCGCGAGATCTACGCCAGTCCGTGGGTCTGGCTGGGGCAGGTCGACGTCGGGCTGCCGGACGGCGGCCGGTACTGGCATCACGTGGTCCGGCTTCCCCCCGTGGTGATGATGGTCCTGGTGGACGAGGCGAACCGGGCCTTGCTGCTGTGGCGTCACCGGTTCGTCCAGGATCGGTGGGGCTGGGAGCTGCCCGGCGGCCTGGTGGATGAGGGTGAGGAGCCAGTGCAGGCCGCGATCAGGGAGCTGGCCGAGGAGACCGGCTACCGGGCCCTGGCGGTGGAGCCCCTGATCGCGTTTCAGCCCAGGTCAGGGACGGTCGAGTCGCAGCATTTCATCTTCGTCGGCCACCGGCCAGAGCGCATCGGCGATCCCACCGAGGTCAACGAGTCCACCCGGCTGGAGTGGGTGCCGCTGGAGTCGGTGCCCGAGCTGATCGACTCGGGCACCATGTGGGACGCCGGGACGCAGCTGGCCCTGCTCCGTCAGCTGATGAGCAGCCGCCCATCCGCCTAAGCGGCGACGGGTCCGGGTGGTGTCGGGGCCGCCCGGATGAGGGACGGCGTCAGCGCGACCATCGCCTCGCGCACGGGCTCAAGACCGGGGCGGGCCGTGATGATCCGGACGATGGTCTCGTCCAGGCCGGCGCTCAGCCGGGCGAAGGCGGCCGGCGCCGACGCGGCGGGGCCGTAATAGCCAACCGCATGCAACAGGTCGTCCGGGGCGGCGGCCACGAGCTCGGGCAGGGCCGCGCCCTTGTCCCGCCGCTCCTCCAGCTCGGTCAGCTCCTCGTCGAACCCCATCTGAGCGAACAGGCCCCGGTAGCCGGCGTTCTGCGGGCTGCCAGGTCGCCCCATGGCGTAGCCGAGCACCTGCGCTCCCAGGGCCTGCCGCGCCGCGGCCACGTCGTCGTCGATACAGACCCGGATGTACATGGTCATCGGGACCGAACCCGGCTCGCGGCCGGCCCGCGTGACGCCCTCGTCGACCCGCGCCCGGCTGACCGCAATGCGCGCGGGCGTCGCCCAGTTGAGCAGCGCACCGTCGGCGACCTCGCCCGCGAGCCTGAGCATCTGCGGGCCGAGCGCGGCCAGGTACACCGGGGCAGGCGGCAGGTCCGTTACTCCGAGTGAGGCCGACCGGGGCCAGCCCAGCGAGCCCGCTCCGATGGCGTCCGAGCCGGCTGTGACCTCCTCGCCCGCCAGCAGCGCGCGGACGCCGACGACGTACTCGCGCATCACCGCGATCGGCCGGTTCGCAACGCCCACTGAGGCCCAGAATTCCGGCCCGTAGCCCCCCGTACCCAGGCCGAGAACGAATCGCCCGGAGGACAGCTGAGCCAGCGTGGCCGCCTGCGCCGCGAGGCCCAGCGGGGTCCACATCCGCACCGCCGGCACGACGGAGATCCCCGTCCGCAGCGCGGTGTCCTGCGTCCACGCCGCGCAGACGTGAAACGAGTCCGGCACGCCCCCGGCCGGGGTCCACAGGCTCTCGAATCCCAACTGCCCGGCGTCGCGCGCCGCCGTGCGCAGCTGCGCGAACGGCAGGCCGAGCCGGGCATCAAGTCCTACGCCAATCAGCATGAGGGAAGTTTGACATCCTCTCCCGCCTGAGGTGAGGGCGGGGGATTTCAGCTACTGCGCCGGTTGGAGCAGCAGGTGAGGTTCGCGGTTCACAGGCCGGGTAACCCCGTCGCCTCCGCGCGCAGTCACGGCGTGCCCCGCCGCGATGTTAATGGCCGCGTTCACGTCAGCATGGCCGGCGAAACCGCAGGCCGTGCACACGAAGCGCGCTTGACTCTCGCGCGACTCCGGGTCCACGTGCCCACACGCCGAGCACCGCTGGCTCGTGGTGTGCGGCTTGACCTTCTCCACCCGGCCGGGCGCCTTGTCCTCTAGCCGGCGAACCAGCAGGCCCCAACCCGACCGTAGGATCTCCCGGTTCAGCCCGGCCTTCTGCCGCACGTTCCGGCCCGGATTCCCGGCCGTCCCCTTCGCCGAGCGGGTCATATCCGTGATGCGCAGGTCCTCGACCCTGATCAGGCCGAACTGGCGGGCGATGCCGGTGGAGGTCTTCGCGGCCCAGTCCTTGCGTGCGTCGGCCTCGCGGGCCCGCAGCCGGGCCGCGGCCCGCTTGACCCGGACCCGCCGGTTCGACCCCGGCCGGGCGCGGGCAAGCCGGCGCTGCAGGCGCCGCAGCCGCCGCCGGCGCCCCGCGCTGAGCCCCGGCACCGTCAGCATCTCCCCCGTCGACAGCGCCACGCTGACGGCCACTCCCCGGTCCATGCCGACGGTTTCCCCGTGAGCTGGACCAGGGATCGGCTCCGGGATCACGGCGAAGGCGACGTGCCAGCGGCCGGCGCGGTCACGCGTGATGCGGTACGACTTCACGCCGGGGGGCACGGGGCGGGACCAGCGGAACCGAACCCACCCCGCCTTCGGGACGCGCACCTCAGCAACGTGGCGGGACAGGCGGCGCACGTCACCGGGCCTGAGCGCCACGACCCGGAACCCTTCGTCCCGGCTGGCCTTGCGCCACGACGGGCGGCCATGCGTGCCGCGGAAGTAATTCGCCTTGGCCTGGGCGAAGTCGCGCAGGGCCTGCTGCTGGACCATCTGGGAGCCGGCGGCCAGCCACGGGTGTTCCGCGCGGGCGACGGTGAGCTGTCGGCACTGCTCCAGGTAGCCCGGAGCGCTCTTGCGGCCCGGGCGCCAGTGCAGGTGCTGCTCGACCGCGAGGTTCCACACGAACCGGGCGTGGGCGCAGTGCTCCCGCAGCATCGCCTGCTGGGCGGGAGAGGGGAGCACACGGTACCGAGACATACGAACATACTAGCGAACTACACCGACATTTCCCGGGAGGTGAAGCGGCGTTTCCTCCCCGGCTTTATGGCCGGGGTCTCTAACCCGCGATCCTGATGGCTCGACCCATCAGCGACTCGCTGATGGGATCGGCGGAGCCCACCTCGGCCGCCGGATGAGGCAGAACGGATGACCGGCCGGGTCCGCGTAGACGCCTTCGCCGCTGAGCTTCGTCGCGCCGAGCTCCAGGACGCGTGGGCCTGAGGTGGCCACGTCCTCCACCATGACGTCGAAATGCACCTGCTGCGAACTAGCCGGATCAGGCCAGGCCGGCGGCTGGTGATCAGGGGCAAGCTGGAAGGCCAGGCCGGATGACGTGTCGTTGGCCGCGACCACCACGAAGTCATCGCTTTGGTAGGTGACCGGCAGTCCCAGCAGTTCGGAGTAGAAGGTCGCGAGCGCCATCGGAGCCGGGCAGTCCATGATCACGTGATGCAGTCGTCCGATCATGGCAGCATGCTGACAGACCCCGTTAGCCATCGCTGGAACCAGGCCACCATCCGATGGCACGTCTCCTTATTAAGCTCTGGGGTCAGGAAGTGCCCGACGCCTGAATACTCGATGTACTGGATTCTGTCCGGCTCCTGCGCGTACCACGGCTCAAGCTTGGCGTGAAAGTCGCGGATAGGTCCGGCCGGAACGTATTCGTCGTACTCCGCGGCCTGCGACAGGACCGCGGCAGGAAAGAACCGGTCCGGGTGGTGATGCGGGCTGTGCGCCCGCGGCAGGGTCCATTCCGGTGAGCCCACGACGGATGCTGCCACCCGCACGCGGGTGTCGGCGAGAACAGACGCGTAGGCCACGTTGCCGCCCAGGGAGCGACCACCGATGCCGATCCGGTCTTCCCGGGCCCAGCCGCGGGTCAGGAGGTCATCGATGATCGACGGCACCTCGGCGGCGGTGTCGTCTATAAGCCTCAGGAAGTCGGTTTCGGTCGCATCGAACTGCTTATCCCAGCGCTCGTCGTTGAAGATCACGTCGAAATCGGGATACCGACGTTCGCCGTGGCCCACCGCATCCAGGCTCACCGCGAGAAAACCAGCCTCAGCAAGCCCGGTGCTATAAGGCTCAACTCGCTCCTTTGCCCCCGCGAAACCGTGGTAAAGGAGCACCGTGCCATGTCCCATCGCCAGCTCCGGCGAACCGCGGTACCTCAGCAGCGCCGGCACACCAGCAATGGCCTCAGCCGACCTGGCTATAGCCGTCATGGCGTCAGCGAATCAGCTAACCGCGCACGGGAACAACTGAATATCTGTACCGGACGCGTCCGAGCAACAAATCCAGGGCCCTTCCGATGCGATGGCTGCGGGCCGCTTTCCTCATATGGGGTAGCGGGTTGGTTCTGTGGTGTACTGCCGTCCTGATGGGGCGGTTCTGCGGAAGGTTCCCGGGGTGATCTGCTCCACTTTCCACTTCGGGTGCTGCTTGAGCCGGTGGTCGTGGCGGCAGGTAGGCCCGCCATTACACAGGCATGTCCGGCCTCCCGCTTCGTACGGGATATTGTGCTCAAAGTCGGCCTGGGTGGAAGGGCGCCGACAGGTCGGCCCGGTGCAGGTGGCATGGCGGATCTGGGCCAGGTGCCGGAGCTTGCCCCCGGGGTCGTGACCGCGGGCCTCGAATCGGTGATCGCAGGTGTCGATGGCGATCGGGTCGAATGCGATCAGCAGGTCCGGCCGCCCGGGCACCCCGGTGGACAGCCGCCAGGTCCCGTAGCCGCCGGGGGGCCCGTCATCGCCGGAGGCGGTGAAGGTGAACCCCGGCCTGGAGTCGGCACCGGGTCCGCCGGGCGGGTCGTGGCCGCCGGGCGGGTCGTGGCCGCCGGGCGGGTCGTGGCCGCCGGGCGGGTCGTGGCCGGTGGTGCGGGTGTGGTTTTTGGGTGCGGGTCTGGCGCAGCCGTGGCCGATGGCGTGGCCTTGCTGGTCGGTGACGGTGACGCAGTACGAGGTCTGGGGGTTGGCGGCGGCGGCGTGGGCGAGGTCGCGGGCCAGCGCCGGGTCGACGGGGCCCAGGCCGGCCATCTCGGCGGGCCGTTCGGCCAGGTCCAGCAGGGTGGCCAGCGGGATGGTCAGGTGCAGTCGGCCGGCGAACCCGGTCGGGAGCACACCCGGCGTCGGCGGGATACCCGGCCCGGCCGGGGCTGGCGGGCCTGACCCGCCGTCGCCCGGCCCATGCGGGCCCTCACCATCTGACCCGCCCTGCGGGCCGCCTGGCCTGCCGTCCGGGTCGCCGGGGCCGCCGTCCGGCCCGGCGGGCGGGGCGGGCCGGGAGTCCCGGCCGAGCATGATGTCCATGTACGCCAGGGCCCTGAGCTGGTCCATGTCGCCGTCCAGACCCGCTGCCTTGAGCCTTTTCGCCCACCAGGTGATGCGCTGGTCTGCGGCCAGGACGTCGGCGGGAGGCAGTTCGCGGCCCATCAGGGCGGCGTTGCCTGAGTCCTCCATCCACCGCTGCACCCGGGCGTTGCGCCGTTCGTCCTCCCGCTGCTTCCGTGCCTTGTCCGGCGCGACCTCGATCGCGGCGCGCTTGATCGCGGCGCGCAGCCCGCCCGGGGTCAGCCGCCCGGCCCGGCCCAGCACGAGTGCCTCGGCCGCCCGGGCCTCTTCGGGGTCCAGGTGGGCGGTGGCCCGGGCGATGATCTCCACCTTGGCCAGCCGCAGCACCCCGGACCGGAACGCCGCCCTGGTCCCGGGCAGCCTGACCTCCAGGTCCCGGGCCAGCTGGAGCATCCCGTCGGCGGCATAGCGGGTCTCGGCCAGCGCGTCGGCCAGCTCGACCTCGGTGAACTCATGCCAGCTGGCCGGCATCTGGGCTGGGCCTTCCAGCGGGCAGCCATCGTCGGGGCTGCGGCGGATCAGCTCGGCGACGGCGGCGTGCTTGAGCGCGCAGGCAGCAGCCTCGGTCCGGTCCAGCCCGCAGATGATCCCGGTCAGCTCGTCATCGGTCGCGGCGGCGAACCGGGCGTCGTCCCCGGCGGCGTGCTCGGCCTGGCCGAACACCACCGGCCCGCCCGGGGCGGTATCGAGCAGCTGACCGGTGCCGAACGCGCCGACCGGACCAGGCGACTCACCAGGCAGCCGGCACGCCGAACCGGGCTGCCCCGGACCGCGGCGAGTCCCCTTCACAACCCGGGCCCCCCTACCGGCACGAGCTCCCTTACCGGCACGAGCTCCCTTACCGGCGCGGGCTCCCTTACCGGCGCCGGTACCCTTGGCGCCACGCGAACGCGACCTGGCGATGCCCGGCCGCGCGGGCCTATCAGGGCCAGGCTCGTCCTCATCGTCGGGCGGCTCTTCGGGCTCGACCGAGGACAGCCACGCCACCCACTGCTCCTCGGTCAGCCAGTCTTCACGGGACGGGGGCAGCTCCCGCCAGCCCTCACCGGGGAACTCATCCGGCACACCGGGCACGCTCCACCCAGCCCCGCTGGGCATGGACTTGTCCGACTCGCTAGAGCTCCGCGCGGGGTTCTCGTTCCCTCCGGGATCCGGAGGAGCTGCTTCCGAGGTCACGCACCACCGTCCGTTCAGAGAAATGATCTACGATACCGGTCGATGCCTTCTATCAAACATAATAGCTAATAAAATCTGCTCTGACAAGACGAACACTTAGACTATGAAGGTCAGAGAATAAAGAGGCTAATGTGTTCGATGCGACAACAGGCTGCAGCCATCGCCGACGAACCAGCCGCCGAGCCTAGAACCGCTGCCCGCCGCCGGCCGGCTCGCCGACGTCAACCTCGCCGTGGTCAACAAGCCAGGTCAGCGCCTCGTGCAAGGCGTCGAGCGAGCTGTACCGCGGCGCGTAGCCAAGGACCTCCCGCGCCCGCGCGATGCTCGCGGTGATGCTCCGGCCGGTGTGCTGGCGGGTGGTCTCGGCATGCTCGGCGCCGACCTGCCGCTCGAACTCGGGCCAGTCCACGAAGTCCAGGACCGGTTCCCGGCCGAACCATCCCGCGACCCCGGCCGCCAGACCTCGCAGCGTCATCGCCTGCTCGGCCACCACGTGGAAGCTGGCCCCGATCGCGGCCGGCCGGGACAGCGCCAGCTCAAAGGCCTGTGCCACGTCATCGGCGTGCACGTGGTGCAGGACTCCCAGCCCCTGGTCGGGCAGCGTGAGCGTCTGGCCGGCCGCCAGAGACGTCCAGACACCGAGATCCAGGTTGCCGGCCGGGGTAATGACCGGCCAGCCCGGCCCGCTGATGTGCCCCGGGTGCAGGACGATGGCCGGTACCCCGCCCGCCAGCGTCTCGCGGTGCAGCAGGGCCTCGATCTCCGCCTTGCCGGTGCCGTACTCTCCGTAGGCGGTCCGCGGTTCGTCCTCGGTGACGGGCACCCGCAGCGCGGGACCGTGCACCCAGATCGTTCCGCAGTGCACCAGCAGCGGGCGGGACGGGCGCAGCGCGTCGACGAGCTGCCGCGCCGAGGCGGCGGTGAAGCAGATCAGATCGATCACGACATCGGGCCGCAGCGCCGCGATCCGGGCCCCGAACGTCCCGGCCGCGTCCTCCGCCTCACGATCGGCCGCGACCTGGGTGACCGAGCCCCACTCGGGGCTCGGGTGGTAAGGATCGCGACCGCCACGGCTCATCGCGATCACCTCATGCCCACCGCGCACCAGCCGCGGCACTAGGTAACTGCCGATGTGCCCGGTCGCTCCGATGACCACCACACGACTCATGTTCCGTGATCCTCTTCTATGTAGTCGGCCTCTGTGTTCGGCGAGTCCCGTCATCGTTGCACGGTTAGCCCGCCGCGAGCGGCGTCCAGATGGTGGTGCGCTTGACGTCGCTGTCTTCCAGCGCGCTCAGACCAGGGACGTCATAGGCGGCCAGCGGCGAAAGCCGGTCCCGGGGCAGGTAGGCCCGCCCGAAGTCACCCACCAGAACGTCGGCGCCGCGGGCATGACCGCGCTCAAGGAACCGCGTCACCCGTCCGGCCAGCTCGCGTTCGTAGAACGCGTCGGCCACCAGCATCACGTCGGTGCTCGCGGCGTCGGTGTCCAGGATGTCAGCCCGGACAGCGCGCACGGTCACCCCGTTGGCCTCGGCGTTCAGCGTGATAGCGGCGACCGCGAGCGGATCGATGTCGTAGCCGGTCACGGCCGCCGCTCCCGCCTTGGCCGCCGCGATGGCCACCAGACCGGAGCCGGAGGCGATGTCGATCACCTGCCGGTCTTTGACCGCCTCCGGGTGGTCCAGCAGGTAGCGGGCCAGCGCCTGGCCGCCCGCCCAGGCGAAGGCCCAGAAGGGCGGGTCAAGCCCGGTCCGCCCCGTGGCCCGCTCGGTGCGCTGCCAGGCACTGATCGGTTCGCTCGCCTGGTGCAGCCGGATCTCAGGCACCAGAGCCACCGAACGGAGCTGGGTGCTTGCCCGGACGATATCCCCGGCTGTCTTCAGTGGCTCAAGCATCGCGCCCATTTCATCACGACGGCGTGATCATGTGTCGGGGCGCGGGAACCTGAGCTGTCAGTGAACTGGCAGATCGGGCTCCTTGATCAGCAGCCGGGAATCCTCCAGAACACGGAGGGGATGCGTTCTAATCCTCTGGGAGATCATGGAGCATGAGCCAATTGGTTTGAATATTCGCGCCGTTCGTGGTGTGGCAGTAAAGGCGAAATGAGCCTCGTGGGATAGGGCGGATGGTGAAGCCGCCGACTTGGTCGATGTCGGCCGTGACGACGCCGCCATCTGCGGTGCGTGCCTCCACTTGGCCGGGACCGGCCATTTCAGCGGGAAGCACGAGCTGTCCCTGCAGGGCGTCCTGGGTCACCTCTATTTCCAGCGTGAGTTCCCCGGATGTGAATGTCAGGTAGCGCAGGCTCGCTGACTCAGAGCGCAAGCCAGCCAATCCCGACCCCGCACCTTCAGAGGCTGAGTCATAGCTGAGGGTGGCGAGTTCGGCGTCGATGTCGCGCCAGGCGAAAGTTGCCTTGCCCATCGCAGTGAATTCCGCGGGCACGTTCTGCTCGTACCGGAGCGCTTCACGGAGGGCCGCGAGGAGCTGGTCGTCGTCCATCCACCACTGCTGGGACATCTGCGTCAGCTCCTTATGGTGCCCTGGTCCCGATCGACCAGATGATCAGAGCGCACCCGTGAGGACAGAACCGATCTCAGCGATCAGGTTTCGCGAACGGGCGGATATCTCCCTGGGGTGCTTCACAGATAGACGCCAGTGCCTGCCGGGCGGTACGCCGGCCGGGCGACGTCTTGGCCGCCACGGCACCGCTCACGGTCGCGGCAGCAAATGACGTACCGTTCCAGTAGGCGAAGCCGTCGCTGAACGTCGCCGTCGGACTCCCGTCGGACTCGGTCAGCTTGACCTTCCCCGTCATATAGGTGCTTTCGACATTGACACCAGGCGCGGTCACGTCAACCCACGGTGTCTCCGGGCTGAACGGTGCCAGTTTGTCTCCGTCTGTGGCGCCCACCGCGACGACCTCGTCAAAGGCCGCAGGCCACACCGGTGTCCTATCGTGCAGACCGCTGGTCCAGGAAGCGTCTTTCACCTTGCCCTCCTTTCTCAGCTCGTCGATATCCCCATGATTTCCCGCGGCCGCCACGAGCAGGATCTCGGCGCTGACCAGGCTCACCGCTCTGGCCAGTACCAGTGGCGGCTCGCCATCGTCGGTATAACAGCCGAATGACAAGTTCAAGATGTCCACTCCGGACCCGATGAAGCTCGCCATCTCTCTTGCCACGTCCCAGGCTCTTCCGACTGCCTTGTTGTTCAGCACGGGGCGGACGACGAGTTCGGCGCCCGGTGCCCTGCGCAGGATAAGTCCGGCGATGAATGTGGCATGCCCCGCCGATGCCGGGGGTGGAGTACCGCCGGTGGCGGGAATCTGGAGCAGGTCATCGGCTGCCGCGAGATATCCCCCGGCGAGCCACTCATTCGGGTACAGGCGCGTGTCGAGCAGGCCGACGCGCACGCCTTGACCGGGCTTGGCTGCGCGCGGCGTCCACCTCGGTGGCGGTGCGAGGACGGGGGCCTCGGCGATGGTTTCACCGTTCGCGCCCGAGCTGGTCCTGGGATCGCCCGATCCGCCAAAGTAAGGGTCGCCTTCACCGCCGCCGCCTACATAGGGGAGCCCTCTGACCGGGTCGATCACGCGGTTCTTTCCCATGGTCGGAACCCAGCCGCTGTAGGCGGACCCGAAGTGTTCGCGCAACCAGAAAATGAGGAGATCGAGGTCGGAGGGTTCGATCCCCGTCGGCGAGCCGGCGGGCCGCGCTCTCTTTACCCGCCCCGCAAGTCCGCTATGGCCCGCCCGCAGCTCCGCTGCGCCAGCGCCAACATCGGCCAGCGTGAGAAGCGCGAGGCCAAGCCGCTCGTCGTGCTCCTCAACCTGCCTGCCCACCGGGAGATCCCCCAGCGCGCCGCGAACCGCGGCGAGATCAGATATAGCTACTACGAGCTGGTTCTCTTCATATGTCTCGATCACGCCCTGCTTCATGGTCTAGCCCTCTCGTCATCGCCGTGAGGATGTCCGCTCAACCCTCCGGAGGCGGCAGCGGTCGCGGTTGATACCGTCAGCGCCGGTGTCGGGAGCTTTTTCCCTCGACATCCTGCCCATGCTGTGGGTTACTCGCCTTGTATGACCACCCCCCTAGCCGACAAGGCACGTGAGGCGCTCCGGCTGGCCGAGGCAGACCCAGGCCAGTCGGCGACGCTCGCTGCCGCTGTGGCCGCGCACGCTCAGGCCGATCACGACTTCGCCGCGGCCGCCATCGCTGAACGGGCTCGCGGGCTCGCCGCCTTGCACATAGACAACGCGGCCACCGCGATGCGGCATTTGCGCGCGGCGATTACCCTGGGCCGCCGTGCCGGGTCGCCCAGCCTGGCGGCAGAGGCACGGATGACGCTTGCCTTTGTGCTGAACGGGCGCGGACGGTCACGCGAGGCGCTACGGGAAATTAACGCCGCGGTGCGGGACCTCGACGGCGTCGAGCGGGCACGCGCTGAGGCGCAGCGCGGCGCGATCTTGCAGCTCCTCGGCCAAGCCGATGAGGCACTCGTCAGCCACCGCCGTGCACTGCCAGCGCTTCGCCGGGCAGGCGATCACGTGTGGGTTCAGCGCGTGCTGTCCAACCGGGCGGTCATCTACGGCTACCAGAACGAGTTCACGGGAGCGGTCCGAGACCTGCGGGAGGCTGAAGACCTCTGCGAGCAGCACGGTCTGGGCCTTTCAGCCGGATTCGTGCGGCAGAACCTTGGCTGGATAGAAACCCTTCGCGGGGACGTGCCGGCCGCGCTCAGCCATCTCGATATGGCAGAGCAGCGGTTCCGGGCACTTGGCTCACGGCTGGGATTCGTTCTCGCCGACCGCACCGAACTTCTCTTGTCCGTGCGCCTGCTGTCAGAGGCAAGGCAAACCGGTGAACAGGCCGTACGGCAGATCGAGCGCGAGGGTCAGCAGATCGCGCTCCCAGAGGCACGGCTGATACTCGCCCGGGTCGCCGCACTCGACGGCGACAGCGCCTACGCAGTGAGTCAAGCGCGCCGCGCGGTCAGTGAATTCGCCCGCCAGCAGCGCCCGCACTGGGCCGCGCTGGCCCGGTTTGTGTTGCTCTCATCGCGGCTCAGCGAGGACCGCCCACCGCAAGTCACGGTGCGGCAGTTGGAGCGGGCCGCGGATGCTTTGACGGCCACCGGCTGGGCCACAGCGGCATTGGAGGCACGGCTGCTCGCAGGCCAGCTTGCCCTCGGTCGCGGCTGGAAGAGCGAGGGCTGTCGGCTCCTGGGGCAGGTCAGCCCGCGCCGCAGGCGGGGACCGGCCTTGATCCGGAGCCGCGCCTGGTACGCCGAGGCGCTGATTCGGCTAGCGGACGGAAACGCCCGCGGCGCCGCCGGCGCGGCGCGCAGCGGGCTGCGTGTCCTGGACGAGTATCGGGCCACCCTCGCAGCGACCGACCTGCGGGCCTACGCAGCCGGACACCGGAGCGAGCTGGCTGACTTGGGCCTGCGTATCGCGATCACCAGCGGGAGCGCCGCCCGCGTCTTGGTGTGGGCGGAAGAGGGCCGCGCCCGTCATTTGCTGTCACCGCCGACCCGCCCACCAGAGGACCCGGAGCTCGCAGCTGCACTGGGCCGGCTCCGGGTGACCGTCGCCGAGATCGAGGAACTGCGGCACGCGGGCCGCCCCGGCGCCGACCTGGTCAGCCGCCAGGCCGTGCTGGAACGCCAGATCCGTGATCATTGCCGCCGACAGCCCCACAGCGGGGCTGCAGACCCTGCTCCGGCGGTCTCGGTGGCCGACCTTGCCGCCGCGCTGGGAGAGGCCGCACTGGTTGAGTTCATCCAGTTTGATGGCGAGTTGCATGCGGTGACGGTGGTAGACAGCCGGGCCCGGCTGCAGCGCGTCGGCGTGCTTGACCCGATACGAAACCTGATAGACCTCAGTGCGTCCGCCTTGCGCAGGCTTGCCCGCCTCCACGTCAGCGAGGCCAGCAGAGCCGCGGCAGTCGCCATGCTCCGCCACACCGCCGCGCAACTGGACGCCGCCCTGCTCGATCCGCTCGCGGGTCAGATCGACGGCAGGGCACTGGTCGTGATCCCGACGGGCCCGCTTCAGTCACTGCCGTGGTCGGTCCTGCCGTCATGCGCGGGCCGCTCCGTCACGGTGGCGCCGTCAGCGGCATTGTGGTACGCCGCCCACTGCCGGAAGCCAGCGGGGCGACGGCGAGTCGCTATCGCGGCCGGCCCCGGCCTGCCAGGCGCCCGCGCCGAGGCCGAGGCCGTGGCCGCCATCTACCGGACAACAGCCCTCCACGGCTCCTCCGCGACGGTGCAAGCGATAACGGCAGCTCTGCACCAGGCCGACGTCGTCCACCTGGCGGCGCACGGGCTTGTCCGCGCGGACAATCCCCTGTTTTCTTCCCTGCGGCTCGCTGACGGGCCGCTCACCGTCTTGGACTTGGAACGGCTGGACCGAGTGGCCCCGATGGTAGTCCTCGCAGCATGCGACAGCGGTCGGCCAATGGTATGCACCGGTGATGAGCTGCTCGGATTCAGCGCGACCCTGCTGTCGCTCGGTACCCACCAGCTCGTCGCATCCGTAGTGCCCATTCCTGATGTGGAAACCGCTCCGTTGATGGTCGCTTTCCACCGGCAACTCGTAACTGGCCAGGGGGCTGCCAAGGCATTGAGCCAGGCTCAGCGGCAGTTCGCTGACGGCGACAATAGGGCGATGGCTGCGGCCGCGGGTTTCATTTGTATCGGTGACGGAATGAAATCATAAACAGATGGCCCAGGCTGACCAGCCGGCCTCCGCCTGATTTCCGCAGGCGCACTTGCCATCTCAGGACTTATTGAATATAGGTTCGATCGGGATCGGCCGCGGTGATTTTCCCCGGGAGCCGGGTCCGCACGCAGGTATGCCGCAGCCATGTATCAAGGCCAAAGCTGGACGCCTCCTGGTAGTTAAGACGCGGCAAATGCCAGGCAACGGGGAGCTTGCCCGGAGCC
>Ga0302314_10010030_pt1 | contig 16645 bp, 17 predicted proteins | sample III_Palsa_N2_3_FD_200533 | JGI IMG/M metagenome (GOLD analysis project Ga0302314, IMG submission 200533) | Peat permafrost microbial communities from Stordalen Mire near Abisko, Sweden - III_Palsa_N2_3 | ecosystem: Environmental > Terrestrial > Soil > Palsa > Peat permafrost | place: Sweden... | reverse complement strand
CGTCCTGACGTTACGGAGAGTTCATGTCGATCATCATTGACCGCCGCCTCAACGACCGCAACAAGAATGCGGTCAACCGCCAGCGTTTCCTGCGCCGCTACAAGGAGCAGATCCGCAAGTCGGTGACCGATGTCGTGGCCGAACGCTCCATCACCGACATGGACAAGAGCGGCATCGTCAATATCCCGGTCAAGGACATTTCCGAGCCGAGTTTTCATCACGGCAGCAGCGGCGGCGATCGCGAATACGTCAATTCCGGCAACCGCCACTTCAACAGCGGCGACAAGATCCCGCGTCCGACCGGCGGCTCCGGCAAGGGCAGTGGTGAAGGCGGCGAGGGCGGCGACAGCGACAACTTCACTTTCGCGCTGTCGCGCGAGGAGTTCATGAAGCTGTTCTTCGACGACCTGGAATTGCCGCATCTGGTGCGCAATACACTGGGCGAGGCGCGCGATTTCAAGTGGCGCCGGGCCGGCTACACGCCCACCGGCGTGCCGGCCAACCTGTCGGTGGTGCGCTCGCTGCGCAACGCCATGGCGCGGCGCATCGCCATCGGTGCGCCGCTGCGGCGGCAGTTGCTGGAAATGGAAGCGGCCCAGGTGGCGGAAGACGAGATTGCCGCCGATGAAATCGCGGCGAACGAGATTGCAGCGGTGCGCAGCCGCATCGCGCGCATCCCGTTCATCGAGGAAATCGACCTGCGCTATCGCCACCGGGTCAAGGACCCGCAGCCGATCTCGCGGGCGGTGATGTTCTGCCTGATGGATGTCTCCGCCTCGATGACCGAGGACAAGAAGGACCTGGCCAAACGCTTTTTCACCCTGCTGTACCTGTTCCTGACGCGCAAGTACGAGAAGGTCGAGCTGGTCTTTATCCGCCATACCGACGACGCACAGGAAGTGGATGAAGATACCTTCTTCCACGACACCAAATCCGGCGGCACCGTGGTCTTGTCCGCGCTCAAGCTGATGCAGGAAATTGCCGGCGCGCGCTACCCGTCCGATAGCTGGAACATCTACGGCGCGCAGGTTTCCGATGGCGACGCCTTTGGCGCCGATCCGGAAAAAAGCCGCAGCTGCCTGGTGGACCAGTTGCTGCCGCTGGTGCGTTACTTCGCCTATGTCGAAGTGCCGGACCAGGTGGATCGCCCCAGTCCCCTGACGCATGCCTACCAGCGCATCGACAGCGACCGTTTCGCCATGAAGAGCGTGATGGCGCGCAACGAGGTCTATCCGGTGTTGCGCGAGCTGTTCAAGCGGGAGGCGACGGCATGAGCGTCAGCAAGCTGGGTGGCAGCGGCCTGATTTCGAGCGGCGCCGAATGGACTTTCGAACTGATCGAAAACTACGACCACGCCATTCACGACATCGCCGCCAATGAATTCGGCCTGGATACCTATCCGAACCAGATCGAGGTAATCGCTTCGGAGCAGATGCTCGATGCCTATGCCTCGGCTGGCCTGCCAATCGGCTATCCGCACTGGAGCTACGGCAAGGAGTTCATCCGCAACGAGCAGGCCTATCGTACCGGCGCACGCGGCCTGGCCTACGAGATCGTGATCAACTCCGATCCCTGCATCGCCTATCTGATGGAAGAGAACACCATGGCGATGCAGGCGCTGGTCATCGCCCATGCCTGCTATGGTCACAATTCCTTCTTCAAGGGCAACTATCTGTTCCGGCAATGGACCAGCGCCGACGCCATCATCGACTACATGGTGTTCGCGCGGAACTACGTCATGCAGTGCGAGGAAACCTACGGCGCCGAGCGTGTCGAGGAAGTGCTCGATTCCTGCCATGCGCTGATGAGTCATGGCGTGGACCGCTACCGTCACCCGACGCCGCTGTCGGTGGCCGAGGAGCGCGATCGCCAGCGCGACCGCGAGGAATATGCCTGGCGCCAGTACGACGAGATCTGGCGCACCCTGCCGACACGCGCCGGTGCGGCTGGCGCGCAGAAGTCGGGTGCCGCGCGTTTCCCCACTGAGCCGCAGGAAAACCTGTTGTACTTCGTCGAGAAGTACGCGCCGAAGCTGGAGCCCTGGCAGCGCGAGCTGGTGCGTATCGTGCGCAAGACTGCGCAGTATTTTTACCCGCAGAGCCAGACCAAGGTGATGAATGAGGGTTGGGCCACCTTCTGGCATTACACCCTGCTGCACCGCATGTTCGACAAGGCGCAGGTTGATGCCGGCTTCATGATCGAAGCCCTAGCTTCCCACACCAATGTCACCATGCAGCGCGGCTTCGACCAACGCGGCTACGGCGGTCTCAACCCCTATGCCCTGGGTTTCGCCATGATGTGCGACATCCGGCGCATCTGCGAGGCGCCGACGCAGGAGGACCGCGAGTGGTTTCCGGAAATCGCCGGCGGCGACTGGATGAAGGTGCTGGATTTCGCCATGCGCAACTACAAGGACGAGTCCTTCATCGGCCAGTTCCTGTCGCCGAAGCTGATGCGCGAATTCCACCTGTTCGCCGTGGCGGACCATGAGGGCGAGGACGACCTGGTGGTGGATGCGATCCACAATGAACAGGGCTTCCGCCGTCTGCGGCGCCTGCTGGCGACGCAGTACAACCGTGATCAGCTGCTGCCGGACATCCAGGTGACCCGGTACGAAAGCGCCGGCGACCGCTCGCTGACCCTGCGCCACCAGCGCAGCCGCAAGCGCCCTCTGGCCGAGGAGGCCAACGAAGTGCTGCGGCACCTGGCGCGCCTGTGGGGTTTCACCGTGCGGCTTGAAACCAGCGACGAGTCGGGGCGGGTGGAGAGCGTCAACGAGATTCAGTGCTGAAGTCCCGTGCTTCCGTGCTTCCGTTCGGCCATCCGCGCGATGCAGACTACTGAGTTGAAACAGGCCTGATACCCGGTGTCCCGATTCAAACGCTGGGGCGCGGTTTTTCCTGAACCGGCCTGGCGGCGGTTTTCGAGTCGGAGCCGTTCAACAGCAGCAGCCGACGCGCCAGCGCCTGCGCCTGGATGCGGATTTCCGGCACGGCGGTGGTTTCCCACAATTGTCCCTTGCGTGCCGGCCCCAGCGTATGCAGTCGTTCCGAAGCGCGGCCATCGCGGTCGAGCAGGGCGCCGTGCGCATCGGTGAGCAGGCCCAGGCCGAGGCTGTCGGGCTGGATCAGACCGCGCTCGCGCAGGCTGACGATCAGAGGATGGTTGAGGCGCCGGTAGTTGCTTTCCGGGCCGGTGCAGTTGACTACCCGTTGCACTTGCAGCCTTAGCAATTCCTTGCCCGGCCGCGGCCGGATGCTGACCTCCACCTCGCCCTCCCGTTCCTCGAAGCCCTGCAAGCGGCCGGCCAGTACCTGCAACTGACCACTGCGCAGCAACTCGTAGACGCTTTCGACGATGCGCGGCGCAGCGCGGTGGCGATGGATTTCCCAGTAGGGGCGCAGGTGACGCAGGAAGCGCTGTTGCTCGGTTGGCGGCAGGCGTTGCCACAGGTTTTGCGTATGCGGCCGCAAGGCGTCCACTACGGCGCGCCAGTCGCCGCCGCGCGCCTCGACGGCCGTTATCTCGGCGCGCATGCGCCGCAGCAGGGGCAGCACCCGTGCCGGCAGCTCCAGGGGATTGAACGACAGCGCATGCGGCGCGGCTGCGCGGTGCAGCTGCGGCAGCAGGCCGCGGCGCGACACCACATGGATGCGGCCGTGGTGGCCCAGCGTCTGCAAGGCCGCGAGCCAGTCCAGGGTGGTCAGGCCGGAGCCGATCAGCAGCAGGTTTTCGTCGCGCCGGATCGAGTACAGGCCCGGTGTCGACCAAGCGTGGCCGAGGTAGCGCGGGCTGCCGAAGAATTTCTGGTCGGCCAGCGGCGGGTCGGCCGGGCCGGGGTTGCCCAGCGCCAGCACCAGGCGATCGGCGCGCAACTGGCTGCCATTGCCAAAGCGCAGGCTGACGCCGTCCTGGTTCTGGCGCAGGCCCAGCACTTCATCGTTGCGGAATTCCAGGCTGACGCCGCGGCGCGCCGCCTGCTGCGCGGCGGCCAGCAGGGATTCGACGTAAAAGCCATAAATACGCCGCGGCAGGTATTCGGTAGTCCCGACCGGATGGCAGGGGCTGTAGGTGTTGTTCAGCCAGTCGAGGAAATGGTCCGGCCGGTCGGGGAAGGCGCTCATCGCCTCGGCACGGACATTGAGCAGATGGCATTCGGGCTGATCGCGATAGGCGACGCCGCGTCCGGGTGCATCGGCGCGATCGATCAGCACCACCCGCAGCGCTTGCTGTGCCTGTTGCAGCAGGTGCACGGCGACCATGCAGCCGCTGAACCCGCCGCCCACGATGGCTACCGTTGGCTTCCTGCTGGCCATGTTGCTCCCTGGTCGAACTCCCGGCGCGGCAAAACCGTCCGGCTCCGGTCCTATGATCGGTGCGCCCGGCGCGGTGCGCAAGCCCGGCGGCAGGCCGTTCCGGCAAGCGGCGACTGGGGGCCGCGGATGCGGCGCCAGAATGTCCGATATTGTCGGACTGCCGTCCTATGACACAGGATCGGCGCCACCTAGTCTTGCAGCCATGAGTGATCAGAGATGAAGAATCCAGCCATGACCATCGGGTTTCTCGGCTTCGAGGGTGTCAACGCCCTGGACCTGACCGGTCCCGCAGAGGTGTTCGTCAACGCCGCGGATATCGAGCGCGAGGAAAACCCCCGCCGCGCGAGCTACGAGATGCTGCTGATCGGCCTCGACAAGAAGCCTTTCAGGGCCGAGTCGGGGCTGATTTTTCAGCCTCACTGCGACATCGGCGAGGCGCCGGCGCTCGACACCCTGATTATTCCCGGCGGCAAGGGCCTGCGCGAACCGGCCACCAATGCCGCCGCGTCGAAATGGATCGGCTCGCGGGCAGCGGCGGCTCGCCGCGTGGTCACGGTCTGCACCGGCATTTTCGGCCTCGCTCCCACCGGGCTGCTGGACGGCCGCCGGGTCACCACACACTGGCGCTGGGCACAGCGGCTGGCGCAGCAATTTCCGGCCTTGCAGGTCGATAGTGAGCGGCTGTTCATCAAGGACGGCAAGTTCTACACCGGCGGCGGCATCACCGCGGGCATCGACCTGGCGCTGGCCCTGGTGGAGGAGGATTTCGGAGTGCGCACCGCCTTGTACGCGGCGCGCGAGATGGTGGTGTACCTGAAGCGGCCCGGCGGCCAGGAGCAGTTTTCGGAGCCCCTGCGCGCCCAGACCCGTTCCGTCGATCGGCTGGCCGATGTGGTGGCCTGGATCGACGGGCATCTCGATCGCGACCTTTCGGTGGAGGCCCTGGCGCAGAGGGCCAACCTCAGTCCGCGTCATTTCAGCCGCCGCTTCAAGTCCGCCCTCGGCTGCACGCCGGCTGAATACGTGGAGCATGCGCGCATGAACGGGGCGCGGCAGCAGCTCGCGATAGCGGGGCGCACCATCGAGGGTATCGCCACCTCGCTTGGCTTCAGCGGCGCCGACGTGTTCCGGCGGGCTTTCGAGCGCCGCTTCGGCATCGGTCCCAGCCACTATCGCGAGCGCTTTGGCTTGCCGGCAACCGGCCCCCGCTTGCAAACATCCACACGGAGCCTTCAATGAAACTCGCAAACGCCGCCGCCGTGGCGGCCCTCACCCTTGCCGCCTCGGCAGCGGCTCAGCCGGCGACTGCGCCGGCCTATGCCGCGGATGGCCGCCTGATTCCGCCCTCTGACTACCGCGAATGGATCTTTCTCAGTTCCGGTCTCGACATGAGTTACCGCGCCCGCTCCGTTGACGACAGCATGCACATGTTCGACAACGTATTCGTCAAGCCGGAAGCCTATCGCGCTTTTCAGGACACCGGCACCTGGCCGGACAAGACCGTGCTGGTGATGGAAGTGCGCGGCGCCCGCAGCAAGGGCTCGATCAACAAGCGGGGCCAGTTCCAGACCACTGAACAGATGGGAATGGAAATGCACGTCAAGGACACGGCGCGGTTCGCCGACGGCTGGGCCTTCTTCGCCACCGATAGCGACGCACCGGCGGCGCAGATTCCGCTTCAGGCGGAGTGTTACTCCTGCCACCGGGCGCACGGAGCGGTGGATACCACCTTCGTACAGTTCTATCCGACCCTGCTGCCGCTTGCGGAAAAGAAAGGTACTTTGAGCGCTGCCTATCTCAAGGACAAGGACGGCGCCGAAGCAGGGAAGTAAGCGGGGGAGCGCTGCGCAATATGACGTGCTACTGCCCGCGCACCCGGCTGTCCGGCGCGGCATAGTCGGCCGAACGGTCTTCGGTAATGTTTGCCGGCTGTGGCGGACGATCGCGATACAGACTGAAATGGGCCGGGCGCAGGCGGATCTGGTCGCCCGACAGCCACACCTTCATTTCCGGGTCCGGATGCGGGATTTCGATTTCCACTACCTGCTGGTTGGCCGCCAGTTTCACCGTCAGGCGCACCAGCACGCCGGTGCGCTGAGTCTCCATCACCTGGCCGTCAATGGCCGCGGCATCCTCGCCGACCACGCGGAAATCCGAGGGGCGCGCATACACGTCCACCGGTCCCGGCTGGAAGCCGTTGGGTGCTTCGATCGGCGCAGTGGCGCCGAGCAGGTAAATGCCGTCCGTGCGCACCTCGCCCGGCAGCACGTTGGGCGAGCCGAGGAAGTCGAATACGAACGGCGTGCCGGGCGAGTCATAGACCTCGTCGGTGCTGCCGATCTGCTCGATGCGGCCGCGGTTCATCACCACGATGCGGTCGGCCAGTTCCAGCGCCTCTTCCTGGTCGTGGGTGACGAAGATGGTGGTGTAACCGGTGTCGCGATGCAGCTGGCGCAGCCAGCGGCGCAGGTCCTTGCGCACCTTGGCGTCGAGCGCGCCGAAGGGTTCGTCCAGCAGCAGCACGCGCGGTTCGATTGCCAACGCCCGCGCCAGGGCCACACGCTGGCGCTGCCCGCCGGAAAGCTGCGTCGGGTAACGTCCCTCCAGTCCGCCGAGCTGCACCAGGTCCAGCAATTCCAGCCCGCGCCGGCGGATTTCGGCCGAGCCGGGGCGCTGTGCGCGCGGGCGCATGCGCAGGCCGAAAGTGACGTTGTCGAGCACCGTCATGTGCTTGAACAGGGCGTAGTGCTGGAACACGAAGCCGACGCGGCGTTCCTGCACGCTGAGGCGGGTGGCATCGGTGTCGCCAAACAGGATGCGGCCGCCGTCGATCGGTTCCAGCCCGGCGATGGCGCGCAGCAGGGTGGTCTTGCCCGAGCCGGAGGGGCCGAGCAGGGCCAATAGCTCGCCCGATGCGACGTCGAGATCGAGGCCGTGCAGGGCGGTGAAGTCGCCGAAGCGCTTGCTGATGCCGCGAATGGTGATGTTCATGCTAGGGGGCTCTTGGCCTTAATGTCCGCGTACCGCCGCCAGCTCGCTGCCGTGGCGCCATTCGAGGAAGCTTTTCAGCCCCAGGGTGACGAAGGCCAGCAGGGCCAGCAGCGAAGCGACCGCGAAGGCGGCCGCGAACTGGTAGTCGTTGTAGAGGATTTCCACCTGCAGCGGCATGGTATTGGTCTGGCCGCGGACGTGGCCGCTGACCACTGATACAGCGCCGAACTCGCCCATGGCCCGCGCGTTGCACAGCAGCACGCCGTAGAGCAGGCCCCAGCGGATATTGGGCAGGGTCACATGCCAGAAGGTGCTCCAGCCGCGGGCGCCCAGGGTCAGCGCGGCGTGCTCCTCGTCGGTGCCCTGGGCCTGCATCAGCGGGATCAGCTCGCGGGCGACGAAGGGAAAGGTGACGAACACCGTCGCCAGGATGATGCCGGGGGCGGCGAAGATGATTTTCAAGCCGTGTTCGGAAGCCCAGGGGCCGAGCCAGCCGCGCGAGCCGAAAATCAGGATGAAGACCAGGCCGGCGATCACCGGCGACACCGAGAACGGCAGGTCGATCAGGGTGATGAGGAGGCCCTTGCCGCGGAACTTGAACTTGGTGATGGCCCAGGCGGCGGCGACGCCGAACACGGTATTGAGCGGCACCGCGATGGCGGCGGTGAGCAGGGTCAGCCTGATCGAGGACAGTGCGTCTGGATCGACCATGGCGGAGAAATAGGCGCCGACGCCGCTGGCCAGCGCCTGAGTGAACACCGCCAGCAGCGGCAGCAGCAGGAACACGCCGAGGAACAGCAGGGTCAGACCGATCAGCAGCCAGCGCACCAGCCTGGGCTCGCCGATGGCGGCATTGGTCTGCACCAGGGGCGCGAACGGCGTATCCGCGATGGCGCCTCCGGTATCGGTCTGCGGTGTCGCGGGTGTGGTCATTTTGAGGCGCGCGAGATGATCTGGTCGAAGATGCCGCCATCGGAGAAATGCAATTTCTGCGCATGCGGCCAGCCGCCGAAGTCCTTGGCCACGGTGAAGGTATGCAGGGGCGGGAATTCCGCCACATGCTTCTGCACCACCGCCGGATCGGACGGACGCAGACCGTTGCGGATCAGGATTTCCTGCGCCGCCGGCGTGTAGTGGAACTTGAGGTAGGCCTTCGCCAGGTCGGTGTTGCCCTTCTTGGCGGCGACCTTGTCGATCAGCGCCACCGGGTTGTCGGCGCGCACCGTGATCGAGGGGTTCACCACTTCGTACTGGTCCGCGCCGAAGTTGGCCAGGATCAGTTTGGCCTCGCTCTCGAAAGTCAGCAGCACGTTGCCGATGCCGCGCTGTACGAAGGTGGTGGTGGCGTCGCGGCCGCCGACGTCGAGCACCGGCACATTGGCGAACAGCTTCTTCTCGAACTCGATCGAATCGGTGTCGCTGGCGCCCGGACGGGTGCGTGCGTACTGCCAGGCGGCGAGGTAGCTGTAGCGGCCGTTGCCCGAAGTCTTCGGGTTCGGCACCACGATCTGGATGCCGCTGCGCACCAGGTCGGGCCAGTCGTGGATGTTCGACGGATTGCCCTTGCGCACCACGAACACGATCGGCGACCACGACGGGCTGCTGTCGTCGGGATACTGCTGCGCCCAGTTCTTCGGCAGCAGCCCGGCATCGGCGATGGCGTCGATGTCGAGCGGGTTGTTCATCGTCACTACGTCGGCGTCGAGGCCGTCGATGACGGCGCGCGCCTGCTTGCTGGAACCGCCGTGCGACTGGTCGATGGTGATGGTCTGGCCGGTCTGCTGCTTCCACTGCGCCACGAACGCCGGATTCAATTCCTTGTAGAACGAGCGCGACACGTCATAGGAAACATTGAGCAGCCCGGCGGCCGCGGCGTTGCCGGCGACCAGGGTCGCTACGGCGGCCAGTGTGGCGCCGGTCATGAGGCTGAAGATTTTTTTCATGGTTATAATTTGCGCAGCGGTTCAGGAAAAACGTTCAGGTGCCACGCCTCTGTCGCCAGGCTTGCAGAAGATTGATGGCCAGCAGCAGCGCAAAGGAAATCACCAGCATCGCCGAGGCCACGGCGGTGGCGCCGGCATAGTCGAACTCCTCCAGGCGGATCATGATCAACAGCGGCGCGATCTCCGACACATTGGGGATGTTGCCGGCGATGAAGATGATCGAGCCGTATTCGCCGACGGCGCGGGCGAAGGCCAGGGCCAGGCCGGTGAGCAGGGCCGGCAGTACCGTCGGCAGGATGATGCGGGTCACCGTTTGCCAGCGGGTGGCGCCGAGCGTGGCGGCCGCTTCCTCAAGCTGTTTCTCGGCTTCTTCCAGCACCGGCTCCAGGGTGCGCACCACGAAGGGCAGGCCGATGAAAGTCATCGCCAGCACAATGCCGGTGGGGTTGTAGGCCGCCTTGATGCCAAGCTTCGCCAGCGGCGCGCCGAGCCAGCCGTTGGGCGAGTAGATCGCGGTCAGGGCGATGCCGGCCACGGCGGTGGGCAGGGCGAAGGGCAGATCGACCATGGCCTGGAACAGGCGCTTGCCGGGGAAGCTGTAACGCACGAAAGTCCAGGCCACCAGCGTGCCGAACACGGCGTTGATGGCGGCGGCGATGACGGCGCCGCCGAAGCTCAGGCGCAGCGCCGCCAGCACCCGCGGCGAGCCGAGCACATGCACCAGCCCGTCGAAGCCCAGGCCTGCGGTCTTGATGAACAGGCCGGCCAGCGGGATCAGCACCAGCAGGGACAGATAGGTAATGGTGAAACCCATCGCCAGGCCGAAGCCGGGCAGCACCGCGCGCGAGCGTCGCGCCTTCAGGTTTTCGACGGCCGCAACAGGTGCGGCGCTCATAGAAAATCGAGTTCCGCAGCGGTATAGGTTTTCTGCTGCGGCTGCGGGGCATGCGTCAGCTCCAGCCGCCGCTTGTCGATCCAGCGGGTACTGCTCAGCCACAGGCCCTCGAATTCGACGCCGTGGTGATGATTGAAAAATATAAGTTGCCGGGTTTGCGTATCCAGCAGCACCACCTTGTTCTCGGGGGTCAGGCCGGCTTCGACCAGGGCCAGGAAGCTGGGATGGCTGAGCATTTCCGGCCAGTTCACGGCCAGCGGCCGCAGCAGATCGACGGCGAAGTGCCAGCTGTCGGAGCGCCCGGGTACGCGGGTCCTGGTGTGCAGGGTGCCGTTGTGCATCAAGTGGAATCGGTCGCTGACCTTGATCGGATGGCCATTATCGACCGCATCCGAACCGCGCGTACGCAGGCGCAGATGCACGCACAACTCGGCTTCCTGCAGGTCGCCCAGGCGCCGGTCGATGCGCTCCGCATCCACCTGCTGATGCCGCTCGATCACTTCCGTGCCGTCCGCGCGGAAGCCCATCAGACCCCAGCCATCGCGGTTGAAGGCGACGGCGGCGTCGATCAATTCACGCGGTACGCGTTCGCCGGCGGGCTTGTGCAGGATCAGGCACATCGTACCGCTCCGTAAAGTGGAGAGTTAATCGAGACGTGCGATCAGCACGTCGGTGGCCTTGAATAGTGCCAGAGCCGGATCGCCTTCGCGCAGCGGCAGGCGATCCACCGAACTGGTGGTGACCACGGCCGAGACGATGCCGATGGCGGTTTCGATCTCGACCTCGGATACGACCGAGCCGCGACGGATGTTGACGACGGTGCCGCGCAGCTGATTGCGGGTGTTGACTCCGGTGATGGACATGTTGGCTTGAGCTTTCCGTGTGGTGGGGCTTGGGTGTTGCAAAAACTCGCCGGCCGCTGGCTCCGGTCCCTGGAGCGGTGGCAGCGGCCGGCGGGTGGGGGAAGCGCTTTTTACCGGCTGCTTGCTTACTGCGCCGGCTTGTAGATCTGGTCGAAGACGCCGCCGTCGCCGAAGAACTTCGGCTGCGCGCTGCGCCAGCCGCCGAACTGCTGGATGCTGGTCAACTCGATCTTGGGGAAGTCCTTGGCGTGCTCGGCCGCGACTTTCGGATCGAGCGGGCGGTAGTGGTTTTTGGCGATGATTTCCTGCGCTTCCGGGGTGTAGAGGAAACGCAGGTAGGCCTCGGCTACTTTCTCGGTGCCATGCTTCTTGGCATTCTTGTCGACCACCGCCACCGGCGGCTGCGCCAGGATCGACAGCGAGGGTGCGACGATGTCGAACTTGTCGGCGCCGAACTCGTCCTGCGCCAGGTAGGCCTCGTTTTCCCAGGCGATCAGCACGTCGCCCAGGCCGCGCTGGGCGAAGGTGGTGGTGGAGCCGCGCGCGCCGGAATCCAGCACCGGCACGTTCTTGTAGACTTGGCTGATGAAGGCGCGGGCCTTGGCGTCGTCGTTGTTGTTTGCCTTGAGGGCATAGGCGTAGGCGGCGAGGAAGTTCCAGCGGCCGCCGCTGGAGGTCTTCGGGTTCGGCGTGATCACCGAGATGCCGGGCTTGACCAAGTCATTCCAGTCCTTGACGCCCTTGGGGTTGCCCTTGCGCACCAGCAGCACGATGGTGGAGTTGTAAGGCGTGCTGTCGCCGGGCAGGCGCGACTGCCAGTTGTCCGGCAGCAGGTCGCCGTTATCGTGCAGGGCGTCGATGTCGGAGGCGATGCCGAGCGTGGCGACATCCGCTTCCAGGCCGTCGATGATGGAGCGGGCCTGCTTTGAGGAGCCGCCGTGCGACTGCTTGATGGTCAGGTCTTCGCCGGTCTTTGCTTTCCAGTCGGCAATGAATTTGGCATTGATCTGCTGATACAGCTCGCGCGTGGGATCGTACGAGACGTTGAGCAATTCGGTGGCGCCGGCATAGGCCGGCAGCAGTGCGGCGGCTGCGAACAGCGCCGGTGCAAGCGCTTTTTTTAACCGCCCGGGCAGGGATGCCCGATGCTTGGACAGGGTGTCCATTGTGGTACGACTCCAAAGGGTTGTCAGGAGTCGCTATCTTGATGGTCGGTCTATATTTTTAAAAAGAATATAAAGTACGTAACATGTGTACAAATAGAATAAGACTCAGACGGCTTCCGCGCTGATTTTTACGTCCGAAACCGCGCCATCCGCCGCTCCCAGCCGTATCCGCGTATCGGTGCTATGGCTGAGTTGCAACACCGCCAGCAGGGCTGCGCCGCCCTGCGGATGTGGCGCCGATTCCACCACTTCACCAATCGCCTGGGCCTCGCCGTCCGCTGCATGAATGGTGGTGGCGGGAGCGGCTTCCCCGCTTTCGATCCGGCACAGGGACATGCGCCGCTTCAGATTGCCCAGATAGTGCATGCGGGCGACGATTTCCTGGCCCGGATAGCAGCCCTTGGTGAAGCTGATCGCCCCGAGTTGGTCGAGATTGAGCATTTGCGCCACGAAATGATCGGCCGTCTGCGGACGGATCGCCGGCAGGCCGGCGAGAATGTCGAGCAGGCGCCAGGCGGCGCTGCCCACCGGCTGTGCCTGCATCGCCAGCCGGTTCCACAAAGCGCCCAGGGACTGCGCCGGGGCGTGGATGCTGTAGCGTGCCGTGACGCCGGGCCGACGCAGCACGGTGACCCCCTCCGCCGTCAGCCAGTCCCATTCCTGCGCCGGCAGCGGCAGGCCTGCCTGGAGCAGCAGCTCGGCGGCCCGTGGGCCGCCCAAGCCGAAAGCGGTGTAGTGCTCGCCTAGATCCTCCAACACCACTTTTGACCGCAGCACGAACATGCGCAGGCGCTTGAGTGTCGCGGGCAGGGTATCGCGACGCGTTTCCAGCAGGATCGTCGCGCCGTCCCGGCGCAGCGCGAACAGGTCAAGCACGCGCCCCTTGGCGCTGTTGTAGCTGCTCAACTGGGCGCGGGAGGCGCCGAGCTGGCGCACATCGTTGCTCAGCTGGTTTTGCAGGAAAGTTTCAGCCTCGGCTCCGCTGGCGCGGATCGCGCCGAGATGCGCGAGGGGGCAGATGACCGTCCCCGAAAGCGCGGCCGCGGCCTCTTCATGCGCCGCTCCAAATGTCATATCGCCGTCAGCAAGCTGGCTCAGACGCGGGTTTGCAAGCCATGCGGAAGCGCTCATGCGAAATTTTTTTCTCTGGATATCGTTGCCATGCTGCTGTGAATTTTGTCACACTATCAAGGATAAACGACGGCCATGATCTCCAATTCCTCCAAGCCTCCTCCCGCTCCAGTCCCGGCTCCCGCAGCCGCTGGCGTGGCGCAGGAACCAGCGGAGCCGGCCGCAGGCGGGACTTTGCCTGCCGGGCCGCTGCGCGAATTCGGCGGGCGCAAGGATGGAACCGAACCGACCCGCTTCGGCGATTGGGAGAAGAATGGCCGCTGTATCGACTTCTGAGTGCGGTTCGCGTGCTTTCGCGGTCGGTGCCGCTCTCCTGATTGTTGCGGACTCATGAGCGCCCGGACGCCCCGGAACGCCCCGGAACGCTAAGTAACCAAGGATCTAGCCATGTCAGCCAAGCCATCCGCAAAAACCGTCGTTTCCCGCCCACTGTCCCCTTTCATGCTGGGGCAGTATTACCGCTTCCAGATCAGCTCCTTCCTGTCCATCACCCATCGCGTCACCGGGGTGGGACTGGCGCTGGGCACGCTGTTCATCGCCATCTGGGTGATGTCGGCGGTGGCGGGACCTGAAGCCTATGCACGCTTCGCCTGGTTCGCGCGCAGCCCCATCGGCCTGATCCTGCTGCTGGGCTGGAGCTGGGCCCTGCTGTTCCACCTGTGCAACGGCATCCGCCACCTGGTGTGGGATGTCGGCTATGCCTTCGACAAGAAAAGCGTTGATGCCGGAGGCATCATCGTGGTCGCGGCCTCGGTGGTGCTGACCGCCGCGCTGTGGGCCACCGCCTATCTGCTCCCATCCGTCTGACCAGGAGATTCGTCATGAGTCTGCGTTCCCCGTTGTCACAGGCTCGCGGCCTGGGTTCCGCCAAGGATGGAGTCAATCACTGGTGGATGCAGCGCCTCACCGCGATCGCGCTGATTCCGCTGTCGCTGTGGTTCGTATTTAGCATCGCCCGCTATCACCTCGCCGACTACCCGACGATGATCCTGTGGCTGCACAACCCCTACGTCGCCATCGCTCTGGTGCTGTATTTCACCGCGCTGTTCTACCACTCCGCGCTCGGCGTACAGGTGGTGATCGAGGACTACGTGGCCGGCGAAGCGCTCAAGCTCGGCTCCATCGTGCTGATGAAGCTCGCCCATTTCGCACTTGCCGCGGCCAGCATCTTCGCCGTACTGAAAATCGCTTTCGGAGCTTGAGCACATGACTGCTGCTTACCCCATCGTCCATCATGAATACGACGTGGTCGTCGTCGGCGCCGGCGGCGCCGGTTTGCGCGCCACCGTCGGCCTGGCCCAGGCCGGCCTGAAGACCGCGAACCTGACCAAGGTGTTCCCGACCCGCAGCCACACCGTGGCGGCGCAGGGCGGCATTTCCGCCGCGCTCGGCAACATGGGCCAGGATGACTGGCGCTGGCACATGTACGACACCGTCAAGGGCTCCGACTGGCTCGGCGACCAGGACGCGATCCAGTACATGTGCCGCGAGGCGCCGGCCGCGGTGATCGAGCTGGAGCATTGGGGCGTGCCGTTCTCGCGCACCGGCGAAGGCAAGATCTACCAGCGCCCGTTCGGCGGCATGACCACCAATTACGGCCAGGGCACCGCGCAGCGCACCTGTGCCGCGGCGGACCGCACCGGTCACGCCATGCTGCACTCGATGTATCAGCAGTCGCTGAAAAACCATGCCGAATTCTTCATCGAATACTTCGCGCTGGATCTGCTCACCGATGCCGACGGCTCGACCCAGGGCGTGCTGGCCTGGGACCTGTCCACCGGCGAGCTGCACCGCTTCCGCGCCAAGATGGTGATCCTGGCCACCGGCGGTTACGGCCGCGCCTACTTCTCCGCCACGTCCGCCCATACCTGCACAGGTGACGGCGGCGGCATGGCCCTGCGTGCCGGCATCGCGCTGCAGGACATGGAGTTCGTGCAGTTCCATCCCACCGGCATCTACGGCTCCGGCTGCCTGATCACCGAGGGCGCGCGCGGCGAGGGCGGCTATCTGACCAATTCCAAGGGCGAGCGCTACATGGAGCGCTATGCGCCCAACGCCAAGGATCTGGCTTCGCGCGACGTGGTCAGCCGCGCCAGCACCATCGAGATCCGCGAAGGCCGCGGCGTCGGCGAGCATGCCGACCACGTCCATCTGCATCTGGAGCACCTGGGCCCCGAAGTGCTGCACAAGCGCCTGCCCGGCATTTCCGAAACCGCCAAGATCTTCGCCAATGTCGACGTCACCAAGGAGCCGATCCCGGTGCTGCCGACGGTGCATTACAACATGGGCGGCATCCCCTGCAATGTCCATGGCGAGGCGGTGAGCTGCACCGACGGCAAGAGCGATGTTGTCATCCCCGGCCTGATGGCCGTGGGCGAGGCGGCCTGCGTTTCGGTGCACGGCGCCAACCGTCTCGGCTCCAACTCGCTGCTCGACCTGGTGGTGTTCGGCCGCGCTGCCGCGCACCGCTGCGCCGAACTGGTCAAGCCGGGCGACCGCCACAAGACCATTTCCAGCGAGTCCGAGGAGAAGGCGCTGGCGCGCTTCGACAAGCTGCGCCATGCCAAGAACGGCAGCCTGAGCACCGCCAAAGTGCGCCTCGATATGCAGAAGACCATGCAGAACCACGCCGCGGTGTTCCGCACCAGCAAGTCGCTGGACGAGGGCGTGATCAAGCTGAAGAAGGATGTCGAGTCGTTCCGCGAGGTCAAGGTAGCGGATTCCTCCCTGGTGTGGAATTCGGACCTGATGGAGACGCTGGAGCTGGACAACCTGCTCGGCCAGGCCCTCGTCACCATCACCTCGGCGCAGAACCGCAAGGAATCGCGCGGCGCCCACGCCCACGAGGACTTCCCCGAGCGCGACGATCACGAGTGGATGAAGCACAGCATCGCCTGGCGCACCGGCGAGACCGACGTGAAGATCGGTTACCGCCCGGTGCATACCTGGACCCTCGACGACGAGATGAAGTACGTCGAGCCGAAGAAACGCACCTACTGATCGTGAGGCGAGCAACCGGCCATGGTGCGGCTTTTGCTGATCGGTGTGACGTTCGCGCTGGTCGCGGCGGCAGCTTGCTTTGCGTGGCCCCTGAGCGCCGTGGCCGGGCTTAAGCATGCATTGATGACACGCGATGCCGATGGCGTCGCGCGTCATGTCGACTTCGTCACGTTGAAAGCCAACATCAAACGCTCGACCCAGCAGCAGATTGAAAAGAAGGACGCCGACAGCGTTCTTGCGCCGGTCAAGGATGCCGTCATCGAAGTGATTGCCGACGACAAACTGGATCGGGTGGCGACGCCGGCGGGCATGATCAATCTGGTCTGCGATCAGGCCAGCG
>Ga0302314_10010029_pt1 | contig 16646 bp, 15 predicted proteins | sample III_Palsa_N2_3_FD_200533 | JGI IMG/M metagenome (GOLD analysis project Ga0302314, IMG submission 200533) | Peat permafrost microbial communities from Stordalen Mire near Abisko, Sweden - III_Palsa_N2_3 | ecosystem: Environmental > Terrestrial > Soil > Palsa > Peat permafrost | place: Sweden... | reverse complement strand
TGGAGACGGTCAAGAAGACCTACGACCCCACCCGCCTCTTCACCTTCCCCCAGGCCATCTAGCCCCAGCAGTTTCGTCGGCCTGGCCGGGCCGCTGACCGCATCATTCCCGTGAGCCCCAGCAACCCCGGCCACCCGTGATCACGTAAGAAAGAGGGCGCTATGGCGCCCTCTTTCTTACGTGCAGAAAATAGCCTTCGTGATCATGGCGCTGAACGCTGGCCGCCCTCGTGGCTCCGGTTGCCGCCGTGACTCTAGTTGCCGCCGGGCCGGATGTGGTACCGGGCCTAGTGGGCGCTGGACGCCGACCAGATGTTGATGCCGGCCTCCACCGCGTCCTCGTCGATCGCCGTGATCTCCTCGGGCGTGAACGTCAGCTTGTCGGCGGCGGCGAGGTTCTCCTCGAGCTGGGCGACGCTGCTCGCGCCGATCAGGGCCGAGGTCACCCGCTCGTCCCGCAGCACCCAGGACACCGCCATCTGGGCCAGGGACTGCCCCCGGGCGGCGGCGATCTCGGTGAGCGCCCGGACGTGGGCCAGCGTCTTGTCGGTGAGCTGATCCTGCGACAGTGACCCGTTCAGGCTGGCCCGCGAGCCCTCGGGAATCCCGTTCAGGTACCTGGTCGTCAGCAAGCCCTGGGCCAGCGGCGAGAACGCGATGCAGCCGACGCCTTCGTCGGCCAGGACGTCGAGCAGCCCGCCCTCGATCCAGCGGTTCAGCATGGAGTAAGACGGCTGGTGGATCAGCAGCGGCGTGCCCAGCGAGCGGAGGATGTCGGCCGCCTCCCTGGTCCGTTCGGGCGAGTAAGACGAGATGCCCGCGTACAGCGCCTTGCCCGACTTGACCGCGGAGTCCAGCGCGCCCATCGTCTCCTCGAGCGGGGTGTCCGGGTCGAACCGGTGGCTGTAGAAGATGTCCACGTAGTCCAGGCCCATCCGCCCCAGCGACTGGTCGAGGCTGGCCAGCAGGTACTTGCGCGACCCCCACTGCCCATAGGGGCCGGGCCACATGTCGTAGCCGGCCTTGGTCGAGATGACCAGCTCGTCCCGGTACGGGCGCAGGTCCTCGCGCATGATCCGGCCGAAGTTGATCTCGGCCGCTCCGTAGGGCGGTCCGTAGTTGTTGGCGAGGTCGAAGTGGGTGACCCCGAGGTCGAAGGCGCGTCGCAGGACCGCCCGCTGGTTCTCAATCGGCGCCGTGTCGCCGAAGTTCTGCCAGAGGCCAAGGGAGACCGCGGGCAGCTGCAGCCCGCTGCGCCCGCAGCGACGGTAGGGGTGCCTGGTGTACCTGTCTTCTGAAGCGGCGTAGCTCATGCCGTCTAGTTTTTCATGCGGACCGGGGGACGGCGACCTGTGGGGTTCCTTCGCAGAGCTAACGAGTCAGGTGGCATTATTCGGCTGAACCCCGCGCGGCGGAAGGAACAGAGAACATGTGCACGTACCTGACCGAGAAGGTCGAGATCAGCGGCAGCGGCAAGGGCGCGACCGGCTGGATCTCCGTCACCGACGCCAGCGTCTACCTCGACCACCCGGTACACGCTCCGTTCGGTCACTCGCTCAACATCGACTTCCTCGCCCCGGAACTCGGGCCGTCCGCCCGGGTCGCCGTCGAGCTCAGCCAGGAGTCGGCTCGCGCCCTGGCGAAGGCGATCGAGGCGGTGCTCGAGTCGGCGCCTCCCGGCCTCGAGTAGCCAGCGGCACCAGCGGCAAGTGCGACATCAGTACCACATCATCAATGAGGAGGCTTCGTCATGTATGACGCGATGATCGCTGAGACGGTCACGATCACCGGGCACGACGGCGACGCGATCGAGGCGTACTCGGCCCGGCCGCTGACCCCGGGCCCGGTGGGCGGCGTGGTGGTCATCCACCACATGCCCGGGTACGACGACTCGACCAAGGAGATCGCCCGGAACTTCGCCTTCCACGGCTACAACGTGATCATGCCCAACCTGTACTGGCGGGAGGCGCCCGGCGCGAGCTCGGACGACGCGGCCGCCACCGCGCGTGCCCAGGGCGGTGTGCCCGACGACCGGCTCGTCGGCGACGTGGCCGGGGCCATGGCCTACCTCAAGGGGCTGTCCAACGCCAACGGGAAGGTCGCCACGATCGGCTACTGCTCCGGCGGCCGCCAGTCGTTCCTCGCCGGGGTCAGCCTGGACCTCGACGCGGCCGTGGACTGCTACGGGGCGTTCGTCGCGGGCCCGGCCCGCGAGGGGACGACGATGGTCCCGATCGTGGACAAGACGCCGAGCCTGTCCTGCCCGCTGCTCGGCCTGTTCGGCGCGGATGACCAGTACCCGTCGCCCGAGCACGTCGGCCTGCTCGAGGACGCGCTCAAGGCCGCGGGCAAGACCTACGAGTTCCATAGCTACGAGGGCGCCGGGCACGCGTTCTTCTCGGTGAACCGTCCGGCCTACCGGGTCGAGGCGGCCAACGACGGGTGGCAGCGGATCTTCGCCTTCTACGGCAAGTACCTCTCGGCCTAGCCCCTGCGCCTGCCAGTATCTCCCCGGAGCCAGCGCTCCCGGGGGATACTGGCGTGTCCGGCGGGTAGGGGTTCCCGGCTCGCCGCCCGGAATGTCGGTGGGGGATGGCACGATGCCCCTTCTGAGTGGTGGCAGGGTGGACAGAAGCGGGGACCGGGATGAGCACGAGGGACACGGCATGAAGTTCACGGTAGGGCGGGAAGCGCTTGAAGAGGCCGTCGCCTGGGTGGCCAGGGCGCTGCCCGCCCGGCCGGTCGTCCCGGTGCTCGGCGGCATGCTGCTGCGTGCGAGCGGTGACTGGCTGACCTTGTCGTGCTTCGATTACGAGGTGTCGGCGCGGATGCGGGTCCCCGCGGACGTGACCGAGCCGGGCAGCTTCCTCGTGCCCGGCCGGCTGCTCGTGGAGATCGTCAGGAGCCTGCCCGGCTACCCGGTCGAGTTCGGAGATGACCCGGACGGCGTCTTCTTGGCCTGCGGCGAAGCCGCCTACTCACTGGCCGTCGTGGAAGCGGCGGACTACCCGGAATTGCCCGACCTGCCCGAGGTCGCCGGCACCGCGGACGGCGGGACCCTCGCCCTGGCTATCGGCCAGGTGACCCCGGCCGCCAGCAAGGACGACACGCTGCCCATGCTGACCGCGGTCAACGTCGAGCTAGACGGGGCCACGATGACGCTGGCCGCGACCGACCGCTACCGGCTCGCCGTCCGTGACCTCGACTGGGCCCCCGCACCCGCCTTCCGCGAGCACGACAGCACCGACCAAGACGGTGGTGAGCGGGACAGCACCACCGAGCCAGCCACCCGGCGGCGAGGCGGCGGTCAGCAGGCCAAGATGGCGCTGCTCGTGTCGGCCAGGACCCTGGCCGACGCGGCCCGGATGATGACGCCGGGGACACCGGTATCGATCATGCTGCGGACTAGCGGCGACGCGCCCGGCCCGGGCGACGCGCGCAGCGCCGGCGGGACGGCGCACGCCGCCCGGGCCGGAAACACCGCGGACGCGGGCGACGCCATGATCGGCTTCGAGACCGGCGAGCGGCGCCTGACCACGCGGCTGCTGGCCGGCGAGTTCGTCCGGTACCGGTCCCGGTTCCCGGAGGAGTTCGGCTGCACGGCGGACCTGCCGGCCGCGGCGTTCGCCGAGGCGGTGCGCCGGGTGGCGCTCGTCGCCGAGCGCGGCGCCCCGGTGCAGCTGTCGTTCGCCCCCGGCCGGGTCGCGGTCGAGGCGGCGACCCCGGGCCGGGCCCGGGCGCGGGAGACGGTGGCCGCCGACTTCACCGGGGACGAGCCCATGATCGCTTTCAGCCCGCACTACCTGCTCGACGGGGTAGTCGCGGCGACCGCCACCGGCCCGGCCGCGCCCGCCAGCCAGGGCGAGCGCCACGCCGGCCAGGGCGAGCGCCACGCCGGCCCCGGCCGCGATGACCCCGACGCGCCTGACGACCCGCACGCGCCCGAGGTCGCGCGAGTCCGCCTGCAGTTCACCAGCGCGAGCAAGCCGGCCGTGATCACCCCGCAAGCCGAGGCGGGCGGCCACGGCGGCTTCCGGTACCTGGTCGTCCCCCAGCGCGTGCCGAGGTAGCGGTCTGAGCCGTCTCCGCCATCGAGGACGCGTCGCGGAACCAGTCGGCACTGGCCGTTCCGCTGACCCGGGGCGTGGCCAAGCGTCCGCCGTGCCCGCCCCGAGCGCTGACCTGGATGATTGGGTGTTGGCAGCCGCAAATAACGCTGCCGACGACACCCGATCTTCTCGTGCTCCGCTATCAAAGCGGACATAAGCCAGAAAGCGGATGAAAATGACTGCGGCGACGCTCCCGCGATGGGCAACCTAAAGACCGACGTGGGCCCACGACGGCGCGGGCGGCTAACACATCCGGCTGGCCCTGGCGGGCGCCGCGGGAAGCGGGCAAGCGGCCGGGCCGGTCCTAGGGGTAGGGGCCGCCTGCCGGGTGGGGCATGCCGTGGCTGGCGAAGATCAGGGCGGTGAACAGCCAGATCATCATGGCCAGCATCAGCAGGGCCAGCGCGGCGAACCGGCCGGCCCGGTCGGTGGCGGTCGGCTCCTCCCGCTCGTCCCAGGACCGGGGCCGGGCGGGATGGGAGGTCGCGGCCAGCTCGGCCAGCCGCCCCTGCCCCGGCAGGTCGGCCAGGATGTGCGTGAGCTGACCGTAGGTCTTCGCCGCGAAGGCCGCGGAGAGCCGTTCGTGCAGCTCTTCGAGGGTCAGCCGGCCCGCCGTGTAGTGCTCGCCGAGGTCCGCCGCCACGGCGTCGCGTTCCGCGTCCCCGATTCGCAGCGCGTGGAATCCCCGGGGCCGGTAAGGGTCGCCGCCACCTGGGAAGGGAGCGTAGTAACGCATCGCCATTCGCGCTTCCAGTGTTTTTCGGAAGATTGGGTCCTCTCCACCATAGATCGCCGATGGCGGCCGAGGGAACCCGGATGGCTCAGCCGATCTAACGGCGGCGTCCCCGCGGCCCGCGCCGGGGCCCGCGCGACCGGCCGCGGCCCTGCCGGAAAATGCCGAAGATGAGCCGCCGCAGCAGGGCCAGCGCGGCGAAGACGAGCACGATCCAGAACGGCCGCCCGCCCCCGAAGCCGAACGCCGCGACGATGCCGAACGTCAGCAGCGCCGCCAGCATCACGAACGAGGCGACAAGCGCCCCGGCCGAGCGCCGGGCGCCGTGCCCCCAGCCGTCACCAGCGCCGCGGGAGCGGCCGCCGTAGCCCGCGTCGCCGTAGCCGGCCCGGCCGTAGCCCGCGCCGATGCCCGCGTACGGCGCGCCCGCGGTAGCCGCGCCTGGTGCCCACCCCGGCTGAGCCGACGGCAGGTCGAGCGTCAGCGCGTGCAGGTCCCCGCGGGTCTTCGCGGCGAACACCTGATCCAGGCGCTCGTTCAGTTCGTCCTGGGTCAGCCGCCCGCTGGCGAAGTGCTCGCGCAGTTCGGCCGCCGCGGCTTCCCGGTCGGCGTCCCCGACCCGCATCTCGAATCCCGAAACCACAGCGTCCTCCGACCGACGGCGATTGATAATCCACGATATATCGCGTATCCCGCTCAGGCAAGCCGGATAGGCCTGGAACTCCCGAAGCTACGGCGAGCCGCAAAGTAGCGTTGTGGCACCTATCGGTTTCGGCACGTGGCGGTCGCAAGTGAGGCATACCGTCGTGCGGGGTTGCTCTGGTTCGTGATGGTTGGTGGCGATTGCCGTCATCGCTAGCGAGGGGCGACGGGTGAAGGCTGAGTGGGAGCCGGACGAGCTGATCGAGACGTGGACGCTGACCGGGGGGGACTGGGGCCTGGTCGGCAGCAAGTCGGGCGCGACGCGCCCTGGGCTTTTCGGTGATGCTGAAGTTCTACGAGATCGAGGGCCGGTTCCCTGCCTATGGGGAGGAAGTCCCGCCCGCCGCGGTCGGGTACCTGGCGTCGCTGGTGAAGGTCGACCCGGCGCTGTTCGCGAAGTACGCGTGGAAGGGCCGGTCGATTGAGTGCCACCGGGCGCAGGTCCGCCGGGTGTACGGGACGCGGGGGCCGACCGAGGATGAGATCTCTGCCGTGAGGGTCTCGACCTGCGGCTCGCTGTGGCTGCTCGTAGGCGAATCGTCAGCCGGCTGGCAGGCAGGGAGGATCTGCCCAGCTCCGCCCGGGTCAGCCACGGGCCAGCACAGCGCCCCGCGCACGGCCTCGACCGTGAGCATGCGCTGGGTCAGGGGAAGCGTGGTGCCGGCCTCCCGCCACGCGAGGTCACTGCCGCCCCGTTGCTCTAGGTGGCGGGCCAGGTAGCCCAGCGCAGCCCGGGCGCGGTCCGGTCCCCAGCGTGACCGGTCTCCTGGCCGGCTCTCGTAGGCATCGCGGAGGAAGCCGCTAAGGAGATGCCTTTCGGCGTCGCCGGGCGTACGGAACCTCTTTTCCGGCAGTTCGGCGGGGTCACGGCGCTGTAGATGGTCCGGGCAAGGGCGGCCATCAGCGGGTTCCCCTGCTGTAGCCGGGCTCGGCGCCTTCGGGAGGCAGGCCGTGACCGGCCAGGCGGGTGCCGGGGGCGCGGGCGCAGCCGATGACCTCTCGCGGGTACGCAGGGCAGTGCGCGGCGAACTGGGCGAGGGCAAGGCCGGGCCGGAGGCTCAATAGCTTTCAGACAGGGATGCGGGTTTCGCGCTATCCCCGGGAATATGCCTCGCCTCGCAGGTAGGCGAGGACTGCCAGGACCCGGCGGTTGGTGTCGTCTGCCTGGGGGAGCCGGAGCTTGGCGAAGATGTTGCCGACGTGCTTGCCGACCGCTGCCTCCGATACGACCAGCGTGCGCGCGATCGCGGCGTTGGAGTGGCCCGAGGCGATGAAGGCCAGGACTTCCTGCTCGCGCGCCGACAGCGCGGCCAGCGGGTCCCGGCGGCGGCGCAGGAGCTGGCTGATCACCTGCGGGTCGACCACTGTCGCGCCGGAGCACACCCGGCGCAGCGCCGCGATGAACTCCTCAATGTCGGCTACCCGGTCCTTGAGCAGGTAGCCGACGCCGCGCCCGTCGCCGGAGTCCAGCAGGTCGGCGGCGTAGGCGTGCTGGACGTACTGGCTGAGCACGGCCACGGCCAGTCCCGGCCGGGTGCGCCGCAGGTCCACCGCGGCGCGCAGCCCCTCGTCGGTGAACGAGGGGGGCATCCGGATGTCGGTGACCACCAGGTCCGGCTCGTGTTCCGCGACGGCGGCGTGCAGCCCGGCGGCGTCCCCGGCCGACGCGACGACGTGGAAGCCGAACCGCTGGAGCAGCCCGGCCAGGCCCTCCCGCAGCAGGACCCCGTCCTCGGCCAGGACTACCCGGATCACGGGTGCTAGCTGCTTGTGTTCTTGCACGGAATCTCCACTCGCAGGACGGTCGGGCCGCCGGGCGGGCTGGACAGCAGCATCCTGCCGCCGGCCACGGCCACCCGGTCGGCCAGGCCGGTCAGCCCGCTGCCCGTGGCGGGATCGGCGCCGCCCCGGCCGTCGTCGCGGACTTCCAGCACCAGGATGCCGCCGGCGGCGCGGGCGGTCACGCTCGCGCTGGACGCCCCGGAGTGCTTGGCGACGTTGGTGAGTGCCTCGGCCGCCGCGAAGTATGCCGTGTTCTCGGCCTGGCCCGGCAGCCGCCCGGTCAGGCCGGAGTAGACCGTGACGGGGACCGGTGCCTGGTCGGCGAGCTCGCTGAGCGCGGCGGGGAGCCCGAGTTCGGTGAGGACCTGCGGCTGGATGCCGTGGATCAGGTCCCGCAGGTCGGCCATCAGCTGCCTGGCCTGCTCGTGCGCGGCGGTCACGGCGTGGGCGGCCGGCCCGGGCGGCAGGTCGAGCCGGGCCAGCCCGAGCTGCATGGTGAGCGCGACCAGCTTCTGCTGGGCGCCGTCGTGCAGGTCGCGCTCGATGCGGCGGCGCTCGGCCTCGAACGCGCCGGCGAGCCGGGCACGGGACGCCGCGACCTCGGTGAGCTCGGCGCGCAGCCGCTCCTCCGGCCCGCCGCCGAACAGCAGCGAGCGGGTGACCGCCGCGTCTGCCCCGGCGACCAGCGTCACCAGGTACGACCACAGGACAAGCAGGACCAGGCCCGCGAAGAAGAACGGCACGGACTGCGGCACTGTCGAGGCCCGCCAGGAGAACAGGGCGACGTACCCCCCGCTGCTTCCCATCAGCGCGATGGTGACCGGGCTGGCCAGGAAGATATAGCTCAGGAACAGCGTGCACAGCGCCGCGACGCTGGCAGCGGGCATAACCGTCGCCAGCAGGCACGCATAGCCGGCCTCCCGCCACGCGGCCGGGTCGGCATACCGTGCCCGCAGCCAGCCTGCCACGCCGCCGCCGCCCGGCATGCGCCGGGCATGGCCGGCGGGGCGCCGGTCCACGATCGCCAGCCGCCACCGCGATGTCGCCGCGACCGGGACCGCGATCAGCGGGCCGAGCGCCACGACCAGGACGAAGCCCAGGACGATCAGCAGCGCGACCGTCGGCGCCGGGAACGGGCCGGCCGCCAGCACCATCCACCACGGCACGGCGGGCACGGCCAGCAGCGCCGCGGCGAGCAGCGCCGCGTGCAGCGTGGCCAGCACGTACCCGAGCGAGCGCCACGGCCATCCGCTGACCGGCAGCCGGCGCCCGGCCAGGGCCTCAAGCGCCGTCTGCGGGGACATGCCTGCCAGGGTAGCCGCGCCCGGCGCCGCTGTCAGTGACGGCAGGGCGAGTCCCGCGGGTAGGCCTAGCCCTACCGCAGGACGGTCCTCAGGCGTAGTGACCTTCCCCCGCCCGCCTGGTTACCTCAACTGGCATGACCGGCACGACGACCACCGAGGGCCGCCGTCACCGGCTCAGTCGCAGCCCTCGCCGCCATCACGATCATGGCCTTCCCGCCTGCGATGCCCGGACGGCGCCGACGACCGCGATTCCCGTGCAAGTACCCCATCCGGGGCCGTCAGGAAGGAACGAGTTACTTGGGACCGATGAAGAACCACAGACGAGGACGCGCTGACGTGGACGATCGAAAGGACCTATGGTGACCGATCACCACAGCTGGTCGCGGGACCGTGCCCGCGGCGGATCGCTTGCCGGTGCCCGGGCCGGCCAGGCAGGCCGGCCCGGGCGGGGCCGGCGCCGCGCGGCAGCCGCCATCATGGCAGCAGGCGCGGCAGCGCTCGGGGCCATGCTCGCCGTTCCGGCCAGCTCCGGGGCCGGCGGGCCGGGCCTGGCCGCCGCCACGGACGCCGCCTTCTCAGGCGGGTCCGCTGGAGTCGCCGCACCGGGAGGCGCGGCAGTGCCGGCGGCGGCAGTGCCGAAGCTGGCGTGGAAGCCCTGCGGTGGCGGCATGCAGTGCGCGACGGCGCGGGTGCCGCTGGATTACCGGCAGCCGGGCGGCGCGAAGATTACGCTCCAGCTGATCAGGCATCTGGCGACCGACCCGGCGCACCGGATCGGGTCGCTGTTCATCAACATCGGCGGCCCCTCCGAGCAGGTCGGCGTCTTCCCGGAGGAGGTCTACCCGGCGCTCCCCGCGGCTCTCCGGGCGCGGTACGACATCGTCACGTTCGACCCGCGCGGCTTCGGCTACAGCACCCCCATCAGGTGCTTTTCCAGTGAGGCGGCAGAGGCCGCGTTCTTCGCGGGCACGCAGTTCATCTTCGCGGGCACGCCGACGTTCCCGGTCGGGGCGGCGCAGCAGGCGGCGTTCGAGCGGACCTTCGCCCGGTTCGACGCGCTGTGCGGGCAGCGCAACGGCCTCCTGCTCGACCATGACACCAGTGCCGACATTGCCCGGGACATGGACTTGCTCCGCCGGGCCGTGCACGACCCGGTGCTGAACTACTACGGCATTTCCTACGGGACCGGGCTCGGCGAGGTGTACGCGAACCTGTTCCCCGGCAAGGTCGGCCACATGCTCCTGGACGCCAGCCTCGACCCCGTCACGTGGAGCAGCACCGACGGGACACTGCCTGTGCACCTGCGGGACGGGGATGGTGCGGCGAACGCCAAGGGGATGACCGGGTTCCTGACCCTGTGCGGGCAGGCAAGCACGTCCGCGTGCGCGTTCTCGGCAGGCAGCCCGGCAGCCACCCGGGCCAAGTGGAGCACGCTGCTGGCCCGGCTGCAGCGCCACCCGGTGACCGTCGGCAGCCCGCCGCAGGCCGTCACCTACGCCAGCGTCATCACGGCTGCGCCGCCGGGGCAGGCGGCCCAGTGGCCCCAGGAAGCCGCCGAGCTGCAGCAGGACTGGATCGCATCCGGCACGGGCACCACGGCGGCCGGCAGTAGCGCAGTCGCGCAAGCGGCCAGCGGCCGGGGCAACCCGGCGGGGAGCGGCCCGGCACCGGGAAGCGTCAGTCCTGCTGCCGCGGCGGGGACCAGTGCGCCCGCCCTGCCGCCTGCCTACAACGGAATAGAGCAGCTCTATGCGCTGCTCTGCGCCGACACCTCCAATCCGCGCAACCCCGGCAGCTACCCAGCCATAGCCAGGAACGCGGCCCGGAGCCTCGGCGGATTCGGCCCTGAGGAGGCATGGATTGATGAGCCCTGCGCCCAGTGGCCCGGCAACGGGGCGCAAGACCGCTACACGGGGCCGTGGAACCGGCCCACCGCACACCCGGTCCTGGTCTTCGGCAACACCGGCGATCCCTTCGTCAACTACCGCGACTCGGTTGCCGCCGCCCGCGACCTGGGCGACGCCCGCCTGCTGACCATCAACCAGTTCGGGCACTCCGAGGCCCTGAACCCGGACGCCTGCGCCACCAGCTACGAGGTCAGCTACCTGCTGACGGGGGCGCTGCCCCCGGTGGGCGCCGTCTGCCAGGGGGTCCCGCCCTTCCCGGCACCCTGACCCGCCGGCCCAGTCCTCAGAGAGCAAGGAGTCCCGCCAGCTGAACGCAGCCCGGAACGAAAGTCACGCTGGGGAGCCCGGGCCACGCGTCGGCGTAGGCCGCCCCGTCGGCGACCTGGGCGGCTTGCCTGGCGCGCCCGGCGGACAGGGCAGGGAACCCAGGTGCTGGAAGCCAAAGCGCCCGGCCAGGGCGATCATCCGCGCTCCCGGGCTGACGGCGCGTTCGCCCCCGGGGCGCCCCGCGCCGTTAAGGTCCGCCATGGCGAGAGCCAGCAGCAGTGTTCCCCAGACCGAAAGCCCGGGATAGGAGGCTGCGGGCGTGTCCCCCGGCAGTCCCGGTGCATAAGCATTTGAGCAGGCCAGCGCACAGTCCGATAGCTACTTTGCGGCTCGCCGTAGCTTCGGGAGTCCTAGGCCGGATACCGCGACCCGCGCCGGCAAACCGATTGACAGTCCTAAGCTCCACATGTAAGTTTCCACTGACAGGTGGAAGAACGGAGTACGACACTGACGAGCGAGGAGCTGCTGAGCACGCTGACCGCAATCGCGCACCCGCTCCGGCTGCGGATCATCGCCCAGCTCACGAGCGGCCGCGTGCACGTGAGCGAGCTGGCCCGCAGGCTGGGGATGTCCAGGCCGCTGCTGTACATGCACCTGGACCGGCTGGAAAAGGCCGGCCTGGTAGCCGGGCACCTGGAGCTGTCCGATGACGGCAAGGCGATGAAGTACTTCGAGGTGGTGCCCTTCGAAGTGCGGGTCACGGCCGACACGGTGGTCGACGCGCTCGCCCACGACGTTGACAGCGCGGCAGCGAACGGCAGCGGAATAAGCGGAATACACGACGACGACGCAACGCAGGCTCTCGAGACGAAACAGAGCGATCAATGACTGGAACCCATGTGGCGGCAACCCTCGCCTCAAGCGGCACGAACTTCACCCCGATCGGCATCATCGGAGCCATTTTCATCCCCATCTGCGCGGCGATCGCGGTGATCGTCTACAGCTACTACCAGCTGCAAGGCCACCGCGCCGACGCGGTGGCGATGGCGTCCTACCGCAAGCTGGCCGAGGAAGCCGTAGCCAACATGACCGAGCTGCGGGCCGAGATGACGAAGCTCGCCGCGCACGTGAGCGCGGTCGAGCAGATCATGCGAGACGTCGGGTGAACGCCCTGCGCCTGCGGCGCGATCCGCTCAGGCTCGCACTGTCGCACCAGCTCCGGGCCTGCCTGTGGTACTTGCTCGCTTATCAGGTTCTCGGCTGGGTGCTGGCCGCCGTCGCGCTGGCCGTCGCCATAGCCGGAACGGTCTTCAGCTTCACGCTCGTGGGGCTGCCGGTGCTGATCGCGGCGGCCGCGGTGCTGCGCTGGTGCGCCGACGTCGAGCGGGCCCGGCTGCGCACGGTGGACACCGAACCCATCGCCGGGCGCTACCGCGAGGCCGCGGCCCCGGGCGTGCTGGCCGCGGTCGCCGCCCGCTGGAAAGACCCGGCCACCTGGCGTGACCTCGCCTTCTTGTTCGGCCTGTTCGTCCCGCTAGTCACGCTGGAATTCGCCGTCCTGGCCGTCTGGCTGGTCTTCCTCGTCGGGATCACGCTGCCCGCCTGGTACTGGGCGCCGTGGCAGAGCATCCACGGCACGAACTTCCACGGCTACGAGCTCGGCGTCTTCCCCAACGGCCCGCACGCCCACCCGGCCTACGGCTTCTACATCGACACGCTGCCGAAGGCCCTGATCGCCGCCGCGATCTTCCTGGTCCTGTTCCTGCTCTTCAACTACGTCGTGGTCGCCACCGCCCGGCTGCACGCGGCCACGGTGCGCGCCGTCCTCGGCGCGCCGACCGACCCGCTCGACGAGGCAAAGGGGGTACTCCGCCGGTCCGGTCCCCTCAGCGGGTTCATGACCCGCAACACCATTCCGAACGGCCGTTAGCCGTCTGTCCCCGCCCACGAGGGTCCAGCTCACGGGCGGGGACCAGGCGACGGCCAATGACGCACCAGCACTACCCGACCCTTGCTGCGCCTAACAGAAGGAATCAGCGATGCGCGAGCCGCGCACTCCAGTATCTACCGTGCCCGAACCACCCCGCCAGCCCGACGCGCCCGGCCGGCCGGACCCGTACCGCCGGCGCGCCACCAGGCCCCGCGACACCAAGCCCCGCGACACTAAGCCCAACGTCACCGAGCGCGTCGCGGGCTGGAGCATCAGGCACCGCAAGACCGTCGTGCTCGGCTGGCTGCTGCTGGTCGCCGTGATCTTCGTGGTCGGCCAGTCGCTCGGCACCAAGAACCTGCCCACCTACGACTACGGTCAGTCCGGCCAGGCCGAACGGGCGCTGAACCAGGCCGCCCCCAACGCCGAGGCGTCGCTGTCCGAGTCGGTGCTGATCCAGCCGAGAACGGCGGGCGGGACGTTCGCCACCGATCCCGCCATGCGGCAGGCCGCCCGCCAGCTGGCGACCTCCCTGAGGGCACTGCCCCAGTACGCGGCCGGCATCCGCACCCCGCTCGCCGCCGGCGGGCAGTCGCTGGTGTCCAAGGACGGCCACAGCGCCCTGGTCACCTTCGACGTCCCGGGCAGCGTCCAGAACACCGACCAGGCGGTCACGGTCCTCCAGAAAGCCGTCGCCGGCGTGCAGGCCCGTCACCCGGACCTGCGCGTCGCCGAGTCGGGTGACGCCAGCATCGGCCAGGCGGTCAGCAGCTCGCTGAACTTCAGCAAGGCCGAGGAAACCGCGATACCGATCACGCTGGTCCTGCTGATCGCCGTGTTCGGCGCGCTGATCGCGGCGGGCATCCCGGTGCTGCTGGCGGTGACCGCGCTGACCGCCGCGCTCGGCGTGCTGACGGCGGTCAGCCATCTGCTGCCGGTCGGCGGCTCCACCTTCGAGGTGGTGGTCATCATCGGGATGGCGGTCGGCGTCGACTACTCGCTGTTCTTCCTCCGCCGCGAGCGCGAGGAACGGGCCGCGGGCCAGTCGCTCGACGCGGCCCTGCGGATCGCCGCCCGCACCTCCGGCCGCACGATCGTGGTCTCCGGCCTCACCGTGATGATCGCGATGTCCGGGCTGTTCCTGGTCGGCGGCCCGTTCCCCGGCATGGCGGCCGGGACGATCGCGGTGGTAGGCATCGCGGTCGTCGGCGCCCTCACCGCGCTGCCCGCGCTGCTCGCCTGGCTCGGGTCCCGGGCCGACGCGGGCCGCATCCCGTTCCTCGGCCGGAGCCGGGCCGCCGCCCGCCCGTCCCGGCTGTGGGGCGGGCTGGCCCGCCAGGTGGTCGCCCGGCCGCTGCTCTGGGGCGGAGTGGCGGCGATCGCGATGCTCGCGCTGGCCGCGCCCGCGCTCGGCCTGCGGCTGGGCGCGCCCGCGATCGACGCGCCCGCCAACGCGGCCGTGGTCCGCACGATGGACGCCATCGAGCAGGCGTTCCCGCAGGCCCCGGCGCCCGCCCAGGTGGTGGTGACCGGCACCGGACTCACCGGGCCGAAGATGGTCGCGGCGGTCGACGCGCTGCGGACCCGGGCGGCGGCCGGCGGCGCGATCCGCGAGCCGGTCAACGCCACCGTGATCGGCGGCGGCCGCGCCCTGGTGGTGGACGTGCAGCTGGCCGGCGACGGCATCGACTCGGCGTCCGACGCCGCCCTGCTGACCTTGCGGGACCAGGTGCTGCCCGCCACCATCGGCCGGGTGCCGGGGGTCAGCTACGCGGTGGCCGGGGATACGGCCGGGCTCTACGACGACATCCAGGGACTGAAGGGCGCGCTGCCCGCGGTGTTCGCCCTGGTCGCCGTGCTGGCCTTCGTGCTGCTGCTGATGGCGTTCCGGTCGGTCGTCGTCCCGCTGGTGTCGATCGCCCTGAACCTGCTGTCGGTCGGGGCGGCCTACGGCCTGATCACGCTGATCTTCCAGGACGGACGGCTGCAGGGGCCGCTCGGCTATACCTCGTTCGGCGGCATCATCTGGTGGGTGCCGCTGTTCATGTTCGTCTTCCTGTTCGGGATCAGCATGGACTACCACGTGTTCATCCTGAGCCGGATCCGCGAGCTGTGGTCGCGCGGCGCCTCGGCCGACGACGCGATCATCGGCGGGATCGCCTCAAGCGGCGGCGTGGTCACCAGCGCCGCGCTGATCATGGTGGCGGTCTTCTCGATCTTCGCCACCCTGTCCCTGGTCGACCTCAAGATCCTCGGCGTCGGCACCGCCGCCGCCGTGCTCATCGACGCGACGGTCGTCCGCGGCATCCTGGTCCCGGCCACCTTCGCCCTCCTCGGCGACCGGGCCTGGTCGCCGCGCCGCCGCCGCGTCAGCGCCTGAGAACCTCCGCCCGTGACCGCGGCCGCCCCGTCGTCCCTGACGACGGGGCGGCCGCGGCCAGGCGGCCGGGTCCTAGTTCAGGAAGTAGCTCGCGCCGCCGTTTTGCGGGTTGGTGACGATGGCGATGACGGTGAACGTGCCCCCGTGCTTGAACGTCAGCTTCAGGTAGATGTCCTTGCCGTCGTGCATCGCGCGCGCACCGCTGATCAGCAGGTGATAGCTGTTCGGGATCAGCTGGGTGGTGGCGTCGGAGGGGATCGGGATGTCACTCACGGTGTGCATGACCACCGGGGACTCCCCGTCGCTCACCGGGCCGCGGAGCACCACCTTGCCGCCGACGCTGGTCGAGACCGAGACGAGCTCGTCCGGCTTCCCGTTGTTGCGGATATCCAGGTAGCCGACGGTCGTCTGGCCGGTGGCCGACGGCTGCTGCACGTAGGCGCCGTTGGTGACGATGCCCGAGCCGCCGGCGTGGTTGCCGCCGGCCGCGCACCCGGCGGCCGCCAGCGTGATCGCCGCGGCGCCGCTGACGAGTCCGATGGTCCGCGAGAGCCTCTGCACGCGACCTAGGGTACTACCGGTCCTAGCCCCGCTCGATCGCGGTCCCGAGCAGGCCGATGGGCGGTGAGCCCAGGTCCATCAGCGCGGTGTGGAAGCGCTTGAGGGTGAAGCCGGCCCCCCAGGCCGCCTTGGCCTGGTCGCGCAGCGCCATGATCTCCAGCTTGCCCCAGGTGTACCGGCCGTAGGTCGGGTCGAACGTCGCCCGCCGCGCCTCGGACAGCGCGGCCGACCCGGCCAGGTGAGTGTCGGACTCGAACCGGGCGGCGGCCTCGGCGACCGTCATGCCCGCGGTGTGCACGCCGAGCGCGCAGGCCAGCCGGGTGACCCGGACCAGCGCCTCGAGCCAGACGCCGATGGCGAACCGGGGGTCGTCGCCGAGGAATTCCTCCTCGACGCAGAGTTCCTCGGCGTAGTGCGCCCAGCCCTCGACGAAGGCGCTCGAGCTGAGCGTCCGCCGGACCGGCCCGGCCGCCCGGCGCAGCGCCTGGTGGTGGGAGAAGTGCCCGGGCGCGACCTCGTGCACGGTGATGACCGGCAGCGTGGTGGCGCTGAACACCTCGAGCCACTCCTCGGTCTCGGCCGCGGGCCAGGACTCGTCGGGCGGGGTGATCCAGTACCACGACGGCGCCGGGGGCTCGGCGGGCGCGTTCGTGGAGATCATCGCCATCGCCCAGCGGCGGGACTCGGGCGACTCGCCGACCAGGCACACCCCGTCGTGGACCGGGACGAGGTCCCGCTCGCGGGTGAACGCGATCGCCCGCTCGGTCCAGTAACGGGCCGACTCGATGACGCCCGCCCGGTCGGGGTGGTCCCTGACCAGTTCCCTGGCCACGTCGAGCGGCGGCCGGGTCGTGTCGATCCGCGCGGCCGACTCGGCCAGCCGCCCGGTCAGCCGGTCCCGCTCGGCGTCGGCCGCCGCCGCCAGCGCGCCCAGGTCGACGAGGGTCGACTCGGCCGCCGACAGCAGCGCGC
>Ga0302314_10010027_pt1 | contig 16648 bp, 14 predicted proteins | sample III_Palsa_N2_3_FD_200533 | JGI IMG/M metagenome (GOLD analysis project Ga0302314, IMG submission 200533) | Peat permafrost microbial communities from Stordalen Mire near Abisko, Sweden - III_Palsa_N2_3 | ecosystem: Environmental > Terrestrial > Soil > Palsa > Peat permafrost | place: Sweden... | reverse complement strand
GGGGCGTGGCTGCACGACCCGCAGCTCGGCGAGGCGTTCTGGACCGTCACCCAGGCGATGACCGCCGCGCGGCGGATTCCCGACGAGGTCCGTCAGGTGGTGATCCTGTGCGTCGGCGCCCGCTTCCGCGCGACCTACGAGATCTACGCCCACGAAGCCGTGGCGCGGGCGAAGCATAGGATGGGCGGGCGACGGCTGGCGACCCTCGCGGCAGGCGGGCGGCCCGACGATCTCAACGAACCCGAGGCCGCCGGCTACGATGTCGCCGACGCCCTGCTGAAGGGCGGCGCGCTGCCGGAGCCGACCTATCGCCACGCGCTGAAGCTGTTCGGCCAGGCGGGCCTCAACGAGCTGATCTACCTAGTCGGACACTACTGCTTCGTCTCGATGACGCTGAACGGCTTCGACGTTCCGGCCCCTGACAATGACTAAGCGGAGCGGAACCGCCTCACGGCCAGATACCCCAGCGCGATGAACGCCAGAAGCACGACGCCCTGTGCGATCGCGAACGGCGGCTCGGTCTGGGTGGGCGCCAACGCTCTGAGGCCGGGTATCTTTTGGAAGGCCTGAGCCACGGCGACGAAGACGTTGAGATAGAACGCGACCGTGGCGCCGACGACGAAGACCGGGCGCCAGCGGCCATGGAGATGACGCGCATAGAGGGCGAACAAGGTCGCGGCGAGCACGAACAGCGAAACGATCCCGACCACATCCGGCGGCCCGAAGCTTGTGAAGGGAAACAAGAAGCCGGTCGCGCTGGTGAGCACGGTCGTCGCCAGGAATCCGCCAATCCACAGATCGAATTTCCGGTCGAGGATCATAGCGACGAGCACGATCGCGCCCGACCCTATGCCCACGAGGCTGATGATGACGTGCAGCAATGTGAACGTCGACGTGGTCATTCCCAGTATCATGACGCGTCCTTGCTTGTGAGTTCCACCTGGCGAGCCATCTCTGTACGGCGGTCATGCCTACGCTAGCGGGTCAACGCGCCTGAGGCTTGAAGATTCCGATGGTGGGTCCTGGGCGGCGGCGACATCAGCCGCGCCTGCCGATCCGAGGCCGCCGTCCGGCCCCCGTCAACGTCGGTCCATTGTTCAAATCGGATGCGCTGCGAACAAGAGCCCACGAGCGCCTTCAGCCATCTTCAGCGACGCCGGTAAGCGGTTGGTAGGCCAGTGATCCTGGCGCCTGGCAATGAGGGTTGAGATGTCAAAACTGGAAATGCTGACGCCGCAGAACTCTGCGATCGCGCTGATCGACTATCAGCCGGCCATGTATCAGGGCGTTCAGTCGCACGACCGGCTCACGACGATGCAGAACGTGCAGATTCTGGCCAAGGCGGCGAAGCTTTTCGGCGTTCCGACCGTGCTCTCGACGGTCGCCAAGGACTCGTTCTCCGGCCCGTTCATGCCCGAGGTGGCCACGCTGTTTCCCGATCATGAGATCATCGATCGGACGTCGATGAATTCCTGGCTCAACGCCAAGTTCCGCGACGCCGTCCACGCCACCGGGCGCAAGAAGATCGTGGTGTCCGGCCTCTGGACCGAAGCCTGCGTCATGTTCCCGACGCTTGATATGCTGAACGAGGGGTTCGAGATCTACGTGCCCGCCGACGCGTGCGGCGATCTTTCCGTCGAGGCTCACAATCGGTCGATGGATCGCCTGACCCAGGCCGGCGCGATCGCCATCACCGCCTGCCAATATGTCTTCGAGCTGCAGCAGGATTGGGCTCGGACCGAGACCTATGACGGCGTGATGGAGATTTTGAAGGCGCACTCGCCGTACGGCATCCAGGTGCGGTTCTCGAAATGGGCTCTGGGCGAACACGCGTCCGAGGCCGGGGCCTAGCGTGGCCGGCGCGGTCGCCGCTCATTTTCGGTCCGACATTCGATCCTTCCCGCCGAGGGGGCGCCGGTGAAAGTCTACCTCATCTCACTTGCCGTCGGACTTGTGGTCGGCGCCCTTTACGGCCTGTTGCATGTCCGCTCGCCGGCGCCTCCGGTGGTCGCCCTGCTGGGATTGCTGGGTATCCTGATCGGCGAGCAGATCCCGCCGTTGGTGCAGCATGTACTGGCGAAAACCCCCGCGGTGTCCGCGTGGAATAGCCAGGTTCGACCGCACGTTTTCGGCCTCCTTCCCCATGGCAAATCGACTTCGGAGAAGTCCTCATGACCGCCGAATCCAGCCCCGATCTCATCCTCTACAACGGCCGCTTCACCACCCTCGACCGGTCCAATCCCGTCGCCGCGGCGGTGGCCATCAAGGATGGGCGGTTCATGGCTGTCGGCGCCGACAAGGACGTCGCGCCGCTCGCGGGACCGTCGACGAAGGTCGTCGATCTGAAGGGTCGCGCGGCGCTCCCCGGTCTGATCGACAACCATCTGCACATCATCCGCGGCGGCCTGAACTTCAACATGGAGCTCCGCTGGGACGGCGTCCGCTCGCTCGCCGACGCCATGTCGATGCTGAAGCGTCAGGTTGCGGTCACGCCGCCGCCGCAGTGGGTGCGGGTGGTTGGCGGTTTCACCGAACACCAGTTCGCCGAGAAGCGGCTGCCGACGATCGAGGAACTGAACGCCGCCGCGCCGGACACGCCGGTTTTCCTGCTGCATCTGTACGACCGGGCGATCCTGAACGCGGCGGCGCTGCGTGCGGTTGGCTACACGAAGGATACGCCCGAACCGAGGGGCGGCCAGATCGTGCGCGATACGAACGGCGAGCCGACCGGCCTGCTGCTCGCCAACCCGAACGCCGCGATCCTCTATGCGACGCTGGCGAAGGGGCCGAAGCTGCCGCTGGACTACCAGCTCAATTCCACCCGCCACTTCATGCGCGAGCTTAATCGGCTTGGCGTGACCGGCGCGATCGACGCCGGCGGTGGGTTCCAAGTCTATCCGGACGATTATGCGGTCGTGCAAAAGCTCGCCAACGACGGCCAGCTCACGGTCCGCCTCGCCTACAACCTCTTCACCCAGAAGCCGAAGGGCGAGAAAGACGACTTCCTGAACTGGACCAAGACCTCCCGCTACAAGCAGGGCGACGACTTTTTCCGCCACAACGGCGCTGGCGAGATGCTGGTGTTCTCGGCGGCTGACTTCGAGGATTTCCGGCAGCCGCGCCCGGATATGCCGGCGGCGATGGAGGACGACTTAGAGGGCGTGGTTCGCATCCTGGCCGAGAACCGCTGGCCCTGGCGTCTGCATGCGACCTACGACGAGACCATCAGCCGCGCGCTCGACGTGTTTGAGAAGGTCAACCGCGACATACCGCTCGCGGGACTCAACTGGTTCTTCGATCACGCCGAGACGATCTCCGAGCGCTCCATCGACCGCGTCGCCGCCCTGGGCGGCGGGATCGCCGTGCAGCACCGGATGGCCTATCAAGGGGAGTACTTCGTCGACCGCTACGGCGCGGCCGCTGCCGAGGCCACGCCCCCGATCCGCCGCATCCTAGACCGGGGCGTCCGCACCTCGGCCGGCACGGACGCGACGCGCGTCGCCTCCTACAATCCTTGGGTTTCGCTGGCCTGGATGGTGACCGGCAAGACGGTCGCCGGCCTCCGGATCACTCCGCAACGCAACTGCCTCGATCGCGACACGGCACTTCGGATGTGGACGGAGAACGTCACCTGGTTCTCCAATCAGGAGGGCGAGAAGGGGCGCATCGCCGTTGGCCAGCTGGCCGACCTGACCGTACCGGACCGCGATTACTTTGCCTGCCCTGAAAGCGAAATCGCCGACATCGCCGCGAGCCTGACGATCGTCGGTGGCAAGGTAGTCTTCGCCGCCGGTGACTTCGCCAAACTCGACGATGGCGGACCGCCTCCGGCCATGCCCGACTGGTCGCCGGTCCGCACCTTTGGCGGCTATGCGGCCTGGGCGGACCAGCCGCAAACCGCGACCATGATGCAGGCGGCCTGCGGCTGCGCGAGCCGCTGCCAGGTTCACGGCCATGACCACGCGGCCGCCTGGGGCGCCAAGCTGCCAATCGGCGATCTGCGCGCGTTCTGGGGCGCGCTCGGCTGCGCCTGCTGGGCGGTCTAGGATGGCAGGGGCGGCGCGCCGCGATCCTCGGTGGGTCGACGCCGTACTCGATTGGCGTTGGACTTGGCTGCTGGCCCGTCTCGGCCTTTGCGGCGCCTATCTGCTCGGCGGGGCGACGAAGCTCTTGGACTTCTCCGCCGCCGTCGCGGAGCAGGAGCATTTTGGGCTGCGGCCAGGCTGGCTTTGGGCCAGCCTGGCGATCGCGGTCGAACTGGGTGGCTCGGCGCTGCTGATCTGGGGGCGCCTGGTCTGGCTGGCGGCCGGCGCGCTCGGAGCGCTGACCTTCGTCGCCACGCTGGTGGCCAACCATTTCTGGACCCTTCAGGGCGCCGCGCGCTTTACCGCGCTCAACGCCTTCTTCGAACACATCGGACTGATCGCCGGCTTCGTAATGGCCGCGCTTATCGCCAGACTGGCCAAACGAAAGGGCGCATAGGCGCCAGGAGGACTTCCCATGCGCATGACACGGCTTCTCGCTGTATGCGGATTTCTGCTGACGGCGATCGCTTCAACCGCTGTCGCCGACCCGACCACACCCCTCGCCGTAGGGGCGCAGTACGACACGACCCACGTCTATGTGGCCCCCGGCGACTTCGATCGCTTCGTCGCGAGCCTGCTCGCCACCTTCGGCGGCACGGCCACGAAGCAGGGCGTCTTCCAGGTCACGCCGACGCCGAGCCAGACCATGTCGCAGCTCGTGCTGACGCCGGTCGGCAGCTTGTCCGTGTTCGGATTCAAGACGCCCGTCCCATATGGTTTCGGCGCCGAGCGCACCGGCTATCTGGTCACCGACATGAGCACGGCCGTTCAGGCGGCGCGCGCCGACGGCGCCGACGTGATGGTCGAGACCTTCCCAGATCCAATCGGCCGCGACGTCATCGTCCAGTGGCCGGGCGGCGTGAACATGCAGCTCTACTGGCACACGACCGCGCCGAACTATCCGGCGCTCGCTACCGTCCCTGAGAACCGCGTTTACGTGCCCAAAGATCGCGCCGACGCATTCATCCAGGCCTTCGTCGCCTTCTCGCACGGCAAGGTGACCTCGAACGACGCCGCGGCGCCCGGCGTCGAGATCGGACGCCCCGGTGAGACCTACCGGCGCGTCCGCATCGTCTCCGGATTCGGCAAGGTGGTGGTGCTGATCACCGACGGCCATTTGCCGTGGCCCTACGGGCGCGAGATGACCGGGTACGAGGTCTCGGATCTACCTGCCACGCTGGTCAAGGCGAGCGCGGCCGGGGTCACCGTGGTCGTGCCGCCCTACGCCTCCGACCACCGCGATGCGGCGATCGTCCAGTTTCCGGGCGGCTACATCGCCGAGATCCACGCCGCGCACGCGTGATGGCGGCGTGGGGGATCGCCGCCTGGTTGCTGGTCGCCGGCGTTCTGGCGTCGCCGGCGTGGAGTCAGGACACCACGGCGATGCCCGGCGATGCCGCGCCCGCGCGGCCGGAAATTCTGTTCAACCGCTGGGAGGAGGACTGGTCGGCGCTGGCCAACCCGGCGGTCCCGCGCGAGCCGTTCGACGATCTGAAGTACATCCCGCTCTCGGCGACCGATCCGGAGACCTATCTCTCGTTCGGCGCGGACGTGCGCGAGCGCTTCGAGGGCAACGATGCGCCGAACTTCGGCGTCGCCGGCGCGCATCCCGAGGATTACGTCATCAGCCGCACCGAGGCGGACGCCGACCTGCATCTTGCCGGCCAAGTGCAGATCTTCGTCCAGTTGCAGAGCGATTTCGCCCCGTGGAAGACTCAGCTGACTCCGGTGGACCAGGATCGGCTCGACCTCGAACAGGCCTTCGTCGCGATCACCGAGCCGGTGGACGGCGGCACGCTCAAACTGCGCTTCGGCCGCCAGCAGATCGCCTTCGACCTGCAGCGGTTCATCTCGGTGCGCGACGGGCCGAACGTCCGCCAGTCCTACGACGCCGCCTGGGCAGACTACGAGCGCGGCCCCTGGCGGGTGACGAGCTTCTACAGCCAGCCGGTGCAGGACCGCGACGCCCGCGCCTTCGACGACTACAGCAGCGGCCGCCTGACCTATGGCGGCGCGCGCCTTGAGCGGAAGCTGCTCAAGTCGGTCAAGGTCGCCATCAGCTATTCGCGCTTCACCCAGGACGGCGCACAGTTCCTGACCGCGAGCGGCAATGAGCGTCGCGACATCCTTGACGTCCACGCCTCGGGCGGCGGCGCGGGTTTCGACTGGGATGTCGAAGGGATGAACCAGACCGGTCACATCGGCTCCGAGCTGATTGAAGCCTGGGCGTTCGGCTCGCTGGGCGGCTACACCCTGCGCGACGTGGCCTGGACGCCGCGGCTCGGGCTGCAGGTCGACGCGGCGTCCGGCGATCGCGATCCCCGCGACGGCGTGCTCGGCACCTTCAACCCGCTGTTTCCCAATGGCTACTACGTCACCCTGGCTGGCTACACCGGCTATGTGAACTTCGTGCACGTCAAGCCGTCGCTGACGTTGCACCCGACCCGGACGCTCAAGCTGGTCTTGGCGGCCGCCGGCCAATGGCGCGAGACCACCGCCGATGCGGTCTACTCTCAACCCGACATCCCGGTCGCCGGCACGGCTGGCCACGGCGACGCCTACACCGGAACCTACGGCCAGGTGCGCGCCGACTGGCAGCTCTCCGAGCACTACGCGGCGGCGCTCGAGGCGGTGCACTTCGCCGTGGGGGAGGCCATCCGCGCCACCGGCGCCCACGACGGCGACTACCTGGGTGTCGAGCTCAGGTATGGATGGTGAGCCTGCGCTCGCCAGAAAGAACGTTTGTCCAAACCAGAACCGGCGCATTCAAGCGCGCTCGCGCCAGACCGTGCAGAACGCTGCGACGGCACAGAGTGATTGGCTGCGCATACAATCTCGTCGATGCGCGGCGACCGAAGGAGAGCAGGATGAGCGAATACATCACGATCAGCACCGAAGCCGGGTCGTTTCGCGCCTACCTCGCCCGCCCCGGCATCGCGCCCGCGCCGGCTGTTGTCGTCCTGCACGAGGTGTTTGGCGTGAACTCCGACCTGCGGGAGACTTGCGATGCACTCGCAGCCTCCGGGTTCATCGCCCTATGCCCGGATCTGTTCTGGCGTCAGACCCCAGGCGTCGACCTGAGCGTCACTTCCGAGGCTGATTGGAACACCGGATTGGCGCTCTACCTAGCCTACGACCGGGACGCGGGCGTTGCCGACGTGGTGGAGACGATGAAGGCGGCCGGCGATCTCGACGGCGCGACCGGCAAGGTCGCCGTGATGGGTTATTGCCTTGGTGGCCTCATGGCCTTCCTCACCGCCGCCCGATCCAAGGTCGACGCCGCGGTCGCTTACCACGGTGGTGATACGGAGAAATATCTGAGCGAGGCGTCCGCGATTACGGCGCCGATGCTGATGCACCTGGCCGACGAGGACGAATTCATCTCCAAGACGGCCCAGGCTGATATCAAGGCCGCGCTCGCACACAAATCCAATGTCCAGATCTACAGCTACCCAGGCTGCAATCATGCCTTCTCGCGCCACGGGGGCGCCCACTACAACGCCGAGGCGGCTAGCCTTGCAAACAGCCGCACCTGGGAATTTCTCAAGGCGCAACTTGCCTGACCATCTTCGTGACGTGTCACTCGCGGACGCAGCGGCTCGTCCCGAGGCGGTCGCCAGCCAGCGTGCGCGCTGAGCAGCGCTTTGGCCGTTGCTGACAATGTTGGGGCACTTCACCTTAGATCCGGGGCAGGCGGTGTTGTGGCAGACCGCAACCGCCGTCGTGCAAGCCGTCATGTCGATCACGTTGCTCGGTTGGTACGTTCTCGCCGCTCACCTGAATCGGAGCCGAACCCGCAGCGAGCGGTCAGCAAATTTTGATTCGCTCGTCATGCTTTGCCGCGACCTCGAGGTCGAAGCCAAGGAGAAGACCTTAGCGTACCTTCGATCTGCGGGAGAGATGCAGTCCCAGTGCAACGTTGTGAAATCGAAGGAATTGCTTGAGAAATGGAGAGCTGACATGACCATTATCTATGTCTGCCTCAATGAAGTGCCGCACTACGAGGTAAGGAACCCCACATTCAGTATTGCGCTTACCCGCCTCTGGAGGGAATGTGACCCGCGGCGCGTCGACTTAACACCCATCGAGAGACCGCGGCAAGTTTCTCAGCTTTTGAATCATAAATTTGACCGCATATGCTTGGAAGTAGATGCGATGGAGCGGTTGCTAGAAACCCGAGTCAACTCTTCGTCTCGGGGATGGAGCCAGCCCGCAACTGGGTTGGGACGACCAGGCAAAGCCTACTCCGAACAGGGGTTTGCACGATACGACACCTAACTGTATCGCCAAGAAGATTCCAATAATATATTGAAATCCATGCGGTTAACAGCTTTCATTCAATAGAAAGCTCCGCTCTTGGACGGACCTTTTCATTTGATGCCGCGAGTCCTTGTCTTCTCGATAGGCTTTTTTGTTCGGTTCCCACTCAGTTTAGGTGCGATTTGTTGAAGTGGCCGCCGGTCGCTTCAAGCGCATGGGGAACGATCAGCATACCGGTGAACCCTGCTCGCTGCCCAGTTCATACTGGGCATCCCCGCCTTCAGGACTCAAACATGAACATGCACGGGCCTCTCAAGATGGTCGCGCTGGCCGCCTCTCTTGCGGCCGCCGTTTTAGGAATTTCGAGTGCGGGCGAAGCCGCGCCAACGAGAAACATCGTGCTGGTGCATGGCGCCTTTGTCGACGGTTCCGGCTGGCGGCCGGTCTATGACATTCTCACCCACGACGGCTACCGCGTCAGCATTGTACAGCAACCGCTGACTGGCTTGGCGGACGACGTCGCGGCTACATCCCGGATAATCGAGCAGCAGGGCGGCCCCGTCATTTTGGTCGGCCATAGTTATGGCGGCGCGATCATTACTGAGGCCGGGACGGATCCCAGGGTGGTCGGTCTGGTCTATATCGCCGCCCACGCACCGGATGCTGGGGAAACCCAAACCGGAAATGGGAAAAAATATCCGTCTCTTGGGCGCGACGCGATCAAGCCCGTCGCCGACGGTTACGTCTGGATCGAACCGTCGCGATATCACGCGGAATTCGCCGCCGATCTCCCTTCGGACGAGGCGAATTTCGAGTCGGTTTCCCAGGTCCCCACCGCAGCATTTGCATTCGCTACCCCGATCACGGAACCTGCTTGGAGGACCAAGCCGAGCTGGTACATGGTCGCCACCGCCGATCACATCATCAATCCCGACCTGGAGCGAATGTACGCGGCCCGGGCGCACAGCAGGAAGGTCGTCGAGATTTCAGGCGCCAGTCATTCTGTCTATCGATCACACCCCAGGGAAGTTGCGGCGCTTATCGAAGAAGCGGCACGAGATAGTCCTTCCGTTAAGTAGGCCCTGGTCGAAGCCGGTGGATGTGGCCAGCACACGTGCGTGATGTCGAGCCGCGCTCGAGAGACCGTTCGGCCCCGTCGCGCTGGCGTCCGAGTGTTTCCAGCTGACGGAGGGCGCGCGCTTGATGGGCAATCTACGGACTGCCCTTGACTGTGCGTTTTCGGGCGAGGGCGATGCGGCGATCGGCGTCGCGCTCACTGCGAGCCGCTCAAGGCAATGCTGATATCACCCCTCCGTAGGGTCCGGATTATTGTTCAAGGGTGATATCAGGTCGTCCTGGGAGGAGCGGGAAGCGCGGGCGGGAATCCTGGGCGCTCCTTCGCTGTTATGGGCCCCCCTCGCTCCCTGTTAGCTCGAATTCTCTCCTGGATGGCTTCCGCGCTTAAATCCCAGTTCTTGAGCCGTCGGGGCCGAATTCACCCGTGATAAAAAGGGCTTATGGGGACTCCGTGCGCGCGCATTGATAGGAGTCTCTGCCGGAAAGGCCGTTAACAGGGAAACCCAACCAGATCGCGGCACGGCGGAGAGGGGCGCGCAAGGGCAGGCGTGAATAGGCCCGAAACGGAGCCAGCAGAGGGCTCTGGCGTCACGGGATGTGGCCGGAATACGCCCGACAAGGCAGGGGCTTGGTCGCGGAGCGGACGCGAGAGCAGTCCGAGGTCGGACTGAGTGGCGGTGCTGTCAGACTAAAGTCGACTTGTCTCCGGTGAGGCGTAGCTCGCCTAAACCCACGCACGTGATAGTCCGAGACTGACCACCACCCGGAGAGGGCCTTCGCGCGTCTCTCCTTGTAGCTTCGGCGGCGGTGAGGTTGGCGCTCCTGGTTAGCTGGCGGTAAATTTGCTCTGAGAATGCCTCTGAAACTAGCCACCTCTACTAGACCCGAGCCCCCAGACCGCCTCCTCGAGGAAAGCGGCCAGATAGGCGGCGAATGACCGCCAAACCTCGAGATGAAAACTGCCTTGAGCCCGTCTCCAAAGCACGATCTCGGCCTTGCTCAAGACTGTGCGCGTACAGGCGCCAACCGGGAACGCGGTGATGTCGAGGTCGAGCGGGCAGCCGGCGGACAAGACGAGTTCCGCGTCCGCTCCGCTTACAACTACCGCAACCTGCCTGTCGCTGACCTCGACCAGAGCGTGAGGAGCCGAGCCGAGCCGCTCGGCCATGTCTCGCCAGATCTCATCGCGGGCGCCGTGGGGCGCGATCAGAAGCCACTCGTCTGGCCCCAGCCAGAGGGCCGCGCGCGGTCCGGTTTCGGCGGCTCGGCACGGCTGCTGCGGCAGTTCGATCCCGAAAGCGGCGCCCGCGGCGGCGACAGCGGGGCCGCGGCCGCGGAAGATAAGTCGGGCAAAGCGCGGCTGTTCGATCAGGCTCACCCTAAGCATTCGCGCGCTCCCCCCGGGGGTCGTAGAACACCGGCGAGACGACGCTGACCGGGGCATCCCCGCCCGGCCGCGCCGCATAGAGGGTCTGGCCCAGCCGCCCGCGCCCGCCGCTGACCATGGCCAGCGCTATCGATCGGCCGAGGGTTGGGCTGGCGTAGGAGGAGGTGACGTGGCCGATCATCGTCAGCGGCGGCTTCCCGCCCGCCTGTTCGACGATCTGCATGCCTTCCTCCAGGACCAGTTTCGGGTTGGCTGTCAGCACCCCGACCAGCTGTTTGCGGTCAGGGCGATGCATGGCTTCGCGAGCGATGGAGCGCTTGCCGACGAAGTCGCGCTTGCCTTTGCCGATCGCCCAGCCGAGGCCGACATCGTCAGGCGTCGCGGTGCCGTCAGTCTCCTGGCCGACGATGATGAAGCCCTTCTCGGCCCGCAACACGTGCATCGTCTCGGTGCCGTAGGGCGCCATGCCCAGCGCCCGGCCCGCGGCCCAGATCGCGTCCCAGACGGAGGGCGCGTGGCCGGCGGGCACGTTGACCTCGTACCCCAACTCGCCGGTGAAGCTGACTCGCATCAGCCGCATGGGCGCGCCGCAGATGCTCCCGACCGCAATGCTCATGTGCGGGAAGGCTTCGGGCGAGATGTCCACGCCTTCGACCAGCGGCGCGAGAATCCGCCGCGCGAGCGGCCCCTGGACGGCGATCACGCCCCACTGTTCGGTGACCGAGGTCAGCCAGACCTCGAGGTCCGGCCATTCGGTCTGCAGATAGTCCTCCATCATCACCAACACACGGGCCGCGCCTCCTGTGGTGGTGGTGACGTGGAACCGGTCGGCCGCCAGCCGCCCGACGACGCCGTCGTCGAGCACGAACCCATCTTCGCGCAGAAGCACGCCGTAACGGCAGCGGCCGGGCTCGAGCCGGGTCCAGGCGTTGACGTACATCCGGTTCATGAACTCGGCCGCGTCGGGGCCGACCACCTCGATCTTGCCGAGCGTCGAGGCATCGAAAAGGCCGCAGGCGCCGCGCACCGCCGCGCACTCCCGCGCCACGGCGGCATTCATGTCCTCCGCGCCTTGCGGGAAGTAGCGGGCGCGCTTCCAAAGGCCAACGTCCTCGAAGACCGCGCCCCGGGCCTCGGCCCAGCCGTGCATCGGCGCCTGGCGCACGGGGTCGAACAGGTCCCGCCGCGCCATGCCCGCGAGGGCGCCAAACGTCACCGGCGTGTAGGGCATGCGGAAGGCGGTCAGGCCGACCTCCGGGATCGAACGCCCGGTCAGGCGCGCCACCTCGGCCAGGGCGTTGATGTTGGAGGTTTTGCCCTGGTCGGTGGCCATACCGGTGGTGGTGTAGCGCTTGACGTGCTCGATCGAGCGGAAGCCCTCCTGCACCGCCTGGGCGAGATCCTTGGCGGTCACGTCGTTCTGCCAGTCGACGAACGCTTTGCCGCGGCTGGCTGTCGCCGGCGGCGCTGCGCCAAGGTGGCCACCAGTCCAGGTCCGACTCTCGGCGACGGGAGCGTGGCCGGCGGGCGCGAAGCCGCAGGCGAGGACCGCCTGCCGCCCGGCCTCAGCGCCGTCGCGCAGAACCTCGCCGAGGCCATAAACACCGTGGCAGGCGCCGGCGGATTGTTCCGCCTCCGCGGACTGGTCGGGGACGAAGGCGCTGATGTCCGCGTCCCAGCGCATCTTGCCACGGGACTGCGAGAACAGGTGCAGGCTCGGGGTGAAGCCGCCGGACATCAGCAGAGCGTCGCATTCGAGAGCGCGCGCCGCGCCCGCCACTTCTATCGGCGCGATGGTGACGGACCGAATGCGTAGGCGTCCCGAAGTGCGGGCGACGGTGTGGCCGGCGAAGACCGGGATGTCGCCGGCCCGCGCCACCGCGGATGGTTCGGCTCGAAGATCGACGATGGCGACGACCTCGATCCCGGCCGTCGCCAACGCCCGAGCGTCGTCATAGGCCTGGTCACAGGCGGTCGCGACCACCACGCGTTGGCCTACCTTGACGCCGTAGCCGTCAAGGTAGCGGCGCGCGGCGCCGCTGAGCATCACGCCCGGCCGGTCGTTGCCGGGAAAGACCAGCGGGCGCTCGTGCGCGCCGGCGGCGATCACGACCCGACGGGCGCGCACCTGCCACAGCCGCTCGCGCGCCGCGCCCGGCGGCGGGGCGGGCAGATGGTCGGTCAGCCGTTCGACGAGGCCAATCAGGTTATGGGCGAAGTAGCCGAAAGCTTGGCAGCGGCGGAGCAGTCGAACCTTGGGGTTGGCGGCCAACTCGGCCAGGGTCTGGTCCAGCCAGGCGGCGGTCGGCGCCGCGTCGATCGCCGCCGCGTTGTCGCCGCGCAAGGTGTTGCCGAAATCCGGCTGCTCGTCGCACAGAATGACCCGCGCCCCGGCTCGGCTGGCCTGCAACGCCGCCGCGAGCCCAGCGGGCCCGGATCCGACCACCAGCACGTCGCAATGGGCGTAGCGGTGGGCGTAACGGTCGGGGTCCGGCCGCGTGGGCGCCTCGCCGAGGCCGGCCGCCCGCCGGATCAGCGGCTCGTAAAGCCTGTCCCAGGCTCTCCGGGGCCACATGAAGGTCTTGTAGTAGAAGCCCGCGGTGATGAAGCGCCCGAAGACGTCGTTGACCGCGCCGACGTCGAAGCCGAGGCCCGGCCAGCGGTTCTGGCTGGTCGCCTCCAGGCCCTCGTAGACTTCCACCTGGGTCGCGCGCAGGTTCGGCGTGATGCGCGCATCGTCGCGCCGCACGGTGACCAGGGCGTTGGGCTCGTCCGAGCCGGCCGACAGCACCCCGCGCGGGCGGTGGTACTTGAACGAGCGGCCCATCAGATGGACGCCGTTCGCCAGCAGGGCCGACGCCAGGGTATCGCCGGCCAGCCCCTCGTACGCCCGGCCGTCGAAGCGGAACCGGATCGGCCGGTCGGGCGCGACCAGCCGCCCGCCGGCGATGCGGAAGGGCTGAGTCAACGCTCGGCCTCGCCCGCGCCGGGCGCCGTCTCGCCGACTTTGTAGGTGGCGATGAAGCGGTCGCTGGTGGTGTCGCGGACCGCGTTGAAGAAGCGCGCGCAGCCGTGCAGATGACGCCAGCGCTCCGCATGGTGGCCCTTGGTGTTGGACCGCATGTAGAGATAGGCGGCCCAGTCGTCGTCGCTCAGCGTTTCGGCCTTGGCCGGGCGTGCGAGGTGGGCCTGCCCGGCGTAGGCGAACTCGACCTCCGGGCGCTCGCCGCAATAGGGACAGGCGATCAGCAGCATGCGCGCGCCGTCCGCCTAGTGGGCCACGGCCGCCGCGGCGGCCTCGTCGATCAGGTAGCCGTCCCGGAAACGCTCGATCGTAAACGGCGCATTGATCGCGTGCGGCTCGTCCTTGGCCATGGTCCAGGCGAACAGGTGGCCCGCGCCCGGCGTCGCCTTGAAGCCGCCGGTCCCCCAGCCGCAGTTCACATACAGGCCCGGCACCGGCGTCTTGCCGAGGATCGGTGAGCGGTCCGGCGTCACATCGACGATGCCGCCCCAGTTTCGCAGCATCCGCAGGCGCCGGAACGCGGGGAAGAGCTCGCAAATGGCCTCCAGCGTGTGCTGATCGACATGCAGACCGCCGCGCTGGGTGTAGCTGGTGTAGATGTCGGTGCCGGCGCCGATGACCAGTTCGCCCTTGTCCGACTGGCTGATGTAGGCGTGGGTGGTGTTCGACATCACCACGCAGGGAAAGATCGGTTTCACCGGCTCGGACACCAGGGCCTGCAGCGGGTAGCTCTCCAGCGGCAGCCGCACGCCGGCCATATCCAGCACGTGGCTGGTGTTGCCAGCCGCTGAGACGCCGACCTTGGTGGTCTTGATCGCGCCGCGTGAGGTCTCGACAGCCTCCACCGCGCCGCGCGCATCGCGGCGGATCGCCGTGACCTCGCAATTCTCCAGAATGTCGACGCCCAGAGCGTCCGCGGCCCTGGCGTAGCCCCAGGCCACCGCGTCGTGGCGCGCGGTGCCGCCGCGCCGCTGCAGCGCGCCGCCCAGGACCGGGTAGCGCATGTTGTCGGTGATGTTCAGCGGCGGGCAATAGGCCTTGGCTTCCGCGGGCGAGAGCCATTCGTTGTCGACGCCGGAGCCGCGGTTGGCGTGGACGTGCCGCTTGAAGACCTGCACGTCATGTACCGTGTGGGCCAGCATCAGCACGCCGCGCTGGGAGAACATGACGTTGTAGTTCAGCGCCTGGGACAGGCCCTCCCAGAGCTTGACGGCGTGGTCGTAGAGGGCGGCGCTCTCGTCGAACAGGTAGTTGGAGCGGATGATGGTGGTGTTGCGGCCGGTGTTGCCGCCGCCGATCCAGTTCTTCTCCAGGACGGCGATGTTGCGCAGCCCGTGCTGTTTGGCGAGGTAATAGGCCGCGCCGAGGCCGTGGCCGCCGCCGCCGATGATCACCGCATCGTAAGCCGCCTTGGGTTCGGGCGAGCGCCATTGCCGCGCCCAGCCCTTCTGGCCACCGAAGCCCTCGCGCAGGAGTTTGAATGCCGAAAATCGCTGCATACCGCTCCCGTAGGAACCTGCGCCGCGAGGGTTTTGCAAGAGCGCATGGCATCAGCGCCGCATTAAGCGTTCTGGGGTTGCAGCCGGCGCGATCCCGATGGAGCGAGCGGCAGGATTCGCCTAGTATCCACCGGCTGAGTGTAGGCCGAGGTTCGCGAGCCGGCGCACTATCGGAGGCTTTGGATCGAGGCATGATGTCGCCCGCACCGCTTTCGCAGCTGATCGACCGCCGCCGTCCCGGCCACAGCCTGGAGGCCGGCTTCTATACCCGTGACGATGTCTTCCGCGCCGACATGGCCGCCGTTTTCGGGCGCTGCTGGATCTATGTAGCGGTCGAGCCTGACGTGCCCGAGCCCGGCGACGTGGTCGCCGTACAGGTCGGCGACTCGTCGGTGCTGATCGTGCGCGACGACGATATGCAGGTTCGCGCCTTCCACAACGTTTGCCGCCACCGCGGCGCGCGGCTGGTGAGCACGCCCACCGCAACCGTCGGCAACCTCGTCTGCCCGTACCACTCCTGGACCTACGGCCTCGACGGTCGGCTGCTGTTCGCCGACCACATGGGGGAGGACTTCGACCAAGCGTGCCGAGGCCTCAAACCCATCCACCTGCGTTCGGTCGCGGGCATGCTGTTCGTGTGCTTGGCCGAGGACGCGCCGGTGGATATCGAACTGATGGCGGAAGCCATGACGCCCTACCTGGCGCCGCACGCCCTGCCGGACGCCAAGATCGTCAAGACCGTCGACATCATCGAGCCGGGAAACTGGAAGCTGACGATGGAGAATAACCGCGAGTGCTATCACTGCTCGGCCAACCATCCGGAACTGACGGTCCCGTTGTTCGCCTACGGCTTCGGCTTCTCACCCAAGGCGCTGGATGAGGACGAGCGCGCTGAAGCCGCGCGTTACGAGGCCCTTGTGGGGGCGAGCCACTCGGCCTGGGAAGCGTGCGGTGTTCCTTCACGCGAGATCGAGCACCTAGCCGACTGGGTCACCGGCTTCCGCACCGAGCGGCTGCCGATCGACCAGGCGGGCGAGAGCCAGACCCTGTCCACCCGAGCGGCCTGCCGCAAGCTGCTGGGAACCATCAATGATCCTAAGCTCGGAGGTCTTTCGTTCTGGACCCAGCCAAATGGCTGGAACCACTTCATGGCCGACCACATCGTCACCTTCTCGGTGATCCCGATCGACGCCAACCACACGCGGTTGCGGACCAAGTGGCTGGTGCACAAGGACGCCGTGGAGGGCGAGGACTATGACCTGCAGGAGCTGACCGAAGTCTGGGAGGCGACCAACCAGCAGGACAGCGCCCTGGT
>Ga0302314_10010024_pt1 | contig 16652 bp, 14 predicted proteins | sample III_Palsa_N2_3_FD_200533 | JGI IMG/M metagenome (GOLD analysis project Ga0302314, IMG submission 200533) | Peat permafrost microbial communities from Stordalen Mire near Abisko, Sweden - III_Palsa_N2_3 | ecosystem: Environmental > Terrestrial > Soil > Palsa > Peat permafrost | place: Sweden... | reverse complement strand
GATCGAGGAACAGTCATTCGCACAGGGCGATGCTCTGCTGGCCGAGATCGAGGCTTTTCTGGCGGCCGTGCGCGGCGAGCGCGCGGTGCTGGTCAGCGGCGAGGACGGGCAGCGCGCCTTGCGCACCGCTATTGCGATCACCGAGCGCATGCGCGTGCCCGCGCCCGAGGCGCTGCATGCCTGAACGCACGCAGCGCCGCGTGACGGTGGCGGCAACGCAGTTTGCCTGCAGCTGGGATTTATCCGCCAACCTGGAGCACGCCGAGCGCCTGGTGCGTGCAGCCCATGCGCAAGGGGCTCAGATCATCCTGCTGCAGGAGCTGTTCGCAACGCCCTATTTCTGCATTGAGCAGGACGTGCGCCACCTGCAGTTGGCCCAGAGCGCGGCCGACAGTGCGTTATTGCGGCGCTTTGGCGCGCTGGCCGCCGAGCTTGCCGTGGTACTGCCGGTGAGTTTCTTTGAGCGCGACGGCAACGCGTATTTTAATTCGCTCGCGATGTTCGACGCCGACGGCCGCCGGCTCGGTATCTACCGCAAATCGCACATCCCCGACGGTCCGGGCTATCAGGAGAAGTTCTATTTCTCGCCGGGCGACACGGGCTTTCGTGTCTGGCACACACGCCATGGCTGCATCGGCGTGGGCGTGTGCTGGGACCAGTGGTTTCCCGAGAGCGCCCGCATCATGAGCCTGCTCGGAGCCGAGTTGCTGTTGTATCCGACCGCGATCGGCAGCGAGCCGCCGCCGGCCCCGCCGATCGATTCGCGGCTGCACTGGCAACGCACGCAGCAGGGACACGCGGCCGCTAACCTGGTGCCGCTGGTGACGAGCAATCGCATCGGTACCGAGCATTCGCTGCAGGATGCGCCGAACCTGCAGATCCGCTTCTACGGCTCCTCGTTCATTGCCGATGCCAGCGGCGCGCTGGTTGCGCAGGCCGATCAGGACAGCGAGACGCTGATCACCGCGAGCTTCGATCTGGATGCGCTCAGTGCGGCGCGCCACAGCTGGTTCGTCTTTCGCGATCGCCGGCCCGATCTGTACGCGCCGCTGACGACCCTGAGCGGGCGGCCGCCGGCGCAATAAGCCTATCGACGATCTATTTGCAGTGCGAACAATAACGAAAATATACTGCCGTGCCCAACATCCACCAATGACCTGCCGGGGGAAAACACAGCTGTATGGAAATAGCCACCAATAGCGCGCGCGCCCGCGACAAGCGCCCCGCCGCCAGGCGTGAGCGAGCGGCCGGCGCCAGGGTCGACCTGGGGATGCTGCCGAAACTGCTCGGCTACAACCTGCGCCGTGCGCACCAGACATCATGGCGCACTTATGTGAGCTTCATCGGCGAGAACAAGATCCGGCCCGGCCTGTTCAGCCTGCTGATCCTGACACGCTCCAATCCGGGTATCGCGCAGATCGAGCTCGGCACTCACCTCGGGGTGGACAAAGCCAGCATCGTGGCGCTGCTGGATCGCCTCGAGCGCGCGGGGCTGATCGAGCGCAGGCGCTGCACGCGCGACCGACGCCGCCAGGGTATTTTTCTGACCGAAGCCGGCAGCGCCGAGCTCGAAGCCCTCATGGGTCAGGTGCGCCAGCTCGAGCGGCACATGGCGAGCCGTTTCAACAAGCTCGAGCTCGAGCAGTTTCTTGGCTTTCTGCAGCGCATGTATGGCTGAGTGAGGGCGCTCGCCGCGGCTGCGACCGTGCGCTCAGGCGCGCTCGGCCAGCAGTTCACTGAGCGCAGCGGCCAGGGGCTTCATGAACCAGGCGCTTTGCGGCATGGTGCCGATGGCGACCCCGTGCGCGGCCAACGCCTCGGCCACGACCGGACCGACCGCTGCAACCTGCGTGGCGGCCAGCGCCTCACGCACCGAGTCTTCCGGGGCCAGTCCAAAGAGCCGCTCGACCTGCGCCTTGCTCGTGAAGGCGATGGCATCGATCTGCCCGGCGCGAAGACGCAGCAGCAGATCGCGCACGGCGGAGTCCGAGGCCGCTTTGGCGTAGCGGTAGGGCGCGACGCTTGACACTTGCGCGCCGGCGGCTTGGAGAAATTCGATCAGCACGCGATTGGGTTCTTCGCCGTAGAGCTGCACGCCGACGCGCCGCCCGTGCCAGTCCAGGTGTCCCAGGGTTTCAATCACGCCGGAAGTGGTCGGCGGCTCGGCCGCCAGATCGCTGCTCAGTCCGAGCTCGCGCAGCGCGCGGGCAGGCTTGGGGCCGCGCGTGATTTTGCGCACGGCGCTCAAGGCCACGAGGAAGGGCGCCCTGAGCGCGGGCTCGTGCAATTCGATGCAGCGCAGCATGCGCCTCAACCCTTCGCCGGTCAGCAAAATCAGGTCATCGCAGCCGCCATCGGCGAATGCTCGCAGCCAGCTCAGCACGGGTGCTGGGTCCGGCGCATCGACGATGCGTACCAGCGGATAACGCAGCACGCGCGCACCGCGGCGCTCCAGGAGCGCTGCGAATACATCGAGTTCGCGAGTCTCGGCGATCGCGATGACGCGATCGGCGAGCGGCTCAGCCACCGCGAGCGCCGTCGGGGCCGGAGGACTCCCAGGTAAAGCGCGGCAATTGGCTGAAGGCGCTCAACAACAGCTCGTTCCAGCGCTGACACAGCGCGCGGAAGAACTCCGAATCCGCATCGAATGAGACCTGCTGCGAGAATTGAAACGAGTCGCGTGGGTAGATGGCCAGCTCGACTGGCGGGCCCACGGAGAGGTTTGATTTCATCGCCGCATCAAACGAGATCAGCGCCAGGCGGGCCGCGTCGTCGAGCGACAGATCCGCCGAGGCGATGCGCGAGAGGATCGGTTTGCCGTACTTGAACTCGCCCAATTGCAGGAACGGGGTCTCCGGCGTGGCCGCGACGTAGTTGCCTTCCGGGTAGACCAGATAAAGCTCCGGTGGTTGACCCCCGATCTGCCCACCGACCACGAGGGTCGCGCGTGCATCCTGTTGCGCACCGGCGTACTGCTGCACCACGCCGCTGAGCATTCTGCCGATGTAACGCGCCGCTTCGAACAGATAGCTCACGCTGCCGAGGTTCTCCGGAGTCGCGTTGAGCTCCAGGTCGCGGCGCAGGTTGTCGAGCACGGCTTGGGTCGTAGCGAGGTTGCCCGAGGTCAGCATGACGATCAGGCGCTCCTTGGAGGGCTGGAATATGTGCATCTTGCGGTAGGTGCCGATGTAATCGATGCCTGCGGTCGTACGTGAATCGGACGCGAACACCAGGCCTTGCCGCAGCTTCAGCGCGAGACAGTAGGTCATAGCGAATCCAGAGCCTTCAGGCGTATTTGCACCACGAGCGGGCCCATTCTAGCGGCAATGCACCAATAGGCGCCCGCGGGTGCGCGGATTTCAATCAGCGCGCCCGCCCTGTTACTGTACAGTCAAGATCGACAAACAGGGCCTCGCACACAGCATGCGCATAGCCTGGGATGAGTACCCTGCCACCGCAACCTACGATGAGCTCATCGCACCGGGCGGTACGCCGCGGCGCGGGGCCGGCGCACTGATCGATTTTCTGACCGACCTCGGCCCCGGGGAACTCGCGACGCGCCAGAAGGCCGCCGAAGTCGCGATCCGCAGCATGGGTATCACCTTTACCGTCTATCACGAGGAAGGTGGTTCGATCGACCGCGCCTGGCCGCTCGATATCATTCCGCGCGTGATTGCGCTCGACGAATGGCGCCGCATCGAGGCGGGCCTGCAGCAGCGCGCGCTGGCGCTGAACCTGTTCATCGATGACATCTATCACGCGCAACGCATCGTGCGCGATGGCGTGTTCCCGCGCGAGTATCTGGTCAATTCGGTCAATTACCGCTCACAGTGCGTCGGCATCGATCCGCCGCAGCAGGTCTGGGCGCACATCTGCGGCTCAGACCTCGTGCGTGGCGCCGATGGCACGGTTTATGTGCTTGAGGATAACCTGCGCGTGCCCTCGGGCGTGTCGTACATGCTCGAGAACCGGCAGGTGGTCAAACGCGTATTTCCCGAAGCCTTCGAGGGCGCGGGCATACTGCCGGTCGATGATTATCCATCGCAACTGTTCGACATGCTGTGCGCGCTGGCGCCGGCGTATGTGCCGCAGCCCGAAGTCGTCGTGCTGACTCCGGGAATATACAACTCAGCCTACTTCGAGCACGCGTACCTGGCGCAGCAGATGGGCTGCGAGTTGGTCGAAGGCCGCGACCTGGTGGTCGGCGATGATGACCGGGTGCAGATGCGCACCATCGACGGCTGGCAGCCGGTGCACGTGATTTATCGGCGCATCGATGATCTGTTTCTGGACCCCGAGGTGTTTCGACGCGATTCAGCGCTCGGCGTGCCGGGTCTGATGCGCGCATGGCGAGCGGGCAAGGTCGCGCTGGCGAATGCCCCCGGCGCTGGCGTGGCCGATGACAAGCTGGTCTACACATTTGTGCCAGCCATGATTCGCTACTACCTGGATCAGGATGCGATCCTGCCCAACGTGCCCTCGTACCTGTGCTGCGAGCGCCTGCAGTGCGAGTACGTGCTCGCTAACCTGGCCACGCTCGTCGTCAAGCCGGCCAACGAGTCGGGCGGCTACGGCATGCTGATGGGACCGATGTCGAGCGAGGCCGAGCGCCACAGCTTCGGCGAGCTCATCCGGGAGAACCCGCGCAACTACATCGCTCAGCCCGTGATCAGCCTGTCCACGACGCCGACGATGGTCGGGGACAGCATCGAGCCGCGGCACCTGGATCTGCGCCCGTTCATACTCTCGGGCCGCCCGATTCAGGTCACCACCGGCGGCCTTACGCGTGTGGCCATGCGCGCGGGCTCATTGGTGGTCAATTCCTCGCAGGGCGGCGGCAGCAAAGACACGTGGATCGTCGATACCTCGGTGGATAATGCTCTCGCGCGTCGCTGACAATCTCTACTGGCTGGCACGCTACCTCGAGCGCACCGAGAACCTGGCGCGCCTGGTCGACGTCAGTGCCAGTCTGATGCTCGACTTGCCGCTGCGTCTGAGTCCGGGCTGGCAGCCATTGGTCTCGATCACCGCCAATGAGCAGATCTATGCGGAACGGGCCCGCGACTATAGCGAGAAGTCCGTGGTGCACTTCATGGTCGCAGACGAGAAGAATCCCGGCTCGATGCTGACCTCGATTGCACGCGCGCGCGAAATCGCCCGCACGGTGCGCGACATCCTGCCGCGCGAGGTGTGGGAGCAGATCAACGAGCTCTACCTGTTCGTCGGTGAGCGTGCGGCTGAGGCGTCAGCCAAGCGCACACGCTACGGTTTTCTCGGGCGCGTCACGGCTGGCACCCAGACGCTCACGGGCATGTTCGAGGGCATCGTCAACGAGGGCGATGCGCAGTCCTTTCTGACGCTCGGGCGCAATATGGAGCGCGCCGACATGACCAGCCGAATCGTTGACGTGCGCGCCGCGGCCATGCTGGTCGCGGAGAACGCCGAGGACTTGCGGCCGTTTGAGACCGTGCTGTGGATGAACGTGCTGCGTTCGCTGTCGGGTTACCAGATGTACCGTCTGAAGACGCGCGAGCGCGTCTACGGGGCCGGAGTCGTGCGCTTCCTGCTTGCCGAAGAGCACTTTCCGCGGGCCTGCGTGTGCTGCCTGCGGCGCGCCGAGGAGGTGCTGCACCGTCTGCCCAACAGCGAGCCGCTATTGCGCCGCGTGGGGCGCATGCGCCGCGCCATTCACCATATTCGCTTCGAGGCTCTGGGGCAGCGCGAATTGCACGAATTCATCGATCGACTGCAGCGCTCGCTCGCCCGTACCAACGATGAGCTGGCGCGCATCTACTTCGTCGGCCACAGTGTGCCGGCTCCCGCCGCGAGCACGATGCTGGCCTACCAGAATCAGAATCAGAATAAGCACATAACGGCCTGAAGGCTTTAGAATCGCGAGCATCGCAGCCGATCTTCGCGAGGGCCGAGGCGCGCTTGATGTCCCACTTATCGCAGCTGGAGCGGCTGGAGGCCGAAAGCATACATATCCTGCGCGAAGTGGTGGCCGAATGCGAACGGCCAGTGCTGCTGTATTCGATCGGCAAGGACAGCTCGGTACTGCTGCACCTTGCGCTCAAAGCATTCCATCCCGCGCACTTGCCGTTCCCGCTGCTGCACGTCGACACCACCTGGAAGTTCCGCGAGATGATCGCCTTTCGCGATCAGACTGTACGGCGCCTCGGGATCGAGCTGATCGTGCACACCAACACCGACGGGCTCGCCATGGGCATCAATCCGTTCGAGCACGGCGCGACGCTGTACACCGATGTGCTCAAGACCCAGGCGCTGCGCCAGGCGCTCGAGCGCTACCGCTTTGATGCCGCCTTCGGCGGCGCGCGGCGCGACGAGGAAAAGTCGCGGGCCAAAGAGCGCGTGGTCTCGCTGCGCTCGGCTGAGCAGCGCTGGGATCCCAAGCGCCAGCGCCCGGAGCTCTGGCGTCTCTACAACACACGCATGTCCCTCGGCGAGAGCCTGCGAGTGTTCCCGCTGTCCAACTGGACCGAGCTTGATATCTGGCAATACATTCAGCGCGAAGACATACCGATCGTGCCGCTGTATTTTGCCCGGACGCGGCCCGTGGTCGAGCGCGATGGCGCGCTGATCATGGTCGATGACGCGCGCCTGCCGTTGCGTCCCGGCGAGCAGCCGCAAATGCGCAAGGTGCGCTTCCGTACGCTCGGCTGCTACCCGCTGACCGGCGCCGTGCAAAGCGATGCCGAGACGCTGCCTGCGATCATCGAGGAGATGCGTGCCACGCGCACCTCCGAGCGGCTTGGCCGCATGATCGATCAGGACGGGCTCGGCTCGATGGAGAGCAAGAAGCGGGAAGGCTACTTCTGATGCTCGATGAATCGATTCGGGCCGCTGGCCATGTCGAGAGCTGGCCCGAACAGCACTCGGGCGTCGAGCTGCTGCGCTTCATCACCTGCGGCAGCGTCGATGACGGCAAGAGCACGCTGATCGGTCGGCTTCTGTACGAGTCGCGCATGCTGTTCGAGGATCAGATCGCACGCCTCGAGAGCGACTCCAGACGCAGCGGCAGCCAGGGCGATGAGCTCGACTATGCACTGCTGGTCGATGGGCTCGCGGCCGAGCGCGAGCAGGGCATTACCATCGATGTGGCCTATCGCTTCTTCGCCACGGCGCATCGCAAGTACATCGTGGCCGACACGCCCGGGCACGAGCAGTACACGCGCAACATGGTGACCGGCGCATCCACGGCTGATCTGGCGATCATCCTGATTGACGCGCGCAAGGGCGTGCTGATGCAGACCCGCCGTCACAGCTATCTGGTCTCACTGCTCGGGATCCGGCGCATCGTGCTGGCGATCAACAAGATGGATCTGGTGGGTTATTCCGAGCAGACCTACCGGGCGATTGAGCAAGCCTATAGCGAATTTGCCGCGCAGATTGCTCTGACCGACATCGTCGCGATTCCGGTCTCGGCCTTGCGCGGCGACAACATCATCGAACCCTCGACAGCGATGCCCTGGTACCGCGGCCCGACGCTGATGAGTCACCTCGAGAGTGTGCCGGTCGAGGCCCGGCGCACTGGGCAGCCATTTCGCATGCCGGTGCAATGGGTCAACCGGGCCGGGCCGGATGTTCGCGGCTATGCGGGGCTGATCGTCGGCGGCAGCGTGCGCGTCGGGGACGCCATATGCGTGCTGCCGTCGGGACATTCGAGCCGGGTCGCGCGCATCGTCACGCCGCGCGGGGATCAGCCACAGGCTGTTGCCGGGCAGTCCGTCACGCTGAGCTTGGAGGATCAGATCGACATCAGCCGCGGCGACCTGCTGGCCGCGGCCGACGCGCCGGCCACGGTCGCCGAGAAGTTCGAGGCAACCATCGTCTGGATGAGCAGCGAGCCGATGCTGATCGGGCGGCCGTACCTGCTCAAGTCCGGCGCGCGCACCGTGACAGCGCAGATCGTGCGGCTCGAGCACAAGATCAACGTGAGCACACTCGAGTGGCATCCGGCCACCCAGCTCGAGCTCAATGAAATCGGATTGGCTGCGCTGCACCTGGATCAGCCGGTAGCCTTTGATCCCTACACCGACAATCGCGACACGGGCGGCTTCATCTTGATCGATCGGCTCAGCAACAACACAGTAGGCGCGGGCATGCTGCATGCGGCTGTGCAGATCGGCGCGAACCTGCAGTGGCAGACACTCGATGTGAACCGGGAACGCCGCGCGTTGCTGAAACAGCAACGCCCCTGCGTGCTGTGGCTGACCGGGCTGTCGGGTGCCGGCAAGTCATCGATCGCGAACCTGGTGGAGCGCAAGCTGGTCGGCATGGGCCGGCACACCTACCTGCTCGATGGGGACAACGTGCGCCATGGTCTCAACGGCGATCTGGGCTTCGAGGAGGCCGACCGCCATGAGAACGTGCGACGCGTGCTCGAGGTCGCGCGCCTGATGGTCGACGCCGGACTGATCGTGCTGGTGTGTCTGATCTCGCCGTATCGCGCCGAGCGCCAGCGCGCTCGCGCGCTGCTGGCTCCCGGTGAGTTCATCGAGATCTTCGTCGATACGTCGGTGGCGGAGGCCGAGAAGCGCGACCCGAAGGGGCTCTATCGCAAGGCTCGCGCCGGCGAACTGCGCCATTTCACGGGCATCGACTCCCCGTATGAGGCGCCGGAAAATCCGGAGATACATATTGAGACGGCGCGCACCACGGCCGAACAGGCCGCCGGTCAGATCATCGCGCACCTGCGCCGCACCGGCATGATCGATCGGATACCTGAATTCTGATTAACTGCCGCGCTCTATCGTGACGGTGACCGAGGCGTTGCTCGGCGCGTCGCCCTTGGGGGCCGCGTGGCCGGCCTCCGGCTCAGCGAGCGCGACGCGAAATTGTCGGGGCTGCTGGCGCAACGGGTTCGAGATGATCGGCACATAGACGGTGATCTTGTCCTGGCCGCTCGCGATGTGCTCGGTGCGCCGGCCCAGCGATGCATAGTCGACATTGGGCTGCGCCGTGGCCGCCTCAGTCCACCAGACAAAGCTCAGATCCCCGCTCGAGCTGCCAACGCGCCGTACCACGATGCGAGCGGCGGGCTCGCCATCACCCACGGCGTAGCGCTCCGCGGCGAACGCCACATGCGGCGTGTTCACTGCATCAGCCGGCTGCACCGCCGCTGCGAGCGCGGTTGCCGGTGCGAGCGCGGTTGCCGGTGCGAGCGCGGTTGCCGGTGCGAGCGCGCGCTCAGCGTTGCCGGGCTTTGCCGCCGAGGCCGTCGACTTTGGGGCGACGGCGGATCTGGGCAGCTGCGCCAGTGTGGCGGCTGGCGCAGGTGCGCGCAGCGCCGGGCTTTGCCCGAGGTCTTGCAATTCCTGCCAGGCGTTGCGCAAGGTCGAGCCCGACGGGGAGAGCAACCACACGAGGACCGCGCCCAGCGCCAGCAACGGCAACGCGATCGTGGCCGCACGCCCCCAGCTATAGCGTGGCGCCGCGCTGTCCATGAGCTCGGCCAGCGGCGGCAATGCGCGCGGCGCGAACTTCAGGTCGAGTTGCGCGAGCCACTCATCGATACCCATCGTGCGCTGCTGGCGGCTCCAGGCCAGTCCCCGGCGCAGTGCCCGCCATGGGGACAGCGGCAACAGCGCTGGCCTGCGCGGGCGCATCTCGCGTGCGCGCGCCTCGATGGCCGAGAGGTAATCGAAAGGATGCTTCCCCGCCAGCAGCAGATAGGCGATACAGGCCAGCGCATAGATGTCATCGCGCGGATCGGGGCGCTGGCGTTCGAGCTGCTCGCAGCTCGCGTACGCCGGCGTCGCCGGGCAACAGACCTCGCCCTGATCCAGCTCGCCGAAGCTCGGCTCGCGCAGCGAGAGCTGCTGGCCGCCAAAATCCAGCACGCGCACCTCGCCTTCCTGCGTGATGATCACATTGCTCGGCTTCAGATCTCCGTGCACGACCCCGCGCGCGTGCGCATGCGTGATCGCCGCGCCGATATCGCGAATGATGGCGAGCGCGCAGCGCGTGGCCAGCGGCGCGCCATTCCTGCGCACGAGCACCTCATCGAGGCGCGCACCTCGGAGCAGCTCCATGGTGTAGAAGGGGAGCTGCCCATCGTGGTCGATCTCGTAGACGTTGATGACATTGGGATGCGAGAGTCGTTGGGCGTTATGAAATTCGCGGCCCAGGTTCCTGGCGCTCGCGCTACCCGCGCGCTCGCTGCGCAGGACTTTCAGCGCAACCAGGCACTCCTCCAGATCAAGACTCGCCCGATACCGATCGAGCGCCTGGTATACCGTGGCCATACCGCCTCGCCCGACAACGCGCTGCAACTCATAGCGGTCGCGCAGCACCTTTCCGACCGTGTTTGACTCGGCGCCGGGACCGGTGCCGGCGGCCGCGTTCTGAGCGGCTGGTGGTACGCGTGGCATGGGCGATGCGCGCGCGGCACTCGAGGGCACGGGGGCGGCCCGCACGAGGTTGGTCCTGACGACCACGGCGGGCTCAGAGGCGAGGTCAGAGGTGTGCTCATCGCGCGCTTCGCTGTCTTCCTGTAGGCCCAGCGCACGCTCAGCGCATGCCTTGACCGTCTCGTGTTGCAATACGCTCATGCGGCCGAGCCGGCGATAGCGCTCGATGCACAGCAACAAGGTGCGCCCCGATTGCGGCTTGGCGCGGCAGAGCGCGGATACATCACGCAGATAAACCTGCTGCGGGCGGCGGCCGTCGAGTATCGCGCTGAGCAGCGAGCGCAATTCATCGTCCACGTCGGGCAGTGGATCGAGATGTATTTCGGTCGTGCCTGACATGATTTGTAATATATATCGCGCGCCGCCGCGCAGTCGTTGACGATCTCGGCGACTTCGGCGCAGGCTGAATCCTACGCAGGCCGATGCGGCAAGGGCAACAAGTGAACGCTACGGTTTGATCAGCGATGGCATATGCCATTGGACGGACAAACAAATTCGGGCGAGCTGCGGCTGTGGGCCTGTGCGCTGCGCTGGCCTGCGCGAGCGCTGCGCTCGCGGCGCAGACCGGCGAGGCCTATTGCGGCCCGACTGTTCCGGCGGGTTTCGATCAATCGCCGGTGCATGCCCGCACCGGCCATTATGTCAACAGCACCTATGGCTATTCGCTGACCATACCTGCCGGACTCACGGCTTACACCGATCAAAGCGGGCCCGAGCGCGACCTCTTCATGATGCTGTCGCAGTCGCCGCGCGCGACCCTGACCGCCTCGGCCTTGTACGATATTTTCTACGACATCACTGCACCGGGCGTGCACCGCCGCGATATCAATGCGATTCGTCTGCACGATGCGCTGCTCGACGATCGGGCCGAAGACAGCGCGCTCGACAAGGTCGCGGGCGGCCGATATGTGCTGCTCGTGCAATGCCACGGTGAGGCCGGCCCGCTCGTGCACGATGAGCTCATCGTGTTGCGCAATCGAGAGATATACCGCCTGGATCTGCAGAGCTCGCCAGAGCGCTACGAGACGGATCGACGCGTCCTGGATGCGATCGCACGCTCCTGGCACTGGACCAGGATTTCCCCGCATTGACGGGTGCAGCTTTGTCAGGCCGGCTTCAACGCCGCGTCAACGATGCCTTGCGCCTCCTGCAGGATCGCGCGCAGATGCTCCTGGCTGCGAAAACTCTCGCCATAGATCTTGTAGATATCCTCGGTACCCGAAGGCCGGGCGGCGAACCAGCCGCTGGGCGCGATCACCTTGATGCCGCCGATGGGCGCATCATTGCCCGGTGCGCGGTCCAGAACGCGCTCGATCTTCTCCCCCGCCAGTTGCGTCGAGTGCACTTGCTGCGGCGAGAGCTTCGCCAGCCGCTTTTTCTGGTCGGGCGTTGCCGGGGCCTCAACCCGATCGGTGGCCGGCTCGCCGAAGCTTTGCGTGAGATCGACATAGTGCTTGCCCGGATCGCGTCCCGTGCGCGCGGTGATTTCCGCGGCCAGCAGGGCCGAGACGATGCCGTCCTTGTCGGTCGTCCAGACGCTGCCGTCCAGCCGGTTGAAAGTCGCCCCGGCGCTCTCCTCGCCGCCAAAGCACAGCCGGCCCTCGATCAGGCCATCGACGAACCATTTAAAGCCGACCGGGACCTCGTAGAGACTGCGACCCAGCTTGGCGGTGACACGATCGATCATGGCGCTGCTCACGACGGTCTTGCCGACCGCGGCGGTTGGACTCCAGTTCGTGCGCTCACGATATAAATAATCGATCGCGACACTCAGATAGTGATTCGTCGGCAGCAATCCGGCGACAGGCGTGACGATGCCGTGTCGGTCATGATCGGTGTCGCATGCGAAGGCGATGTCATAGCGATCTTTCAGCCCGATCAGACGTTGCATGGCATAGACCGATGAGGGATCCATGCGGATGCGACCATCCCAATCCAAGGTCATGAAGCCAAACTGCGGATCGACCTGCTCGCTGACCACGTCGAGCTTGAGCCGATAGCGCTCAGCGATGCGCGCCCAGTAATGCACACCCGCGCCGCCGAGCGGATCCACACCGATGTGCACGCCGGCGTCTCGTACCGCATCCAGGTTGAGCACGCTGCCGAGGTCGGCGATGTAGCTGTCGAGAAAATCATGCTCCGAGGTTGTGGCGGCGCGCTCGGCCTGCGCGAATGGCATGCGCCGGACTTGCTTGAGACCCGCGACCATCAGCGCATTGGCGCGCGCTTCGATCCAGCCGGTCACTCCGGTGTCCGCAGGCCCACCGTTAGGCGGGTTGTATTTGAAGCCGCCATCGGCAGGTGGGTTGTGCGAAGGCGTCACGACGATGCCATCGGCGAGATGGCTGTGGCGCTCGTGGTTCCAGACGAGGATCGCATGTGAGATGGCCGGCGTCGGGGTGTACTCCCCACCGGCCGCGATCAAGGTCGTCACGCCGTTGGCAGCCAGCACCTCCAGCGCGCTTCGAAACGCTGGCACCGAGAGTGCATGCGTATCGATACCGATAAACAAGGGACCGTCGATGCCCTGGCCGGCGCGGTACTCGCAAATCGCCTGGCTGATCGCCAGCACGTGCCATTCGTTGAAGCTGCGCTCCAGCGAGCTGCCTCGATGGCCTGAGGTACCGAACGCGACGCGCTGTTCCGGCACTGCAGGATCGGGTCGCAATTCGTAGTAAGCAGCCAGCAGCTTGGCCACATCGATCAGCACCGAGGCGGGCGCGATTTTGCCCGCGAGAGGGCTGATGACGGTACTCATGCAGACAGCTTGTCCCAGTACTGCTCGATTCTTTGGCGGAACGCCGCATCAGGCACGCGCCCACGCCCCGCGATCTGATTATCCTCGAGGTGCTGGACCTTCGAGGAGCCCGGTATCGCACAGGTCACGGCCGGATGCGAGATCACGAATTTGAGGAACAGCTGGCTCCAGCTGCTCACGTCGATATCGGCCGCCCAGGGCGGCAGCTCGTGACCGCTGGCCTGTTCGAGTAAAGAGCCTCTGCGCCCGCCCAATGGCACCGCGATCATGACTGCGATCTTGCGCTCGATCGCGACCGGAAACACGCTGCTGGCCGCCTCGCGATTGCCCAATGAATAATCGACCTGGACGAAGTCGATCGGGTACTTGCGCATGTACTGGATCAGGCGCGGATGCTCCTGCTCGTTCACCGTCGTAATGCCGATATAGCGAGTCTTGCCCGCCTTCTTCAACTGCAGCATCAGCGGCATCAACGGCTCCACGCTATCGAGGAAGTGGGCCATCAGCAGCTCCACATGGTCGGTCTTCAGGCGCATGAGCGAGCGCTCAAAGCTCGCCTGACCGGAGATGTCATCACCGCCCCATCGGGTTGCACCGGCCGCGTTGAATTTGGTCGCGATGAACATCTGGTCGCGAATGCCCAACTGCGCGAGGTCCTGACCAATGACCGCTTCGCTCTGGCCATACATGGCCGCGGTGTCGATCACCTTGCCGCCGAGCTGCTCCATGCGCAGCAGCAGGTCGCGAAGCTCGGTATTGGCCGGGTCATGAAATGCATTGGTGCCCAGGCCCATGACCGGGATCGCCTGACCCGAGGACGGAATTTTCTTAGTGATCAAAGGCAATGATGTGGCATCGGCCGCCAACAGCGAGTGCGTGAGCATCGAGCCCAGTCCGGCCAGTGCGCCGGTGCGTAGGACTTCGCGACGCGAGTAGCGTCGATCGTTAGATACAGTCACGTCATACCTCCTGCGTTCGGATGCGAGGTGCTAGCGGCGCGAGGACTCGCTCGTGACCGCGAGAATGACCTTGCCCTCAGTGTGGCCCTCATGCAGGTACTGCAGCGCTTCGGCGGCGCCGGCCAGTGGGAAGGCTCGATCCACGTGCACTTTCAGCTTGCCTTGAGTGGCCAATTGGCCTACGCGCACGATCACATCAGCCGGCGCGCGCGAGGCCGGACCCGGCGAGCCAAAGCACTGGACCTGCGCGGACGCGCACAGGTCCGGGGTGATATCGGCAGGGCGCACGACGCTCACGAAGCGACCGCCGGGCTTGATGGCATGGAATGCATCGAGCGCCTCGCTGCCGCCCACGGTATCGATGACCGCATCAAGCGCGCCGGCCTGACCCGCGATGTTGCCTTGCGTGTAGTCGATGATTTTGCCGATGCCGAGTGCTTGCAGAAACGCCTGGTGGCGCGGGGAGGCCGTGCCGAGCACCGTTACACCGCCGGCCATCGCGATCTGCGCGGCGCTGCTGCCGACGCCACCTGCCACGCCCGTGATGAGCACGTGCTGACCCGCTTGCAGATTAGCCTGATCAACCGCGCGCAACGCCGTTACGCCCACTACCCCCAGGCCCGCCGCTTCCGCGTAGGTGAGCTTCGGCGGCTTGGGTGCCGTGCTGCTCGTGCTCGCGATGCTGTAATGTGCATAAGCCCCGTTTATGCCCGCGGTACGGTCTGCGATACCGAAGACGGGCATGCGAACCGAGCGATCGGTTACGCCAGGTCCCACGGCGACGATCACGCCGGATATATCGAGGCCGGCCACCTGCCTGGCGCCGGCCGGCGGCGGCCGCCCGAGTTGTCCATAGTCGGCCGGATTGAGTGCGGCTGCGTATACGCGGATCAAAACCTGGCCGCTGCCCGGCCGGGGCACCGGGACCCTCTCGACCTTGAGTACCTCGGGGCCGCCCGTGCCCTCCTGCATCACAGCCTGCTGCTGTTTGGGTAGCTTCGGCTGTGCGGCGTGCGCAGCGGGCCCGCCCAGTGTTATGCAGGCCGCCATACACGCGGCCGATAAGGCAACACGGCTGAGATTCATAATTCCCCCGGGATCAGCTGACTGGCGGGTTCGCCGGCGTCAATTTTATCATTTTCGTTTGACGCAATGACGCCCCTCACATCAATCTGCCATGTGGAAGTCCCCCAACTGATGAACATTCGAATGCTCTGGCTGTGCCTCGTCGCCTCGAGTCTTCTCGGCGTCGCTGGCAACGCTTTAGCTGCGCAGTCCCCGCCATTGCCACTGGCCAAACCGGAAGCCGTCGGCATGTCGTCGCAACGCCTCGCGCAGATCGCGGTCGCTCTGCAAAGCGAAATCGATCGCAAGACAATGCCGGGTGCCGTGGTGGCGATAGCAAGGCGAGGCAAGCTCGTCTACTACGAAGCATTCGGCAAACTCAGCGATGAGGCGCCAGCGCCGATGCCCAAGGACGCAATCTTTCCGCTCAATTCGATGACCAAGCCGCTGACGGCGGTCGGTGCGCTTCAGCTGGTTGAGAATGCAAAGCTGATGCTGATCGAACCGATCGGAACGTATCTGCCGCAGCTCGACAACATGGTTGTGGAGACCCTGAACGGTACCGAGCCAGCGCGGCGCAAACCCACGCTCAAGGACATGATGCGCCACACCGCCGGCGTGACCTACGGCAGCGCAGAGGGCAGCGAACTCAGCAAACGCTATCTAGAGCTCAGCAGTAAGCTCAGCGCGCAGGAATATCTGGCCAAGCTCGGGAGCCTGCCTCTGCAATTCCAGCCCGGCACCAAATGGGCATACAGCGTGGGCCTGGATGTCACCGGACTGGCGATCGAGGCCGTAGTGAAGCAAAGACTCGGAGCGTATCTGCAGCAGAGCATCTTTGAGCCGCTCGCAATGACTGACACGTCGTTCGTCGTGCCGGCGAGCAAGGCTGGGCGGCTCGCGAAGCCGCTGGCACTGGATCCCACGGCGGTACCGGGCTTCGACGGCGGCGGCGGCGGGGCCTATTCGACAGCGGCTGACTACCTGCGCTTCGCCGAGATGTTACGGCGCGGCGGCAGCTTTGACGCAGTACGCATTCTGGGGCGCAAGACCGTCGAGTACATGACATCGGATCAGCTGGGTCCAGAAGTGGATGTCAGTGCGTTAAGAGATTGGCCGAACCTCACTGGTGGCTACGGCTTCGGGTTGAGCGTCGCCGTGCGACGCGCTCCGGGTGTTGCCGGGATCATGGGCTCGACTGGCGATTTCAACTGGGGCGGCTCGGGGGGCACCTACTTCTGGGTCGATCCGAAGGAGGAGCTGACGGCCGTGCTGATGGCGCGCGCCGAATCAGCCCGCTACCATCTGCGCCAGCTCATCTCGACCCTGGTCTATGCGTCGCTCGTGAATTGAGAAAAAGAATTGAGAAAAAAAAGCCTGCATCCGCAGGCTTTATGGCGTCATTGGTGGAGGCGGCGGGAATTGAACCCGCGTCCG
>Ga0302314_10010023_pt1 | contig 16652 bp, 15 predicted proteins | sample III_Palsa_N2_3_FD_200533 | JGI IMG/M metagenome (GOLD analysis project Ga0302314, IMG submission 200533) | Peat permafrost microbial communities from Stordalen Mire near Abisko, Sweden - III_Palsa_N2_3 | ecosystem: Environmental > Terrestrial > Soil > Palsa > Peat permafrost | place: Sweden... | reverse complement strand
TGATGAACGTGCTCGACATTCCCGGGCGGCCCTTGTCCAGGAACTCCTCAAGCGTGTGATGCGTGCCCACCACCACGATCAGGCTGGCCCCCTTGGCGTCGGCCACGAGCAGCGCGACATCCTCGCTCGTGCCGGGCGCCGGGCAGGTGACGGCGTCCAGGCCGAGCTCGCGAACCCGGGCCAGCCCGGGCGCACGGCCGTCCGGATAGGCGTGCACCACGAGTTCCGCGCCACAGCACAGTGACTCGTCTGATACCGAGTCCATGTCACCGAAGATGGCGTCGGGCTGGTACCCGGCCTCGATCAGCGCGTCCGCGCCACCATCCACGGCCACCATCACCGGCTTGTACTCACGGATATAGGAGCGCAAGGCGGCGATGTCCTCGCGGTAGTGGTACCCGCGCACCACCACCAGGACATGCCGGCCGTTCATCTCCGTTTCCATCTCGGGGGCCGGGATGCCGTGGGTGAGCAGTTCGTGCTCGCGCCGCAGGAACTCCAGGGTGTTCGCGGCGAACGACTCGATCTGCACCGCGACCATGTCCTTGGCCTCGGCCATCGCCGTCTGCACCGACTCATCGGTCAGCGGCGTTCCCTTGGCGACGACCGTCTCGCCGACGTACAGGGTCTCGTCGTCCAGCCGGACCGTGGTGCCGTCGGCGACTTTGACGAGCACGTCCTGCCCGACTCCGTCCACGACCGGGATGCCCGCCTCGAGCAGCAGCTTGGGGCCGAGGTTCGGGTAGCGCCCGGTAATGCTGACCGAGACGTTGACCACGGCGGCGACCTTCCGCCTGATCAGCTCCTCGGCGCTGACCCGGTCCAGGTCGGAATGATCGATGATGGCGATCTCGCCGGGATTGAGCCGCTTGGTGATGTTCTTCGTCCGGCGATCCACCCGGGCCACAGCGATGATGCCGGGCGGCGTCACCTCAGCCTTACCCCGCGTTAGTAGCGGAATCTTCACGAACGGTACCTTCATCGAGTTACATCCTGCCAGAGCCGTTAACCCCCTACGGCCAGGTTCGCAACTACGGCGTGTCACTCATCTTGCAACGAAGCGTCACTATGTATCGCGGACGGTGCGCCGAAAGCTACCACCTGAACCTGAAACTTCGCTGTGAGGAGGAATAGCCGGAGGCAGCCGGGGCACGCGGCGGGACGATGACGCTCAGGCAGCGGAGCCTGGGGGTCCGGGGAAGCGATCGGGTAGTGTTGGAATCGTGATAAAGGTGGCGCGGTTTACCGAGGCCGAGGCGGAAGCGCAGGTCCACGGTATCTGCTTCAAGACAGGCCCGCCGGAACGAGTGGGCGTCGAACTCGAATGGCTAGTGCGTGATCGCCACGATCCCACCCTGCCGGTACAGGCGGAATGGGTCGCGGCGACGCTGTCTGGGTTCGGATCCTCGAACCCGCCGAATGGCCAGGATGACCCGGAACAGGCCCGCAGGCTCGTTCGGAATCCCTATTTTCCTTCTCTTCCCTCTGGCGCCTCGCTCACCGTCGAGCCTGGCGGGCAGCTTGAGCTGAGCTCGGCGCCCGCGGCTACGCTCGGTGAGCTTCTTGAGGTGACTGGGCGTGACCTGACCGCCCTTCGCGACGCGGCCGCTGGTGTCGGGCTCGAGCTTTGCGGCTACGGCCTCGATCCGCTGCGACCGCCTCGGCGCGTCCTTGACCTCCCGCGGTACGTCGCGATGGAGAAATTCTGGGACCGCGAAGGCCCGTGGGGCCGCCAGATGATGTGCGGCACCGCGTCCGTCCAGGTCTGTGTGGACGCCGGCGAGGACAGCACGGGCGGATCCGGATACCGTTCGCGCTGGCGGCTCCTGCACGCGATCGGGCCGGTGCTGGTCGCGGCGTTCGCCAACTCCCCGCTCCGTGACGGGAAGCCGACCGGCTGGCGCTCGGCCAGGCAGCAGGTGTGGGCACACATGGATCCGGGCCGCACCCGGGCGCCTGCGAACAGCGGCGACCCACGGGACGCATGGACCGCCTACGCCCTGGACGCCGAGCTCATGTGCGTCCGGGAGCCCGACATGGCGGACTGGACCGCGCCGGCCGGGCTGACCTTCCGCGACTGGCTGCGTGGTCGCCCGGCCACGCTGCGTCCGCCGACCCCCGAGGATCTCGACTATCACCTGACTACCCTGTTCCCGCCGGTCCGGCCGCACGGACACCTGGAGCTGCGGATGATCGACGCGCAGCTCGGCGACGGGTGGATCGTACCCACGGCCGTCGTGGTGGCGCTGGCCAGCGACGCACGAGCCGCCGAGGCCGCGATGGCGGCCGCCGAACCGGTATGGGCGCAATACGGGGATGCCGAAGACGTCATAGGGTCGATGGGGCCGTGGCTGCGGGCGGCCAGGTGGGGCCCCGCCGACCCGACCATCAGCCGGGCCAGCAAGCAGTGCTTCGAGGCGGCCGAAGCGGCGCTGAGCCGCTCCGGCGCGCCCGCCCCCATCCGGCAGGCGGTCGCCGACTTCACCGAGCGCTACGTACTGAAAGACCGATGTCCGGCTGACGACCAACTAGAGGAGCTTCATGACCGAGCTTGACGCCGATACCGAAACGGGCACCGCCGAGACCCTGCGGGAGCTGATCGGCAGGGAACTGACGGGCGCGCGGGAGCGGACGTCGCTGCTCACCGACTGCGTGGACGAGGCCGACCTGGTCCGGCAGCACTCGCCGCTGATGTCGCCGCTGGTCTGGGACCTCGCGCACATCGCCAACCAGGAAGAGCTCTGGCTGCTGCGCGAGGTCGGCGGCCGCGAATCCCTGCACCCGGAAATCGACCCGCTCTACGACGCGTTCGAGCATCCCCGCTCGGAGCGCCCGACACTGCCGCTGCTGCCGCCCGACCAGGCGCGGGCCTACGGCCATGAGGTCCGCGGCCGGGTTCTGGACCTGCTGGACCGGGCCCGGTTCAGCGACTCCGGATTCGCGCCCGGGCGGCGGATCGGGGACAGGTTCGCGTTCGGGATGATCGCCCAGCACGAGGTGCAGCACGACGAGACCATGCTGATCACTCATCAGATCCGGGCCGGAGCCCCGGTGCTGACCGCCGCTGCCCCTCCTCCGGCGCCCGCCGACGCGGCCACGCTTCCGTCCGAGGTCCTGGTGCCGGGCGGCCCGTTCACGATGGGTACCTCCACCGAACCCTGGGCCCTGGACAACGAGCGGCCCGCGCACGCCGTCGACGTCGCGCCGTTCTTCCTCGACACCACCCCGGTGACCTGCGGCGCGTACGCCGAGTTCATCGCCGACGGCGGATACGATGACCCGCGCTGGTGGACCGCGGCCGGCTGGGAACACCGGCAGCAGGCCGGGCTGTCGGCCCCGCTGTACTGGAGCAAGGACGGCGGCCAGTGGATGCGCCGGGTGTTCGGCCGGCCGGAACCGGTGGTGCCCGATGAGCCGGTGCTGCATGTGTGCTGGTTCGAGGCGGATGCCTATGCCCGCTGGGCCGGACGCAGGCTGCCGACCGAGGCCGAGTGGGAGAAGGCGGCCAGGTTCGACCCGGCTACCGGGCTGACCCGCCGGTATCCATGGGGAAACGCAGACCCGCGGGCCGCCCACGCTAATCTCGGCCAGGTCTTCCTGCGCCCGGCGCCGGCCGGCTCCTACCCCGAAGGGGCGGCGCCCTGCGGGGCCAGGCAGCTCGTCGGGGACGTCTGGGAGTGGACGAGCTCGGACTTCCTGCCCTACCCCGGGTTTAAGGCCTGGCCCTACCGGGAGTATTCGGAGGTGTTCTTCGGCCCCGGGTACAAGGTGCTCCGCGGCGGATCGTTCGCGGTCAGCCCGGTGGCCTCCCGGAGCACGTTCCGCAACTGGGACTACCCGATCAGGCGGCAGATCTTCTCCGGTTTCCGCACCGCCCGCAGTGTTTTCTCGGGGGGACGACCCCCCCAGACCCCCCCGGTACGGGGGGGCTACCTGCCCCCCCGTACCCCCCTGGCCCCAGACCCCCCTTGCTGATGTGCAGGCATCTAGCCTATCTCGGGGCGCCCGCCACGCTGCGTTCCGTGATCATCGAACCGTCGCACGGCCTGTACCGGCAGGCCTGGGCGCCGCGCCTGCAGCGGTACGGGACCGTGAACGCGGACGGGTACGGCGTCGGCTGGTACGTCCCCGATGACCCCGAGCCCGCCAGGTACCGGCGAACGGGGCCGATCTGGGCCGACGAATCCTTCGCCGACGTCGCCCGGGCCACCCGGTCCGGCGCGATGCTCGCGGCTGTGCGCTGCGCCACCGCCGGAACCGACCTAGGCGAGGCCGCGGTCCCCCCGTTCAGGTCCGGCCCGTGGCTGTTCAGCCACAACGGCGTGATCGAGGGGTGGCCTGGCTCGGTGACCGGGCTCGCCGCGACCCTGCCGACGGACCTGCTGCTCGAGCTGGACGCCCGCGTCGACTCCGCGCTGGCCTGGGCCCTGGTGCGGTACCGGCTCCGCCTCGGCCTGGCCCCGGCGGAAGCCCTGACAGACACCATCGGGGCGCTGCGGGCGGCGGGCGTGGGCGGCCGGTTCAACTTCCTGCTGACCGACGGCCGGGTGATCGCCGCGACCGCGGCGGGTGACACCTTGTTCTACCGGCACGCCGACCGTGGGGTAAGCGTCGTCGTCGCCTCGGAGCCCGGTGATGATGAGCCTGGCTGGACCGAGGTCCCAGGGGGTTCGGTCATCACGGCGACACCCCACCAGGTCAGCGTGGTGGAGCTGGCCGCTGACGAAAGGATCGCGATCTCATGACGTCCCTGGACCGCCGGCTGCCGCCAGGCTTCCTGGCCGAAGCGCTGCGCCACGACGCCCGGACCGGGCTGAGCTCGGAACCGAAGTCGCTGCCGCCCAAGTGGTTCTACGACGCGCAGGGCAGCGCGCTGTTCGACAAGATCACCGAGCTGCCCGAGTACTACCCGACCCGGGCCGAACGGGAGATCCTGCACGCCACCGCGACCATCATCGCCGGGCAGACCCGGGCCCAGACGCTGGTGGAACTGGGCTCCGGGTCCTCGGAGAAAACCCGGGTCCTGCTCGACGCGCTGCGGACGGCAGGCACGCTGCGCTGCTACGTTCCCGTCGATGTCAGTGAGGCCGCCCTGATCGCGGCCGGAGACGCGCTGTCCGCCGAGTACCCGGGTCTTGACGTGCGCGCCGTGGCGTCAGACTTCGAGGAGCATCTCGGCCTGCCCACCGAGGGCGACGCGCCCGCCCCGCGGCTGGTCGCCTTCCTCGGCAGCACCATCGGCAACCTGCTTCCGGACCAGCGGGCGTCTTTCCTGGCCCGGGTGCGCGCCGAATTGGAGCCCGGCGACTTCTTCCTGCTCGGCACGGACCTGGTCAAGGATCCGGCGACGCTGGTCGCCGCGTACGACGACAGCTCCGGAGTGACCGCCGAGTTCAACAAGAACGTCCTCGCGGTGCTGAATGCCGAACTCGGCGCCGACTTCGACCGCGACGCGTTCGAGCACGTGGCCCGCTGGGACTCCGCCGCCGAGTGGATCGAGATGCGACTGCGTTCGGTGTACGACCAGACGGTGCACCTGCCTGGCATCGGGCTCACCGTGAAGTTCGGTGCCGGCGAGGAGATGCGGACCGAGGTGTCCGCCAAGTTCCGCCCGGCGGGAGTGCAGGGCGAGCTCGCCGCGGCCGGATTCACCATGCGATCATGGTGGACAGATGCCGCCGGGCAGTTCGGGCTCTCGCTCTCCGTCCCGTCGTGATTCCGGCGGTTCCTTGATTCCGGCGGTTCCTTGATTCCGGCGGTTCCTTGATTCCGGCGGCCGAGTGTCCCGGATCCGGGTCATTCCGGCGCCAGCGCACTCCGCGCCAGGCTCAGATCGACCGATTCTGGCACAGTCAGGGCCCTTCGGCCGCTGTTAGCGTCGGGAGCTAGTAAGCCGGACCGTCGGCGGGATCGGCTGGATTTTCGGCCATCTCATCGACGGGACCCAGGCCGAGTATGTCCGGGTGCCGTTCGCCGATACCTCGCTGCACGCGGTGCCGGAGAGCGTGACGAACGAGCAGGCTATCTTCCTGGCCGACTCACTCCCCACCGGCTATGAGGTCGGGGTGCTCGCCGGGGGCGTGCGTCCCGGCGACACGGTGGCCGTGGTGGGCGCCGGCGCGGTCGGTCTTTCTGCCATCCTCACCACGGGGCTGTGGGGAGCCTCGAAGGTCATCGCGATCGACACGAACAAGTTCCGGCTGGAAAAGGCGCTGGACTTCGGGGCCACCGACGCCGTCGAGGTCGGCCCGGGCACCGTCGCGGATGTCATCGCGCTCACCGACGGTCTCGGCGTCGATGTCTCCATCGAGGCCGTCGGCTACCCGGAGACGCTGCTGACCGCGGCTTCCCTGGTCCGGCCCGGCGGCACCATCGCCAACATCGGGGTGCACGGCACCCCGGTCGAACTGCCGATGCAGGACATGTGGATCCAGAACGTCACCGTGACCATGGGCCTGGTCGATACGGTCTCCATTCCCACGCTGCTCAAGATGGTCGCCAGCGGGCGGATCCCGGCGGAAAAGATGGGCACCCACTCGTTCACGTTCGGGCAGATGGACGAGGCCTACGACGTGTTCAAGAACGCAGCCACGAACTCGGCCCTCAAGGTCGTCATCACGCCAAGCTGACGTGCTGCCCGGCCGCTGTCGCTGATTGTGTGCATTTACCCCCCATCCGGCGGGGGGTAAATGCACACGATCACCATCCCGGCCGTGTTGGCCTGGGAATGCCGACTCGGGGTGCGATCGCGAGTCGCCGCCGCGCGCCAGGCCGGGTTCCGGGGCGCTGCCTGCGGATTCGTCGGCCATGCTGACGTGAACGCGGCCGTGAGGGACGCGTTAGCTGTGCTGGGTGGGGCCGCCGATGCGTTCCTGCAGGCAGACGGTCACGGTGTCGCCAGCTTCCTTACCGATCACCTTGCGGAGACCGGCCTTGACCGGAAGCTTGTGGGTGCCGTCACCCAAGGCCATGAACGAGCTCTGGAACGGGTGACCGTCAATGGTCCCCCGCACCTTGACCAAGCCCCTGGTGCCGAAGAACGCCACCGACTCCGGCCATATCAGGTAGGTCCAGCCGCCTTTCTCTTGGCTCTGCAGCAAGGTGGCGGTGAATTCCTCGTTCATGGTGCGTCCTCCTCCAGGTTCCAGCCTGCCGCACGCTAGGTTCCGTAAGTAAGACCGGAGTGAGCGACCGAACTCATCGAGCCGACGTCAGTCCGGGCGCGGGAGACGATCTGAGCGCGAGCGCGGATAATGATCCGGGCGATGTCGAGGACCGGGCGGCGGCTCCGACTCTGAGGTGAGAGCGCGCCGACGGGGTGCGCGGAACGTGGAGGGTGACCCGATGAAGTATTTGATGCTGATCTACGGCAACCAGGAGAAGTGGGCCTCGATCCCGGCCGAGGAGTTTCCGGAGGCCATCGCCAAGCAGGACGCGTTCAACAAGAAATACCAGGCCACCGGCGAGCTGATCGGCGCCTACGGGCTGGCGGACGCGGCGCAGGCCAGGCTGGTGCGCAGGGAGAACGGCCTCCCGGCGGTGACCGACGGGCCTTACCTGGAGACCAAGGAGTACATCGCGAGCTTCTACCTGCTGGACTGCGAGAGTGAGGAACGCGCCCTGCAGATCGCGGCGGACATGCCATGGGCCGACCAGGAACCCGTCGAGTTCTGGCCGATCATGCACGAGGCCAAGCCGGATCTGTGACGGTATGCCGGTGACCGGGGACCGCGGTAACGTCGCGGACCCGAGCCGCGTCGAGGACCTGCTGCGCGAACTCGCGCCGCAGGTCCTCGCGGCGCTGGTCCGCAGGTACGGGCAGTTCCACCTGTGCGAGGACGCGAGCCAGGAGGCACTGATCGCCGCCGCGCGGCAATGGCCGGCCGACGGGCTCCCGGAGAACCCGCGCGGCTGGCTGATCGCGGTCGCCTCGCGCCGGCTGATGGACCAGGTCCGCAGCGAGCAGTCACGGCGGAACCGGGAAGGCCTGGTCGCGGTGGCCACCCCGGCGTCCGAACTTCTCGCTCCCCCGGCCGACGCCGAGCCGACCGACGGGGACGACTCGCTGGCCTTGCTGTTCGGCTGCTGCCAACCGGAGCTGTCCTCCCCGAGTCAGGTCGCGCTGACCCTGCGCGCGATCGGCGGGCTGTCCACCGCGCAGATCGCCGCGGCCTTCGGCGTGCCCGAGGCGACGATGGCCCAGCGCATCAGCCGCGCCAAGCAGACCATCAGGGCAGCCGGCCTTGACTTCAGCATGCCCACCGGGGCCGAGCGGGCCGACCGGCTGCGCGCCGTGCTGCATGTGCTCTACCTCGTCTTCAACGAGGGCTACACCGCCACCGACGGGGACGAGCTGACCGTGCCGGCGCTGTCGCGGGAGGCGATCAGGCTCACCCGCTGGCTGCACCGGCTGGTGCCGCAGGACGCCGAGGTGACCGGCCTGCTGGCCCTTATGCTGCTGACCGATGCGCGACGGGCGGCCCGCACGCAGCCCGATGGGTCGCTGGTGCCGCTGGCCGAACAGGACAGGCGGAAATGGGACCGGACGCAGATCGCGGAGGGAACCGCGCTGGTCGTCGCGGCGTTGCCCGCCGGGGAGGCCGGCCCCTACCAGCTGCAGGCCGCGATCGCCGCCGTGCATGACGAGGCCGGGACCATGGCCGATACTGACTGGCCGCAGATCCTGGCCCTGTACAGCCTGCTGGAACACCTCGCGCCGAATCCGTTTACCACGCTCAACCGCGCGGTGGCCCTGGCCATGGTGCACGGACCAGCAGCCGGGCTTGACGCCCTGGCGGCGCTGGCCGCGGACACGCGGATGGCGCGGCATCACCGCCTGCTCGCGACTCGCGCGCACCTGCGGGAACTAGCCGGGGATCCCGACGCGGCGAGCGCCGACTACCGGCAGGCGGCGCGGCGCGCGACCAGCGTGCCCGAACGCCGCTACCTGGCACTTCAGGCGGCACGGCTAGGGCGTAAGGACGCGGCCGACAGCCATCAAGCGGGATGTGCGGGGAACAGCGGGGCCGCGTAATGTGCGTTCATGCTATTTCCCACGTCCTTGGTCGGAAGCTACCCGCAGCCAGACTGGCTGATCGACCGGGCGCGGCTGGGCGACCGGCTTCCGCCGCGGGTGCGGGCCAAGGAGCTGTGGCGGGTGGAATCCGCCTACCTGGAGCAGGCGCAGCGGGACGCGACGCTGCTGGCCATCCGGGCCCAGGAGCAGGCCGGCCTGGACATCCTCACAGACGGCGAGATCTGCCGGGAGAGCTACTCCAACCGGTTCGCGACCGCGCTGGACGGCGTGGACATCGACAACCCAGGCACCGGGATAGACCGCAGCGGCCACCCGAACACGGTGCCCAGGATCACCGGGCCGATCCGGCGGCGGCACCCCGTCGAGGTGGAGGACCTGCGGTTCCTGCGGGCGAGCACCAGCCGGATCGTGAAGATCACCGTGCCCGGGCCGTTCACCATGTCGCAGCAGGCACAGGACGATTACTACGGCAGCCCCGAGGCGCTCGCCCTAGGGTACGCCGAGGCGGTCAACGAAGAGATCAAGGACCTGTTCGCGGCGGGCGCGGACATCGTCCAGCTAGACGAGCCCTACCTGCAGGCCCGACCCGAACCGGCCCACCAGTACGGCGTCAAGGTCGTCAACCGGGCGCTTGAGGGCGTGACCGGCACCACCGCGGTCCACCTGTGCTTCGGGTACGCCGCGATCGTCCATGACCGCCCGCCGGGATATTCGTTCCTACCCGAGCTGGCCGAGTGCAGCTGCGACCAGATCTCGATCGAGACCGCCCAGTCCGGTCTGGACTGCTCGGTGCTGTCCGCGCTGGACGGCAAGACCATCATCCTGGGTGTCCTTGATCTGAACGACACGACCGTGGAGACTCCGGAAACCGTGGCCGCGCGGGTCCGGCGGGCGCTGCCGTACGTACCGCCCGAGCGGCTGGTGCTCGCCCCGGACTGCGGGATGAAGTACCTGCCCCGCGACGCGGCCTTCGGCAAGCTGACCGCCATGACCGCGGCGGCGGCCCAGTTGCGCGCCGAGATGACCTAAGCGTACGACTGTCCGCTAGACGGCGCGGCCGGGAAGAATGCGTCTACCATGACTGTGTGTCAAGGGAGGCTGCCATGGCCGGACGCGGTGTCGGTCCTGACTTCGTCGAAGCGCTCGCGCGGGGGCTGAGCGTGCTGTCGTGCTTCGACGCACGTCATCCGCGGATGACCCTGACCGAGATCGCCGCCGCCTCCGGCCTGGCCCGCCCGACGGCCCGGCGGCTGCTGCTCACGCTGGCTGAACTGGGCTACGTCCGGGCCGAGGGCGGTTCGTTCGCCCTGACTCCCCGGGTGCTCGGGCTGGGGATGGCCTACATCAACGCGCTCGGCCTGTGGGACATCGCCCGCCCGCACATGGAAAACCTGGTCGCCTCGACCGGAGAGTCGTCATCGATGTCCCAGCTCGACGGCTCGGACATCGTCTACGTCGCGCGGGTCGCGGTTCCGAAGATCATCACCTTGCGGGTGAGCATCGGGACCAAGTTCCCGGCGGTCCGCACCTCGCAGGGCAAGGTGCTGCTGGCCGCGCTGGACGAGGCGGCGCTGAGAGGCGTCCTGGCGCTGCCGAGTGACGCGGGCCTGCCGCCCTACGCCGATGACCGCTCGACGGCCGATATCCGCGACGAGCTGCGGACGGTCCGGGCCCGCGGCTGGGCCCTGGCCGACGAGGAGCTGGCACCGGGGATCCGTTCGGTGGCCGCGCCGGTACGAGACGGCGACGGCTCGGTCCGGGCCGCCCTCAACGTCACCGTGCACGCGTCGGAAACCTCGGTGCAGACCCTGGTCACCGAGCATCTGCCGAAGCTGCTGCGGACGGCGGGCGACATTTCCGCGGAGTGGGCCCTGTGGCAGGACATGCCGCACTCCGAACTCCCGATGGAGCGCTTCGCGGCGGGTGAAGCCTAGCCCTGGTCCGGGCTCACCGGGTCGTCGTCGCCGAACATGCTGCCGCGCGCGCCGTGGGTGGACTCTGACTTGTACTCGGTGTACTGGTACGGGTTGTCGAGGACCTCGGTACCTGGCAGCTCCGGGTGCATGCCGCCGACCCAGGCCTGCTCGCCGATCGAGGACCGGACGTGCTCCACGGTGGCCTCGACCGTGCGCCGGATGGCGGGCAGGTCGGCACCGACCAGGCGGTGCGCGAGCTTGACCACCCGGCCGTCGACGAGCACCGTGTCGACGTCGCCGCGCTGCGCCTGGAAGGCGACGTGACCGTAGGGATTCACCAGCGGGAACGAGACCGGCGAGTCGTCGTTCTTGATCAGGATCACGTCGGCCTTGGCGCCGGGCTGCAGCCGGCCCAGGTCCTCGCGGCCGAGCGCGTGAGCGCCGCCCCGGGTGGCCCAGTCCACCACGTGCTCGGCCCGCAGGTGGGAGTTGGTGACGGTCTCGCCCTTGACGTGCGCCTCCAGGTGCTCACGGGAGCGGTCGGCGCCGAGCGTGGTGCGCATGGCGGAGAACAGGTCACCGCTCCACCACACGCTGGTGTCCATCGACAGCGAGACCGGGATGTCGTGGCGGCGCACCTGCCAGGTCGGCGGGTAGCCCTGCCCGGCGCTTTGCTCGGACTCGGTCGACACCGAGATGGAGCCGCCGGAGGCCGCGATGCGCTGGTAGGAATCGGTGTTCAGCGTGGCCGCGTGCACGTAGACCGTCTCCGGGGTCATGAACCCGTGCTCGTGCATCAGCCGGATGCCGTCGTCGTTGGTGGCGCCCCATACGCCCGCGTGGGTGGTGACGGGCAGGCCGAGCTCGCGGGCCGCCTCGAACGCCGCTTGCTCAGGGAAGGCCGGGTCGCCGGTGACGTCGAAGGCGAGCTGGAAGCCCAGCAGGTCCGAGGAGGTATGCCGGCCGAAGAACGAACGGACGGCGGGATCCGCGGTCCACTCCCAGGGCCCGGCCTGGATGTTGCCGTAGGCCAGGACGAACCGCCCGGGCACCGCCTGCAGCGCGTCGACGGCCGCCTCGGCGTGGTCCGTCGTCTGCAGCCCGTGCGACCAGTCCACCGTGGTGGTCACGCCCGCCTCGAGGGACTCCCAGGCGGAGACGAGGTTGCCCGCGTAGATGTCCTCGGGCCTGAACACCCGGCCGTGCTCCAGGTAGTACCAGACGAAGTACTGGGTCAGCGTCCAGTCCGCGCCGTAGCCGCGCATCGCCGTCTGCCACATGTGCCGGTGCGTGTCGATCATCCCGGGCATCACGATGCCGCCGCGCGCGTCGACCTCCAAGGCGTCCGGCGGGGCGTCGAGGTGCGCTCCTACCGCGGCGACACGGACGAGCGTCCGCTGCACGGCCAGACGGCCGGACATGGCCACCTTCTGACATGTACCGAAGAGCTGTCAAGGGCTTTGGAAAACCTGGATCCTGGCTTGACAGCCCGGTGTGCGACTCTAGGCTGACCTGGTAAGTCTGACTGTGGACGGCTATCCGCATGACGGTTAGCGCGGGATGTCGAGAGGACTGCAGAACCTATGCCGCCAAATCAGCCGGGACGGGAAAGTGAGGGGGCGCAGGGAGCGGGCGGGGGCCGCGGCCCGCTGGCCGGGCTGCTGGTCGCCGACTTCTCCCGCATCCTGGCCGGGCCGTACGCGACGATGCTGCTGGCGGACCTCGGCGCCGACGTCATCAAGGTCGAGGGGCCGGGCGGGGACGACACCCGTACCTGGCAGCCGCCGGTGCGGGACGGCGTGGCGACCTATTACCTCGGTGTCAACCGCAACAAGCGCTCCATCGCGCTGGATCTGCGCGACCCGGCCGACCGGGCCGCGGGGCAGGAGCTCGCCCGGCGCGCCGACGTGTTCATCGAGAACTTCCGGCCCGGCGGCCTGACCCGTTTCGGCCTGGACTACGACCACGTCTTGGCGGCCAACCCCGCCGTCATCTACGCCTCGATCAGCGGCTTCGGCAGCGGCCCGAAGGGGGCGCCGCTGCCGGGATACGACCTCATCGTCCAGGCCATGTCCGGCCTGATGAGCCTGACCGGGGATCCGGCCGGCGAGCCGTACCGGGCGGGTGTGGCCGTGTTCGACGTGATCGCCGGGCTGCACGCCACCATCGGGATCCTGGCCGCCCTGAACCACAGGCACGAGACGGGCCGCGGCCAGCACGTCGAGGTCAGCCTGCTGGCATCCGCGATGTCGGGGCTAGTCAACCAGACCAGTGCCTATGTGGCCGGGAACGTAGTCCCGTTCCGGATGGGCAACAGCCACCCGAGCCTGTTTCCCTATGAGCCGCTGCCCTGCTCCGACGGCGACCTGGTCGTCACGGCCGGAAACGATGTCCAGTTCCGCAAGCTGACCGAGGTTCTGGGCGTCGGTGAACTGGCCGACGACCCGCGATTCGCCCATAACGAGGACCGCACGGCCAACCGGGCCGAGCTGCGGCCGCTGCTGGTCGAGCGGCTGCGCACGCGGACGAAGCTGGAGTGGTTCCGCGAGGTGATCGGGGCCGGCGTGCCGTGCGGGCCGATCAACACGGTGGACCAGGGCGTGGCGTTCGCCGCCGAGGTGGGCCTGGACCCGGTCGTCACCGTGGGCGAGGGTGCCGCCGCGATCCCGTCGGTGCGCCACCCGATCACCTTCTCGCAAACTCCGGCCGGGTACCGGTTGCCGCCTCCCGCTCTGGACGAGCACGGCGCCGAGATCCGCCGCTGGCTCGCCGAGCCTGGGAAACCCACTGAATTGGAGAATGGCACGTGAGCGACGGTACGGACGGATTGTCCTTCCCCACCTCCCTCGGCACGTCAAGCGCGGACCAGATCCGGCTGCTCGGCCAGGACCTCGCCGCCGACCTGATGGGCAAGGTCGGTTTCGGGGAACTCGCCTTCTGGCTGGTGGCGATGCGGCGGCCGACACCGTCGGAGACCCGGGTGTTCGAGGCCGTTCTGGTCGCGCTGGCCGACCACGGGTTCACGCCGACCGCGATCGCCGCCCGGCTAACCTACCTGTCCGCGCCTGACTCGCTGCAGGGGGCGCTGGCCGCCGGGCTGCTCGGCGGCGGATCCCGGTTCCTGGGCGTCACCGAAGACTGCGGGATGTACCTGCACCAGGCCCTGTCCCCAGTGAGCTCGCTGCCCAAGAACGACGCCCAGTGGGACGCGCTCGCGCTGACCACTGTCACCAGGACCAAACTCGACGGCAAGTTCGTGCCCGGGCTCGGGCATCCGGTCCACAAGGTGGTCGACCCCCGGACCCCCGTGCTGATCGGCATCGCGGAGACCGAGGGCCTGCGCGGCCCGCACCTGCGGCTCTTCGAAGCGATCGGCCGGGTGCACGAGCAGGTGCTCGGCCGCAGGCTCCCGCTTAACGGCGCCGGGGTGTGCGGCGCCGCGCTGGCGGACCTGGGCCTGCCGGTGGAGCTGCTGCGCGGCTTCGCCCTGCTGGCCAGGGTGGCCGGGTTGCTCGGGCAGATCGCCGAGGAACAGCGCCGGCCGATCGGGATGGACGTCTACATGACCATCGACCGCAACGCCGTCTACATCGAACCGGACCACACGAGCTAGCCCATCACCGAGACGAACCCCTGGAGTGCGCCATGGCCACTGTCGCCGCGGTCATCGCATCGACGCATCACCCCTTCTATTACCGCGCGAGCACCTCGACCGGCGCCGACCGGCCACCCTTCGCCGACGAATGGGTGGCCAAGATCGAGGCGTTCCGGGCCACGCTCACCCAGGCCGACCCGGACGTCCTGCTCATGGTGGGCAGCGACCACTTCCACCAGCTGTGGCTGGACAACATGCCGCAGTTCCTGGTGGGCAAGGCGCCCGTCTTCGACGCGAACTGGTACAACGAAGAACGGGAGTTCGGCCTGCCGCGCATGCGGCTGGCCGGCCAGGAAGACCTGGCCGCCCACGTCCTGCGCGAGGGCCTGGACGCCGGCTTCGACCTGGCCTTCAGCAACGAGCTGCGGATCGACCACAGCGTGACCTGCCCGATCATCACGCTGCGGCCGCAGGCGGACCTGCCGATCGTCCCGGTCTACACCAACATCTTCGCGCCGCCGATGCCCCGGCCGTCGCGGTTCGTGCAACTCGGCCGGACGCTACGGCAGCTGGTCGAGTCCTGGCCGGCCGACAAGCGGGTCGCCATTATCGGCACGGGGCACCTATCGCTGGAGCTCGGCGGCCCGCGCCAGTTCGGCGAGCATGGCCCGGACCCGGAATTCGACCGTAAGGCCGTGACCTGGATCGCCAACGGGGACATCGACGGCTGCCTGGCCGAGGTCACCCTGGACAGCCTGCACGCCCCGGGGAACGCCACCCACGGGTTCATGGACTTCATGCTCATGATGGGGGTCGCCGGCGACGGCGCGAAGGCCGACCACGTGGACACCCTGGACCTGTTCCACACCATGGAGGCCTACTTCACCTGGTATCCCGAGGGAGCGTCGAGGTGAGCAAATACCTGCTCGACAAGTTCCTGTACACGGTGGACCGTGATCCTCAGCTCGTCGAGCGCTACCGAGATGACCCGGCGGGCACGCTGGACTGGTGGGAGCAGGAGATGGCCAACGCCGTGCTCAACTGCCACCCGGCGGAAAGGTCGACCTGGCTTCGGTTCACCGACGAGGAACGCCGGGCCATCCGCGAGCACGATCACGTCGGGCTCTTCCAGCTCGGCGCGCACCCGTTCCTCACGCTCACGCTGTTCATCGCGATGTTCGAGCGCGACCACGGGCCGCTGGAATACCAGCTGGCGTACGCGCGGGCCATGGCGCACATTCAGCTGCCCTATCCCGACATCGCGACCTGACGCACTGGTGCTGCAACGCCTCTGGTGGTGCAGCGCCTCTAAGGCGGACCAGCCCGGGCCAGCACGGCGACTCGCCGTACTTCGCTCCCTTGTTGGAGGCGATCCGCATCCAGCGCCGCGGCCTGGGCAGGCCACGCCGCCGGCCCGGCGCATCCCCATTGTCGGGCTCTCTGAGCGACACTGTCCCGAGATTACAGATAATCTCCTCTATGCGAATGCATCGTCAGGAGTGGCCCGGAAGTGGCCCTTGACCGGTCGTACCGGGGGGACCAAAGCCCCGGGCGTGCAAGGCCGAATTGCTCTAACGCCAGGGACAAAGGCCGTGGAGATTTACCGCCAGGGCGCATGTGGGTGCGGCCAGGGCGAGGCTGGGAGTCAGCGCGATGAAAGCTGCTGTCGTTACGTCGTTCACAGAACCGCTGCAGATTCGCGACGTGCCGGTGCCGGTGCCCGGGCCAGGGCAGGTGCTGGTGCGGATCGAGGTCTGCGGCCTCTGCCATACCGACATTCATGCCGCGCGTGGTGACTGGCCGGTCAAGCCGACGCTACCCCTTATCCCGGGCCACGAAGGCGTCGGAATCATCGAGGGGGTTGGCGCCGGGGTAGCCGAGAGCCGGGTCGGGCAGCGGGTGGCGATCGCGTGGCTCGGATGGGCGTGCGGGTACTGCGAGTTCTGCGTCTCCGGCCATGAGACATTGTGCGAAAGCCAGGAGATGAGCGGCTACTCGATCGACGGTGCCTACGCGGAGTACGCGGTCGCCTCCAGCGACTTCGTGGTGCCCGTGCCCGCGGGAATTTCCTCGTTCGAGGCGGCGCCCCTGAGCTGCGCAGGAG
>Ga0302314_10010022_pt1 | contig 16654 bp, 12 predicted proteins | sample III_Palsa_N2_3_FD_200533 | JGI IMG/M metagenome (GOLD analysis project Ga0302314, IMG submission 200533) | Peat permafrost microbial communities from Stordalen Mire near Abisko, Sweden - III_Palsa_N2_3 | ecosystem: Environmental > Terrestrial > Soil > Palsa > Peat permafrost | place: Sweden... | reverse complement strand
TCCTCGGCGCCGAATGGGACACGCTGAACGACCCTCAGCGCATCGACGAACTGGCCAAGCGGTATCTGACGCTCGAATCGACCCCGATCGCACGCGTCGTCGCTCTGGACGCCATCCCGCTGAAACTGTCCGACGAACAGGTCGCCAAGCTCGCTGCCGCGCCGCTGGCCAAGGGGCCGAAAGCCCCGGCGCCGGCTTCGCAGGTCGCGGCCAAGAAACCCGACACCGTGGTCAAGGCACCTGCTCAGCCGCAGGATGGCGTCGGCCTGATCCTGGCGCGGATGGAGAAGCACGAGTGACGTCCGACCCGAATCACATCCCTTTTGAGGGCGTGATCGGTTCACGCGTCAGCGGCGCCTTGCCCGAAAGCGTAGCCCAGCCCTCATCGATGGTGGTGACGGTCGAGGGCGCGGCGCGGCAAACGCTGGAGCAGGCGCGGACTCGGCTGGTTGTGGTTGGCGCGCTGTTCGGGCTTGCCCTGATGGTTGTCAGCGGACGGCTGGTCGATCTCGCCGTGCTTGGGCCGGCCTCCAGCGCACACGCTCACATTGCCCCGCCGGCGGCGACCGTGGTGCGCGCCGACATTGTCGACCGCAACGGTCATGTGCTGGCAACCTCGATCGCCACCGCGTCCCTGTTCGCCGACCCGACGAAGATCATCGACGCGCAGGATGCGGCGCAGCAGCTCACCAATCTGTTTCCCGAAACGTCCTACAATGACTTTCTTGAGAAACTGCAGGGCAAGGGACGCTTCGCCTGGCTGCGCCGGCATCTGACGCCGCGCCAGCAATATGCCGTGAACCAGCTGGGTATCCCGGGCGTCGGCTTTCGGCCGGACGAGCGCCGGCTGTATCCGGAGGGCCGCGAGGTCGCGCAGGTCATCGGCTTTACCGACCCCGACAGCCAGGGCCTCGCCGGCATCGAAAAGTCGAAGAACGATTATCTGTCGGGTGGCGGTGCGCCGCTGGCGCTGTCGATCGATATCCGCCTGCAGCATATGCTTCATCGCGAGATCCAGGCGCAGATCGACGAATTCCACGCGATGGGCGGCGGCGGCCTTATTATGGACACGCACACCGGCGAGATTCTCGCCATGGTGTCGCTGCCCGATTTCGACCCTGAACAGCCCAACGCCGAGCCCAAGCCGCCGGAAGGCGAACCCGATCCGCATTTCAACCGGATGACGCTGGGCGTCTATGAAATGGGTTCGATCTTCAAAGTGTTTAACACCGCGCTCGCGCTCGACAGCGGCAAGGTAAAGCTGACCGATTATTTCGACGCCTTTCACCCGATCAAAATCGGCCGTTTCACCATCCATGACTTCAAGGGCGACGAACTGCCCGGCTATTCGTCGGTGGCGAAGATTTTCGAGATTTCATCGAACATCGGTTCGGCTCAGGAAGCGAAGCAGTTCGGCCCGGAGGCGCAGGAACGCTTCATGGACCAGCTTGGCCTGACCAGGCAGCTGAAATTGGAGATACCCGAGGTCGGCACGCCCGGCGTGCCGCATCCGTGGCGATTCATCAACATGCTGACCATCGCCTTCGGCCACGGCATTTCAGTAACACCGGTGCAGCTGGTCAGTGCGATCTGCTCGATCGCCAATGGCGGAATCCTGCGTCAGGCGACTTTGCTGAAGCTGCCTGAAGGCGCCGCGCCACAGGGTACGCGAGTTATCGCCGAGGAGACCTCAGACACGATGCGCCGCCTGATGCGGCTGGTTGTCACCGGCGGCACCGCCAAGCAGTTCGGCAACGTCCCCGGCTATCTGGTCGGCGGCAAGACTGGCACGGCGGAGAAGATCATGCGGGGCGCCTATGCCAAGAAGCACGCCAATCTGAGTTCCTTCGTCGGGGTTTTCCCGATGACCGACCCGCGCTATGCCGTGTTCGTCACGATCGACGAGCCGCATGGCAACAAGAAGAGCGCCGGATTCGAAACCGGTGGCTGGGTTGCCGCGCCCGCGGTCGCTCGTGTTATCTCGTCGATGGGACCGCTTCTTGAGATCCCGCCGGTCGATCCGGACTCGCCTGTCATCCAGGCCAAGATGGAAATCGACGTCAATCCGCCCGGCCGTCACATTGCGCCTAATTGACCTCATGAACCGCACGCTTCCTACCCTCGCGCGGCGCGGCCACGAATTTCCCGGTCTCGACACGATCGAGATCACCGGGATCACGGCCGACTCGCGTGCGGTGCGGCCGGGCTATATTTTTGCCGCCCTGCCCGGCGGCAAAGTGTCCGGCGTCGATTTCATTCCCGAAGCAGCGCGGCGCGGCGCGGCCGGTATGATCGCACCGGTCGGCACGAGCGTGGAAATGAACCTGCCGGTCATCGAGGACCCGCTGCCGCGTAAGCTGTTCGCCCAGATGGCCGCCGCCTTTTATGGCACGCAGCCCGAAATCGTCGTCGCCGTTACCGGTACCAGCGGCAAGAGTTCGACCGTCAGCTTCGCCCGGCAGCTTTGGACCTCGCTCGGCCAGAGCGCGGCCAGCCTGGGAACATTAGGTATCGAGTCCGGTCCGATCACCCGCTATGGCACGCTGACCACCGCCGACCCGGTCGAACTGCATGCCGACCTGGCTGCGCTGGCTAATGCCGGCGTCACCCGCGCCGCGATGGAGGCCTCGTCGCACGGGCTGGACCAATATCGCCTCGACGGTGTCCGCGTTCGCGCCGCCGGCTTCACCAGTTTCGGCCGGGATCATCTGGATTATCACGCCACGACGGATTCATATCTGGCGGCCAAAATCCGCCTGTTCGCCGAAGTGCTGCAGCCGGGTGGCGCGGCCGTGCTGAACGCCGATATTCCGGAATTCGCCCTGCTCAGCGCCGCCGCCGAGAGCGCCGGCCACCCGGTCCTGTCCTATGGCTGGGCGGGACGCGACCTGAAAATCCTCCAGCGCATACCGACGCCGGCCGGGCAGACTGTAAGACTGGGCCTTTTCGGCGCCGAATTCGCCATCGATTTCCCACTGGCGGGCGCCTTCCAGCTGATGAATGCGCTATGCGCCCTTGGGCTGGTGATTGCCAGCGAGACAGCCGGCCTGACAGCAGTCGAGCCGGCACGTTTTGTCGGCGGGTTGGAAAGACTGACCGGCGTGCGCGGACGGCTGGAGCGCATCTCGACGCTGCCGAACGGTGCGTCGATCTATGTCGATTATGCCCATAAGCCCGACGCGCTGGTCGCGGTACTGGAGGCGCTGCGCCCCCACACGACCGCCAGGCTGGTGATCGCCTTCGGCTGCGGCGGCGACCGCGATCCCGGCAAGCGCCCGATGATGGGCGAGATCGCAACCCGGCTGGCCGACCGCGTCATCGTCACCGACGACAATCCGCGCACCGAAGACCCTGCCGCCATCCGCGCCGCCGTCATGGCCGGCGCACCCGGCGCGATCGAGATCGGCGACCGCGCCGAGGCCATCGCGGCAGGCATTCGCGAACTGAAGGCCGGCGATCTCTTCGTCGTTGCCGGCAAGGGGCATGAGCAGGGCCAGATCGTCGGCAAGACCGTCCGCCCGTTCGACGATGCCGAGGTCGTCCGAGCCGCCGTGGCGGAGATTTATCCATGACCGCGCTGTGGACCGCGGCCGAGGCCGCCGTCGCGACCGGATCCGCACCGGTTCCGGGCGCGAACTGGGCAGCGCGCGGGGTTTCTATCGATACGCGCGCCGTTGCTCCCGCTGACCTGTTCGTCGCGCTGAAAGGGCCGCGCTTCGACGGTCATGATTTCGTCGCCGCGGCCCTGTCGAGCGGCGCCGCCGCGGCGATGGTCGATCGCCCAATGCCGGGCGCCGACCCGGCCCGGCTGCTCGCGGTTCCGGACACCCAGGCCGGCCTCGAGGCCCTGGCCGTCGCCGCCCGGGCGCGCAGCACGGCAAAGATCGTCGCGGTCACCGGGTCGGTCGGCAAGACCGGCACCAAGGAAGCGCTGGCGACGCTGCTCACCGCGCAGGGGCCGACCCATGCCAGCAGCGGCAACCTGAACAACCAGATCGGTATGCCGCTGTCGCTGGCTCGCATGCCCGCCACCGCCCAGTTCGGCGTATTCGAAATCGGCATGAACCATGCCGGGGAGATAGCGCCGCTGTCGGCGATGCTGCGCCCGCATGTGGCGCTCATCACCAATGTCGAGGCGGTGCATCTGGAATATTTCCCCGATGTCGAAGCCATCGCCGACGCCAAGGCCGAGATTTTCGCCGGGCTGGACACCGACGGCGTCGCCATCCTGAACCGCGATAATCGGCATTTCGCGCGCCTGGCCGCCGCCGCCAAGGCGCGCGGCGTCAGCCGGGTCTGGGGTTTCGGTGAGGCGGCCGGGGCCGAAGGGCGGCTGGTTTCGGTCGCGCTCGAACCATCGGGATCGGTCGTACAGGCAACGATTCTGGGCCACGCTATCAACTTCCGCCTGCCGCTGCCCGGCCGTCATCAGGTGCAGAACGCGCTCGCCGTCCTGCTGGCGGTGGCCGCGGTCGGTGGCGACATCGAGGCGGGCGCGGTGGCGCTGGAACGGCTCGAACCGGTCAAAGGACGCGGCGTCACCTTCGACGTGACCATTCCGGGCGGCGGCTTCCGTATCGTCGATGAAACCTACAATGCCAGTCCGGCCGCCACGCGCGCGGCTTTGGCCGTGCTGGGCATGACCACGCTTGCGCCCGGCGGACGGCGACTCGTTGCGCTTGGCGACATGCTGGAACTGGGTGCGAACGGCCCCGCCGAACATGCCGGATTGGCGGAGGCGCTGATCGCCGCCAAGGTCGACCAGGTTTTCACCGCGGGGCCGCTGATGCGGCATCTGCATGACGCTCTGCCCACCGCGATGCGTGGCGCGCATGCCGACAATTCGGCTGCGCTGGCGCCATTGGTGGCGAGTGCGGCCCACGTCAACGACATCGTCCTGGTGAAGGGCTCGGCGGGTTCACGGATGGATGTTGCGATCGCCGCGCTCAAGACGCGAAGCGAAGACGGATCGGAGACACGCCGTGCTGTATGACCTCTCCCGGCCGTTCGCCGACCATTATGTTCTGGCCAACCTGCTGCGCTATCAGACGTTCCGCACGGGCGGCGCGATCATGACCGCGCTGCTGGTCTGCTTCGTCTTCGGCCCGGCGATCATCCGCTGGCTGAAGTCGCGCCAGGGTGCCGGCCAGCCGATCCGCAGCGACGGGCCGGAGACGCATCTGAAAAAACAGGGCACGCCGACGATGGGCGGGGTGATGATCCTGCTGGCGGTGATCGTGTCGACACTGCTGTGGGTCGACCTGCACAACGCCTATACCTGGATCGTGCTGCTGGTGTCGGTCGGATTCGGCGCGGTCGGCTTTGGCGACGACTATCTGAAGCTGACCAAGCGCAATTCCAAGGGACTGCCCGGCCGGCTCAAGCTGGTCCTGGAGGTCATCATCGCCGCCGTCGCCGCGATCCTGATCGCTTACGTGACCCGTCAGCCGCTGTCGACCCAGCTGGCTCTGCCATTCCTCAAGGACGCATTGATCAATCTGGGCTGGTTCTTTCCGGTTTTCGCGGTTTTCGTGATGGTCGGCGCGTCGAATGCCGTCAACCTGACGGACGGTTTGGACGGGCTTGCCATCGTACCGGTGATGATCGCCGTCGCCTGCTTCGGCCTGATCGCCTATCTGGTCGGCAACGTCATCTTCTCAGGCTACCTCCAGCTTCAGCATGTCGCCGGGGCCGGCGAACTGCTGGTGTTCTGCGGCGCGCTGGTCGGGGCGAGCCTCGGATTCCTGTGGTTCAACGCGCCGCCGGCGATGGTGTTCATGGGCGATACCGGCTCGCTGTCGGTCGGCGCGGCGCTGGGTTCGGTCGCCGTCATCACGAAGCATGAGATCGTGTTGGCGATCATCGGCGGCCTGTTCGTGCTGGAGACCGCATCGGTCATCGTCCAGGTCGCGTCATTTAAAATGACCGGCAAGCGTGTCTTCCGCATGGCGCCGCTGCACCATCATTACGAGAGGAAGGGCTGGGCCGAACCGACCATCGTCATCCGCTTCTGGATCATCGCCGCCATCCTGGCGCTGATCGGCCTGTCGAGCCTGAAACTGAGATGACCGCACAGACCGCCACGCTCGATTTCAGCTTCCTCAGCGGCGGCCCGCCGGTGGCCGTGCTGGGGCTTGGCAAATCGGGAATGGCCACGGTCCAGGCGCTGCGGGCCAGCGGCGTCGATATCGCGGCCTGGGACGACAGCATGGCCGGCCGCGAGACGGCGGCGGCGCGCGGTGTTCCGCTGGTCGACCTCAACACGGCCGATCTGGGCGAGATGCAGTTCCTGGTGCAGGCGCCGGGCATTCCCCTCACCTTCCCCGAACCGCACCCGGTCACCAAGCGCGCCAAGGCTGCCGGCTGCGAGATCATCGGCGACATCGAATTGCTGTACCGGGCCGAGCCCGAGGCCCGCTATATTGGCATCACCGGAACCAACGGGAAGTCGACCACGACGTCGCTGATCGGCCATATCCTGGCCGAGGCCGGTCTGCCGATCGCGGTCGGCGGCAATCTGGGTACGCCGGTGCTGACTTTCCCCTCGCTGGGCGCCGACGGCGGCTATGTGCTGGAGATGTCGAGCTATCAGCTCGACCTGCTCGACACGCTGGTGTTCGATGCCGCCGTCCTGCTCAACATCACGCCGGACCATCTCGATCGTCATGGCGGCATGGACGGCTATATCGCCGCCAAGGAGCGTATTTTCGCCGGCCAGGCAGGTCCCCAGGCAGCGATCGTCGGGATCGACAGCGACCCGTCGCGCGACATCGCCGAACGGCTGGCGGCCAGCGGCCATCCCCATCTGATCCCGATTTCGGTCGGCGTTGAGACGGCGGGCGGAGTTTCGGTCGTCGGCGGCTGGCTGATCGACGACCTCGACGGCGACGCCACGCGCGAAATCGACCTCAGGACGATCCAGCGCCTGCCCGGCGCGCACAACTGGCAGAACGCGGCGGCGGCTTGGGCGGTTGCCCGCGTATCCGGCGTCGACAAGCCCACGATCGTCGACGCGCTCAAGAGCTTCCCGGGACTGGTCCACCGCCAGCAACTGGTCCGCACCATCGGCAAGGTCACCTTCGTCGACGACAGCAAGGCGACCAATGTCGACGCCGCTGAAAAGGCGCTGAGCAGCTATGGCCGGATCTATTGGATTGCCGGCGGGCGGGCCAAGGAGGGAGGGCTTACCGGGCTTGAGCCCTTCATGTCGCGCGTCGTCCACACCTTCCTCGTCGGCGAGTCCGCCGACGACTTCGCCGCCTGGCTGGAGGACAAGACGCCGACGACCATCGCCGGCACCATTGACCGTGCAGTCGTCCAGGCAAACGCGATGGCCCAGGCCGACCCAAAGGGCGGTGTCGTGCTGCTGTCGCCCGCCTGCGCTTCGTTCGACCAGTTCCCGAATTTCGAGGTGCGCGGCCGGTTCTTCGTCGCCGCCGTCGAAGCGTTGCCGGGCGAGGTGGGGGCATGAGCACAGCCTTCGCCCGTACCGACCATTCCGTCGTCGGCCGCTGGTGGTGGACCGTCGATCGCTGGACGCTGGTGGCGCTCGCCATGCTGATCGGCGTCGGTGCGCTGCTGGTGACCGCGGCCAGCCCGTCGGTCGCCGACCGCATCCATGTGCCGACATTCTATTTCGTCATCCACCAGGGCATTATGCTGGTGCCAACGCTGATCCTGATGTTCGGCGTCTCGCTGCTGTCCCCGCGCAGCGTGCGGCGGCTGGCATTCGGCACCTTCGCCGTCTTTTTTGTCCTGACCGCGGCCACCCTGGTCGTCGGCAGCGAGATCAAGGGCGCCACGCGGTGGATCGCGCTGGGACCGCTGTCGCTGCAGCCTTCGGAATTCCTGAAGCCGGCCTTCGCGGTGGTCAGCGCCTGGCTGTTTGCCCGCCAGCACGCCGCCCGCGCCGACGGCCGCTTCTTTCCCGGCTATATCCTGGCGATCCTGGCCTATGGCGCGGTGGTCGGCGTTCTGATGCTGCAACCCGATTTCGGCATGACCTTCGTCTGCACCGCGATCTGGTTCGCCGAGTTCTTCCTGGCCGGGCTGCCGATCGTCTTCGTGCTGGCGCTGGCCGTCATGGGCGTGGGCGGACTGGTCGGCGCCTATTACATCTTCCCGCACATCGCCAGCCGCGTGGACCGGTTCCTCGACCCGGCATCGGGCGACACCTATCAGGTCGACCGGTCGCTGGAGGCCTTCATCCACGGCGGCCTGACCGGCACCGGACCCGGCCAGGGCACGGTCAAGCTGTCGCTGCCCGACGCCCATGCCGACTTCATCTTCGCGGTCGCCGGCGAGGAGCTCGGCCTGGCCGCGACCCTGTTCATCGTCGCCTTGTTCGGCTTCATCGTGCTGCGCGGCTTCGCCCGGGCGCTGAAGGACACCGACCTGTTCGTCGTTCTGGCGGTCGGCGGGCTGTTCACCCAATTCGGCCTGCAGGCGCTGGTCCATATGGGCTCGTCCCTGCACCTGCTTCCGGCCAAGGGCATGACGCTGCCCTTCATCTCCTATGGCGGGTCGTCATTGCTGGCGTTGGGGCTGGGCACCGGCATGGCGCTGGCGCTGACCCGCGTCCGTTATCCTGGGAGCGACGTGCGATGACCGCGCCGCTCGTCGTCCTCGCCGCTGGCGGCAGTGGAGGCCATATGTTCCCGGCGGAGGCGCTGGCCGGCGCGCTGATCGCGCGCAACGTCCGCGTCGCCCTGCTGACCGATCAGCGCGGCCAGGCCTTCGGCGAGACCCTGCCCTCGGTCGAGGTCCATCGCATCCGCGCCAGCCGTCTGCCGCGCTATGCCCTCGACCGGCTGCGCGCGGTGATCGAGATGGGGCTGGGCGGGCTCGAGGCGCGCCGCCTGTTACGCAGCCTGAGCCCTTCGGTGGTCGTCGGCTTCGGCGGATACCCATCGATCCCAACCGTCTTCGCCGCCTCGCTGGCCCGCATTCCGATCGTGCTGCATGAGCAGAACGCGCTGCTGGGCCGGGCAAACCGCCGCCTGGCGTCGCGCGCCCGGGCCATCGCCACGTCGTTCGCCACGGTCAAATACATGCCAGCGACGGCGCGCGCGGTGCTGACCGGCAATCCGGTCCGCCCTGGCGTGCTGGCGGTCCGCGACAACCCCTATGCCGCGCCGACCGCCGACGGACCCCTGTCGATCCTGGTGACCGGCGGCAGCCAGGGCGCCCGCATCTTCAGCGAGGTGCTGCCCGCGGCGATGGCACTGCTGCCGCCCGAACTCAAGGCGCGCGTCAAGATCGTGCAGCAATGTCGGCCGGAAGATATCGATGCGGCGACGGCGGAGTATCGCGCCGCCGACATCGATGCCGAACTATCGACCTTCTTCAACGACGTGCCGGCACGGCTATCGGCGTGCCACTTGGCGATCACGCGCTCCGGCGCCTCCACCGTCGCGGAACTGGGCGTCGCCGGGCGGCCGGCGATCCTGGTGCCCTACCCCTTCGCCACCGACGACCACCAGACCAGCAACGCCGAGGCCTATGCCCAAAGCGGCGGCGCCTGGGTCGTCAGCCAGCGCATCCTGACGCCGAAACTGCTCGCCGACCGGATCGCCGGCCTGGCGGCGCATCCCGACGCGCTGGCCCGCGCCGCCGAGGCCGCCCGGCAGGAAGGCCGCCCCGGAGCGGCGGACAGCTTCGCGGAGCTGGTCATCTCGCAGATCGGCGCCCGAGCGGGCCAACCGATGTTACGCACGTCGCTTAAGGATATCGCGGCATGAGGGCCCTCCCACTCTCCATCGGGACGATTCATTTCGTCGGTATCGGGGGTATCGGCATGAGCGGCATCGCCGAGGTGCTGCATAATCTCGGCTATTCGGTCCAGGGCTCCGATGTCGCCGACAATCCGAACGTGCGCCGGTTGCGCACGCTCGGCATTCCGGTCGCGATCGGCCACGCGGCGGAGAATCTTGGCGATTCGGCGGTGGTCGTTGTCTCCTCGGCGATCAAGCCGGAGAATGCCGAATTGGCTGCCGCGCGCGCCAGCCTGCTGCCGGTAGTCCGGCGGGCGGAGATGCTGGGCGAGTTGATGCGGCTGAAATGGTCGATCGCCGTAGCCGGCACCCACGGCAAGACCACTACGACATCGCTGGTCGCCGCGGTGCTGGAAGGTGCCGGCTATGATCCGACCGTCATCAATGGCGGCATCATCAACGCCTATGGCACCAACACCAGGCTGGGCGCGGGCGACTGGATGGTGGTCGAGGCCGACGAGAGCGACGGCACCTTCATCAAGCTGCCGGCGACGATCGCGATCGTGACCAACATCGACCCCGAGCATCTGGACCATTTCGGCACGTTCGACGGGGTCAAGGCGGCGTTCGACAGCTTCGTCCAGAACATCCCGTTCTACGGTTTCGCCACTCTGTGCATCGACCATCCCGAGGTCCAGGCGATGATCCCGCGCGTCGCCGATCGCCGTATCATCACCTACGGCTTCTCGCCCCAGGCCGATATTCGGGCGACGAATGTCGAGACCAGCCCGGACGGGTCGACCTTCGATATCGAGGTCAACGGACGGCTGGGCGAATCGCGCACCATTTCCCGCATCCACCTGTCGATGCTAGGCCGGCACAACGTCCAGAATGCCTGTGCTGCCATCGCCGTTGCGCATGAGATGCGGATCGACGACGACTCCATCCGCGGCGCGCTGGCCCGCTTCCAGGGGGTCAAGCGCCGCTTCAACAAGACCGGCGTCGCCGGCGGCGTCACCGTCATCGACGATTACGGGCACCACCCGGTCGAGATTTCCGCCGTGCTGCGCGCCGCGCGGCTGGCCATCGCCAATACACCGGGCGCCAAGGTGATCGCGGTGGTGCAGCCCCATCGCTATACCCGCCTCGCCAGCCTGTTCGAGGATTTCTGCACCTGCTTCAACGACGCCGACCAGGTGATCGTCGCCGACGTCTATGCGGCGGGCGAAGCGCCGATTCCCGGCATCGACCGCGACGCGCTGGTCGCCGGCCTGCAAGGGCACGGCCATCGCCATGTCGCGGCGCTGCCCGACCCGGCGGCCTTGGCCGCGATGGTGGCGCCGCTGGCCGGGCCCGGCGACTTCGTCGTCTGCCTGGGCGCGGGCAGCATCACCAACTGGGCGGCGTCGCTGCCGGCGGAACTGACGGCGCTGCAATCGGGGGCCAGGCGATGATGGCCGCCCAGAAGACCCTCCCCAATTTGACGGAGCGTTTGCCGCCGGTTCACGGACGCATTCGCGCCAATGTCGCGCTGGCGTCACAGACCTGGTTCCGGGTCGGCGGCCCGGTCGAGGTGCTGTTTCGTCCGGCGGACATCGAAGATCTGGCGGCCTTCCTGGCCGCCTGCCCGGCGGACATCCCGGTGACGACGCTGGGCGTCGCCTCCAACCTGCTGGTCCGCGACGGCGGACTGGCCGGGGTGGTGATCCGGCTGGGCGGCGAATTCGCCCGCGTGCGGTTCGACGGCGCCAGGGTGATCGCCGGCGCCGGCGCGCTGGACCTGACTGTGGCTGAAGAGGCGTGCGCCGCCGGGCTTGGCGGGCTGGAGTTCCTTTCCGGCATACCCGGCACGATCGGCGGGGCGGTCAAGATGAACGCCGGCGCCTATGGCAGCGAGATCGTCGACATCATCGAATCGGCGGTACTGGTAACCCGCGCCGGCAAGGTCGTCACCATCGCCGGCGATGCGCTGGGCCTGTCCTATCGCCACAGCAAACTGCCCGAGGGCGCGATCGTGGTCGAGACCACGTTGCGCGGCCAGCCGGACCAAGTGGAACTGATCGCCGCCCGGATTCAGGATATACAGGCGCGGCGCGGCGAGACCCAGCCGATTCGCGCCCGTACCGGCGGATCGACTTTCGCCAACCCGCCGGGCGCCAAGGCCTGGGAGCTGATCGACCGCGCCGGCTGCCGCGGGCTGACCCTGGGCGGCGCCCAGGTGTCGGAGCAGCACTGCAATTTCCTGATCAATACGGGCAGCGCCAACGCCAGCGACATCGAAGCTTTGGGCGAGGAAGTCCGCCGCCGCGTCCGCAAGGACTCCGGAATCGAACTGCGCTGGGAAATCATGCGCATCGGGGCGTTCGCATGAGCGCGCGCAAAAAGGTCACGGTCCTCACCGGCGGCTGGTCTGCCGAGCGCGAGGTGTCGCTGGTCAGCGGTCGCGGCGTCGCCGACGCCCTGACGTCGCGCGGCTATGACGTCACGACTTTCGATCCGCCGAAGGACTTGGCCGGCATCGCCGCCGGCCTGTCGCCGTTGCCCGATGCGGTCTTCAACGCCCTGCACGGAACCGGCGGCGAAGACGGGACGATCCAGGCGATCCTCGATGTCGTCGGCGTTCCCTATACCCATTCCGGGATGCGCGCCTCGGCCGTCGCGATGGACAAGCCGCTGGCCAAGCGCATCGTCGGCACCGTTGGCATACCGAGCCCGGCGGGAACGATCGTCTCCGCCGGCGATATCGCCAGGGGCCATCCGATTCCGCCGCCTTATGTGGTCAAGCCGATCGCCGAGGGGTCCAGCGTCGGCGTCGTCATCGTGCCCGTGGGCGCCAATGCGCCGGGCGTATCGTCAGGCTGGGCGGCTGACGAACAGCTGCTGGTCGAGCCCTATATTCGCGGCCGCGAGCTGACCGTCGGCGTCATGAGCCGGCCGGGAGAACAGCCCCGCGCGCTCGCCGTAACGGAGATTCAGTATGCGACTGAGTTTTTCGATTACACCGTGAAATATTCCGAAGGATACGCGACGCATATTTTGCCCGCAAAAATCCCCGAATCAGTTTATAGCGCAGCAATGGAGTATGCGCGACTGGCCCATGAAGCGATCGGTTGTACTGGCGTGACCCGCAGTGATTTTCGCTGGGACGATTCAAATCAGGACACTGATGGGCTGTATTTTCTGGAGATCAACACGCAACCTGGAATGACCCCGATTTCACTTGTTCCCGAGCAGGCGCAATTGGCGGGCCTGTCCTATGCCGATCTGGTCGAATGGATCGTGGAGGGTGCGACATGCCGTCATTGAATGCTCCCCCGTCGCGCACCGTGCGACGGCAACCCAACCGTCATGCCGGCGCGATCAAATGGGCCAAGCGTGGGGCGAAGTTCGCCTTGCTGCTGGCGATCGCTGGAATCCTGGCGATGGGTTGGCGGTCAGGCCGGCTGGCGATCATGGCCGAAGATGTCTCGTTCCGCTTCGTGACGCTATCGGCCGCGAGCGGCTTCCGGATCGAGAATGTCGAGGTTGTCGGGCGGGAGCAGACCGACCCCAAGGCGTTATTGGCCGCAGCGGGCTTGAAGCGCGGCGATCCGATCCTGGCGTTCAGCCCGGAAGCCGCGCGCCGGCGGATCGAAGCATTGTCCTGGGTCGCCAGCGCCGCCGTCGAGCGGCGCCTGCCCGACACGGTGGCGATCACCATCCTGGAGCGCAAACCGATCGCGCTGTGGCAGCACAACGACAAGTTCGCGCTGATCGACGCGAAGGGCGACAATCTGGGGCCGGTCGCCAACGAATCGGCTTCGACCCTGCCGCTGATCGTCGGTGGCGACGCCCCGTCCCATGCGTCGGCCTTGCTGTCGACACTGGCGACCCATCCCGATCTCGCCAAGCGCGTTCAGGCGTCGAACTGGATCGGCAGCCGGCGCTGGGACCTGAAGATGGATAACGGAGTCGAGGTCAAGCTTCCGGAAGACGGCGTCGCGGAAGCGCTGCAGCAATTGGCCGACGCCGAGGCATCGTCACGGATCCTTGAACGGGATGTCGCAATCATCGACCTGCGCCTGGCAGGGAAGATGATCGTGCGCTTGGCGCACGACCTGCCGCCACCGGCGAAAACCAAACCGCAGCAGGGAATTTGAGCGTGCCTTCTTTGAACGGATCAACCCCATGGCCATGACCGGCACCAGGCGCATACGCCACCGGCCGCGCGGCAGCCTTGTCTCGGTGGTCGATGTCGGCACGACGAAGATCGTGTGCTTCATTGCCCGCGTCGAAGACGGCGACGAATTGCGCATCGTCGGCGTCGGCCATCAGCACTCGCTGGGACTGAAAGCCGGCACCATCGTCGACATGACCAGCGCCACCAATGCGATCGGGCAGGCGGTCAATGCCGCCGAGCAGATGTGCGGCGAGACGATCAAGGAAGTGCTGGTCAACCTGTCGGCCGGGCACATCGAATCGCACGGTGTGACCATCGAGGTCACCATCGCCGGCCATCAGGTCGGCGATCTCGACCTGCGCCGCGCGCTGGCCCATGCCCGCAGCATGGAGCGGGCCGGGGAAACCGAGCTGCTGCATGCAATTCCGACCGGCTATGAGATCGACGGCAATCGCGGGATCGAGGATCCGCGCGGCATGTTCGGGCAAGCCTTGGGTGTCCATTTGCATGCGGTGACCGCCAATGTCGGCGCCATTAAGAACCTGACCACCTGCATCGCCGACACCCACCTGGCGGTCGATCGATACTGCGTCTCGCCCTATGCCTCGGGCCTGTCGGTACTGGTCGACGACGAGAAGGAGCTGGGCGCCACCATCGTCGATATGGGCGGCGGTACCACCGAGATCGGCGTCTTCCTGGACGGCGTGCTGGTTCATGCCGACTGCATCCCGGTCGGCGGCGTGCATGTAACCAGCGACCTGGCCCGGGGCCTGACCACCCCGGTGACCCATGCCGAGCGGATCAAGACGCTCTATGGCAGCTGCGTCGCCACTTCGACCGACGACCGGGAGCTGATCGACGTGCCGCAGGTCGGCGAATATGGCGAGGACGAGCCGGTCCAGGCCAACCACCTGCCCCGCTCGCTGCTGGTCGGCATCATCCAGCCCAGGCTGGAAGAGACGTTCGAGCTGGTGCGCCAGCATCTGGAGATTTCGGGGTTCTATCAGGTGGCGGGCCGCCGCGTCGTGTTGACCGGCGGCGCCAGCCAACTGGGCGGCGTGCGCGACCTGGCGCAGCTGGTGCTCGACAAGCAGGTGCGGATCGGCAAGCCCAAGCGCCTTCTCGGCCAACCCGAGGCGGTGTCCGGTCCGGCTTTCGCCACCGCCGTCGGCCTGCTCGCCTTCGCCCAACACCCTGTCGAGGACCTGTCCGGGTTGACCGCCGGTCCGCAACCCGCGCCGGGCCTATTCGGCCGGGTCGGCAGCTGGCTGAAGGAAAATCTATGAACCGTTTCGCCCATCACCCCAACGCGCGCCACCGACCCCGGGTCGGCCAATATTCGCAACAATTTTACTGACGAGGAGACCCTCCAGATGATAAACATCCGCATGCCTGAAACCGACACTCCGCTTCATCCCCGCATCACCGTCATCGGTGTCGGCGGCGCTGGCGGAAATGCCGTCAACAACATGATCCGTTCCAACCTGGAAGGGGTCGAATTCCTGGTCTGCAATACCGATGCGCAGGCACTGAATTATTCGGCGGCCGACCGCCGCATCCAGTTGGGCCTCAATATCACCCGCGGGCTCGGCGCCGGGTCACGGCCCGACGTCGGACGGGCGGCGGCCGAGGAAGCGCTCGAGGAGCTGTTCAGCTATCTCGAAGGGTCGAACATGGTGTTCATCACCGCCGGCATGGGCGGCGGCACCGGCACCGGCGCGGCGCCGGTCATCGCCCGGGCGGCGCGCGAGCACAATATCCTGACCGTCGGCGTGGTGACCAAGCCGTTCCAGTTCGAAGGCGCGCACCGGATGAAGACCGCCGAGGCCGGCATCCAGGAACTTCAGCAATATGTCGACACGCTGATCGTCATACCGAACCAGAACCTGTTTCGCATCGCCAACGAGAAGACGACATTCGCCGACGCCTTCAAGATGGCTGACGAGGTGCTGCATTCCGGCGTGCGCGGCGTTACCGATCTGATGGTGATGCCGGGCCTGATCAATCTCGACTTCGCCGACATCCGCACGGTGATGAGCGAGATGGGCAAGGCGATGATGGGCACAGGCGAGGCCGAGGGCGCCCGCCGCGCCATCGACGCCGCCGAGGCCGCGATCTCCAACCCGTTGCTGGACGAAGTGTCGCTGAAGGGCGCGCGGGCGATGCTGATCAACATTACCGCTGGCATGGATATCGCCCTGTTCGAGGTCGACGAGGCGGTCAATCGCGTCCGCAACGAAGTCGATCCCGACGCCAACGTGATCTTCGGTTCGACCTTCGATCCGACGATGGAAGGCCGGCTGCGCGTGTCGGTGGTCGCCACCGGCATCGATGCCGGCGCGATGGTTCAGCCAGCGCCGATTCGTCAGCCCACGCTGGACGTGATCCGGGGCGGCGCCGGTGCACCGGCGCGCAAATCGGCCCTGGGCAGCTTCGCGGCAATGAGTACGCCGGCCCCGGTCTGGCCGGCCGCGGCCCCCGCGGCGGTGGCGCACCCTGTCACGATGACGGCAACGGCGGAAAAGATCGAGCCGCTTGCCTATGAGACGTCGATGGAACCCGAGTTCGTCCCCGCCCCCGTCATCGAGGCGATGCCCGAACCGGTCGAAGCCGCCTATGAAGCGCCCGTTGCACCGCCGGTTTCCGAGCCGATCCCCGAGCCGATCCCCGCGCCTGCCCTGCAGCCCGAGATCGACCGGTCGGCGGAAAGCTTCATTCCGCCCCGGCCGATGGATGCGGTGTCGCGCCAGGCGGCTGCGGCGCCGGTCCAGCAGGCGGCGCA